>Ga0079306_1002335_pt1 | contig 10769 bp, 9 predicted proteins | sample Methanotroph_Enr_FD_79181 | JGI IMG/M metagenome (GOLD analysis project Ga0079306, IMG submission 79181) | Enriched soil microbial communities from Old Woman Creek wetland in Ohio, USA - Methanotroph_Enrichment_5 | ecosystem: Environmental > Terrestrial > Soil > Wetlands | place: USA: Ohio...
ATATAAGGTGTTGCCGGGATTAATAATTAAGGTTGGTCCCAGTGTACATGCGCCCATACATCCTGTCAGTTTTATTTTGACTTTATTTTGAAGATTCGCAGACTCCAATGCCTGCACAAATGCCTCTTTAAAATCCTTGCAATCTGAGGATAAACAACCTGCCGCGTAGCAAATATGAGCGGTAAACTGAAATTCCTTTTCTTTATTCAGAAAATCGTTCCTTATCGCTTCTAGTTCAGTGAGTGTATTGATTTTCATCTCGTTAAAGTAAGTATGTGATTACATTCAAGAAGTTTTGTTTTCAGATATTGTTTGGGCAAAAAGGAGGTTTAAATTCCCGGAAAACCATATGGTCACGATATATCGTGACCCTTCGCTTCGCCCCATCACCCCTTTGACTGACAATCTCCCTTTCTCCCTTTCATCCCATCGCCCTATCTCTTCGCCTGTTCGCCCCTTCGCCCCATCGCCCTTTCTCTCCCTCACCGTCTCTCAATGTTACTTCAGCATACCGAGAATACGGGGAATTTTATTGGGATTCACCTGTTTGTAAACTTTGTTGTTAATGGTTATTGCCGGGGCTAATCCGCATGCACCGATACAACGCATGACAGAAAGAGAGAAAATTTTATCTTCGGTAGTTGCACCAACGTCGATGCCTAACACTGATTTCAGCTTATTCAGCACCTCTTTACCGCCGCTTACGTAACAGGCTGTTCCCAGGCATATCGAGACTGAGTATTTTCCCTTGGGTTGAGTCGAAAAAAAGGAATAAAAGGTTAAAACACTGTTGACCCTCGAAACAGACAGTTCCATCTGATCCGCAATATAATGTTGCACTTCAGAAGGAACATAACCAAATATGGCCTGCGCCATATGCAAAATCTGGATAAGGTTGCTCTCTTTCCTGTCGTAATCGATAATGACATCCTTAAGAAGTTTGTATTTCTCCTCCTCCGTCATAACCTGAACATTGCATACTTCATCTTTGAGAATCATTTTTCCGCCTCCTTATAATTTGGTTTTCAGAATATATTGTTGATATCTTTGGTTAGCTGTAATGTTCTCAACTCTAAGTAAGTCTGGTAAGTCTTTCAAAAATAAAAATTAAATATCAATAAAAATGTGATATTTGTTAGTTAATTTCTTGTTTTTAAACATAAAAGGTGACGTAAAATCAGCCCGTAAATCTCACCGGTTGTAAAAAAAACTTACTTTCCCATCCGGAGTAAATTATTCAAGTTTTATTTTACTGACTCGTCCTGATTTTTGTTTACAGATTTTGCGGTTATACGTCGTTTACTTTTTTCAGCCTGCGCTTTGCGGCGCATGCAGGGTCAGTTTTTCAGTTTGCGTTTACGGTTGCGCCTTTATCAGGGATAACATCCCTTACCCCGGGTAAGTGAACGGAGAGAACGCAACCCGGAGTAAAAGGCAGAACGTAATACGAGGCGCAACCAGACGATTAATTGTAAAACAGCGGTTCCATGCGCCGAAATCGCAAAGGTTCAACCGGGGGGTCGATGCAAGGGAGGGAGCTGGTGAGAATGTTAAATTGACTCCTGCTTCCGCTGGAGGACAAAATATATGATTCAGGGTTGGCTTTAGCCAAAATAAAGAATCCTTAGCCTGATGGCTTTGCACATGTGCAGGATGAAAAACTATATATTTACACATGAAAAACTTTCACACTATTTTTCTTTTTCTATTCCTGGCTAACGGCACAACTGCCTTCGCGCAGGAATTAAATCCGTCAACCCCCGATTTTACATCTCCGGCAAAAATTCCCGGTATGAAATTGGTTTGGGCCGACGAATTCAATAGTATTGGTCAACCTGATGCAAAAAATTGGAAATTTGAAAATGGATTTGTCCGTAATGAGGAATTGCAGTGGTACCAGGAGAAAAATGCGGTCTGCGCCAACGGACTGCTGATTATTGAAGGTCGTAGGGAAGAGATTACAAACCCGAATTACAAGGCAGGAAGCCGCAACTGGAAAACGAACAGGGAATATGCTCATTATACTTCCGCGAGCATCAATACCCGGGGGATGAAGAGCTGGCTTTACGGGCGATTCGAAGTCAGGGCCAGAATCGATACTGCCATGGGATCATGGCCTGCAATCTGGACATTGGGTACCAACGATCCATGGCCATCAAACGGCGAAATTGACATAATGGAATTCTACCGGGTTAAAGGTGTACCGACGATTCTGGCCAATGTGGCCTGGGGAACAACGCAACCACATGTGGCTAAATGGAACACCATGCGAACGCCGTTTTCGCACTTCACAGGTACCGATACCGGGTGGGCCAAAAAATTCCATACCTGGCGTATGGATTGGACACCAGAATCAATCAAACTTTACCTGGACGATGTTTTACTAAACACAACAATGCTAAGCGAAACGATTAATCCCGATGGCAGTAACCCATTCACAAAACCACAATATATTCTCCTGAACCTGGCTATCGGCGGGAATGGGGGAGACCCGGAGAAAACCAAATTTCCGATTAGGTATGAAGTTGATTATGTGCGGGTTTACCAGGCCGTTAAATAATAATATTCTGATTCTATGATTGTTACATCACCCTGCAAATTTAAATAATGGCTTTCCCGAAAGGCCTTTTACTTTTATTGCCTCCACTTCTTTTGTTTCCAGGGGTTTTAAACTATCTCTCAGTTCCAATGCAAGCTTAAACAGGTTGCCGTCGCCGGGAGGAATAGCAGCAGTGACCGGATGGGAAAGGGTAAAGCGCAGCCCCATCCTTGCATCATCCTTATCGGATAAAGGTTCATACCAGCACTTGGGACATTGCGAACGGCTGGCACCCTCCGGCCATGGACCTTTCGCCATTGCTTTCAGCGCAAGAATACCCATTTTCTTTTCCTGTGCACGTGCAAGTACCTGTGGGCCAAAATTCCCGGCATACCAGGTCGTGAAATTTACCGGGTATAATATTGTATCAAAATCAAACTGGTCCATCAATGCGAGAGCCGCTTCAACGGAATGAGCCGAAAATCCGATATGTTTGATTTTTCCCTCTTTCCTTGCTTCGATGAATGTCTCCATTGCTCCCCCTTTACCCATAACTTTTTTAACATCGTCCATTGTGGTCATGGCATGTAACTGGTAAAGGTCCACATGATCGGTACGTAACCGGGTCAGTGATCTTTCCAGTTCAGCTCTTGAACCATCTTTTGTCCGCTCTGTTGTTTTACATGCCAGGAAAACATCCTTCCGGTAAGGTTCCAAAGCCGGGCCGAGCATTATCTCCGCATTGCCATAGGATGGCGCAACATCAAAATAATTCACCCCGGCATCAATTGCCATTTTAACATAAGCAGAAGCTTCCTCTGAAGTAGTGTCCATGACAACAATTCCTCCAAAACCGATCACAGATAACATTTTTCCCGTGCGACCCAATGATCGTTTTTCCAGTTTTCCCGAAACGGGCGTCCTCATCATTGAAGATAAATCTGAAGGGAACAGGCTCAGTATTGGAGCTGTAATAGCCGTTGTTCTGATAAAATTGCGTCTTTTCATGAGAAAATAATTGAGTTAATAAATTGATTTTTGATCTTCCGGAAAACCGGGGTCGTTTCATGTGTGTATAATTTGATTTTTAATCCCATAGTTGCAGCATGAAACTCGTACCGTCTGTTAATTTTTTAGATCAACCTGAATGCTTAAGAAATAGATTTTGTTATCTTATTGATATTCAATAGTTATAAGCCTGCTGAAATTTCCGGCTGACTTTTTCAATAGTAAAGTTACAAAAAGCAGAAATATCGGACTCTTATTTGCGGCAAAAAAATGTAAGTTCTTTTTTGATGCTGAAATCCATTCCGTCCGAAAGATGGTAAATGCCTCGATTATCAATTGATCGCGGACGGTTTTCTTCTCGTTTCATATAGCCCTTACAGGGCTGAACCCCAATTATCCCCATTTTTCTTCGCTGGATACCAATTGCTTCCCAAACGTCTTCGCGGTTTGTTTATTATGGGATCGATGCCTCTTTTGAGGAGTGACGTAACAACTACGGTCAAATGATAAGGCTACTTAAAAAGTTCCTTATTCGGTGCGGCGCCCATAGTAAATTCGAGGGTTCCTCCGTCCATAATTTCCTGGTGCGTAATAAACGAACGATCGAGAACCTGGCCATTTAGCGTTACTTTCTGAATGTATTTATTCTCTTTTGAAGCCAGCGGGGCTTTCATCGTGAAATATTTTCCCTGCGCCACTTCCAGTTTTGCTCCCTGAACCAAAGGTGAACCAAACTGGTATTTAAGTTCCGAAGGATTAACCGGGTAGAATCCCATGGCGCTGAATACATACCATGCCGACATTTGTCCACAATCCTCGTTTCCGCACAAACCATCGGGAGCATTCGTGTACATGGTCGTCTGAATCTGACGGTTTAGTTCCTGTGTCCGCCAGGCACGTCCTGCATAGTTGAACAGGAATGTGGTATGGTGTCCGGGTTCGTTGCCATGAGCATAGGCCCCGATTAAACCGGAAATATCGTTTGAAGCCTCTTTCCCCTTTACCCCTTCTTCAACTTTAAATAACTGATCAAGTTTGTCAGCAAAAGGTTCTTTACCTCCGAGTAATTCAATCAGCCCGGTGACATTTTGCGGAACAAGCCACAAATACTGCCATGCGTTACCTTCGGTATAATCGCTTCCTTCGTGTTTCGAGAAGGCCGGATCGAACGGAGTCGTCCATTGTCCATCGCTCAGTTTTCCGCGCATAAATCCGGTTTCTTTATCAAAATAGGCCTTGAAACTTAAGGCCCGCTTACTAAAATAGGCAGCATCTTCTGTTTTACCCAACTTTTGAGCAACAGCCGCCACACTCCAGTCGTCGATAGCTACTTCGAGGGATTTGGCAACCGATTGCTGAATCTTATCCGCAGGCATATAACCAAGCTTATCGTACAGACCCATCCCGTCACGATCGTTCATGGAGGTTTTTTTCATTGCTTCAAAGGCAAGTTGCTGGTCAAAATCGCCGATTCCCTTCAGGATAGCTTCTGCGATTACCGGAATGGAATGATTTCCCACCATGCAGAAGGTTTCGTTTCCTTCGAGTTCCCATACGGGCAGTAAACCGGTTTGCTTGTAATGATCGAGCATCGATTTTACCATGTCGTTTACCTTTGGTTGCTGTGTGAGTGTAAATAAGGGATGCAATGCACGGTAGGTATCCCAGAGTGAGAATACCGTGTAACGATTGTAGCCCGATGCTTTTTGAACATCGCCTTTTACCCCTTTAAACTCACCGTTGGCATCGGAGAATAAGGCCGGGGCGACCATCGTATGGTACAACGAAGTGTAAAAGATTGTCTTTTGTACCGAATCGATGGATTGAATCCTGATTTTAGAAAGTTCCTTCTCCCATGCATCGGATGCCGCTTTTTGAGTAGCTTCGAAGTCCCATCCTGGTAATGAGGCATCAAGGTTGGCCATAGCGTTTTCAACACTCACCGAAGAGACACCCACTTTAGCCATCACCTGTTTTTCATCGAATTTCAGGTAGCCAACAGTTCTTCCATCTCCTCCGACATTGGCTATTACCGATTTTGAGATTGGTTTGGAGAACCGGACAGCAAAATAAACATGCTGATCGGCCGCCCAGCCGTGCGAAAGGCGTGAACCGGTAACGAGTAAACTATCAACGACTTTTAACGAAGTTTCGTATGGTTTGTCCCAGTTAATGGCAAAACCAAGGTTGATCAGTAAATTGTTTTCACCGCCTTCAGGAAATGAATACCGATGCAGACCGGCTCTTTCAGTCACCGTAAATTCGGCTTTCACGCCGTTGTTTTTCAGGGTCATGGCATAATATCCCGGTTTTGCAACCTCCTGTTTATGGCTGTATTTCCCGGCGTAACGCGATACGAAATCAATGTTTTTCTCACCTTCCCTGAACATAACTTCAGTGGTTACAGGCAGGAAAGAAATATCGGCGAGGTCACCAATTCCTGTCCCGCTCAGGTGGAGGTGACTAAAGCCTGCCACAATACTGTCGGAGTAATGATATCCTGAACACCAGTCCCATCCCTGTGTTCCATTATCGGGGCTCAGTTGAATCTGACCAAATGGCCAGGCAGCACCCGGATAGGTATGACCGTGAAAAGCTGTTCCGATAAACGGATCGACAAAATCTGTCAGCCGCTCTGCCTGCACCTGTTTTGGGGTAGATTCGTTACATGAAGACAGAAATAACAATGCGAATGGAAGAATTATTATATTTTTTATCATTGGATGATTTATAATCGATTTGACACAAAAGTATAAAAAAGGGGCAGGCAGCAGCAAAAAATAACTCTTCCTGTAATTATTTTTATTTTTTCAAAATATATCGTATATTAGCTTATATCCAATAAGTTAAAAACCATGAAAAGAAAAATAACCTTTCTGATGTTAATTCTCCTGATAGCAGGGTTAACTGTACGTGGCCAGGTTGAAAAGGGCAGTTTATTTGTAAATGGTTTGAATATTCTTACATTTCAGGCTGGCTCGATAAAGAGTACTTACCTAAATGAAGCAGATTCAAAATCAACTTTTACCTCATTCTCAATTGGTCCTTATACTTCGATACCAAGTCTTTCAACTGCTCCCTCGTTGAATTATGGATTTACCAATAAACTAACAGGCGGCATCTTTGTAAATCTAACTTCAATGAGCGAAAAAGAAGATGTAAAATACACCAGCACGGGTTTTATGTTCGGGCCATGTTTGCGGTATTATCTGACAGACCAAAAGAAATGCCTCCCTTTTATCGAAGGACATCTTGGGATTGGAACTTCAAGTTCGAAATATGGAACAGGAACCAGCGATAAATCAAATTTATTCGGATGGCATCTTGGAACCGGTGCGACATACTTCTTCACACCTAAAGTCGGAGCCGATTTTTCCCTGGGATATGAAAATATTGCTGATAAACTAAAAAGTTCCGATCACAAAACGACCTATAGATATTTTCAGTTTGGTATGGGTATCCTGGTTGTTTTTTAAGTATAAATATTAATTGCATTTTGCTGTTTTGTTTTATAATTTTATCCCGATACTGTCAGAGCAGTTATCTGGCCTGTTAAATTATTATCTGATTTTTAAACAATAACATTATGGAAGATCAAATCTCAGGTTTAATTAATCACCTTCAGCATATTGGCATTCCGGTAACTAATATTGTAGAATCTGAGGCTTTTTATAATCGTCTTGGCTTTACCAACGTTATGCAGTCGACATTCAAAACAGAAAGCCAACCCGGTACCTGTATCATGATGAAAAATAAGGATATAATCATAGAGTTGTATCAACAACCCAGGGAAATGATAAAAGAAATAAAAGAACGGGCGGATGGACACATTGATCATATTACTTTCGATGTAGATGACATAGATCTTGCGTTTAAAAAACTAAAAGATGCTTCCTTCAAAATAATCGAGCAGGAACCCGTATTTCTTCCATTCTGGGCTAAGGGTTGTAAATATTTCAATATTCTTGGTCCTGACAGAGAACGAATAGAGTTTAACCAGATTTTATAATGTCAATCTTGTTAATTATTCAGTCAGAATAGGGAGGTAAATTTATTTCAAACAATTTATTCACTTAATAAATCAAAAAGGAGAAACCAGATCATGGCACAACTTACGCAGGAGATGAAGGAGATGATTTTGACACAGCAGTGTTTCCATGCGACGGTAAGCAAGGAGGGGGTTCCGAACAATGCGCCGAAGCGTTCAACCAGGGTTTTCGATGATGAAACACTGATATATTCCGAAGGAACAGGAGGTCTTACTTATAAAAATATTCTGGATGGCTCCAGAATCGCAGTCGCGGTTGTCAACAGGGATATACCCGACGGTTACCGGTTTTTGGGGACTCCCGAAGTATTTACGGATGGCGGGATTTATGACAGTTCAGCGGAAATATCATTAAAAGCCGGCTTGCCTAAGCCTATAGCTGTTATTCTAATTCATATAGATGAAATACATAGCCTGAAACCTGGGCCAATGGCTGGCAAGAGGATTGGGTGATTCTGTCAACTCACGAAAAAGGAGTTATGAAATTTTAAGTTCATAACTCCCCTGATATTCTGTGTAGCGAGAACCGGGGATGATCCGGTGACCTCGCGATTATGAATCGCGCGCTCTAACCAACTGAGCTACCTCGCCATTATTTTATTTGCCTGAGGACATTTGGCTGACCTCTTTAATCTCTCGTGACAATCTTACAACTATATTTTGGCAAGTTAATATGCCATTTTTGTTGTTTGAGGCTGCAAAGATAATACCTTTCTGGTTTAAGACAACCCCTATGTTTATTTTTTTAATTTTTGTTTGCTCCCAATAAGTAATGTATTGGATTTCATAAATAAATGGCTATTTTGCAACTGTTTATCAGAACTACCTTATTTTACCGAAAAAAGCTGCTTTACTTATGAAAGAAATTAGATTAGAGTTTTTCCTCAAAACTTCACCCTCCGTTTTGTTCAGCCGGATCAGTACTGCCTCCGGACTGGCCGAATGGTTTGCTGATAATGTGAAAGTTGACGGGAAAATCTTTACGTTCATCTGGGGAAGTACGGAGCAGCAAGCTCTGATTCTGGCAATGATACCCAATGAATCGATACGCTTCCGATGGATGGATATGGAACCATCTTATGAATTCGGATTCAATATCATACAAGATGAACTTACAGGTGATGTAGCGTTGGTTGTAACCGATAATACCGATGATGACGACGTTGAAGATAACAGTAACCTGTGGTGCACACAGGTGGCGAAATTGAAACATATGATCGGCTCGTAGATTAAATACCCCAAATCCCAAAAAAGGTGTAACTTTGGTTCGTTTCAGAAACTCATTGCATGAAGCGACTACATTGGTATATAATTAAGAGTTTTATAGGACCGTTTTTTGTCACACTCATCATCTCCCTTTTCGTGCTGCTGATGCAGTTTTTATGGGTTTACCTCGATGAGTTGGTTGGTAAAGGATTGGAATTCAGTATTATATTGGAATTCATTGTTTATACAATGGCCATGTTAATGACCAATGCACTGCCATTGGCAATGCTCCTGGCATCAATTATGACCTTTGGAGATCTGGGTGAAAACAACGAATTACTGGCTATGAAGGCTGCAGGTATTTCCCTTTACAGGATTATGAAACCTGTTGTCGTTCTCACTATTTTTCTGAGTATCGGATCATTCTACTTTTATAACCAGGTTATCCCGGTTTCATACAAAAAGCTGATAGCCCTGATGTCAAGCATCAGGCAGCTGCGTCCCGAAATTATTGTCAAGGAGGGAGTTTTTTCCAACGAAATAGATAACTATTCCATTAAAGTTGGTAAAAAATCTTCAAATGGAAATATGCTTTATGATATCATGATCTATGATCACACAGAAGACAAAGGTAATGTCACTGTGACTGTAGCTGATTCAGGAACGATGAAAATCACAAAGGATAAAAAATATATGATTCTGGACTTATATTCCGGTCAGACTCATTCCGAAATGCAACCCCAGGATCGGAGAAAATTGACTTTCCCGTCAAGAACTGATAAATTTCAGAAGCAATCAATTTTCACCGTTTTGCAAGGGATGGAGCTTGAACGTAAAGATGAAAGTGTATTCCGGAATCAGAACCGTGCACTAAACAATTCGCAGATCGTCTATTTTGTGGATTCGCTTGGAAAAGAGTTTGATAAGCAAAGCGTAGATAATGCTCTTACTCTCAGTTATATATCACCTTTGAATACCAATGTTATAAAATTGGCCCGAAAAGATACGTTTCCAACGCCTGAATTAAAATTGTTGCATTATTCCGATGTCGATTCTATACTGATGAAATCAACCGCTCCGGTAAAAACTGAGATTATTAACAGTGCGCTTAATAATGCGCGGAACAATGCACGCTCGATCAAGCAATCTGAAGAGATGTATATTGCCAGTGCCAGGAACCTGAACCGATTCAGTATTGAGTGGCACAAAAAATACGCGACTGCACTTGCATGTCTCATATTTCTTTTCATCGGTGCACCTTTAGGCGCTCTAATACGAAAAGGAGGACTTGGAATGCCGCTTGTGATTTCTGTTTTGCTGTTTATAACTTATTGGATTATTGCCACGACAGGTGAAAAATTTTCACGCGAAAGTGTCGCAACTGTTTGGGAGGGTGTTTGGTTTTCAACTTTTATCTTCCTTCCTGCCGGAATTTTCCTAACCTATAAAGCGGCAAACGACTCAACGGTATTTAATATAAATCTGTACATAAATCTGTACAAGAAAATTTCGAAAGCTCTGAAAAAGAAAGAAAAAGTGGAGCAAGATAATAAGATACAATAATTTAAGAATGAACGACATAAAACTGAATACCATTGATGAAGCGGTCGAAGACCTCCGCAATGGAAAATTAGTCATCGTAGTTGATGACGAAGATCGTGAGAATGAGGGTGATTTTGTCGGGGCTGCCGAAAAGATTACTGCCGAAACGGTCAACTTTATGGCAACTGAAGGGCGCGGATTGATTTGTGTAGCCATTACAGAAGAGCGTTGCGAAGAACTTGAACTTGATATGATGGTCGGCAGAAATACGTCCCTGCATGATACCCCTTTTACCGTTTCGGTAGATGCTGTCGGAGAGAATGTTACCACAGGTATCTCGGCCCACGACCGTGCAGTTACGATTCGCAAACTTGCTGATCCTTCAACCCAGCCACACGAACTTGGCAGGCCCGGGCATATTTTCCC
>Ga0079306_1002336_pt1 | contig 10766 bp, 10 predicted proteins | sample Methanotroph_Enr_FD_79181 | JGI IMG/M metagenome (GOLD analysis project Ga0079306, IMG submission 79181) | Enriched soil microbial communities from Old Woman Creek wetland in Ohio, USA - Methanotroph_Enrichment_5 | ecosystem: Environmental > Terrestrial > Soil > Wetlands | place: USA: Ohio...
TATCTGTATTCATATTGTTTTGTCATTGTTTCCGGGAGCAGATTCTATGGCTTAAATGTGTAGGCATCTATACTATTGGCCATAAAAGTAGGAACAAGAACCAGATTTTTACCGGGAACAAAATCAATATCTGCAGTGTTTTGCTTGCCAACCGTATCAAGCAACTTAATAGATTCTGAACCTTTGGTAATGAATATCCGTCCTTCCCAGTTCGAATAAATAAAATTACCGTCTTTCAGTCTTTCCAGCCCGTCGATACCGCCAGTTTTCTCAATCAGAACCGTGATTTTCTTTGATTTTATATTTACCTGAAGCAGCTGAGCTGTTCCGACATAAAGTTGTCCTTTTTCAGCCCACAAACCATTCGCGTTTTCAAGTGCTTTATCATCAAGCCAAAGCGAAAGTTTTCCTCCGGAAAGCGCATAGATTTTATGATCTCCCATATCCGAAACAAAAACAATCCCATCTTCACTGACTGTTACATCATTCAGGAATTTGGCATTTTCAATTTTGAACCGTTTTGTTATTTTAACTTTGCTAATACTAATAACCACCAATTCGTCAATGTCGGCCACATAGAGGTTCCCATTGTATATAGCTTGTCCTTTAGGCGCATTAAGTCCGGTTATCCAGTGCAGGTTTTTCATGGTTCCATCGGTATTTAGCACCGCGATAAATCCGTTTCCGTCTTTTTCTGTTGGGTTTCCGTCGATATTACTTACATAAATGCTATTTGAAGTGGCATCGTAAAGAACCGATTCAGGAGTTTTAATGCCATCGCTGGTTGTCCAAAGTTTGGTGAGGGTTTGAGAGAACGACGCAGTACTGTAAATCAGGAGGATGCCTACATAAAAGATTATTCGTGTCATGGCGATAAATTTTTTAATTTTGATGTCAATAGGATGTAAACAAGCCAGATTAAAAATAGTTAGTATACACACGAAAAAAGTATCCATGAAAGTATTTATCTGTTGTCTGCTTTGCCTGGTTCTGACAGGTCATAGCGTGGAAGCCAAAAAGCATAAACTATATGTTGGAACGTATACGAAAGGCCTGGCCGATGGTATTTTTGTATACTCGTTCAACGATCAGACCGGTAAACTTAAAGACTTGAAAATGCCGGTTACCAGTAATAATCCCTCCTTCCTGACTATTTCAGCCAACAAAAAAAATCTGTATGCAGTGAGCGAAGTTGATGAGGTGGAGAAAGGTCACAGTGGGGGAGTTTCATCGTTCTCCATTGATCCGGAAGGCAAGCTGACATTGATCAATCAGGTACTAACCAATGGTCCGGATCCTTGTCATGTTTCCATATCTCCTGATGGTAAAAAGCTTGTAGCATCGAATTATACCGGCGGAAATTTATCGCTATTTAATATACTTCCTGATGGGAGCCTTTCAGAAATGGTACAGCAGATTCAGCATACAGGCAGTGGACCATTCCCAGATCGTCAGACTCATGCACATGCGCATTCTGCAAAGTTCGACCCGTCGGGTAAATTTTTATACTCAGCCGATCTCGGAATTGACGAATTCAAGATTTACAACTCGCCTGCCGGAGACAAGATACTCACTCCCGCATCCCAGCCTTTCGTGAAACTCCCTCCCGGCTCGGGGCCACGTCATTTTGATTTTTCGTCTGATGGCAATTATATCTATTTAATTTGCGAATTAAATTCGACCATCACCGTTTTGATGAGATATGGGAACATTTGGAAATCCATTCAGACCATCAAAACCATACCGAAAGATTTCTCAGGAGAGAACTGGTGTGCCGATATTCATTTGTCATCCGATGGACGGTTTGTTTACGGATCGAATCGCGGACACAATAGCATTGCTGTATTTAAGCGCGATCAGGTCAGCGGAAGGCTTGAAATGATTCAAACCATTCCGGTGGAAGGAAACTGGCCACGAAATTTTGCACTCGATCCAGGCCGTCATTTTTTATTGGTTGCTAACCAAAAAAGTAACGACATTACTGTTTTTAAAGTTGATGAAATTTCAGGAAAACTAAGGTATACCGGTATAAAGGTTCCTATCGAGTCACCGGTTTGTTTGCAGTTTTTAAAATAATTTATTTTGCTGCAGAGACGCGATTAATCACGTTTCTACCCCTTGATCAATCGGATAAATTCCTCGCGTGTGGCTACCCGCTCGAATGCACCGGTAAAATCGGAAGTGGTGGTGGTTGAATTTTGTTTCTGAACACCACGCATTTGCATACACAGGTGCTGAGCTTCAATAACAACAGCTACTCCAAGAGGATTCAGTGTATTCTGAATACAATCTTTTATTTGTGTGGTTAACCGTTCCTGAACCTGAAGACGTCGGGCATAAGCATCAACGACACGGGCAATTTTACTTAGTCCGGTGATGTAGCCGTTGGGAATGTACCCGATATGAGCTTTGCCAATAAACGGTAGCATATGGTGTTCGCACATCGAATAAAGCTCTATGTCCTTCACGATGACCATTTGCTTGTAATCCTGCTTAAACATAGCCGAATGCAGGATTTCATCCGGATCCTGTTCATAGCCCTGAAGTAAAAATTGCATCGATTTGGCAACCCGCATTGGAGTCTGTACTAAACCTTCTCGACTGGAATCCTCGCCCAGCAAGTCGATTATCTTTTTGTAATAACTACTCAATTTTTCCGTAGTTTCCGGATCAAATTTCTCGACTTTCCGGTAGTTTCCGTCTTCCCCGTTCAATGAAAATTCCATCGTGACTAATTTTTGTCCATATTCAATTGGATATACTCAGGCGCAAAGGTAGTAAGTTCAGCCTTATTCATATCCTGAATTAAAGGTTTTATCCGGAAAACGATTATAAAAACATCACATTCAGGAACTTGCAGAACGGTATTGAAAAGTGTGAAAAAAAGTTAATTTTTTTAATGATTTCATACAATATATGCCGTGTTTGAAAGTTTATATTACCGAAAACAATGTCTCAGAAAATTAACCAACGTTAATTTAATGTACTTATGATTGTAGTTACCGGAGCAGCTGGTTTTATTGGAAGTTATGTAGTCGGAAAGCTCAACAGGGAAGGTATTAAAGACATTGTTTTAGTCGACAAATACGACGACCCCCTTAAGATTGAGAATTACCATACAAAAGCATATTCAGATATGGTCGATCGGGATGTTTTCTTCGATTGGCTTGACGATAATGCGCACTTTGTTCAACTGATTATCCATTTGGGAGCCCGTACTGACACGATAGGTCAGGAGCCAGAAATTTATGAGGAACTTAATCTCAAATACTCTCAGAAGATCTGGGATGCCTGCATTCAGTATGGTCTGCCATTGATATATGCTTCCTCTGCATCGACTTATGGTGACGGTAATCAGGGATTTGATGATGACCATACTCTGATTCCTGAACTGAAACCATTGAATTTGTACGCCCAGTCGAAACATGATTTTGATTGCTGGGCGTTAGAACAACTGGAACAGCCTGAGTTTTGGGTAGGATTAAAATTTTTCAATGTTTTTGGCCCTAACGAATACCACAAAGATCGCATGGCTTCGGTTATTTTCCATGCATTTAATACCATTTCTGAAACTGGTAGAATGAATCTTTTTCGTTCGCATCATTCTGATTTTGAAGATGGAGAGCAGTCGCGTGATTTTATATATGTTGAGGATATTGCCAAGGTAATCCTGTTTTTCATGAATCACCGCAAAGATTCAGGAGTTTACAATGTGGGTACCGGCGAGGCCCGTTCGTACCTGAGTTTGACCAAAGCCGTTTTTAAATCCATGAGAAAAGCTGAAGACATTGGTTTTGTTGATACTCCGGAGGATTTACGGGATAAATACCAGTATTATACCTGTGCAAACATTCAGAAGTTGAAGCGTATTGGCTATAATGAACCTTTTTTTAGTCTTGAAGTTGGTATTCAGGAATATGTGCAAAATTACCTGACACCAGGCATTCGGTATTAACTACCTTGTGAAAACCCAGTTGTCGGCCTTCGACAATTGATTGTTGAAGTAATATCCTTCCAAATCAAAAGCTTTTATTTCTTCAGGATCAGTAATTTGATTCTGAATGATAAACCGGCTCATTAATCCCCGGGCTTTTTTTGCAAAGAAAGATACCATCTGGTATTGCCCGTCTTTGTTTTCTTTGAATACCGGAGTAATAATCCTTGCCTTTAATTTCTTAGTGTCAATGGCGCTGAAATATTCATTCGAAGCCAGGTTGATCAATTCTTTCTGTCTGGTTTCTGCCAGTTCTTCATTGAGTTTATTGGTAATCTTCGTTTTCCAGAATTCATACAGATTTTTCTTCCGGGCAATACCAATATTGGTTCCCATTTCGAGTCGGTAAGGCTGAATCAGATCGAGTGGTTTCAACAATCCATAAACTCCTGAAAGAATACGCAAATGTTGCTGTGCCGTATCAAATTCAGCAGCTGTGAATGTTTCCGCTTTTAATCCCTGATATACATCCCCATTAAACATCAAAACTGCCTGCCACGAATTTTCCGGAGTAAAAGGTAGCGCCCATTCCTGAAACCGGTGATAATTGATTTCGGCCAGTTTAGGTGAAATGTCCATTAGTTTGGCTAATTGTGCAGGTTTTTTCTTTTTCATGACCGAAACTATTTTTTCGGCCTCGGGTAGAAAATCGGCAATTGAGTGGTTCTCCAGTAGAATGGGGTTTTTCCCGTAAAGCGATTTGGCCGGTGAAATTACGATGATCATTGTTCAGGATATTTGATTTTCTGTAAGAACAAAAAAGCGGTATCGATGTTCAGGCTTTTACTATTCGGGCTGATTTGCCATTTCGGTTTTCTGGTTTAAAAATTGACCGTACCGTTTAGAAGCTGCTTCAATTTCATTTTTGGTCTCCGGGGTGACGGGTCGAAAATAGTCCGTTTCAATCAAGACTTTGTCCTTTGTTTGCTGGCGTTTCCATATTCCACGCACTTTTCCATTTACAACAATTACTGGTCTGAACAATCCATTGTCTGAAATTGCTTTTTTGTGATCATTGGCCAATAGCGAAGCACTCCGGTCTCGGTAGCTGATGATGAATTCGTCATATGCCGGAAGTAAATAAGCTTCTCCGTTCGTATAGATTGAAGCCGGATTTGAGCCTGAATGCCAGTAAATTTGTTCATCAATTTTTTCTGAAACAAAACCTGATTTGATCATTTCCAGTGCTTTTTTCGCATCTTTTACCGGCAAACCCGACCACCAGATAAAATCCTGAATGGTTGCCGGACCATGGCTTGTGAAATACCGTTGGGCCAGCTTGGCCAGTGCGTCTTCACGATTAAATGAAGGAGGTTTTGGAACCCATTCTTCAAGTAACACATAGGTTTGGTTTTTACCCTTTGGTGCGCCGCTGCACACAATTCCTTCCAATTCGCAAATTAGCATCAAATGTGATGCCCGCTGTCCATCCGTTGAAATTTGAGCATCCTGAAGTCGAAGCATGATTTCTTCACGGGTAAGATGGATTCCACCTTCCAGCGATTTTTCAACGACCGAAATGCTTTTGCTTATAATCGAATCGCTGAGTTCCAGTTGCTTGTGTCTTGTGCGAAGTGAAGATTTGATGTGGGGAGCTGTTAATCCAAGCATCCAGTGTATGTCAACCGCTGAAACAATATGCCAGGTTGGCCTTAATAAATGGGTACGGATGATCTCTCCTTTTCGGAATGCCTCTTCAATGATTTGATCGGTAGCATGGGGTAAACGAACTCCAATGGCCCATTTTGCCATGTTAAAATCCTGCGACTGCATGGCTCCCATCCAACAGACCAAATCCTTCACATTTTGGAAATTGGTTGAAGCAATCTGCTGGTTTTGCAACCGGATGTTGGAAATGTCGTTCGGTGTCATTTATTTTACAATCAAATGATTAGATGTTTTATCATCGACTCATGTTGGATAATTTGTCGGGTTTAAATTCTGTCAGGATTGAAAATGAAAATTATTTTTTCTGATAAACCCGGACATAGTCAACTACCATTGATTGGGGAAAAATGGTGTCGTCAATACCTTTTTGTCCACCCCAGTTACCACCGACCGCAACATTCAGAAGCAAGTGGAAAGGCTGGTCATAAGGCCAGGCCTGATAACCTTTTCCATCGTTTTTGTAAGTAAAATATAGTTGAGAATCAACATATATCCGATATTCATTGGCATCCCATTCCAGAATGTAGTTGTGAAATTCAGTATAACAATCGGGAATGTTGATTTTGCCATTTTTCATGTTTCCCTTCATTCCATTGTACATTTGGGTATGAGACGAACCAACAATCACGAAAGGATCGTATCCCACATTTTCCATGATATCAATTTCGCCACAGGTGGGCCAGCCTCCATAGGGTGATTTAGTAGGCAACATCCATATTGCCGGCCACATTCCCCGTCCTTCAGGCAGTTTGGCGCGGACTTCAACTTTCCCGTACAACCAATCGCCTTTCGATTTGGTAATCAGTCGTGCCGAAGTATATTTTTTACCCCCGAAATCTTCTTTGATTGCGTTGATATAGAGAAATCCATTTTTAACTTCCGAATTCTTAAGGCTGGCCTTGGTATAAAACTGGGCTTCATTATTTCCCCAGCCACCGGCATTTCCCTCGGTATCGTAACTCCATTTCCGGCTGTCAGGCAGACCATCTGTGGTAAATTCATCACTCCAAACCAACTCGTAGTCTGTGGCTGTTGAAATTTTTGCCGTTTTTGCATATTTGCTTTCACAGAATGCCCAGGTGCATCCGGTATACAGGAAAACAGATAGAAAGATAAATTTTTTCATTTTGGTTTAGTTTATTTGGTCATGGTAAAGATACAAATAACAAGTTATGATCCGAACGAAAAAAAAGATTCCATCCCCTTTTGGTAGGATGGAATCTTTTCTGTTGACGCATTAAGTTTTAGTATTGATTTCAGGAAATCCCGAAGATTGTAGAAAACAACAGGCTTTTACTACTTCAGCCTTGAATTTATTCGAAGCACTTTTGGTTGAAGAATTTTACCGGTTCGTCACAATTCTCTCCGTCAACTGTCCAGGTATTACCCGAATGCAGGAGTTCATCCACGCTGGTGATTGTGCGTTTTTGCTGAACGGTTTCAATCTGCTTTTTCATTTCCTGATCATAAACCGGAGCTTCCACACTACGGATAACACCCATTGCTACCGGAAATTCAGGAAGAGACATATTGATCAGTGCAACCTGCAATCCAAGATTATCTTCTTCAGGATGATGAACCAGAATATCTTCACGGGTAACACCGTTTTCGCCGATTTTCGCTACTTTCAGTCGTCCGTTTTCGAGAATTAAACCTTTATCTTCCTGTTCGCCAAAAATCATCGGCTGACCTTTTCTCAGGAACAATTGCCTTTCGGCCCGGAATTTAGGGTCGGTAATAAAATCATGTATTCCGTCATTGAAAATTACGCAGTTTTGCAGAACTTCAACCACCGAAGTGCCTTGGTGTAACGCTGCTTCAGCCAGTACTTCCTGGGTGTGTTTCACGTTGCTGTCAACCGCACGGGCAAAGAATGTTCCGCGTGAGCCCAAAACCAGCTGTCCCGGAACAAACGAATCTTCTATGGTTCCAAAAGGTGAGGTTTTAGTTATCTTACCCCGGTCAGATGTAGGCGAATACTGGCCTTTGGTTAATCCATATATTTTGTTGTTGAAAAGAATCAGATTCACGTTAATGTTTCGGCGAACCAGGTGAATGAAATGGTTTCCACCGATAGCCAGCGAGTCACCATCGCCAGTCATTACCCAAACAGTTATTGCCGGATTGGCTGATTTTACTCCTGAAGCAATGGCTGCTGCACGGCCATGAATAGTATGAAAACCGTAAGTGCTCATGTAATACGGAAATCTTGAAGAACATCCAATTCCGGAGATAACGGCAAAATCCTTGTGCGCGATATCCATATCGGCCATTGTTTTTTGAACTGCATTCATGATGGCATAGTCGCCACAACCCGGGCACCAGCGAACTTCAGCAGCTCTTTTGAAATCTTTGGCAGTATAATTAAATTTTGTCATGATTAAGCCTCCAGTATTTTTTCAAATTTTTCAACTAATTCAAACACCGAGAAAGGTAAGCCTTTCATTTTATTGATCTGACGGTATTCAAACTGCGGCAATTTATCGCGCAGATAACTGGCAAATTGTCCCATATTTAATTCGCACACGACGATCTTTTTAAATTTGCTGAATACTTCAGCAGTATTTTTTGGTAGTGGTTTTATATAGTTGAAGTGCGCCAGGCTGACCTTTTTTCCTGCATCCTGCATGGCGTTAACCGAACTGATCATGTGTCCGTATGTTCCTCCCCAGCCAACTACCAACAGATCGCCTTCAGGTTCACCTGACACTTCAAGTTCAGGAATCATATCAACCACTTTCTCAACTTTGGCTGCCCTCATTTCGCTGTTTCTCTGATGATTGTCAGGATCCTGGTTCACACCTCCTGCATTATTTTTTTCCAATCCCCCAATGCGGTGCTCAAAACCTTCCATTCCCGGTATGGCCCATTCTCTGGCAAGGGTTTCAGGATCGCGGTTATACGGTAGGAAAGTTTCAGGATTTTTTGCCTTTCTTGGTGTAATTGACGGAAGTTCGCTCATTGATGGAACCCGCCATGGTTCACTTCCGTTGCCGAGGAATCCATCGGTTAAAAGTACCACCGGAACCATTCGTTCGAGAGCAATTTTTGCCGATAGAAAAGCGTAATAAAAACAGTCGGAAGGGGAGCTTGCTGCTAATACAACTACCGGACTCTCACCATTTCTTCCGTATAAGGTTTGTAATAAGTCGGATTGTTCTGTTTTGGTTGGCAATCCGGTTGACGGGCCACCGCGCTGAACATTGACCACAACGATTGGTAATTCGGCCATCACCGAGAGGCCGAGTGCTTCAGATTTTAAAGCAAAACCCGGTCCTGATGTGGAAGTAACCGCAAGATGGCCTGCAAATGCTGCTCCAATGGTTGTACAGATTCCTGCAATCTCGTCTTCAGCCTGAAATGATTTCACACCCAGATCTTTTCGCTCGGCCAAAGCCTGTAAAACATCGGTGGCCGGAGTAATCGGGTAGGAGCCGATAAACAGATTGAGGCCGGCTTTTTCAGCTGCGGCAAGAAATCCCCACGCCGTAGCATTGTTTCCGTTTATATTGCGGTAAATACCTTTTTCGATAGGAGCAGGATGAACAATGTATTGCGGCGTCATGTGCTGCAGATTCATCCCATAGTTGTATCCGGCGTGAAGAACGCACAGGTTGGCTTCGGCAATCAAAGGACTTTTCTTTCCGAACTTTTTCTGAATAAAACCTTCAATGTAATCCAGTGGACGATCGAACATCCAGCAGATTAATCCCAATGCAAACATATTCTTACAACGCAGAATACTCTTGTTGTCGAGTTCGAGTTCCTTCAGGCTTTCTTTGGTCAGGCCGGTAATCGGAACCGGGATCAAAGAATAATCGTTAAGTTTTAACTCAGTAAACGGATCGTTTGTTTTAAACTGAGCCTTTTCTAAGTTCTTGTCACCAAACGAATCTACATCAAAAATGATGGTTCCACCCGGATTCATGAATGCAGCATTAGCCTTTAGCGCTGCGGGATTCATGGCAACCAGCACATGAGCCAGGTCGCCGGGAGTTGTAATTTTCTTTTTTCCGAATTGAACCTGAAAACCTGAAACTCCACCTACTGTTCCTTGAGGTGCCCTGATTTCAGATGGATAATCAGGAAAGGTTGAAATATCGTTTCCTAATAATGCAGAAGTGTCGGAAAACAATGTTCCGGTCAGCTGCATCCCATCACCGGAATCTCCGGAAAACCGAATGGCAACTTCTTCAAGTTCAATTACTTTTGTGTTTTTCATTCTAATTTTTTGAGTTATTAAACATATCTCCAGTTTGTTCGCCTTCAACCCGTTGAAATAAGTTGAAAATGATATATTGTATTAATATTGGTCGTTCCGGGGAAGGAATTTTACAAAATATACCCTGAAGTATTAAACCTTGTTTTCCCTTTGATTGTTGTTTATTTTTGAAACGCTGCAAAAATAACCATTATTTAATAAGTCGGGCAGGATAGGCTTAATTATTTGTATTGACATTTGTTCAATATTCATTGATGTTAATCTTTTTAATCTGCGGCAAAATCGCTCCTCTCTTCTATCTTTGTAACTCAAATCTAATCGTATTCAGAAGATGGCACTTATAAAAACACTATTAGGTAAAACTCCTGTATTCGGAGAAAATTGCTTTTTGGCTGAAACAGCTACCGTTATTGGTGATGTGGAGATGGGAAATGATTGCAGCATTTGGTATGGTGTAGTTCTTCGGGGCGACGTTCATTCTATCAGGATTGGGAATAATACCAATATTCAGGATAACGCTGTGATTCATGCCACCTATCAGAAATCACCCACCAGTATTGGCAATAATGTTACCATTGCCCATGGGGCAATAGTACACGGTTGTACAATTCACGACAACGTAATGATTGGTATGAATGCCGTTATTTTGGATGATGCGGTAATTGAAAGCAATAGTATTGTTGCAGCCGGATCGGTTGTCAGCAAGGGAACCCGCGTTGAAAGTGGAACTGTTTATGCAGGAATTCCTGCTAAGAAGATTAAAGATATCAGTACTGAATTGCTCGAAGGCGAAATCAAACGCATTGCAAAAGCGTATGGGATGTATTCTGGTTGGTACAAGGAAGTTTAGAGTTATAAGTTATAAATTATAAGTTAAGGAAA
>Ga0079306_1002338_pt1 | contig 10765 bp, 7 predicted proteins | sample Methanotroph_Enr_FD_79181 | JGI IMG/M metagenome (GOLD analysis project Ga0079306, IMG submission 79181) | Enriched soil microbial communities from Old Woman Creek wetland in Ohio, USA - Methanotroph_Enrichment_5 | ecosystem: Environmental > Terrestrial > Soil > Wetlands | place: USA: Ohio...
ACCGTTTACAAGATCAGGAAAACGGTGGAATTGATGCAGGGCAACCACTAAACTCACTTCAAAAAACTGACGATTTCACAACCCGGATAACTGACAAAGCTATCAATAAGCTCCAGAACAATACCTTTTTCACTACCAATGAATACCGTGTCGGAAAAACCATCGAATCGGAGGCCGATACTGCAGGCTATGTCATTGAAACATTTATCCCCAGGGTTGGTTTTATTCATGAAATCGAGTTTTCAGGAAATAATCGCAGGTTTACGATGGCTGATAACTCTAAGGACTTTTTTACAAAAAATTACATCAACACCGGGATGACAAGCGACAGTGTAAGATATACCCGGCTGACAAACATATTTCAGATCAAATTTTACGAAGCTCCCGACCGGAAATTTACTTTTGGGAAGCGGGTATACCTTGGGAACGATGAAATAAGGTATCATGCATCCAGTCAACTGACTGATTTGAGGGCACTCCCATTTCCTTTAGTTGGTCCATATTTTTATCGTATATCAAGCTCTTTTGATAATCAGTTGCTTACAGACAAATTATTTTTTTCTAAACAATCAAACACATTTATTGGAGGTGGAATCTTCCGAAACGAAGGCAAATTCTGGCAATGGGAAGCTGATGGCCGAATATATATCACAGGATACCGGATGGGACAGACCGAATTGAATGGATTCGTTAATAAACCACTGAGGATCGGTAGAGACACCACCAGCCTCCGGATTGAAGGAAGCTTAAAAACGCTGGTCCCGGAATATTTTGATTCATACTTCTTTTCCAATAATCTTGTCTGGAGAAATAACTTCAGCAACATCAATGAAATGAGGGTGCAAGCCAATATTCATTCGCAGGAATACAAAACAACCATTGGAGCGAACTATTCGCTCATAGGCAATTACATATACAACGACACATTAGCATTACCGGCACAGGCAGGAAGCGATTTACTGATTCTATCGGCCTACCTGAACAAAGATTTTGAAAACGACCACTGGTTGCTCCGAACGCAGTTTCTGACACAGAAAGCCAGTAATGAAAACTACCTCCATCTTCCAACCTTTGCCGGATTTGTCAGTATGAATTACCGGACACTTGTTTCAAAGGTTCTTCATTTCCAAATTGGAGTTGACACCCGTTATAACACTGCTTTTTATGCAAATGCCTATGAACCGGCAACTGCACGGTTTTACATCCAGAATACGCAAAAGATTGGGAATTATCCATACATTGATTTACACGTTAACATGAAACTGAAACGCACCCGTTTCTTTTTTATCCTCATGAATGCAGCTTCCGGGTTACTCGGTGATAACTACTATACTGCTCCTGATTATCCGTACTATCGCCGAACATTCCGGATCGGAATTGCATGGTCGTTTTATGACTAGGACTGAATTACTGAATATCTCTTCGTCTTTTCAGAATTTCGATTAATTCTGATAAAATCATGGCTGTGGCTCCCCAGATGATTTCACCATTGAAAGGATAGTATTTCACTGAAAGTTTACCTGTAAAGGTTTCAATTTCGGTTTCAGCAATGGTTTCACTGGCAACATAATTACTAATTGGAAATAATATCAGTTCTTCAACTTCCCCAAAATCAATCAGAAAGTCCGGCTTTTTATCGGCCCACGCTAAAAAAGGCTGAATGGAGAACTGACTGACTTCGATATACAAATCAGACAATTTCCCCAGTATCTCGATAGCAGTCGGATCAATGCCAACTTCTTCATTTGCTTCGCGCAAAGCAGTCATCTCGGCTGAGACATCATCCTTTTCGACCTTTCCACCGGGAAAACTTATCTGCCCCGGATGGTGCTTCATAGTTGATGGGCGCCTGGTTAAACAGGTATACAATTGGTTTCCTTCAGGAAAAAGCAGAACCAAAACGCTGCTCATTTTCACCGATAAAAGTTCATGATCATGTGATCTCAACCGACGGCCGGCAGGGAGCATTTTGGTATGAGCTAAACTACCGGGCAATTCACCCAGCAAGAAGCTTTTTAACTGATATTTTAGTGACTTGTTCATTTCAGATAAGTATTCAGTCAGTTCTTCAATCTATCAATCTTCTTTACTCGAACCGGATGGTTTTTTCAGGAGATACTTTGGTTATAAAATAAGAAGGTAACAACAACATCAGAATGGTTATCAGCACTGTTCCAACATTGAGCAACAAGATGTGCCATACCGATAGATTGATCGGAACATATTCGAGGTAATACGAGGAAGGATCAAGCTTAATGACATGCGTGTATTGCTGAATGAGACAAATGCCAATTCCAAGGATATTACCTAAAACCAAGGCTTTCAATATCAGCAACAGCGAAAAATAAAGAAACACCTTACGAATGCTCCAGTTACGTGCACCCATAGCTTTTAAAATCCCAATCATCTGGGTCCTCTCCAGAATAATGACCAAAAGGCTCGAAACCATATTGAATCCGGCGACTAAAACCATAAGAACCAAAATAACCCATACATTCATATCGAGTAAGCTAAGCCAATCGAAAATATGCCTGTATTTTTCCTTGATGCTAATGACCTGCAGTACCGGCTCTTCAGGTTTGGTATTTCTTAATAGCAGGTTATGAACGGCCTTTTCCTGTTCAGAAAGTTGTTTAAAATCGTTCACCAGAATTTCAAACCCGCTAACTTCGTCATTTTTCCAGTTATTCAATTTCCGGATATGATTGATATCTACCAAAACAAACATGCGGTCGAACTCTTCAAGGCTTGTTTTATAAATGCCGGCGAGCTGAAATTTACGCTGGCGGGGAACTGCTTCTGATGCATTAATAAAGAACATGTTGAGATCGTCGCCCAAATTAAGTTTGAGCAAATCAGCCATTTGTTTCGACACCCAGACCTTGTTACTTCGGATTGTATCCTGAACCTGAAAAGGTTCACCGGCAACCTTATTTTCCTGAAAAAACGACCAGTCAAAATCGGGTCCGATTCCTTTCAGTACAACTCCCTGAATCTCATCATCGGTTCGGATAATGCCCGGTTTGGTAGCAAAAACCTGCACATGCCGGATGCCTTCAATATTTTTAAGATCATTGATAAACGGTTGATTTTGGCTAATTGGACTGGTTTCGAACGATTGGTTGGAATCGAGGTTCACAATTTGTAAATGTGATCCAAATCCGATCACTTTGCGGCCAACTTCTGATTTATAACCGGTTACAATGGCTACCGACAAAATAAGCACAACCAAACCCAGAACAATGCCAAAAAGGGCAATATTCACAATCCGGTGCGAAAGTTTATTCCGGTTTTCTTTTGCCGAAAAAATCCGCCGTGCTATGTAAAGGTCTATATTCAAGAGATATTCTTTTCTCCACTTTTTTCATTTACAAATGGCAACACCAAAAGCGAAATCAGTCCGAGTACAATCAATAACAGCGTGGTACTTCCGTGAGCCAGCAAGGCAAAAACTTTTCCATCAGCCTTGCCAACACCATAAAGAGTCAGTCCTTCCATCACCATAAAATGCCAGGCTCCAATGCCTCCCTGAACCGGTGCTACCATTCCGAAACTACCCAATACAAAAACGGTTAGAGCGGCCAGTGGCATGATATGTGAAGTAAACCCGAATGAAAAAAATACGCAGTAAAACATCAGGTAATACATGAGCCAGATAAACACCGAATGAAAAATAAAAGTTCCTTTCCTTTTCATATTCCGGATACTGCGAAAACCTTCAATAAACTTGTGAACAAAACCCATCACCTTCTTTACAAGCAAACTTTCACGTATTTTATTGCGAACCAGCCATAAAATCAACAGGATCAACACTACCCCGCCAAGTAAAACAGGCGAATAAATCACTTTATCCAGTTTTTCCTTCACTTCAGGATTGTTGCTTAGAAATTTTAAAACCTGGCCAAACTGGGTGATAACAACGATAACTGTTAGAAGGAGTAGCATCAGCACATCGATGAGGCGTTCAAGTACCACCGTACCAACCAATTTGGTGAATGAAATTTTTTCGTATCGCGAAAGCACACCACATCTCGAAATTTCACCCATTCGCGGCAATGCCAAATTCATCAGATAACCAACCATAACGGCCAGAAAAGTATTCAGTAATCTGGGTTTCCGGCCAAGCGTTTCGATCATGAGGTTCCAGCGAATGCTGCGACTAATGTGACTGAGCAGGCCAAGCACTATTGAAACCATGATCCAGAAATAATTGACATCATGGGTTAAAATATTTTCTATACGCTTTATATCCTGATCTTTGTAAACCAACCAGAATATGAGTATCCCGATTAAAAAGAAAGAAAGGAATTTGAGGGTTTTAACTATGTTTTGTTTCAAGTTTCAGGTATTTATTGAAGTGAATTTAACGTACTTTTGCTCCGGAAATCAAGAGAGCCATAAAGTTACTGCTCATGCAATTTGCATGCAGGGCAAAAATACAGATTTGTTTTAATTCGGGCTGATTTTTATCAATAATTTAAGAAACAGACCTTGAAACACCAGTAGATAAGATGACGACAGTAAGAGCAAAAAAGAGTTTAGGACAGCATTTTCTAAAGGACAAAGACGTAGCCCTGAAAATAGTAGAGAGCCTTCAGACCAGCAAGGTAGAAAAAGTATTGGAAATCGGTCCCGGAATGGGCGTGCTGACTCAGTTTTTGCTCCAAAACAAATCCTACGAGACCTCGGTCGTCGAAATCGATCGTGAATCGGTAGCCTATCTTAACGAGCATTTTCCCGAATTAAACGAACGAATTATTTCTGATGATTTCCTTCGACTGAACCTGAATAATTATTTCAATGAACCCTTTGCTATTATTGGCAATTTTCCCTACAATATTTCATCACAAATATTTTTCAAAGTTCTTGAATACCGGAATCAAATTCCCGAAGTAGTCGGAATGCTCCAGAAAGAAGTGGCTGAAAGGCTTGCCGCGCCTCCCGGATCAAAAGCCTATGGAATATTGAGCGTATTCCTTCAGGCTTATTATCACATTGAATACCTTTTTACCGTTGACGAAAATCTATTTATACCGCCTCCAAAAGTTAAAGGAGGTGTTATCCGGCTCACACGCAACCAGACCGAACACCTCAATTGCGATGAAAAACTTTTTAAAGGCATCGTAAAGATGGCTTTCAACCAGCGGCGCAAAACCATGCGGAACTCGTTAAAAAGCATGATTAACAGCGATGAGTTGAAGGCAAACCCCATATTCGACAAACGTCCTGAGCAATTGGGTGTCGCCGAATTCGAACTCATAGTCAGGCTTATTGGAGAACAAACCGGAAATATCGAACAGCTAATTTAGTACTATTGAACTTGAGTACCGGTGCCCAAAGGTAATTTCGGCAGGGCGCGTCCTCCAACTCACTTTTCTTTTTGCCTTTTCCAATCTATTCTGTATGTTTGCATACCAGAACAGACCACTATAACGAGTACTTCATGGAGAGTAAATTTCATTTCACAGTTAATTCACAATCCAATTTGCTGAAATTTCAGCAATTGATTGATGCTGTCAACGAGGCTGTCAGCCGCAACTTACTTCAGGTTGGCGATATGTTACCTTCTGTAAACCAGCTATGTAAAGAAAGTTCGCTCTCCCGAGATACTGTTTTTAAAGCATATGCTGAACTTAAAAACCGGGGAGTGATTGAGTCGGTTCCAAACAGGGGTTATTTTGTAGCCAAAGCGGTCACCAAAGTCTTTCTGTTTTTGGATACATTCAAAGCGTACAAGGAAGTTTTGTATGGTTCGTTTTTGGACAGCTTGCCCGAAACCATTGCCATCGACCTGCATTTTCACCATTACAACATCGACGACTTCGAAAAAATAATTAAGGAAAGTCTGGGCAAATACACCAAGTACATCATCATGAATTTCGATCATGAACGGGTGCCGGAAATAACCAACCAGATTCCGGCAAGTAAATTGCTGGTCATTGACTGGAACGTAAATACACGTGAAGGAACTTCTGTTATTCACCAGGATTTTGGTCAGGCCTTGTACGATTCGCTGGAAAGCGGAATTGACCTGATCCGGAAATACGAAAAGTTTATTTACTTATATCCTTCATTTACTTACCACCCCAAAATATCAATCGAGTACTTCGAAAAGTTCTGCTCCGACTATAAAATCAACTATAAAACTTTATACGAGTTCAAGAAATTTGACCTTCAGAAAGGCGAACTTTACCTGCTCGTGAGCGACCGCACATTGGCAAAATTTCTCGACCAGTGTGAGCAAAAAAAACTGGTTCCGGGGCAGGATGTGGGCGTGATTTCGTACAACGAAACTCCGATGAAAAAGTATGTAAAGGACGGTATTACAGTCATTTCAACTGACTTTGAGCTGATGGGAAAAAAGATTGCCGAGTTCGTAAATACCAGCGAAAAAACCAATCTGGTAATTCCAACCCGATTGACTGTCAGGAAATCTCTCTGATTAATGTTCTAAAACATTACTGCATATTTTGAGAATGGATTTGCATAGTCTAGCTTTGTCGGGCATACCAGAACAGAACGGTTTAGCAAAACAGGAAAGAGACATTCATCATCAGAAAATTTGTTTTACTCTTTCCAAATAACAAATGAGCTTTTTTCAAATAACGTATAATTCATAACTTATAACTTCTTCGATATGTATTTATTAGGATTCGACATAGGTAGTTCTTCCGTTAAAGCCTCGTTAATCGATGGTCAATCAGGAGATTGTGTAGCTTCATCCTTTTACCCGAAACAAGAAATGAAAATTACTGCCGTTCAGGCAGGATGGGCAGAACAGGAACCCGAACAATGGTGGGCGAATCTAAAATTGGCATTGGCCGATGTTCTTTCCCAATCGAAAGTTGATCCCAAAAGCATCGACTCCATCGGTATCTCCTACCAGATGCACGGCTTGGTTGTCGTTGATAAAAACCAGCATGTTTTGCGCCCTTCCATTATTTGGTGCGACAGCCGCGCTGCTGAATTCGGCAACAAAGCTTTTGCTGAAATCGGAGAAGAGAAATGTCTTTCCAACTTGCTGAACTCTCCGGGCAATTTTACCGCTTCGAAGTTGAAATGGGTAAAAGACAATGAACCAGCCTTATACGCCAAGATCGACAAAATCATGCTCCCGGGCGATTACATTGCCATGAAACTTTCAGGAGAAATTAAAACGACCGCCAGCGGTTTGTCAGAAGGAATTCTCTGGAATTTCAAGGAAAATGCCGTAGCCGATCTGTTGCTCGATTATTATGGATTCGAAAAATCGTTTATTCCTGAAATCGTTCCAACTTTTTCCGTACAGGGCGTGGTGAATGCCAAAGCTGCTGCCGAACTTGGATTGGCCGAAGGAACTAAAATCAGCTACCGGGCTGGTGACCAACCAAACAATGCTCTATCACTGAATGTATTAAATCCTGGTGAAATTGCCACAACTGCCGGGACTTCCGGAGTTGTTTACGGCGTTAGCGGCGAAGTAAAATATGATCCGTATTCCCGCGTTAATACATTTGCACACGTTAATCACACTTCCGAAGCAACTCGTTTGGGCGTTTTATTGTGCATCAACGGTACCGGAATTTTGAACTCGTGGTTGAATAAAAACGTTGGGAACAAAGCATTTTCGTACGAAGAAATGAACCAAAAAGCGTCTGAAGTGGCCATTGGTTCTGACGGTTTGAGCATTCTGCCTTTCGGGAATGGTGCCGAACGTGTTCTCCGGAATAAAAATATTGGTGCGCAAATTTCAGGATTGGGATTCAACACGCACACCAATGCTCATTTGTTCCGTGCAGCTCAGGAAGGAATTGTTTTCTCGTTCAAGTACGGAATGGAAATTATGGAAGAAATTGGCATCAAAGCACAGGTCATCCGCGCCGGAAAAGCCAACATGTTCCTCAGCCCCATTTTCCGCGAAACATTGGCCGGAATTTCCGGAGCAACCATTGAATTGTACAATACCGATGGCTCTGTGGGTGCAGCTCGTGGTGCCGGAATCGGTTCAGGTTATTACGCATCGGCCAAGGAAGCTTTTGCCAACCTGAAGAAACTCGATACCATTTCACCTGACGCAAGCAAAAAAGCGCAATACGAAGAAGCTTATCAGAATTGGAAATTGCAATTGGAGAAAGCGTTATAAAAGACATAAATTTAAAACATAAATTATTAATCATTCCTTCTCCGGAAGGACAAATACAAAACACAATGACAGCTTTTAAAGGAAACAAAGAGTATTTCCCAGGTATTGATCAGATCAAATATGAGGGACCACAGTCGAAAAATCCAATGGCATTCAAATATTACGATGCCAATCAGGTAGTTTTAGGCAAAACCATGAAAGAATATCTTCGTTTTGCAGTTGCCTACTGGCATACTTTCTGCGGCGACGGTGGCGACCCATTCGGTCCCGGAACACAGAAATTCCCATGGGTGGGTGCTGCTGATGAAATGACCGCTGCTAAAGAAAAAATGGATGCTGCATTCGAATTTATCAGCAAAATTGGCGCTCCTTTCTACTGTTTCCACGATACCGACGTTGTTGGTGGTGGTTCAGTTTTCGAAATCGAAAAGAAACTGGCTAACATGATCGACTTCGCCAAAGAACGTCAGGCAGCTACCGGTATTAAATTGCTTTGGGGTACCGCAAACGTATTCAGCGATCCACGTTACATGAACGGAGCTTCAACCAATCCTGATTTCAACGTGCTGACCAATGCCGCCGTTCAGGTTAAAAACGCCATGGAAGCTACCATCGCTTTAGGCGGTGTTAACTACGTTTTCTGGGGCGGACGCGAAGGCTACATGAGCTTGCACAACACCGACACCAAACGCGAATTGGATCACATGGGCAAATTCCTGACCGCAGCCCGCGACCATGCACGTGCAAAAGGATTCAAAGGCACTTTCCTGATTGAGCCAAAACCAATGGAACCAATGAAACATCAGTATGATTTTGACACTCAGACTGTTGTTGGGTTCCTGAAAGCTCACGGTTTGGAAAACGATTTCAAAATGAACATTGAAGTTAACCACGCTACTTTAGCTGGTCACACTTTTGCTCATGAATTGCGCGTTGCCCGTGACACTGGAATGTTTGGCTCAATTGATGCCAACAAGGGCGACTATCAGAACGGATGGGATACCGACGAATTCCCAACCAATATTTACGAAGTAACCGAAGCCATGATCGAAATTATTCAGGCTGGTGGTTTTACAACCGGTGGTGTGAACTTCGATGCCAAAAGACGTCGTAACTCAACCGATCTGGAAGACCTGTTCATCGCTCACATTTCAGGAATGGACACTTTTGCCCGTTCATTGGTAATTGCCGACAAATTGCTGAAAGATTCAGACTATCTGAAATTGAAAGCCAACCGTTATTCTTCTTATGATTCAGGAAAAGGCAAAGAATACGAAGCAGGCAAATTGAGTCTGACTGATCTGTACAACGTTGCCAAAGAAGTTGGTGAACCAAAACAAACCAGCGGCAAACAGGAAATGTTGGAACAGTTGATTAACTGCTACATCTAGTTCAACTTTTTGAATTTACGATAAAACCGGAATGGGGAAAACCCTCATTCCGGTTTATTTTATTCCTAACAAAAACTAACAAAAGTACTTATGGCTTATATCGATACGTCTTCTAAATCAACAACGAATTCCTTCCAGAAAGGAAACCCTATGTACATTGTACTGCTAACTTTAGTGGCTACACTGGGTGGATTACTTTTTGGATATGATACTGCAGTGGTGAACGGTGCCGAAAAATCGCTGGTTGAATTCTACATTTACACCATGCACGGTGCAGATTATATTTTTTCGAAAGACATTATGACTGTTTTCAGTCAGTACAAAATCATGATGACGCTGGTGCTTTATTTTGTTTTCATCGTCATCTGCGGTCAAATTATCCGTCTTCTTGGCACTAAAAAAGGTGGCATTATTAGCGCTGTTGTGCTTGCTGGTCTAACCATTTGGGCTGTTAGCTTCTTAGGAAAAGCGCTTCCGCAAATGACCGACACTCTGAATATGAAAAATACAGCGGATACCGTCAAAGGATTCGTAATTGCCAGTGCGCTGATCGGCTGTGTGATTGGTGGCGCATCAGCCGGTTTTATCTCCAAATCATTGGGTCGGAAAAATGGTTTGTTTATTGCTGCGGTTGCCTTCTTTATTTCAGCCATTGGCGCCTGGAAACCAGAAGCGTTCAATTTCTTCGGTACGCTTGATGTGTATTCTTTCGTGGTGTATCGCATCGTCGGTGGTATCGGCGTAGGTATTGCCTCTATGATTTCGCCGATGTACATTGCTGAAATCGCTCCGGCCAACGTGCGTGGAAAATTGGTTTCGTTTAACCAATTCGCCATCATTTTTGGTATGTTGGTGATCTATTTCGTAAATTATTTTATAGCCAAACAAGGCGACGACCAGTGGCTGACCACCGAAGGCTGGCGCTTGATGTTCCTTTCAGGAGCTATTCCTGCCGGCATCTTCATTGTGTTGTTGTTTTTCGTTCCCGAAACGCCACGTTTTCTTGCCATGAATGGCAAGGACGAAAAGGCATTGAAAGTGTTGCAAAAGATTGCAGGTAAGACCGATGCCGATAAAATTTTGAAAGATATCAAAGGTACATTGCATGAAAACAACGCGCCTTGGCTGTCATATGGCTTTGGTGTGATCGCTATCGGTGTCATGCTTTCAGTTTTCCAACAGGCAGTGGGTATTAATGTGGTGCTTTATTACGCCGGAAACATCTTCCGGAACATGGGTGCTTCTACCGACT
>Ga0079306_1002341_pt1 | contig 10738 bp, 13 predicted proteins | sample Methanotroph_Enr_FD_79181 | JGI IMG/M metagenome (GOLD analysis project Ga0079306, IMG submission 79181) | Enriched soil microbial communities from Old Woman Creek wetland in Ohio, USA - Methanotroph_Enrichment_5 | ecosystem: Environmental > Terrestrial > Soil > Wetlands | place: USA: Ohio...
AGTAAGTTGAGCAATTTCCCGTAAAGCTTCATTGTTTTCGGGTAATACCGGCTCTTCAATAAACATGGGATGAAACTGTTCGAGTTCTTTTGCCATCACTTTAGCCATGGGTTTGTGCAAACGCCCATGAAAATCGATACCAATACCAAAGCTGTTACCCACTGCATCTCTAACACTTGCTACCCTCTGCAATACACGATCAATTTTATCATATGAATCAATGATTTGCAATTCTTCGGTCGCATTCATTTTTATAGCGGTAAAACCATTTTCTACTGCCTTTAATGCGGCATTGACCACATCAGAAGGCCTGTCGCCACCTATCCAGGAGTACACTTTTATACAATCCCTGGCTTTTCCGCCCATTAACTCATAGACTGGTGCATCGAAATATTTCCCTTTAATATCCCATAGCGCCTGGTCAATACCTGAAATAGCACTCATTAATATCGGACCACCCCTGTAAAATCCACCACGGTACATCGTGTTCCAGTGATCTTCAATATGCATGGGATCTTTACCAATCAGCGATTCCATAAGTTCGTCGACGGCTGTTTTTACGGTGTCGGCTTTGCCTTCTATCACAGGTTCGCCCCAGCCTGTGATTCCTTCGTCCGTTTCAATTTTTAAGAATAGCCAGCGGGGAGGTACCTTGAATAATCTGTAAGATTTGATCTTCATATTGGCAGGTGATTTAATTTTTTAAGGCATTTATTAATTTCTCAGCTTTCACTGTTAGTTCCTGTAAATAAATGTCGTTTATAATAGAACTGTTTTTTACCAATGCACTGCCGATACCGAATGCCACTGCACCAGTGGCAGCAAATGCTTTTATATTGAATGCATCAACCCCGCCTGTAGGCATCACAGGAATATGGTTTAGCGGGGCTAAAATATTTTTGATATAATCGACACTCAATGCAGGAAATACTTTTACAATATCGGCGCCATTGTTATAGGCACTTAATATTTCTGTTGGCGTAAAAGCACCCGGAATACTTACAACGCCAGCATTTTTCGCGGCCTTAATTACTGCAATATCCAGCGAAGGTGAGATTAGGAAAGCAGCTCCGGCCGTAATAGCATTTGATGCATCTTTTGTATTGAGCACCGTTCCTGCACCGATAAGCATTTTTCCCCTGAATTCGTGCGATAGCTGTTCAATTAATGGCAACGCATCTCTCGAATTCAATGTAATTTCAAGGATACGCACTCCACCATTGTACAAAGCACTGGCTATATCAACAATGTCCTTCGGGGGCATGCCACGTACTATGGCTACAATCTTATGTTCAAGAATTTGTAATAATGGTGTCACAAGTAGTTTTTGATGTTAGATAATTTGTAAATATATAAATGATTTAAGAACAAAACTTTTAAATATTCAACATTATTTCCCTAACGACAGTTATGGTGTTGGAATAGTCTGCACATATTGTGGAAAATCTGCACCGCTATTTACTTTATTATGTGCTGCTTTGATTTGTTCGATTGTAAACATGTTATTCTGGTTTATCTTTATATTTCAAAGCATTTATTGAAGTTTTTCAATTTTCGGCAAGCTGTTTTATTTTTTCCAATACTTTTGGAAATGTTCCTTCAAAATATTGCACATATTCTTCGGTGGAGTCCATCTCTGCCTTCAATTCCGTACTGCCATCTTTTTCAGTTAGAATATAGTTTTCAATTGCACCTGACCATTCACTATCCTTTTCCTCTCCATTTTTTATTTCTCCAAGGTGCTTAATTGTCATCTGTTTGTTTGTCAATTTTTTCTCGATAACGGAGTACATTCCTTCACCGTTTGCGCTGAGAAATTTCATTTTACTACCTTCGTTCCAATCGCCTTCTGCATAAGAACCTTCGCTGAAAATTGCTGTCCATTGTTTGTAGGATGGTTCGTTCCACAAAGTTTCCCATACCTTCTCTTTCGGAGCATTTATTTCGATTTTGAATTTTAACTTTTTCATAGCGTTGAATATTTTTAATTATTAATTTGTTGCCGAGTTGTTCACGCTTCAATCAATTTCTGAATATCAAATTTTTTCATTTTCAAAAATGCCAGCATTACGTTGCCTGCTTTTTCAGGGTTGCTCATTAATTCTCCTAAGATTGAAGGGACAATTTGCCACGATACACTATATTTATCTTTCAGCCAGCCACATTGCCCTTCGCTTCCACCTTCTGTCAGTTTGTTCCAGTAGTAATCGATCTGATCCTGTGTGTCGCAAAAAACCTGGAAGGATATGGCTTCATTGAACTCAAATTGATGAGGGAATGAACTCCCCATGATCATAAAAGTTTGATTCCGGAGCGTAAACTGCGCGTGCTTAACTGTTCCTGCTGTATCATTTTCTCCTTCGACGTATCTGAGGATATGTTTTACCAGTGAATCTGGAAAGAGTGAAGTGTAGTAATAAACCGCCTCTTCTGCCAGGTGGTGTTGTATTCCCTTAAACATAAGAGCCGGCGAAAACATTTGCACCGTGTGCTCAATCTTACCAAGTGAGATTTGCCACGAAAGGCCATAGCGGTCATTCAGCCAGCCATATCTTTCGCTCCAATCATATTTATCGAGTGCCATCATTACCGACCCGCTTTCGGAAAGATTTTCCCAAAGAAAATCAACCTCCTTTTCGGTGTCGCATACCACGTAAATCGAGATTGAAGGATTGAATTTAAAGTGGGGTCCGCCATTCAAAGCAGTAAACGACTGTCCGTTTAGCTGAAACTCAACAGTTAAGGCAGTCCCTTCTTTTTGCCCGTGTATTTCAAAGCCCTCTTTCCCGTAACGACTGATATTTTCTATTTTTGAATTTCTGAAAAGAGAAGTGTAAAAACCTGCGGCTTCTTCGGCTTGATTGTCAAACCATAAGCAAGGGGTAATTTGATTTTTCATTCCTGTTATGTTTAATTTGATTTGGCATATCTTTTAAAGTTATCCAGTATGGCTTGCCATCCCACTTTTTGCATTTCAGTACTATTGGTACTTTCTGCGTCAAATGTTTCAACAACCCTGGTGGCGTTGCCCTGGCTTGTAAAGTTGATTTTTACTTTCCTGCCATCGCCGAGTGTGTATTCAATCAGCCTGTTTAATTTTACCACATCATATACACCTTCGAAGTCAAACCCAAGACTGCCGTCCTTGGCTTCCATGCGCGACAGGAATTTTCCACCAACGCGCAAATCGTTTTCCGCCCATGGTGTATGCCAGTCGTCGGAGGCATTATTCCATTTTGTAATGTGTTCGGGGCCGGTCCAAAGATCCCAAACTTTTTCCACCGGCTTATTTACCGTAGTTTCTACGGTGATGATTGTTTTGTTTAGTGTTGCCATTACATTTATTATTTATGGTTCTAAAACGAATTGTGTGGGTAAATTTGGAAACTACTTTTAAATGGTTTAGGCAATAAGCTACTCGCTTTTGGCAACTTGCAGCTGGCATGATCATGCTAACTATTTGACCCCAATCCTTTAAAAGTCAAGATAGCTCCTGATTTTTTAGTATGCGAGTCTGCCACCAGCCAGCCACTAATAGCCAGCAGCAATCATTACAAAATCCAATTACCCACACTAAACGACATAGCGCCTTATTTATACGTTAGTTTTTGCCATCTACCCGCAATTTTTTTTTCAATAAACAGTTTATTTCACGGTTTGTTTAACAACTAAATTTAGTTAGTAACTAATGAAACAAGCTTGATTTCCCTGTTCAGCCTGAATTCACTACCTTTACGACGTACGAATGATACAGAATATGAACCAGTCGGATAAAACCCCGTTTGCCCCTTATTACCAGTTGCGTGACGAAATCGATGCACTGTGCGAATCGCTTGAAAAAGAGCACCACCAACATCTCAATTGCAGGAAGGGATGCGATCAGTGTTGTATGGCTATTTCGGTTTTCCCGGTTGAGTTTTATGCGGTAAAAGCGGAATTAAACCTGGAGTCAATCACTGAATTGCCTCCCCCTCAAAACGATGAAGACTGTCGTTATCTGGTGGATCATCAATGTGTCATATATCGGTCGAGACCGGTGATCTGCCGCACTCATGGTATGCCATTACTATACCTGAGTCTGGATGGTGATGATTATGAATTGTCGTGTTGTGAGTTGAATTTCACCAATTTTGATCTGGCCGATTTTGATGAGGAAAATACTTACCCTATGTACCGGATTAACAGTCAGCTATACCAGATCAATCAAACTTTCGTGGCTGGCTTCGGTAATGGGAAGTATTCCGAAACAGACCGGATACCACTTGCAGAATTGTTCATGGCTTCTGGAAGCTAGCTATTGGCGGTTAGCAGCTGGCAACAGGTTGATGAATGCAAAAAGAGAAATTTATTTCCTTGTTGCCGATTTTATACAGAAGAAGATAACTGCCAGAAGCAAAGTGCCAGACGCCAGCAGCAGGAATCCCCATTTATTTAGAGCTGAAGATTCCCTCTCTCGGTCTTTTTATGTATTTTTGTTATCGGTTTCGGAATGAATTATCTTTAATAGAATTGTTTATTGTATTAATAATCATATAGATATTTATCATGGCAGAATTTATTTATCAAAAACCTTTCCCAATAAAGAAAGACACTACAAAGTACCGACTGTTGACCAAAGATTTTGTTTCAACAATAGAGGCGGATGGACGTAAAATTTTAAAAGTTGCACCCGAAGGGCTTGAAATGCTGGCCAAAGAGGGTTTTGCTGATGTCTCTTTCTACCTGAGAGCAGCTCATCTTGAAAAATTGGCAGTCATTCTTAAAGATAAGGAAGCAAGCGAAAACGATATCTTCGTAGCTTATACCATGTTACTCAATCAGGTCGTTTCGGCTGAAGGTGAATTGCCTACCTGCCAGGATACGGGTACTGCCATTGTAATGGGGAAAAAAGGGGAGAATGTGTGGACAGGTGTCGATGATGCAAAATATTTATCGAAAGGAATCTACGAGACCTATCGCGATCGTAACCTGCGTTATTCGCAGGTTGTTCCGTTTACAATGTTTGATGAGAAAAACACAGGCTCCAACCTTCCTGCACAGATCGATATTTATGCAACCGAAGGAAACAGTTACGAATTCCTGTTTGTAACCAAAGGTGGCGGATCGGCCAACAAAACTTTCCTCTACCAGCAGACCAAATCATTGTTAAACGAAGAGGGTCTTACAAAATTTATCAAGGAGAAGATCAAAGACTTAGGGACATCTGCCTGTCCGCCTTATCACCTGGCAATTGTAATCGGAGGCACCTCTGCCGAAGCTAACCTGTCTACCGTTAAAAAAGCGTCTGCCGGCTACCTGGATCACCTTCCCACAGAAGGGAATGAAGGGGGTCAGGCTTTCCGTGATTTGGAATGGGAAGAGAAAATCACGAACATTTGTCGCGAAAGCGGCATCGGGGCCCAGTTTGGCGGAAAATATTTTGTTCATGATGTGCGGGTTATCCGCCTTCCCCGTCATGCGGCCTCGTGTCCGGTTGGTATTGGTGTTAGTTGCAGTGCCGACCGCAATATCAAAGCCAAAATTAATGAAGATGGGATCTTTCTCGAAGAATTGGAACGTAACCCGGGACGGTTTCTTCCCAAAGAGGCACCATTTATGCAACCTGCGGTAGATATCGACCTTGACCGGCCAATGGATGAAGTCCGGAAGGAACTTTCGAAATATCCCGTTAAAACGCGTTTAAACCTCAAAGGTACACTTATCGTTGCCCGTGATATTGCCCATGCCCGAATCAAAGAGATGATTGACGCCGGAAAACCAATGCCGGAATATTTTAAAAAACACCCGGTTTATTATGCCGGTCCTGCAAAAACTCCCAAAGGAATGGCATCCGGAAGTTTTGGTCCTACAACAGCAGGTCGTATGGATAGTTATGTCGATCTTTTCCAGGATCTTGGGGGATCAATGATCATGCTGGCAAAAGGAAACCGTTCGAAACAGGTGACCGATGCCTGTAAAAAACATGGTGGTTTCTACCTTGGATCGATTGGCGGTCCTGCTGCAATTCTTGCAAAAGACAGCATTAAATCAGTCAAAGTTGTTGATTTCGAGGAGCTGGGAATGGAAGCGGTGAGGGAGATTTATGTCGAGAATTTCCCGGCATTTATTATTGTCGACGACAAAGGGAATGACTTCTTTGCGGAATTAAAATAGCGGAACAGGTTGATTACTAATTTGTTTCTTAAATATCAAAATAATTAAAAGAGGGTGTCTCAATTGTTGGGGCACCTTATTTTGTAATTGCAATATTGTGTTGTGTAATTAAAAAATTCACAATGACTGTTTGCCTGATCAGGCGCATTTCTTATCTTTTGATTCTTGCTTTATACCTAATTCAAGGAGAAATTCAGGTGCAAAATCAGCTCCATTACTCCACTCAATAGTGTTGTATTTAATCTTGAATGATTGGAAGTAAGTTGTATCTTTTAATGGTTCAAATACTTTACCAATCAATTCCTCAGATAAATCTACAATCTTAGATTCACCCGAATTAAAAATTAGTTTAATCTTGTACTCCCCTAAATATTTCGCATCCGATACCTCCAAAAACATGGCTTTACGTCTATGATTAAAATCTTTTCTTTTTTGGATTTTGTCGATTATCAAAGAAGTTAATAAGAATGATTTTGCTTCCTTCTATCTTGTAATAAAGGTCTATTTGTTCGATAATCGTAAAGCCTCTTATTCCTTTTTCTTTGTTTTCTATTGTTCCAATTTCAGGAAACTCTGATAGAATATCCAGAAAATCATAAATTTCTTTAACAAATGATTTTGTAACACTTTCACCCCATTCAAGTAACAGGTATTCCAGAATTCTATCAAATTTCTTGTCCGCTCTCTTCGACCAGTGTAACGCTAAAGCCATTTTTGATGTTTCTTTTTCATTTCATCATGGCTGATCAGGTTTTTAGGATCTTCACTTTCTTCGAGCGCTAATAATAGTTCTTCCCTTTCCTGATATGTGAGTCTTTCCCATAATTGCCCCTCTTTTGCAGAAGATCTCTTTTTTATAATATCGTAAAAATTGAGGAGAAGATTCTCATTGTCAATACTGTCAATAAGAAGATGAAAGCTTTTTTTAAGTTCTATTGTATTCATTTTTTTCTTCTTTTTACAAATTTAACGATATTTCCTATAATATATATCTACATCCTTTCCGGAACTTCAATCCCCAATAATGAAAACCCGTTCTTAATTGTCTGACCAATTGTTTTGGCCAGCAACAACCTGAATTTACGGACTTGCTCATCGGGCTCGTTCATAATGGTGATATCGTGGTAAAATTGATTGAATTCTTTAACAAGATCGTAAACAAAGTTGGCAACAAGTGCCGGACTGTGGTTCTCGCCAGCCTCTTTCACCGCGTCGGGGAATGAACTTAAGATTTTAATCAGGGCGCTTTCCTTGTCACTAATGGCAATTTCGGGGACCTTTGTTGGAATAAGAATACCAGCATCAGCGGCTTTTCGCAAAACACTCTGAATCCGCGCATAGGTGTATTGGATAAAAGGTCCTGTATTACCATTAAAATCAATCGATTCTTCCGGGTTAAACATCATCGTCTTTTTCGGATCGACCTTAAGGATAAAGTACTTCAGCGCTCCGAGTGCCACGGTATGATAAATCTTCTCTTTTTCTACATCCGTGTAGCCATCCAGCTTTCCAAGTTCTTCGGAGACTTTTCGGGCAACATCGATCATATCTGCAACGAGGTCATCTGCATCAACAACCGTTCCTTCGCGCGATTTCATTCTGCCCTGTGGCAATTCAACCATACCGTAAGAGAAATGATAAAGATCTTTTCCCCATTTGTAGCCCAGCTTATCAAGCAGGAGCGACAATACCTGGAAATGGTAATTTTGCTCATTCCCAACTACATAAATCATGTGGTCAATCGGGAAATCGGTATAACGAATTTTGGCTGTCCCTATGTCCTGGGTCATATAAACGGAGGTTCCATCGGAGCGGAGTAATATTTTCCGGTCAAGACCATCTTTTTCAAGATCAGCCCAAACGGAATTATCATCCATCTGCTCGAAGATTCCCTCTTTTACACCACGCAGCACTTCATCACGGCCAACGGTGTAAGTATTTGATTCATAGTAGATTTTGTCGAAATCAACACCCAGCATTTTGTAGGTCTCATCAAACCCTTTATAAACCCAGCTGTTCATTCGTTGCCAGAGATCGCGCGTTTCCGGATCGTTCGCTTCCCATTTAAGCAGCATTTCACGGGCCTCGTTGATAATGGGGGCTTTTTCTTTGGCCTCATCCTCACTTAATCCCCGGGCAATCAATTCCGCTATCTCAGTTTTATAAAGCTGGTCGAATTTTACGTAATATTCTCCAACTAAATGATCACCTTTTTTGCCAGTTGATTCAGGCGTTTCGCCGTTACCCAATTTTTTCCAGGCCAGCATCGACTTGCAGATATGAATTCCACGATCGTTGACAATATTGGTTTTCACCACTTTATTCCCGTTGGCTTTCATTATTTCGCTGATGGAATATCCCAGCAGGTTGTTCCGGATATGTCCGAGATGGAGTGGTTTATTTGTGTTGGGGGAGGAGTACTCAATCATGACCAACTCAGACTTTTCATTTGAAGTTCTGAAGCCGTATTTTTCCTCGCCAGCTGCGATGTTGAGTTGAGCAATCCAGTAACTGTTGTCAATCACAAGATTGAGGAATCCTTTTACAATATTGAATTCTGAAATTACCTCTATTGATTTTACAAGATAGGTACCGATTTCATCGGCTGTCTGCTCGGCCGACTTTTTTGAAAACCTCAGGAAAGGAAAAACCACAAGGGTTTTATCACCCGTAAATTCCTTTCGGGTCGTTTGAACCTGTACCTGTTTTTCGTCAACGTCTTGTCCGTAAAGGACTTTTATTGCTTCAATTACTTTATTCCTGATTAAGATTTCCATTACTTTTGTGTTGTCATTTTCAGAGCGCAAATATAGATAAATAGTCACTATTTCTATTCGCGTAACGGAATTGCTTTATGTTTAATTAAAAAACAAGGTTATGCAAAAGAATATAATTGCCGGTCAGGAAGAACAAATCAACGAGATTATTGAACGAATTTGTGAAATTGCCGGAAAATCACTGCCGGTAGGAGATACAATCGGGATGATCGGGAGGGTGATCCATATGAGGGAGATTGGTGCTGACGAGATCGCGGTAAGAAAGCAGATCTCCGGTGTTACCGGAATTGGTTTCAATGACATTCGTATTGATGAGATTCTTTTCGAGATCGAAGAACAACCGGAGCAGAATACCTACCTGCCGTTCAATAACAGCCAGTTTGCAGACTTAAAAGCAAAATTGGATAAAGAGGGGGAATGAAATTGTGAATTATAATGTTGGTTTATAATAATCAAAAAATCGATGAGAATCGGAATATGATATAGGATAAACACAAATAAAAATAGAACACTGATAACACGGATATAACTGATTATCACTGATTTTATTAATTTTATCTGTGTAAATCTGTTCGATCAGCGTCATCTGTGTTCCTATTATCTTCTTCCTCCTGTATAACACTTTTCAAATTTCTGATATTCAGTGCAATTACATTTTCATCTCTTCCTGGCCTTCATTTTTTCATTCTTTTGACGCTTATGTAAGCTCCAAAACTACTTATGGGTGAGGCTGGTGTTAAGTTCAGAAATCCACTCACAATTTTCCCGTTGTCAATAATTAGTGGTTCTTTCTTCATCATCTCTTTACTAAATTGCGCAAAATGTCCTTCCTTTCCGTGCATAATCCGGAATTCTCCCGCGGATTGATCTGCAAGATGAGTTCTTACTTTTAATGCAATTGCCCCCATCGTAAACCGGCAATTAATTTCCAGGCAGGGGTGAAATTTCAATTTTCCGTCAGCAGATTTCCAGATCAGCGCATCGACTCCCAACCAGCCATAATAACTGGTTGAATATTCACTTTCGCGTAATGCCTGTTTAAGGGCCAGTTCCGCAGCAGCGATATTTTGCTGTATAAACTCTTTTACTCCTGGTGAGAGATCTGCGGGCAGTTCCTGGAGGTAATTCCCGGTGTAGCGACCCGAATGATCGGTTGAGAAAGAGGTCAGACCCCGGTATTCGATCACTCCGTTACCAAAAGAGAAAAACTGAAGCGAGAGATCAAGTACTTTATCATGCCAGGGACTAACAACAACATATCCCTGTTGCTTTAGATAACCTGTAATTACCTGTCTGTTTGTACGATTGTATTCATTCGGGCGAAGAATATGCAATCCCCGGCCCGAAGAACTCCACGGCGCCTTTACTACTACTTTCCCCCATTTTTGCTGAAGCGCGATGATCTGTTCATGTCCTGTGCATATTTCAGGTAAATCGTTGCTGGATAACCAATGATCTGATATTCGATGTTCTACAATACTATGCAGAACATCGAGCGAAGATTTCCTGCTATATAGGTCACGATGGATTTCGCGCCATTCAGAAATGGGAGAATTTCGAAATTCGGGGCAGCATTCCGATTTTAAAGGTGAAAGTAGTTTATGGACAGCCGGGCTCCATCCCCATGGAAACAGAAAACCTTTTTTGCGTGACAAAAATTCAGGATCAGATAAAGAAGAAATTGTTACCCTGAAAGAGGGAAGTCGGAAACCGGCTTTTTCCAACCGATCGGTAAATTGTTGTGAAGGAAGTTGATCGGCCAAAACAGTATCTTCGGGCCGTGCAAGTATCCAGGGTAGCGTACTAAG
>Ga0079306_1002342_pt1 | contig 10737 bp, 8 predicted proteins | sample Methanotroph_Enr_FD_79181 | JGI IMG/M metagenome (GOLD analysis project Ga0079306, IMG submission 79181) | Enriched soil microbial communities from Old Woman Creek wetland in Ohio, USA - Methanotroph_Enrichment_5 | ecosystem: Environmental > Terrestrial > Soil > Wetlands | place: USA: Ohio...
CAAAGCAACCACCGAAACAAACGCGGGCAGCGCATTCACAATTTCAACCGCCCGATCAATATCGACATTTCTCGGACTGGGCGGATAAAACACCAGACCGATTGCGTCCACGCCTAACTGAGCAGCACAAACGGCATCTTCAACACGGGTAAAGCCGCAAATTTTAACGCGAGTTCGCATAAAGTGATATGAGAAATTTAACCAAAAAAAGCTAGCCGCCTAGAATAACATAAAACGGTACTATGATTTGTCTGTAATCGACATTAATTTAACAACAGCACCCATAAAAAAGGCCGAAGTAGAATCGGCCCTGCATTAAATAACAGCAAAAAATTTAGCGTAACTGAGCTTGCAATAAAACCTAAATTTTATAAACGGTCGATGCTATTTAATGGTCGTGGCGGTGCTCGTGAACACCAACATCCGAAACTTGAGCAGCTTTAACAGCCACGCCATACTTATAAACCATTAAGCCGCCTAAATCGGCACCCAGCATCATCAAAACAGAGAGCAAGCCCGCCAAGCTCAGAAAAAAACTGTTAGCTCCACCCTGAATAACACCGCCGCTTTTCAAGCGCCAAGCCGACAATAAAACCGCCAACGACAGCACGGATACGCCGAGATGCTCATGCCGCTCCATGATGGCATGCACATCATCCCCATGCGCTACCGAATTCGCGGCAATAAAACCGGCGATCACCGTAAAAACAGCGCCCACGGTGCCGAAATAAAGCAGCCAACTCGCGATATTGCGCCAGTGTTGTTTTTTAGCCAACGTAGCGATCACGTCCAAAGCAAAAAAAGTCGACAAAAACGCGAGAGGAAAATGTACCAGCAAAGGATGAATATTATCCATACTGGAAATGCCGGGCATTAATATCGAAAAAGTACCCGCAGGATCATGGCTCGGAAGTTCTTCAAGAAAAGCCAGTAAACTTGCAACACCATCGGCAACGCCGCCGCCATGATCGGCTCCGCCATGAACCTGAAAAGACAAAAAGTTATTCATATTAACCATCGTTATTGTTTGTTAAGGAAGACAATCTACTGGATATTCAAGCAATTGCAAATAGGCATTACAATGCACCCATCTATTTTAATCATGGCGCTTGGCATCGGCCGGCAACTTATCGAACACGGGATGTTTGGCGATACCATAATGTTCAGGATAATAAACCGCCCCCAGATACAAACCGTCAGGCGGCGCAGTCACTCCGCCCAACTTACGGCTTTTTACCTCTAGCAGCTCTTGCGCCCAACTGACCTGCTGCTTGCCGGCGCCTATATCCATCAGCACCCCGGCAATATTCCTGACCATATGATGTAAAAAAGCGTTGGCGGAAATATCGATAATGACCTTATCGCCGTCCCGGTAAACATCGATAAAATACATCTCCCGGCAAGGGCTTTTGGACTGACACCCTTGCGCCCTGAATGTGGAAAAATCATGTTTGCCGATCAAATATTGCGCAGCTTGATGCATTTTATCGGCATCCAGCGGACTTGGACGCCAAGTCACCTGATTGCGCAATAATGCCGACTTGATAGGCAGATTCAGAATGACATAGCGATAAAATCGGGCAATCGCACTGTATCTGGCGTGAAAATCGTCCACTGCCGGTTTGACCCAAGTGATCCTGACGTCATCAGGCAGATTACTATTGCCCCCCAACTTCCAGGTATGAAGTTCGCGCTCTACTTTTGCGTCAAAATGTACGACTTGCTCCAGCGCATGCACGCCGGTATCGGTTCTTCCGGCGCATTGCACGGTAACCTTATGGTTTGCGACTTTGGATAAAGCTTGTTCAAGCACCTGCTGAACACTGCGGTGATGGGTTTGCCATTGCCAACCTGAAAACCCGCTGCCATCGTATTCGACGCCTAAAACGATCCGTGTCATGCCACCTCCTTGAAAACATGGCAAAGCATTAAAACCTTATTCATGAATATAAACTTTAACTCCAACTTCAATCCTATTAAACAAATCCAGCACATCGGCATTCTTCATCCGAATACAGCCATGCGACCCAGGGCTGCCGTCCAGCAACTGGTCAGGGCTGCCGTGGATGTAAATATACCGCCAAGTGCTATCGACATTACCGTAACGATTCTTGCCCGGTTCCAAGCCGCCCAGCCACAGAATACGGGTCAATATCCAGTCGCGCCGGGGATTCTGCCCGTCCAGTTCGGCGTTATATATTTCGCCGGTAGCGCGTCTGCCGACAAAAACCGAATTTAACGGCAGGCCCGCACCAATCTTGGCCCTGATTTTATGCCAGCCGGTCGGCGTGCATTCACTACCCATCAATTCGCCGGCGCCGTTTTTGGCAGTGGAAACGGGATAACAGTGCATCGGTTTTCCAGCCGAATAAACCGTCAATTGCTGACTGGCGATACAAATATCCAGATAATTATGCATATTATTCTTCATTTAGCTCCCACTCTTGCCCGGCAAAACAGCGTTGCAAATATACGGATCATTTGTCAAAGTTGCAAAACAACTGCTGCGCCAAGTCACTTTGCTTATACAAGATCTAATCCTGATTAAACGTTTTAGAGACAAAAGACAAAAGGCGAAAGGCGCGCCGTATTGAAGTTCGGTTTTTTCGCCTTTAGCCTTGTGCCTTTCGCCTTATCTGTTTAATCCGTATTGATCTGTGGCTGAATAGTGTCGATTGAAATCTTCATGTTCCTCATGCGCTTCATGGTCATGGCTTAAATTAATTTAGGCATGTTCCTAAGCCTACAATTCGGCACCATTTCACTCCCTTACCGAGCACCTTATAGGCCGGAGCACCTTGCCCGGAAACCTTTTTGCAAGGGTATCAAGAGATGAACATGACAGCCGGTCATTCCCTTGCAAATTTATTTCCTCAATACGATCAGACGAAAATTGTTCGAGCTGACTGATATCCACCAGCCGGTTACCGGACAGGTCAATCTGCCGCAATGCACTCAACTTCTCAATCCCGTCTACCTTGCTAATATCGGCATTAGGGCATGCGAGCTCTTCCAGATCCGCGATCTCCTTGCCTCGGTATTTACTGTTGATGCATGCAAGTAGTTCCACACTGCCATAACCTAGCGTGTGGACATCCGGCTCTTCGTGCATTGCGTAGTATCTCGAATTTTCATTCAAAGCACGGGCCGCATCGCCGATAGCGGGATCGCCGCAAATATGGTTCACACCGCAACGCTGATCCCGAATGCGCGGATTGGAAAACATCGGCAAACTCCCTTTGTTATTACCGTTTATTTCACTCATATGACCGCCCACCATAATAGTGCCGAATTCTCCGGCTTGCGGCTCACCGTCGCAATTACCCTCGGCGTAACCATTGGCATAAGTAGCGATGGCCGAGGTGTGTCCCGCATTGGCTTGACACCGATCAACCAGAACACCATGATTCAGGCCCATCAGATGCCCCAACTCGTGCGCCAAGGTATGGGATCCGCAAATAAAATTAATCACAGCATAGGAACTGCGCGTCGAAGCAACCGACTCCGGTGTTTTGTTCACTGCAACAGCGCGGCCACACCAACGCTTGCCGTGAACCATCAGATTATTGCTCATCACAACAGTGTAATCGGCGCCGAATTCATCGGCTTTTGCAAATACAGCGTCAAACCCGTTCCGCTGATGCACTATGTCGTCAAGAATCTGCATGGCATCGGTTGCCTCAATCCGAGAAAACTCAACATCCACAATTTCGGCTTGCAACATAACTTCGCTGTTGCGGTAATAGCCGTTAAGTTCTGCCACATAACTTTGCAGCTTTGCCTGAGCGGCTTGGCGTTGAGTAGCATCCTGACCCAGATCGTCGCTTAGAATAAAGCGGATACCGATAGGCACGGTTTCCGCCCAAACCTCGGACGCAAAAATCAGGACTAATACCAGAACTGTGCAAGCGCGCCGAACAAGAATCGCAGAAAGCCTTCCATACGACAACAAACCATACAGGTAACCCGACTTTATATAAGGCATAAAAATAACCACTTAGGAATATTCATGAAAAAGTTGAATAATTTAAAACGTCGACTTTGTTGGTATCGAACCATTTAAACGCAAACTCATTGGTGCCGGCTCCGGGACATGACGAACTTACGCAAAATCCGACAAAGTAAAATTAGTATCTTTCCAACAAGCTATGAAAAGCTTTAAGCTCAGGATTGCCGCTCACCGGACATTGGTTTTCGATAGCCCGGCGCAAACCGCGCAACAAAAAAGAATCGTTTTTCGCCGATCGTTGCTCATCTTCCGGCCAATCAACGGGATCGATACCACGTGCCGTTGCCGCTTCTTTGTCGAGCACCTGGTATTGCTCCAACACACTACGCACCAAGCTACCGCCGCAAAATCCCACACGGGACGAATAAGCGCCGCCATTCCAAACCGTGGCTGCCGTATTGCCGCTGCAAGCGCTATCACAGAGATACATCAGCCGATTCCAAAATAGATCCGCACCGTAAGAGCGCGTCAAAACCTGCTCCAGCTGGCCGTGATCACGCGGTAACGGCTCGGTCTTAACCTCCCCTTCCCTGAACGCCGTCTCCATACTGCGAGCCATGCCTTCCAAGTACCAGGAATTCTTAAAAAACGTATAAGCATATTGATAAGCGTGAAAAACTTCGTGATTGGGGGTTAAATTGGGCGGCTGCCATTGATTGGACAAGGCAATGCTCAGCGCGGGCGAGTTTTCCTCAAAATGCCGATAACGATAAACGATAGCCGCATCCCCCGTAGAACCTTTTTTGCCCTCGTCGAGTTTGATGATATGGACGTCAATTGAACGCACATCCCGATAACGTTCATTGGACAAAGGCGGCGTCAACCCCAGTTGTTCGCTGTAATAACGGTTGGCTTGGTCGATCTGGGTTGTCAGGCTGTTTAGCTGAACCGCCGCTTGCTGCGCACGTTGCGATGGCGGAACATCGAAAGGAAACGCGTTTTCCCCGGTCAACGTGTAATAAATGCGGAACTCGCCTTGTAACAAACGCTGATCTAGCGCCTCGCGGGGCGCTTTCCAATCCGCCGCTGCATAGAAAGACATTACCGCAAGGGCAAGCAGCGCAATGCCGCGATATTTATTCAAATATCTTTTAATATTTTTTTTATTCACCACGAAGACACGAAGAAAACATAAAACTTCGTGTCCTTCGTGTCCTTCGTGTCTTCGTGGTGAATATGTTTTTTTTCATTTTGTTAGAAACTTTTGGTTGCCTAATTAGGAGCATACATAAATTAATTTAAGCAATTACCATGAAGGACATGAAGACTTAAATCCTTCATGGTTTAAAAATTACCGACTAAAGTTAGAAAAGTTTCTTAACCGATTTACCTTGCTCGATAAGCTTGTTAACCAACTTGTCGAGCCTAGCGTCTTCGATGCCCCGAATAAAAACCATATCATCAGGCAGGATCTCGGCAACAAGCTTATCCTGAATGTCGGCCACGGCTTCCCCGTGATGCTTCCATTGGGTTCCAGAAGGTACGATAGCCGAGTGCTCCTTAAAACGATGGACGGAATAAAGCAAATCAATACCCGCCTTTTCAATAAAGTCTCGCATATGCTCCAGTTCAACAGGAGCGTTGGGATTATCGTCGAGATTGATAAATTCGGTGAGCACAGCCACTTTTCTGCCATTCCGCGCCGGTTTCAACCGGGACATCAGCTCGAACATAGACTCAAACCCTTTCCATTCACCTCGGCGGCTTTGGTCATAAACATAGAAAGAGCCTTGATCGAGCTGCACATCGTAGAGGTTACCGCTACTTTCGAAATTTTTATAGCCCGGATATTCGGATGCGCTACATTGAGGCTCCGCACCGAGGAGCTTGGCTGCGAGCAACACGCCAACCGATGCTAAAGGCGCATAATCCTCGATCATCGGAAGCGTGTATCGAACGGTTTCACCCAGAATATCCGCGCTGACTTCCCACTGAAAATTCGCGAAGTGCTGGCTGATCAGGCGCCCGGCGCACTGCGACGATGAGCCGAATGTCAGTATATCGCAATCGGAGTATGTCTTGACCGCGGCACGGACCTCGTCGAAATAAGGATCGTCGGCGTTCAAGATACATTTACCTCCGGGGCGCAAGCCGGTGACGACGGCGGCTTTATTGCGTATCAAATTACCGATGGATTTATGGCTACTCAGGTGTTCCAGCCCAATACCGGTAATCACGCAGAAATCGGGACGGATGAAAAACGATCTGTCCTGGCCGATACCGGCTGCCGGAACAGCCGTTTCAATGATTGCCACTCTTGCCGATTTCGGGATGGCGGTTAACGCCCGCCAAACCGGATCTTGCAGATTGGCGCTGTCCAGGCAAGCATGAGTTGGAATTTGATTATTGAGAACATGGAACAGCTGGGTTTTGAACCCGGTTTTCCCATGCGAGCCGGTAACAAGAACTTTTGCGCCATCAAAGCTCAAACTGGAAGCCAGTGCAATATCCTGAAATGCTTTACCGACGTTGTCCACTTCCAACAACGGAAGGGCGCTTTGCTCAATGTAATTTTTCTCTACGACGGCAGCAACCGCTCCTTTATCGGCCGCCTTAAGTAGTTCACTGGCATAGTCGGCCCGAGTTGTTTTACCTCGATGCCTCAGGATAAAGAGATCGCCGGGTTTAACCCACGGCAAATAGAAATTAACCCCGGTAATACAGACTTCGGCGCTCGCAAGGTTCCGCCACCGGCCGGCACTGACTCTCTCCATTTGTTTGGGAGTCAATAGTACCCCTGGCCTGAAGCGTGAAGCACCTCGAACGGAAACACGCTGCTTAAATTCGTCCAGCAGCACTTTTTGGCGTTCTTCCGTGCCGACCAACATGATCATCAATTTTCCATGAAGAATGGCCCCCCAATTGATAACGATCACCCCGTCCCGTCTTTGCGGATCATACTCGATAGCTTCGAAATCAATTGACTGAAGATCGCGTTGCGCGGTTGGTAAGGTAACTGTGCTCCAGCAAGTTGCGTGAATTTTTTGTGCAACGAGCGTCGGATAGGAAACGGCGTTAAAACGCGGATTGCACTCCAGAAGGTAGAATTTCGTCGCTCCCGAATCGTTTACCATCGCAATGTCGAAAGCAAAAATATCCTGCATACCTTGACCGGCTATCCATTCGGCAAGAGCGTCCACAACAGGCCACGGTTCACTGCCGGCAGGGACGCGATTGCCGCTATGAGCGTTACCGCTCATAATTTGCTCCGATACCAATAGCCGCTGCGCACGGCCATCCTTTACCAGGTATTGAACATTGAGAAAGCGCTCGGCTTGAATCTCGTTTTGTATTTGTACAGGGATATCCGGCTGTAATTTTCCGAGCGCCCGGTGTAATTCACTTGGATTTGCACACCGGGATATGCCTATACCCGATAACGCTATCGCCGGCTTAACGTAACAAGGGTAGCCGAATTCATTGCTTTGGGCTTCGGCATTCGAAGCGCACTCAAAGCAGCGCGTTTCGGGAACCGGTACGCCCATTTCACGGGCAAACGTTATCAGGTTATTTTTTGAATTGAGAAATTCGGCGATTTCGCGCCTGGGCGCATCGGGCCGGAAACGATGCTCCCGCTCGCCGAAAAAAAACGCGGAGAGTTTGTAGTCCGGATAGTCCTTGGTACGCTCCAGCCGGGTATCCCAAACAACATTTCGAGTAAAAGAAATCCCGGCATTCTCGTAGTGGGCCTGGATAATCGGCCATTGCGGGCGCAGATCGGCATGTAACTGGATGACGTCTTCGGGTTCTGTAATACAAAGCGCGCGCGACGAATACAAGCGACTCAGTCCCAGCCAACCGGGGCCGCTGGTTCGAATATCGTGATTTACTATTTTCAATTTCGCCTCAGCGTAATCATGTTAATAAATAATACTTATGCATAACATGATGACTTGGATAAATACCCAATGGAACACGGATGCCAAAAGTAGGCGCCTCTAGGCGACACGGATTGGACGGATTTAAACGGATTTTATACATCAGCACTTAAATTTATTTGCCGGTTTTATCAGTGATTATCTATCTAATCCGTGTTTCATTTTACTAGCTGCCGATCCTAAGCAAATATTTCCTATAAGCCACAAACCCGGATAGATAATGTTCCACATCGTCAATCCGCACTCTGAAAGAATGGTGGCGGATAAAAAAACTGCCGACAATCCGCGCCGGATTTTTAAAATACATCGCCATTTCCGGCCAAAAATAACCGTTGAGCAGATAATGCGCACGATAATCCAAAGCCCGATAGAACTTGTCACTATCCGGATTTTGCAATAGATGCAGCATGTCCGGCTTATCCTTAAGCCTTAATAGCATTTGCTCGGCGGCCATCATCAATTCAAGCAAGGTGGGATAGGTGGTAATGCGCTCCAGCACAAAGTCCAGATAACCGCTGACGTTTTGGATACCGAAACGAAAATATTTTTCTTCCGGCTTATAACGGGTCAACTCGTTGACGCAGTAACTTAACCAATGGTCGTGCGCTTTCCAATGCTTATTGGCAATAAAATAATCAAAGGCTTTTTCAACGGCAGCTAGCCAACGAGGATCCTGAGTCAATCCATAAAGGCGCATTAAACCGAAAGCAGCCTCGCCATCGTAGTAAATAATGCGAAACGGTTCTTTTACCGATAAGTCGTTAGCGTTTAAAACATGATCGAAACGGCCGCTAGCGGCATCCTGCATCTGCACAATACCTAAGGCCAATTGCTCCAGCAGCGGCAGATAATCCCGAGTACCGGTTACTTCGCAATATTTCACCAGCGCCAACAAACAAACAGCGTTGCCGCCGAGTTTGATCTCATCGTCCGTATCCGTCAGGTAAGCCGCCGTCCGGCCATCGGCTAAGGCATAGGTTTTAATCAGCGTCTGGGTAAAATAGCTAATCGAGCGGTCAATCGCCGCTTTAAGCGTTTTATCGCCGGTTAACTCCCAGGCTTCGATCATCGCATAAGTGGAACTGACATGGCGCAAGGTATTGTAAGTACCTATTTTTCGATCAAAACAGGGATGCCAGCCATAAAAAAATTCACCGGTCTTTTTGACCTGTCCGGCAAGATAACGGCTGCCGGTTTCAATTAAACGGCTAACCTGCTCTGTGTCTAAAGCAGGCAACATACGCCGTCCGGCATCCTGGCCGGAGCCGGCTAATAAATGACACGCGCCCAGAGTATCGCAAAACACGCCTTGGGTTGAGAAAACATAAACCGGCGTTTGCGGGGAAAAATCAAGCACGGTTTTTTTGCCGTAACGGCTAATAGCATATTTGGTAAAGTTTTTTTCATTTAACTGGGCGTTATCGACATCGCCGCCGGCATAAAGCATCGCGTTGGCGTTAAGCTCCTGTTCTAAAAACGCCTGTTTTAATCCATCGTCGAACGCTATGCCATGACGAAAATAATTTCGCTTGGTCTCCTTTAAACGTTTATGCAACGCGTTCCAGTTCAAAGCCTCGATATGCGTTACCCAATCAACCCGTAACCATCCCTCTTTAAGTTTGCGTTTGTCTAAAAGACTGCGCAGTTTGACAATACCCTGATTCCAAACCTTATCAAAAGCCTCGCCGCTAACATGGACAACATGCGCCCTCTCCTCTCGGCCGCAAACTGAAAAGAACAATGTAACTGAAGGATAAGGAGCGTTAGCCAATGGAATACAGTGTTCCGCTACGATTCCCCGGCTGCGGATAATTTGTTCGGAAAAATTCATGGACAACTATCTAAATATTAATATTGGCAAATTAAGATCCAATTTTGCTGGAGCTGATCGTTATTAAGAGTACAGCCCCAGAATCCTATTTATCGGCGACAAAAAAGACGTGCCGCTTCAAAACGGGCTCCACTAAAGAGAACCCGCTTGATTAAAGAGCTAGTACCTAATTACCACTCAATCCTATCGATATTGTCAAAATCGATATCGCCGTTATCGGTATGAATAGTCCCTGATGCGCCGCCGGTATCGATCTGGCCATGATCGCTTCCGGTACCATCAACCATTCTTCCGTCAATTTCCAGAGTCCAATCGCCTCCTTGCGCACCGGAACCACCGCCCATATCGAGTTCAATGACATCCGTCCAGTTACCGGCACCGCCATCGACATAGGTATCGCCGGAAATGTCGCCGAATACGAACAGGTCGTTGCCGGCATCGCCATAAAGCGCATCATCTCCTCCCGAACCATATATGACGTCATCTCCGGCACCGCCATCAATGGTGTCATTTCCATCACCGCCATCAACGATGTCGTTTCCTTTACCACCAGCGATAGTGTCATCTCCTTTGCCGCCATCAATGGTGTCATTTCCTTTACCGCCGTCAATAGTGTCATTTCCATCACCGCCATCAACGATGTCATTTCCATCACCGCCATCAACGATGTCGTTTCCTTTACCACCAGCGATAGTGTCATTTCCTTTGCCGCCATCAATGGTGTCATTTCCTTTGCCGCCATCAATGGCGTCATCTCCTTTACCGCCATCAATGGTGTCATTTCCATCACCGGCATCAATGGCGTCATCTCCGTCACCACCATCAATAACGTCATCACTGTCGTTATACGAATCAGAGTCGCTGTCCGAGTCGGAGTCACCGTCTGAATCCGAATCGCTGTCGGAATCCGAGTCACTGTCCGAATCCGAGTCGCTGTCCGAATCCGAGTCACTGTCCGAATCCGAATCGCTGTCGGAATCCGAGTCACTGTCTGAATCCGAATCGCTGTCGGAATCCGA
>Ga0079306_1002344_pt1 | contig 10718 bp, 4 predicted proteins | sample Methanotroph_Enr_FD_79181 | JGI IMG/M metagenome (GOLD analysis project Ga0079306, IMG submission 79181) | Enriched soil microbial communities from Old Woman Creek wetland in Ohio, USA - Methanotroph_Enrichment_5 | ecosystem: Environmental > Terrestrial > Soil > Wetlands | place: USA: Ohio...
CGCCGCAAACACTCGCGCTGGTGCGGGCGGCGCTGCAGGGTCGCCCGCTCGACGTGCTGGTCAACACCCACCTGCACAGCGACCACTGCGGCGGCAACGCAGCGCTGCAGAGCGCTTACCCGGCGCTGATCACCCATATCCCGCCCGGACAGGCCCGGCACGTGGAGAACTGGGACCCGCAGGCGCTCACCTACACGCCCACCGGGCAGAGTTGCCCGCAGTTCCGCTTCGATGCGCTGCTGCTGCCGGGCAGCGAGCTGCGGCTCGGCGACAAGCTGTGGCAGGTGCACGCCGCGCCGGGGCACGACCCGCACTCGGTGATCTTGTTTGAACCGGCATCCCGGACCCTGATTTCAGCCGATGCCTTGTGGGAACGCGGCTTTGGCGTGGTGTTCCCGGAGCTCGAGGGGCTGGACGCGTTTGACGCCGTCGGCAAAACCATTGATCTGATTGAATCGCTGGCGCCCAAGCTCGTGATTCCGGGGCATGGCAGCGCCTTTGACGGTGTCGAACAAGCCATTGCCGTGGCGCGCGCGCGCCTGGACAGCTTTGTCACGCAGCCGGCCAAACACATCAGCTACGCCGCCAAAGTGTTGTTGAAGTTCAAGCTGCTCGAAGTTCAAGCCATCGCGTTGGACGACTTCATCGCCTGGGCCTGCGCTACGCCCTATTTCTCAACGATTTTCCAGCGGCATTTCCCGGAGCTGGATTTTCAACTCGGGATCGAGCAACTGATCGGGGAATTGGTCAAGTCAGGCGCCGCGTCGCGGGACGGCGTGATGGTTCGCAACGCCGGATGAAAAACGGCACCCAAAGGTGCCGTTCTGGCGGGATTGCCAAGCTTATATGCCAAATCGGCCTCTAGCCCCCGTACCTATTGCCTAAGCAGCTATCTATTTGATATAGATCTTAAACGGACGCAGCCTTGGCCACAGCCTTGGCCGCCGCCTTCACCTTCAACCGCCAGCCATGCAGCAGCGGCTCGGTGTAGCCACTCGGTTGGCTCAAGCCCTTGAACACCAGATCGCAGGCAGCCATGTAGGCCATGCTGGTGTCAAAGTGCCCGGCCATCGGCTGGTACAGCGGGTCACCGGCGTTTTGCTGGTCCACCACCGCCGCCATGCGCTCAAAGGTTTCCTTGATCTGCGCCGCGCTCGCGACCCCGTGGTGCAGCCAGTTCGCCATGTGCTGGCTGCTGATGCGCAGCGTGGCGCGGTCTTCCATCAGCGCGACGTTGTGGATGTCGGGCACCTTGGAGCAGCCCACACCCTGGTCGATCCAGCGCACCACATAACCCAGAATGCCTTGGGCGTTGTTGTCCACCGCTTGCGGTTTTTCGATGTCTGGCTTGCGGTGGTCACGGGTAAGCGCCGGACAGTGAAAGGACTGGTTAGCGACCTGATTCCAATTCTGATCACAACTTTCGAGGATTACATTTGGGAATTTGATCCGAAGACAATACAGACCAAACAGCAGGGGGGCAAACTTGGAAAATCCAGACGTACCGTCGTTCGAAGAGTTCATGCGACGGTTTCAACATGAATTTGGCACGCCAAATTTGTCGGATGTCGCGGCAGAAAATCCGACTTTAATCGCGGCATTCAAAAAACTGCATCCTGTTAGCACAGCTGCGACCTTTGCTGGATTGCTCACGCAGAAAGGCCTGCAAAGCAATTGCCTGCGTCTGGAAATTCTGGTCCACCTTGCACTTGCTTGCTGCGAGGGAGACAAGAGACCTGCGGCCCAATTCACCAGCCATGCGTTCAAGGCTGTCGGACGGGGCATTTGCGGTCGCTTAGAAGACCCCGCTGAAGATGTTTTTGTCAGCTCTGTTTACTCTTCACGGGGAAACTACCGCCTTCTGGAGGGAATTTGGGAAAGCTCGGGCTTTTACTTGCAGCGCTTCGTCAACATCGTTGAACGACTGCCTGACTCCGGGAATCTCGACAGACTCAAGGAGAGCCTCCACGCCCTGCTCAAGTTGTCAGATATTCTTTGCGAGCGGGCAAGCCTGTCGCGACATGACTTAGGCAACGCCATCCCGGAAGACGGCTTGCCGCGAAAGGTCACGGATTTACTCCCCAATGCCAGACGGATCGTTCGATTCACAAAATGTGAGCTTTCCGATGCAGGCATTAACGCGCGGGACCTCTCTCCGTTTATCTTCAAGCCCAGCAACCGGGAGATCTTGCTTGAGCAGACGATTTCCCACACCGATCTGGAGCGCCACCCCATCAGCATCGATGGCGACGATCTTGTGTTTTTGTTGCCTACAGCAGTCAGCATAGCGATTCGTCGATTTTTGATCGATGCAATCGGCTCCGGGCCAAACCGTGAACGGCTGTTACAGGCATTGGCCCGTGAGTATGCCAAGCTGCTTTCAGATACCCCTTTGCTCGGGGACATAAAGAACGGTGATGTCGTCTTGATTCGTAGAGATGTAGGCATTCTTGCTGACGTATATCGGCAGGTTGATGTCGGGCACTATCTCAACCTAATTTTCTTCATGGACACCTTGGATGGATTTGAAGATGATGGCTTTGCTGGGACATACAGAACGCAGGTCGATATGGCTGACGCGATTGATGAACGAATCGATCACTGCGTTGAAGTTGCCAATAAAAATCCCGAATTCCGTAGCGGCATCACTCTGATCATCGGATGCGGCGTAGGACGTGGGATTTCCATTCCTTTAAACAACAAACATCGGCCAGGATGGCGGATCGATTCAATCAGTGCACCAGACCTCTGCACCTTGAGCTGGACTCCCAATATGAAACCACTGAACTTGTGGCGAATCTACAGGGCTCGGGACAAGCTGACAGCACAAGGCCTAAAACTTCAAAACGCGAACGGTCTGCTCAATCTTGTTTCGTGGACTCGCTCGCTGGATGGTCATTTGGTACCACACGCCAGCATCCCCGAAGAGATGACCAGCGGGCACGGGTTTTTTATGGTCACACAGAACGCGTTGCTTGACCTGCGCCATGAGGTGGCAACAGCCTGGGACTCCCACATGGAGAAAGACGTACAAGGGAATTGGCATCTGGTTCAGAAAGAGGGGCAATCGTATTTTGAAGAAGATAAAAAGTTTCCGATCTACGCAAGCACCGGAGGTGATTGGGAGGGTTACCCCCTCGGGGCATGCGTCACGAATCGGCGAACCTGGTGGTTTGAACTTTCCGGTCGTAACGGGACACTCGGCTCTGTAGGGAGCGAGAGGTGGCGGATGATGGCGACATGGTTGCGTAGGGCTGCGCCGATTCTTGAACGCAATTTTCCCGGTCTGACCACAGGGCCAATTTTGTGGCGCTGTGTGTTCAGCAATCCATTGGAGCCATCGGATTTTGAAATGCAGCCAGGAACCGTGGAGGATGCCCGCTCAGCCATCGCGATGAGTTGCAACAAAGCACGTCGGGTCATCACTCTGGACGTGTCCGAAGGTTTTGATCGCGCACTGTTTAACAGCGACAACATCGCCGAAGCTGCTCTTGCAAGGGAATTTGTTCGTGGTATCGCGGAGCTGGCTGGAGTGGACACAGGTTCCTTTGATCATGCGGCTGTGGCAACGAAGATTATTGGAAGCTCTGCGGCGCGGCAAACACACGCGCTTGTAGCACGTGATTTCCGTGACTTCATGGAGACGCTGGCTACAACTCATCCTGTCACCATCAACCGGTATGACGACGCAGAGCTCAAGCTCGGTCTAGGCTGGCGCGTCCGCGACCCGACGGCAGGTTCGGAAATCACTGGCAAGGAATCGTGCACAGCGTTCCTTAACAAGCTCGTCATCAGCCTGGAAGAGGAAATCTGTGCAGAGGTTCGGATGTACGGCAGACAACGATTGATTAGCGCCATCTTGCTCAACAGCGAAGTAGCAAGTCAGGCTCGCAACCAATGGAAGAAAACTGCCGCTGCCGTGCTGGCTCTGCATGATGATCAGCATGCGGCCCTGCACACTATGGCGCGGCATGAGTACAAGCTGAACGGTGTGCTCCAGGCATCGCGCATCTTGATTGAAATGGCGATCTGCGAAAGCCCGTTGGCGGGCGGGTTTTCGCCTGGTCAGCTTGACCTTTCACGCCTCATGGCTCGTGCGTCATCGCTATTTCATCTTGGTGGGTGGTTTGACGCCATCCGTTGGGATGTGATGGAACCATTCTTAATGGTACGACCACTTGGCGACGTCCATGTCAATCACGATTTCATTGACAACATAGCCGAAAAATTTGCCGGTGCCTCCAGTGATGTGAAATTTCGGCATGCAGCCCAAAACTATGCAAAAAACCTTGAGGAACGCCCCCTCGCGGCCGAAACCGTTGATGACATGAATGGCCGGTTTCTCTCCGCTTGGGCAAACGAGTTCGGGGCATCTTTCCACGATTTCAGATGCTTCGTCGATGAAATCGAGGGCATTGGCATTCGAGAAGCAGGGGCAGTGCTTTATCTGCCACGTAGCCGCTTGACAGGACTGCTTTCCAACACCGATGCTGCCGACGCAATAGTGCGCTTCCTTACTCTGGAGTCAAGGTCATCATGGCGCAGCGTCCCGCAAGGCTTTACCGAGAAGGATCGCCAGCCTTGGCGATTCCGACGCCGCCTTAGCCTTGTGCGCCGACCTTTGCTGCAAATTAACCTTGAGCCAGATCCCTTGATCATGGTAGCTCCAGGGATGCTGCGGGACTCCCTTGTCTACATGGCAAATAACTATCATCAAGGTAATTTTCCAGACGAACAGTTGGGGTCTTCAATGCGGAGTTTTGTTGGCCATGCCAGAAGGGTGCGTGGGGCCGAATTCAACTTAGCAGTCCATGATCGGCTCAAGGCCTTAGGCTGGCAAGTGGTGCCCGAAATCAAATTAACCAAGCTGCTGCAAAAGAATCTTGGAGCCAAAGATTGGGGTGATATTGATGTGCTCGCCTGGCATACGGTAACCAAGCGAATCCTTGTCATAGAGTGCAAGGACGTTTACTTTGGAAAAACGTATGGCGAGATTGCAGAGCAACTTTCGGATTTTCGCGGCGAGGTTCAGTCAAACGGCAAGGCGGATATGCTCAAAAAACATTTGGATCGCGTTGCCAAAGTACGAGCGGAATTCGCGGCTGCGCGCGAGTATGTCCATATGCCTGATGCCAGCATGATCGAAAGCCACCTGGTTTTCAAGAATCCGGTCCCGATGCAGTATGCCGCCCACAACATTGCCAAGCAGGTTCAAATTTCCCTTTACGACGACCTTGCCCGGATTTGACGAGTCACTGTCACAAAACCTCCCAAGTGCCGACAGCGCTGCGCCTGCACCTTTTGGTGTGCGGTATCTGGCGCGTTGATCAGAATGGCAATACCAGCGGGTAACCGAAGCGGTGTTTCATATCCATGAATACACAAGTAGAAACGGAACCCAAAGATGCTGTTTCTACCATGGGTTCAAATGCAAAATCAGCCTCTAGCCCCCGTCAATTCTGCGCAAGCAGCTATTAATTAAACAGCGTCTTTCAGACCGTAGCCGCCTTAACTTTACAGCCGCCGCCTTTACCTTCAGCCGCCAGCCATGCAGCAGCGGCTCGGTGTAGCCACTCGGTTGGCTCAAGCCCTTGAACATCAGATCGCAGGCGGCCATGTAGGCCATGCTGGTGTCAAAGTGCCCGGCCATCGGCCGGTACAGCGGGTCGCCCGCGTTTTGCTGGTCCACCACCGCGGCCATACGCTCGAAGGTTTCCTTGATCTGCGCCGCGCTCACCACCCCGTGGTGCAGCCAGTTCGCCATGTGCTGGCTGCTGATGCGCAGCGTGGTGCGGTCTTCCATCAAGGCGACGTTGTGGATGTCGGGCACCTTGGAGCAGCCCACGGCCTGGTCGATCAACCAGAAATTGAAATCAAATTACGGGAACCTTTGCGCCGCGCCGAACGTGTTCAATAAGCAAATTCAAAACGATGTCTTGCACATCGACGTCAGCAACTCGCTCAGCAATTGCATCACGCAATCGCTTGTCACGCTTAACTAAGAAAGCTTGATAGTCACGAAGTAGTGTGATGCATGACGCCTCGGCGCGAGGCAGTTGAACAGTTTCCTTACGCATTTCTTGAATCGCCACAACGGCCAAAGCTGCATGGGTTTCAGAAGGCATGCCCACAAATTCGACTTGTTTCTTACCGCGCATGAAACGAACGCCGACATCATGGAGGTCGACTTGTACCTCGGGCACCCCATCGGCGGGCACTTCTCGCGCGATCCAGCTGTCACCCACGCCGGACATGTCGAAAAAGTCTTTGTAAGAGCGAAACAACAGCGGCTCTTGCGTATTGAGCTCGGCTGCCAATTGCTTCGCCAAGTCTTGGGGACTCACCGCGCCTTTGCGCTTGGTCACATTTTTGTTGCCGATCGCCTGCTCTTCCTTTCGACGGGTTTCTTCGAAAAACTGGCGCAGGTATTCGTACAGGCGATTGATCCACTCGTCACGTTCCTTTTTGGATTTGACGCCAAGCAATTCAAGAACAATATGATCGAGGGCGCGGCGGTCTGGCATATCCAGCTCGCATTCGTCCGGCAGCAGTTCCAGCTCAGCAGTCTTGCTTGATTTCTCAAACGCCATCCTTCTGAGACGACGCTCAGACAATAGTTGCATCGGCGCTCGCTCGGTCAAGCTGTCCATGGCCGATTCCAGCGCCTGAATTATCTTTCGTGAGGCCAGTCGCAAGTCGGGAATGAGCATCATCGAGACGTCGACGATTTCGGTTTTCAGGTTTCCCTCGACGCCTACTGGACGCCCAAATTGATGTTTGGCCAAAATGACCAAGGTGCTGTTCAGCAGTGCCGTGAGAGCCTTTCCACTGATGCCCTCCATCGGGAACAGATCGTAGAGGTTGCAATTCGCTTGCAGGTCGTCGCTGTTGAGCGGAATTGCGTGTTTGTACTGTTGCGCCTTCGGCCAATATGCAACGCCCCGGCGATGCCCGGTCAAGTCAAACCATTCTTTATCTTTGGTCACACGCTGCGCACAGGTCGATCCTTGATGAACGCCGCGCTCCTCTCCCCACTTCACATAAGCCTTGGCCCATTTCTGCAAGGAGCTTTTGGGTGATGGTGCGAGAAAGATCAGCCGAGAGCAATCTTGCGCACGCGCGACATAGCCTTTGACTTCCATGAGGCTGTGAACCTCAGGTTCGAGGTACCTGGACTCGATGGCATGCAGTTCGCCTCTCTTTTCGCCCGCGAGAACCAGTTTGATGCCGCCGTTTTCAACCTGTGAACGCGTTACGCCGTACTCGTTTTCGAATCCAACAGGATCGGAGAATGCAGCCAGGCAGTCCGCTGACACATCCTTTGGATAGAAGAAGTCATCCTTGCCACTTTTCACGCCAAATCTGATGTCGACAAGCTCGCCCAGCGGGGAGAATTGCTTATCAAACTTATTCGCAAGGTCAAACCATAGGTCAGGAGCACGCAGGTAGACACCCCATTTACCGCCGAAATAGTCATCTGAAGTCCGGGGTGTATTAGCCGATGTGCTCTCATCCTCTTTGCCGTCTTCGTCTTCCCCTAGTGCCGCGTCCTCGCCTCGCATGATTCGCCCGAGTTCGACGCCTTCACGCCAAAGTGCGCCCTGGTTCACCAAGCGAGCACGGTAACGGCTGTGAGTCACGTCCTCGGTGAGTTGCAGAATTTCGTCGCGTAGTGCGTCGGCAGCGAGCATTGCACCAAGGGTTGTGCCGTCGTGTTCCAGCAGTTCGCCCAGTGGTTTTCTCAGCTGAACGAAGCGCACTGTGTTGGTATCACGTATCGCAGCTTTATCGCAGCGCTTCGCAATCGTGACAGCGGTCGCGACACGGGCCCCTACAAACCAAGGCTCCACAGGACTTTCCAGTACGGCCAGAATTTCAAAGTTCTGCAACAGCCAGCGTTGCAGATGAAAGCCATATTCCACATCCAGCCATTGGCTGGATGTGATGAAGCCCAGCATGCCTTCTTGTTTGAGGAAGGTTGATGCGTGTGGCCAAAAGTAACAGTGCAGGTCAGAGCGTCCCGGCAACTTAGCCTTGGCCATTTGCTCAACGCGCCGACTATAGAACTCTTTGGTGCCAGCCTCGGGGCCACCATCTTTGGGTTTCTTCTTGGCACGAGGGATGTCCTCTTGCCGCACATAGGGTGGGTTGGCGATCACCGCATCCAGTGGCGGTATTGCAATATTTTGGTACTTGATGCCCAGCCCCTCGGACTTGAGCTTTTGCGGTAACTTCACAAAAGGTGAGTCGGGCAGCACGTTGAAGAAATCCGAGCGTCCCACGCGCGGGTAGTTCTCGTCTGCCACCAGATCACGAGTGGCCAGATTCATTGTCGTCAGGTGCGCGGCGAACTGGGAAATGTCCGTGCCGTAGACATCGGTCAGCAGATCGCGGTGGTTACGGTTTTCTGCCAGCACCTTCTTGCGGGCGTATGCGCGCACCAGAAAAGTGCCGCCACCACACGCGGGGTCAAGCACCTTTGCGTCGCCAGTGCGAATGCAGAAACTGTTGATCAAGTCCACCACTTCGACCCGGGTGTAGAACTGCCCGAACTTGTGCCGCTCTTCGGGGCCGATTAGACGTTCAAAAATGCTGCCGACCACTTCATAGTCGAGTTTGGAAAAGTCGAACTCGTGGATTTGGTCGATCAGCCCGCGCCAACCCTGTACGGCCGCATCAGCATAAAACGGGATACGCCGTCCCATGTCTTTGGGATCGTCGCCAAAGATAGTCTCGTAGTCACCCGTAACTTGCTTGGCCTCAGCAAAAAAGTGTTGCAAGCGCATTTGCAGTTCGTCACCGGTCGATATTTCCGGCGGCGCGTTCAGCGGCGCCATGGTTTTACCGTACTTCTTGAGCAGCGCTTCGTGAAAGACCAGCTTGTTGACGAACAGGTAGCAGCCGAATTTGGCGGCGCGTTCCAGTAAGTCGTGCAGGCTGTCAGCATCACTCACAACCGTCCAGCCGAGCGAGACCATCCATTGATCAAGGTCGCGCTTGAAGCTGTGGTTCGTCACGTAGCGTTTGGCTAGGGCTTCGTGCGTATGCCTAATGGGAACGGTGAGTGCAGCTTCCAATGCCTCGACAAACTTGATGTCGGGCGTACGGCCGCCTCCTACCTGGCCCGACTTCAGTATCCGTGCTGCATCGTGAAGGAACTTGACGAGCCATTCATGGATAGTTGCTTGTATCGGAGCTGCATCGAGCTGAGCACGGTTAGTCAGCGCGGCTACTGTCCAACGTTCGTAAGCGCGGTCCTTCAGGCCAGCGCCTGCTGTCGCTGTTTCCCAGAGTACGCACTCGTTCACATTCCATGTGAAAAAAAACTTCACGCCAGCACGAAGTGCTTTTTTCTGTGCATCCTTGACGACCTCTGCGCGATAAGGGCTACCGCCATCCGGCGCATCTGGGAGTTTGACTTCTCCAGTCAAAATGACTTCGCCATTTCGGTCGATCAGCGTCAGGTCGCGGCGCTTTTGAGAGCCCTTACCCGTATCTTCAACCCTGGCACCGGCAAACGGAAGATTAGAGTTTAGTTTGGCGATCTGGTCGATCCAACTTTTGACTTCACCCGTAAATCCCCATTCGTTCATTCTTGACCTGACTTTTCTGATTGATGCATGGCGTGATGTTATCGCTAGCGGGTAGCAATTCAGTATTACGCAAAGAACGCGAAAACGGCACCCGAAAGTGCCGTTTGGGTGAGATTGTCATAACTTTAGGCCAAATCAGCCTCTAGCTCCCGTCCCTACTGCGTGAGCAGCTATCTATTTGATATAGGCCTTAGGCAGCCACAGCCTTCGCAGCCGCCTTCACCTTCTGCCGCCAGCCATGCAGCAGCGGCTCGGTGTAGCCACTCGGTTGGCTCAAGCCCTTGAACACCAGATCGCACGCGGCCATGTAGGCCATGCTGGTGTCAAAGTGCCCAGCCATCGGCTGGTACAGCGGGTCACCCGCGTTTTGCTGGTCCACCACCGCCGCCATGCGCTCGAAGGTTTCCTTGATCTGCGCGGCGCTCGCCACCCCGTGGTGCAGCCAGTTGGCCATGTGCTGGCTGCTGATGCGCAGCGTGGCGCGGTCTTCCATCAAGGCGACGTTGTGGATGTCGGGCACCTTGGAGCAGCCCACGCCCTGGTCGATCCAGCGCACCACGTAGCCCAGGATGCCTTGCGCGTTGTTGTCGAGCTCCTGCTGGATCTCGGCGGCGCTCCAGTTTTTACTGGCCGCCACCGGCACTTGCAGCAGGCCGGTCAGCAGGTTGTCGCGCTCTTTGTCGGCGTTGATTTTTTCCAGCTCTTTTTGCACCTCGCTCACCAGCACCTGGTGGTAATGCAGCGCGTGCAGCGTGGCGCCGGTCGGGCTGGGCACCCAGGCGGTGTTGGCACCGGCCAGCGGGTGAGCGATCTTTTGCTTGAGCATGTCTTTCATCAGGTCCGGCATGGCCCACATGCCTTTGCCGATCTGCGCCTTGCCGCGCAGGCCGCAGGAGAGGCCGACCAGCACGTTGTTGCGCTCGTAGGCCTGGATCCAGGCGCTGGTTTTCATGTCGCCCTTGCGGATCATGGCGCCGCCCTGCATGGCGCTGTGCATCTCGTCGCCGGTGCGGTCCAGGAAGCCGGTGTTGATGAAGGCGACGCGGCTGGCCGCTGCCCCGATGCAGGCTTTGAGGTTGACACTGGTGCGGCGCTCTTCGTCCATGATGCCGAGCTTGACGGTGC
>Ga0079306_1002346_pt1 | contig 10709 bp, 10 predicted proteins | sample Methanotroph_Enr_FD_79181 | JGI IMG/M metagenome (GOLD analysis project Ga0079306, IMG submission 79181) | Enriched soil microbial communities from Old Woman Creek wetland in Ohio, USA - Methanotroph_Enrichment_5 | ecosystem: Environmental > Terrestrial > Soil > Wetlands | place: USA: Ohio...
TCGCCGCGATGAGTTTCCCAACGGTGGGGCACGTTGAGATTCTTGGGAACGCGATGGGCAGGGTAGATGTCTTCGAGTTGAGGCCCCGTATCGGTTTTTGCAGTTCTGTTATGGCGGAGAACATTCCGGAGGACGAACTTGTACGCGACGTCGTACTGACTGCCGCCTACGCGATTCTTGGACGATGGAATGAGGATTACGACCTTTGGGATGAATCCCGAGCTATTGCGCTCCTGACCACTTTTGGAGTGCGCAATCTTGGCGACCGCGAATTCGCAACTCTAAGCGAAGGCGAACGCAAACGAGTGCAGATCTGTCGAGCCTTGATGGCCGATCCGGAGGTGCTTTTATTGGATGAGCCAGCCGCGGGACTAGACCTAGGCGGAAGGGAAGATCTTCTTGCCAGGTTCGCCAATTTCTCACGTGACCCTGCTGCGCCTGCGACGATCTTGGTGACACACCACATCGAAGAAATTCCAGAGGGAACTACCCATGCCCTTCTTATGAAGGAAGGCCTCATCGCAGTGTCCGGCCCCATTGACGAAGTAATCACGTCTGAGCACGTCAGCGCGGTCTTTGGACTTCCAATTGCGGTTGCGAAGGAAGGCTCTAGATTTTTCGCAAAGGCGATATGAAAATTCTTGAAGGCGTCCATTCCGAATGGATTGACGCCCTTGGAAACGTACTGGATGAGATACGAAACATCGAGTGCGCACTTCACGGCACCGCGTTTAATCCTTCGCCTGAGAATGTTCTCAAATCTCTACACAGGCCGATTTCTCAAATCTCCGTGGTGATCTTCGGACAGGACCCGTATCCGAACATCGAACATGCGATGGGCCTTGCCTTCTCAGTCCCAAAGCAGGTTACTCCTATCCCAAAGACACTAGCGAATATCTTCGTGGAACTTCAGGATGACATCGGATGTGACCTTCCATCATCAGGAGATCTAACTCCTTGGGCGGATCAGGGTGTGGCGCTGGTAAATAGAATGCTCACGACTCCACGAGGACAAAGTTCTGGACACGTGAGAGTCAATTGGCAGAGCGTGACAAATGAAATAGCCAGAATACTTGGAGAGCGTGAGACTGTTGCGATCCTCTGGGGGAATTACGCGCAGCAGCTATCGCCATTTTTTGCAGAAGAATTAGTTATTGCATCGCCGCACCCGAGCCCGCTTTCGGCTTACCGTGGATTTTTCGGATCGAAACCCTTTAGCAAGACCAATCAATTGCTCGAAAGCAAATCAAGACGAGCAATTGATTGGTCTCTCGTCTAATGAATGGCTAACCGATCCAGACGTTGATGAGGGCGGTGAAGAAGTAGATCACGAAAAGCACTGAAACGAGGAGCAGTAGAGGGTGTATCTCCCTGTGGCGCTTTTGAATCAATCGGATAACAACATGGGATATGAAGCCCGCACCTATTCCGACTGAGATGCTGTAAGTGAACGGCATCAAAATAATAGTGAGGAATGCAGGAATGGCGATCCCCAGATCTTCCCAATCCACCTGCTTGATCTGGGTCATCATGAGGAATCCGACGATTACCAACGCTGGAGTAGCAGCCTCATATGGAATGACCGCAACAAGTGGTGCTAAGAACGTGGCAAAGAGGAAACAAATTCCGGTAACGACGGAGGCCAAACCGGTTCGGGCACCCTCGCCGACACCAGATGCAGATTCAATGTATGAGGTGTTTGACGAGATGCTTGCAGCGCCACCCGCGACCGCAGCTAAGGAGTCGACCAAAAGGATTTGCTCGGTTTTAGGGATATATCCCTTAGAGTCCACCAAACCAGCTTCTGTCGCGATGGCAGTAACAGTTCCAACAGTGTCAAAGAAATCAGATAGCAGGAGAGTGAAAATCAAGAGTATTGCCGAGATTACAGAAATCCGACTAAAGGAGCCAAGCAAACTAAAATGACCTAGAAGTCCGAAATCTGGTTTGTCAACGATCTTGGACGGAACGGTCGGGACGTTCAGGCCCCAACCCTTTGGATTGAATTGCGTCGGAGATATAAAACTCGGCCCGATTTTGAAAGCTTTCTCGATGAGCACAGCTGCAATAGTGGCCAGAGCAATGCCGATTAAAAGAGCACCTTTAATCTTCTTGACCATGAGTCCGATCATCAAGAAAAGCCCGAATGCGAAGACGATGATCGGCCAACCCACGAGAGTTCCGTTGTCACCGAGTGTCACAGGGACAGGCCCAGTACCAGTACGACGTACGAAGCCTGAGTCGACCAGACCAATGAGGGCGATGAAGAGACCGATGCCAACCGAAATGGCGATCTTTAGCTGTTGGGGCACTGCACGAAAGACTGCCGTTCGAAATCCAGTCAGAACCAGAACGGTGATGATCAGACCTTCAATAACGATCAAGCCCATCGCATCTGCCCATGACATCTTGGTCGCGATTCCAACCGCAACGAAGGTGTTCAGCCCCAGTCCTGTGGCAAGGGCGATAGGGAAATTGCCCACAACGCCCATTAGGATCGTGATGACGCCTGCAACAAGTGCAGTGGCAGCGGCGATCATCGCGAGGTTGGGATGAGAGCCGTCGCCGCCCAAATATTTCCCGTCACCGTCCTTGGTAAGACCGATTATTAAAGGATTGAGGGCGACGATGTAGGCCATTGTGAAAAAAGTGACCACACCGCCGCGAATTTCACGACCTACGGTCGAGCCTCTTTCGGAGATTTTGAAATAGGTATCAAGCACGCTCTTCCCCTTCGCTGTTTTTGTGGATCGGGGTGCTCCCCGTGCAGTTTCACGGCCCGCAAGCCGGAGGAAGATAGAACAGACGCTATCGCTCGAGCTATGTTACTGATGAGTAAGGCGAGCCAAGACTCCACAGGAAATTGCAATGGACTGCCCGATAAAGAGGGCGAAAAGAGCGGTTCCAAGGCCAACTCGCCCACCCAGGGCGAAACCAGCGGTTAGGACTACTGCTTCTATTCCAAGGCGGACTCGTCCCACCCGAACGCCCGTACGACGGTGGATTCCCGTCATCCAGCCATCCCTTGGGCCTGGCCCCAATCCCGTACTGATGTAGAGGGCGGAGGCAATCCCGACCAGCACTATGCCAGTTACAGCAAATGCCAATCCCGGCAAGAAACGGTCTTGCTGAGGGAAGGTGTCAACCCCGATTTGCAGCGCCGCAGGGATCACCAAGAAATTGAGAAATGTGCCAAATCCTGGCCTTTCGCGCAGAGGGATCCACAGTAGAAGAACCACACAACTGATCACCCACGTGGACCACCCAAGGTTGATTCCAGTCTTTCTGGAAATGCCCTCAGAAAGGACGATCCACGGGGAGTTGCCCAAGCGAGACTGAACAAGCAATGACTCACCTATGCCAAAAAGAAACAAGGAGGCGGCAAGGATCGCAACACGCATGGGCGCAAGATCCCAGCGCGTCTTTGCCCTCCAAGGAGTTATCGGAATGGTTCGGTGCGGCCTAAATACTTCGACTAGATGGCTACCGAATTCGGAGAACATTGGGGGAGGCTACCTCATAGTCGATCGTGGTTGTCGTGCCATATGACTCGTATAGCATTGCGGACACGATGAAGTTTGCGATTTTTCCGGGCATCGGAACCCTTATAAATATTGCTGCAATTATCGGTGGCTCATCTCTCGGCGTGCTTGTCGGGGGGAAGATGCCAGTTAGGACTAGAAACCTTCTTACAGACGTTCTGGGAATCACCGTCATACTCGGCGGCGCTGGTGCGTTGATAAGTCTCTGGTCGCCACGATTCGTGCAATCCCTTCCATCCGGCTGGACACTTCTGTCGATCTTGGCTTCTCTTCTAATCGGTGGCCTTTTTGGTTCGGCTGTGAGAATCGAAGATCGGTTGGATGGACTTGGGGAGAGATTGCGGATTCGCTTCCGCGCCTCGAGTGAGGGTCATTTTGTCGAAGGGTTCGTTTCGGCTTCACTTATCTTTGCCATCGGCCCACTGGCAATTCTCGGAAGCATCAGCGATGGAATGTCTACCGGAATAGATCAGCTTGTTCTAAAAAGTACTTTAGATTTTTTCACCGCGATGGCCTTTGCCGCATCCTTAGGGTGGGGGGTCGCCGCGTCGGCACTACCAGTTGGCATCTACCAAGGCTTCTGGACTCTCATTGGAATCGGTCTTGGAAGCGTCCTCAGCGGATATCAAGTCGATGCAATGACAGCGACCGGCGGTGTTCTACTTCTAGGAATCGGACTTAAACTTCTTAAAATGAAGGAAATCGCAGTGGGCAACCTTCTGCCCGCACTCGCAATGGCGCCATTATTTGTCTGGGGACTTCACGCTCTCACGCGATAGATCGCTAGAAGCTCGTTCCATCGATGACGAAGCGATACTTCACATCACTTGCGATTGTGCGCTCGTAGGCCGTGTTCGCATAATCTGCGCGGATAACTTCCACGTCACTCACTATGTTGTGAATTCCGCAAAAGTCCAGCATCTCTTGGATTTCAGGAATACCTCCTACCTGCGATCCCGCCATCGAGCGTCTTGCACCTAGCAACACCCCCGCGCCTACTGAATATGGCTTGCCTGGAAGACCGATGACAACCAGAGTGCCGTCCAGAGCCAACAGCTTCAGATACGCATTGATGTCCAACTCCGCAGAAACAGTGTTGAGGATGAGATCGAGAGAACGTGTCAGGGGTATGAGTGAAATCGGATCCTTGGTCACGACAAACTCATCTGCCCCCATGGCCAGCGCGTCTGCTTCCTTATTCGGGGAATGCGAAAAAACGGTGACATGTGCCCCCAAGGCTTTTGCGAACTTCACGCCCATGTGCCCCAGTCCGCCAAGTCCTACGATCCCAACCTTCATACCTGGCTGCACATTCCAATGCTTCAAGGGGGAGTACAACGTGATACCTGCACAAAGAAGGGGTGCCACGCCTTTGAGATCCAAACCCTCAGGGACTCGGACGGCATAATCAGCGTCTACGACGAAATTATTCGAGTAGCCGCCAAAGGCAATTGTCTTTCCATCGCGCTCGTAAGAGTTATACGTTCCAGTATTTCCGTTTTCGCAATATTGCTGAAGGCCGTTCTGACAACTCGAACAGGTGCGGCAAGAATCGATAAAGACCCCGACCCCAATTCGATCTCCCACCTTAAATTTGGTCACAGTGGTGCCTACTTCTCGAACGGTTCCAACAATCTCATGCCCTGGGACCATGGGATAAATAGACGGGCCCCACTCTTCGCGCGCTTGATGGATGTCGGAATGGCAAATTCCTGCATAAGCGATATCCAGTGCAACATCATTTGCGCGCAACGCTCGACGTTCGAAGTCGAACGGCTGCAGGGGAGAGTTCGAATCATGCACTGCGAGTCCACGGGATTTCATTGAGGGCCTTTCGGGGGTAGGGGAAATCAGCTGTTAAATGGCAAAGGGTCGGAGGAACTGTGGGCCGCTCTCGATGCCCGAGCAGTCACCTGCCGCATATGGTGGCGTCGGCAGAGGACCTCATAGCCAACTTCTTGGCCGGCCGAGACGTCTCCAACCACCACTTGCTCGCCTTCGGTGATCATGACTCCGCCCAAAGTTCGGGCATTATGCGTGGCCCGAGCCCCGCACCAACATAAAGCTTCCACTTGAAGCGTATTCACGCGGTCTGCCAATTCAATCAGTCTGGCCGAACCAGGGAAGAGCGAAGTGCGAAAATCCGTCAAGATGCCGAAGGCGAAGACATCGATGCTCAAGCCGTCGACGATTTTGGCCAATTGTTCGATCTGAATGGGCTGGTAAAATTGAGCTTCGTCGCAAATGACGTAATCGATGCGCTCACCCATCGAGAGTTGATCAACTACGAAACGATGAATGTCCAGATTTGAGTCTACTTCGATGGCTTGACGCTGGAGGCCAAGGCGAGAGGAAATTACTCCGCTGCCGGCACGATCCTTGCTGGTGAACATTAGGCCCGTACGCCCCCGGCTTTGATGGTTGTGAGCCGTTTGTAAGGCAAGTGTCGACTTTCCGCTATCCATCGTTCCGCAGTAATAGATTAACTCAGCCACAGGATTCATCTTGCCACATAACGGAGATCATTTATCAATCACTTTGAAAATGAGCAGTTTCCGAGTGAGAAGAGGAACGAGATGTGTAGCAAAGTCCACGGTCATATGGGTGGTGTCTCGATAGACGACGATCCCATCACGAATCGCGGGACATGTTTTCGTACAGAACCAGTCGGTGGGATCCACGATGTCTCCAAGGCCTCCAATAGATCCTGTTAACCACGCTTCGGAGGCAGATCGCGGAGTTGCGCAATCGGAGACTGAATTCTGTAGTAGGCATGAGGGAATATCTCGATTGGGCCATGGTGTGTCTTGGATATAGACGAGGTGGGCTGTTATGGGACTCAATCGCGTCATTGTTCGGACAACGCCTTTCCTCCACCATGACGAAGAGTTTGAAATATTCTGCGGAGGGACGTAGTGCTCGAAATTTGAGACCACCACTGCCCATGGATGCGCTTTCGCAATCCTTTTAAAGGAATTCTCGCGCCAGAGCTGGCAGGGAGCGTTGCGGAAAGCACCCTGATCGGAAAGTTGGACACCTGCTGCTGGGCAGCTTGACTTGGTCAAGACAACCAGTTTGAACCCATGACTTGCTGCGATGGAGTTCAACGTCGGAAACCACTGAGCGGCATGCGAATCGCCGAAGAGATATATCGAACGCACTCCGTGGATATCTCCATAGACACAAGGTGGCGATGACGTTGCCGTCTTGCCAACCTGACAGCCATCGGAATAAATCGAAGGCAAACGAGTGATTGCCTTGAGCGCGGTACTACCGGCTATACCTTTTATTTGCAGTTCCTTGGCCGAAGAATACGAAATTCCGACTCCAAGGATTGACACAATCAGCGTGCCCATTGCGGCAGCTCGGAGAACAGAGCCGAAGGGTTTGTGGATATGCCTGAATGGATTCTCCACAAATCGATGAGTTAATCCAGCAAGCAAGAAAGTTAATCCAATCGAGCATAAGCGTTGCAGCGGAGTCAAAGGTGCATTGAACACGTAGACCGGCAAGACCAATGCAGGCCAGTGCCACAGATACAATGGATAGGAGATGTCGCCAATCCATTGGACTAACCGGAAATTGAAGACTCCAGAAAGCAGTCTCGGTAGGTGATTGATCATAAATAGCAAGAAAGCGACCGATAGCGTCGGCAGAAGCGCGGCCTTCCCTGGGAAAAGCGTATTCTCGTTGAAAATAGTCGCCGAGATGAAAACTGATGCAATTGCCATCCAAGTGGTCCAACGCCACTTTCGAAATGCCAGGGGGTAGTCACGCACGAATACCACCAATGCGCCGAGGCCCAATTCCCATGCTCTTGTTGGAAGCGAATAGAAGGACCAGATTGGGAATCTCGAAGTGGCGAAAAAGGAAAGTACGAATGAAACAAACGTTACCCCTGCCAACACCTTGAACACTCTCAGGTGTCGACCCCCTCGGGCTGCCAGCAGAATTAGAAGAGGCCACACCAGGTAGAACTGTTCCTCGACTGCCAGGGACCAGAAGTGGATTATGGGGGAGGGAGTGGCGCCAAGATTCTGATAATCGTTCTGCCACCAAGCAAATACGTAGTTACTCACGTAGAGGGCGGCGGCGACAATATTGCGACCTAAGTTCGATCGAGCACTGGAAGGCATCACAACAAAGGAGACAATCGCCGTTGCAACCAAGACAAGAAAGGTAGAGGGGAGCAATCTCCTAATACGTCTAGAGTAGAAATTTGCAAGAGAGATAGACCCAGTCTCTCCCAACTCTCTCAATAAGAGGCCAGTAATAAGGTACCCAGAAATCACGTAGAAAATGTCAACGCCCACGAAACCGCCTGAGAGAAATTTCGCATGGAAGCTGATGACTAGTAGAACCGCCAGAGCGCGAAGTCCCTGTATTTCCTTGATGCGCATTTATGCCGTGAAAATAGAATGCACTGGAACGTCAGGGAATTCGCTTGCGATGCGTTTGCGTCCCTCAAGTGAGGAGATTTCAAGAACGGTGCCGACAGCCGTAACCGACCCCCCCGATCGCAGTATGAGACGTATGCCAGCGCAGATGGTCCCACCGGTGGCTAGAACGTCGTCAATGAGCAGGGCCCGTGACCCGATGCCGATAGCATCCTGATGTATTGCCACGACATCGGAACCGTATTCAAGACCATAACTTTCTTCGTGGGTGTCGAAAGGCAATTTTCCTTTTTTTCGAATGGGAACGAAACCCAGGCCGAGGCCATAAGCGATCGCGGCCGCAAATATGAACCCACGAGCCTCGACGCCGACTACTACATCACATGACTGGGCAAGGGGCGCGAATTCCGAAGTCACCGCCTGGAACGAGGGGCCATGCGAAAGCAAAGGCGTCAGATCCTGAAAAGAAATACCAGGAATCGGGTAATCCGGGATTTGCCTGATTAGGGCATGGGCGTGCTCGAGAACCGGTTCCATGTCCGAAGATTACAGGCAAAGACCAGACCACCTATCGGCAGGAAACGCCGGATCTCACAAACTGGTGGGTCGAATTCCGCAGAACTCTCACAGAAACACCCCCCAATCTTTAGACGTAAAGCACATCAGCTTTGCACTTGCGGGGAGGTACCACATGAAAAAAAACAAGATCGTAACAGCGACAATCCTAAGCGCTGGCCTGATCTTAGGCACAACGAGTGCGGCATTCGCTGTCGACTCAACACCTACTGCAACTGTAACCGCAGCTTCCTACAGTTCACAGGTGGCTGCATACAACGCTTCGTTGATTGCATTTGATTCCGCGACTGCTACTTTCAAGGTACAGGTAGCCGCTTACGCAACGGCCGTCCAGGTGTACAAAACTTCATACAACAATGCTCTAGATACGTACAAGGCAATTCTGAAGGCCAATAGCCCTGCTACTACCGCTGCGCAATACGCCGCTTTAGTGGCGGCCTACAACACGGCAATGACCGCTTATACGACTTCAACTGTAACCTTCAAGGCTCAGGTGGCTGTCTATCAGGCCGCTTCGTTGGCTTACAGCAATGCGTACAAGTCTGTTTACCAGGGCTACAAGACCACGATCGCGATGCGTGAGGGCTTGAAGAAGTCCATACGCGTAGCCTTCGATACCGCTGTTCACAATGCCAACGTGGCTTTTGCAACGGCAATGTCCACAGCAACAACCGATCTCCAAAAATCCGCTGCCACCAACGCTCGCCAGAGCGCAATCGCCACGGCCATTGCGACTCGCAAAGCAGCGCTTGATGCACTAGGTGTCAAGCTCGCCAAACCGGTCAAGGCAGAAGCGAAGATCAGCGTCAAGAAAGATGGTTTTAAGTTTGATCGTCCAGTTCGACCAATCCGACCATCACACGTAGAGAAGGTCCGACCATCACACGTAGAGAAGACCAAGAAGTAAGTTCGGCACCCAACTCGCCGACTTTCGGAGAGCAAAAACCCCTGGCATACACCAGGGGTTTTTTGCGTTCTGGATGCCGACGATGCTCTCACAAGGTGCTGGGTCGATATATGCAGGGCTTTCGCAGACTGAAGCAGCATTCTTAGTTGGTAAAGCACATCTGCTTTGCATGTGCATGGAGGTTACATATGAAAAAGAGAATCGTCATAGCCACACTTATGAGTGCGGGCATGATCCTAGGGACAGCGACGTCGGCTCATGCCATGGATCCAATCCCGAGTGCGAACTTAACAGTTGCTTCATACTCATCGCAATTGGCCACTTACAACGTGACATCAACATCATTTGACGTGGCTACTGCATCATTCCGGGTGCAACTATCAACGTATGCTTTGGCCCTTGCCGCCTATAAGACTTCAACTGCGGCAGTCCTGCAGACCTATCAAGCGGTACTGGTCGTCAATACGCCAGTCAAGACCACCGCTCAATATGCAGCCGTGTTGACCGCCTACAAGACGGCAACGATCGCGTACAACAGTGCTGAAACTCAGTTCATGGCACAATCCAACGCCTACCAAGCCGCCGTACAGAACTACGAAAAGTCGTATCAGAGCGATGTCGTTGCTTACAAAACCACTTTGGCGATGTATGAGCAGCTCAGTAAGAATATCTACGTTGCATTCGAGACTTCAATACACAATGCCAACCGAACATTTGCTTCTGCTCTGATGGCGTCGAAGACAAGGGCCCAGAAGGCGTCTGCCATAAAGGTTCGCAACGCGCGAGTTCGGGCAGCCATAGCGACACGCGGTGCAGCACGAATCGCTTTAGGCGTTAAACCGATCAAACCTGTCCAACAGTTCAAGATTGGACAGAGCGTCGAGAACTTCAAGGCTATTCGTCCCGTTCGTCCTACCAGATCCATCTAAAGTTCAATGTTCTACCAGAGAGCCCTCGGAGTACGCCGGGGGCTCTCTGGTTTGCGCTCCCGTCTTTCGAACTAGCAGTACCACCACTCACCGGGTTTGCCCTTGCATTCATATAGTGGACTTGTTCAGCGAAGGAGGCCTCATATGTGGTCTTTGAGTATTCGACGGGCAATCGTCCCTACAGTCGTGCTTTCCTTTTTTCTCTCTTTCGTGCCTCTGTCTATGTCTGTGGGAGCCGAGACGGGATGGCGCAGCGGTCATCCGCCCATGATCTTGTCGGCCAAGTTCGATGATCAACGCAGGCTTGTTGTTGTTTTCAGCGCGCCAGACGGCATGTCTCACCTCAACGCCACCGAAA
>Ga0079306_1002349_pt1 | contig 10698 bp, 13 predicted proteins | sample Methanotroph_Enr_FD_79181 | JGI IMG/M metagenome (GOLD analysis project Ga0079306, IMG submission 79181) | Enriched soil microbial communities from Old Woman Creek wetland in Ohio, USA - Methanotroph_Enrichment_5 | ecosystem: Environmental > Terrestrial > Soil > Wetlands | place: USA: Ohio...
ACGAGCGCGAGCAGCACGCGCGAGCTGTAGATCAGCCCGCGCGTGGCCTCGAGGTTCGCCATCATCCGCTCGGGGTACAGCACGAGCCCGTCCAGAATCCACTCGAGCTTGCCCAGGATATAGTCGAGCGCGATCGTCGAGTCCGCGAGTACGACGCGTTCGGCGCTCGAATGCGAGATATCGCGCTCATGCCAGAGCGCCACATTGTCGAATCCCACCTGCGCGTTCGCCTTGATGACGCGCGCCAGCCCGCAAACCCGTTCCGCCGTGATCGGATTGCGCTTGTGAGGCATTGCCGAGGAACCCTTCTGGCCCTTGGCGAACGGCTCCTCGGCCTCGAGGGTGTCGGACTTCTGGAGCGCGCGGACCTCAGTGGCGATCTCCTCGGCGGTGGTGGCGACGATGGCAAGGGTGGCGAGGAACTGCGCGTGGCGGTCGCGGGGCAGGACTTGCGTCGACATGGGCTCCGGCGCGAGGCCAAGCTTCTTGCAGACGTACTGCTCGACGAACGGATCGATGTTGGAATAGCTGCCCACCGCGCCACTGATCGCGCCGACGGCGACGGTTTCGCGAGCGCGCTCGAGGCGCTCGAGCGCGCGCTTCCAGGCAAACGCCCAACGGCCGAACTTCATACCCATCGTCATCGGCTCGGCGTGAATTCCGTGCGTGCGGCCGACGCAGAGGGTGTCGCGCTCCTCGAGCGCCCGGCGCTTGCAGATGGCGCCGAGGCGGCGTACGTCGGCGATGACGATGTCGATCGCCTGTACCATCTGGTAGCACAGCGCCGTATCGCCGAGGTCGCTCGAGGTCATGCCGTAGTGGACCCATCGGCTCGGCTTGGGGTCGTCCTCGCCGAGGCCGGCGTCGATGTGCTCGGCCATGTTGGTGAGGAATGCGATGACGTCGTGGTTGGTGACGCGCTCGATCTCGTCGATGCGCTCGACCTCGAACGCCGCGTGGTCGCGGATGTGCGCTGCTTCCTTGCGCGTGATGCCCGCCTGCCCCAGCTCGGCCTGCGCTTCGCAGGCGAGTACCTCGATCTCCTGCCAGATCGCGAACTTGTTCTCGAGGGCCCAGATGCGGGCCATTTCGGGGCGAGAGTAGCGAGGAATCATGCTTCGGCGCTCCTATTCAACGTCATCACGTCGGTCGTTGGTGATGGTATTAATCCATCATGATGGTGTTCGTTCCCACATGGCATCGCGCCCACCATTCAGCAGGCGAATCTCGCCGGCCTGCCGCAGCTGCCGAAGTGCTCGATCGATCGTCGGGCGGCTCACCCCCGGACACGCGCGCGTGATGTCGGCGAACCGAAACTGGATTGGCAAGTGACGAATGCAGTCGACGACGAGCTCGCGTTTGGCGCCCTTCGGAGATTGTACGGCACCGACTCGCGCCTCAAACTCCCGGTACGCAACTAGAAGCACACCCAAGAAGTACTCAAGCCAAGGAAGGAGATCGTGCCGCGCCTCGTGCCACCCCTTCGACGACTTGGCGAGCGCCTCGTAGTAGCTCTCGCGCGAGTCCTCGACGATGCGCTCGAGACTGATGTAGCGCCTAACCTCCAAACCCGCCTGGTACGTCAGCACCAGAGCGAGCAGACGAGACATGCGCCCGTTCCCGTCAATGAAAGGATGCACGCACAAGAAGTCGAGGGTGTAGGCGGCCGAGAGGACGAGCGGATCGATCCGCCCGCTTGCCCACAGCTCCCGCAAGCCGACGTGCAGGTCGTTCATCGCGTCATCGACCAGGTGAGAACGGACCGGCTTGAACCGGATGCGCTTCTCCCCCTCAGGCGTCCATTCGACGATGTCGTTGTCGGTCGGCTTCCAGACGCCGCCAGGATTCGCCATGAACGAGTTCATCGATTGATTGAGCTGCAGGACGACGCCATTGGTCAGAGGCCAGATGTGACCCGCGTTCGCATGAACGAAAGAAAGCGCATCCCGGTACCCGGCGATCTCTTGCTCGGACCGGTCTGACGGGGTCGTCTTCTGGGCGACCAGCGCCGCAAGCCGCTCGGGTGCTGCAGTCACGCCTTCAATCCGGTTCGATGATTCGACACTCTGGATGACGGCGACCTCGCGCAAGACCTCGAGCGCCTGCGGGAACTGGACGCCGAATAGCTCCTGCCGCCCCCGATGCACGCCCAACTCCGAGATAGAGCGCACGGCGCCAGGGGGTAGCGCGAGCCCATCAAGGTATCCCGGCGCGAACGATCCTCGCATCCTGCCCCCTCTCGTTCTCTGCAAATAACTATATCACTACATGACTTCGTGATGGCGTTAACCCCATCATGATGAAGATGCTGACCCGTCGGGGGGAAGGCGACAAGAGATCATGGCGGCACCCTCGGGCTCTATCGCCGAGGTGAGTCGGGCGCGCGAGCCGCACTGAGCGACGCACGCCGGCGGCCAAGGCACGCAGCATCAACGGACGCTGCCAAGGATAGCAGCGGGCGTGGCGCCATGGACCGCGCGGTTGCGTACCACTCGCGCCGCCTCGGCTGTGTACCGCATATAACCTTCGTGTTATATTCACCGGCATGAACAGCGTGATCAACATCGGTCGTGACCTCGTTGTCGCACGGCGCGCGAGCGGCATCACGCAGGCTGAACTCGGACGCCGGCTCGGCGTCGCACAGCCTCAGATCGCTCGCTGGGAGGCGAGCGAATACCGCACGGCCTCGCTGGAACGCGCCAACGCCGCAGCCTCAGCCCTCGGCTACTCGGCGGGCACAAGCGCGGCACTCCCTCTCGCCGCCGAAGAAGCAGTGGCATGCCGCACGTCGCTCCCGGGGGCCGAGTCGGAGGCCCTGACCGCTCTCGCGCGCATTGGCGCGCCTGCCAGCGCGCTTGCGGCGTTTGCCCGTTCACACGGGGTTTCTCGGCTGGAGTTCTTCGGGTCGGTCCTGACCGACGCGTTCGGGCCATCGAGCGACGTCGACGTGCTCGCAACATACGACGCCAACCGTACGCCATCTCTCCTCGACGCCGCCGACCACGAGGCGGAACTCGTCGGCATCTTCCGTCGCCCGGTCGATCTCGTTTCGCGCGCAGGTGTTGAATCGAGTGGCAACGACATCCGCAAGCGCGAGATCCTCAGCACTGCACGGACGATCTATGCGCGACCCTGAGGCGTGCATCTCCGACATCGTGACCTTCGCTTGGCGGGCGCTCGGCTACGTGGACGGCGTCGAGCATGAACGCTTCCTTGCCGACGCGGGAGTCCAAGACCAGGTGATCCGCTGTCTCGAGGTCATCGGCGAGGCCGCACGGCGAACGCCGGACGACGAACGGGCGACGCATCCCAGAGTGCCATGGGTGCAGATGGCCGGGCTGCGCAATCGGCTCGCGCACGAATACGACGCGGTCGACATGGACTCGGTGTGGCTCACCGTCACGCGCGACCTGCCGGCGATCCTCGACCTCCTCGGCTGACCACGCTGCCGGTCTGCTCTGCCTTGCGTGGCATCGCTTGTCTCGATCCCCTCGTGGCGCGTCAGAGACTCGCAAATCACCTCTTGACAGCTTCTACTGTTACCTGTCAGTATGTGCTGACACGTGAAGGAGGAACATGACGACTGCCCGGACAGGCGACCAGCTGCTTCAGATGCTTTCCGCCCTTGCGAACCCTCACCGGCTGCGCATCCTCGCAGCCCTGCGCGAGCGCGAGAGCTACGTGAGCGAGCTGGCGCGCGAACTCGGTATCGGTCGTCCGCTCCTCCACATGCATCTGCAAACGCTGGAAAAGGCCGGACTCGTGGTCGGACGCCACGAGGTATCGGACGAGGGAAAAGCGCTTCGCTACTACACGGTCGCGGACTTCGACGAGCACCTGACACCCGAGCGGATCTCGGAAGCCGCGAAGACCATCAGCGTCGACGGCGAAGCAGAAGGAAGGGGAAAGCGATGACCGCACTACTCAATGGACCCGTGGGATTCGTGGTCGTGGTTCTGATCTTCTTCGGGGTCGCCTCGCTCGGCTTGCCCTCTCATCGACGCCAGCAGATCAAGCTGGAGGAGATCAAATCTCGCGGCGGCGAGAAGTTCGAGGCACTCAACGCCGAGTACACCAAGCTCGCCCAGGAGACGCGCGAGACGCAGGCGAGCATGCAGACCGATCTCGCAGCAATCCGCTCATCGGTCGAGTCGATCGAACAGATGATGCGCGACGTCGGCTAGTCCGACGTGCTTGAAAGGAACCAAAACGATGAACACTGATACTCGTACTACCAGATGGTTGGGCGCGGCGTTCGTCACGCAGTTCGTCACGAGCATGGCCTTCGCGGTCGTGTCCGTGAAGGTGCTCGCCGGAGGGGCTGCCGGCGCACTCGTTGCGGCGGCCGCCAACCTCACTGCCGTACGTGCCAGTGCCCTGCTGGAGCTGCTCACGGCCGCCGGAATCACCGCCCTCGCGGCACTGCTCTTCGCCGCCCTTGGCGACGATGACCGGCCGCGCGCACTCGTTGCGTTGGGGCTGTGGATCGTCGAAGCGGTCCTGCTCGCGATGGGCGGACTCGCTCTCTACGCGCTCGGCACGCTGGCAGCCGGTGCCGGCGCCTCGGGTGCGACCGCGGCCTCGCTCGCGGGAGCCGCGACGCTCGCGTTCAGCCTGTACCAGTACGCCTTCACGGCGCACATGCTCTTCTTCTGCCTCGGCGCGCTGCTGTGGTACTCCCTGCTCTACCGGTCGAACCTGGTTCCCCACTGGCTCGCCGGCTGGGGCCTGATCGCGTCGCTGCCGCTGCTCGTGTCCATGCTACTAACGCTGTGGGACCGGAGCTTGAGCCTCGGTGTACTTCCCGGACTACCGTACGCGCCGTTCGAGCTCTTCATCGGCATGTGGCTAATCGTTCACGCCGGCCGGACCTCGTCCGCACCGGTGCGCCTGGAAGGAGCTCTGTCATGACCAAGGAGAGAAAGGCCGCCATCCTTATCGGCGTGCTCTACATAGTCGGAACCGTTGCGGGCGTCGCATCCGCCTTGATCGCGCCCCCGTTCGCCGCTGGCCCGGACCTCCTGGGGCGGGTCGCCGCCCATCGTACTGAGACGATCGTCGGCGGCCTGCTGGTGCTCACCATGGGCTTCTCACTCTCGGCGCTCCCCGCGGTGTTCTATCCCATCGGCCGTCGGTTCAGCGAGGCGCTCTCGATGGGCTACGTGATCTTCCGAGGAGCGATTGAGGGCATGATGTACTTCCTCGGCGTGACCATCTGGCTCGTACTTGTCGCCATGAGCGCAAACCCCTCGGCCGAGGCCCCCTCCATTGCGGACGTGCTGGCGCGGGCGCTAGGGGTATTGTGGGACCAGTTAGGCGTGCTGCCCTTCATCATCGGCGCGCTCATGTTCTACTCGTTGCTCTTCCGCACACGACTCGTCCCCCGGTGGCTCTCGGTTTGGGGACTCGTCGGAGCGCTGCCCTACGCCGGTGCGGCGTTCGCCGCGATGGCCGGTCTCAACCTCGGCTGGCTGATGGCCCCGCTGGCGGTCCAGGAAATGGTGCTCGCGGTCTGGCTCATCGCCAAGGGCTTCAACCCGGAGGCGCTCGCCCAAGGCGCACCGCGCGTCGAACCGAGTAGCGCCGACAGCGGCCCGGCCGCACCTAGGCTGGGCGGTGCGCTGACATGAGGCGCCCCCGCCTCCACTGCTCGCGGGGGACTCGCCCTGGCCGTTCCCAACCACAGCATCATTCCTGCGCCGCTCACCGCGCCCGGTAGAGGGGCGGATCGTCGGACGGCGTGAGTACACAGCCCCTTCGTGGGTAAGCACAATGCGCTCGAACGTCACGGCGCAAGCGTGCCCCGCGGAAGGGATGGGCGTTCATGGCAAGGCCGCACGGTTCGTCGGCACTGAGGGCAACACCCTCCCGATCGCAAACGTGCGGTCGGCAATGAGCGAGCCGATCCCCCTCACAACTGAACACAGCGCACGCGCCACGTTCGAGGCGCTCTTCGACCTGTCGAGAACGCGCCAGGCGCTGCTGTCGGTCGCGCAGCCGGCGCTCGGCGCGGTGCTCGCGCTCGGCGCACTTCCGTCCGGCAGCAAGATGTTGTTGGGTCTGCTTGCGGCAAGCACCGGGTTCCTCGCGGTATTCTCGCTGAACGACGTCCTCGACCGCCGAGTCGATGCGCGCGCTCTCGCCGCAGGCAAGGCCGAGTTCGAGGGTTTCGACCTCGACACCGCGTTCCTGCGCCATCCCCTCGCTCGCGGCGACCTGTCGCTACGCCTCGCGTTCGTGTGGGTCGGCACCCTCTCGGCAGTCAGCGCGGTGTGCGCCTACCTGCTCGCCCCCATGTGCCTCGCACTGTTCGCCCTCGCCGTGCTGCTCGAGGTCGCCTACTGCAGCTTGCGGTCGGTCACGTGGACCAAGACGTTCGTGTCGGGAGTGATGGTGGGAGTGGGCGGCCTCGCCGGCTGGGTGGCCGTCGCGCCGCTACGCCGAGAAGCCCTCCCGGTGTTCGCGTTCCTTGCGCTGTGGGAGATCGCCGGGCGCAACCTGCCAAACGACCTCGCCGACATCGAGGCCGACCGTCGGACCGGGATCCTGACCGTGGCTACCACGTTCGGGCCGGTGGTCTCGGCAGGTGCGACGCTGGTTGGCGCCCTCGGCACCATCGCGAGCATCGCCCTCTTGCCTGCAGCGCTCCCCATCCTGCTGGCGTGCATCGTGCTCGGCATCTGGGCGATGGGCATACCCTCGCTCGCGTTGCGCCGCACTCCCACGAGCGTGCAGGCCGGGGCGTACTTCAACCGGGCGAGCCTCCTCCCGGCGCTCATGCTGCCGGTCATCGCCATCGGCGTGCTGGTGGTCCGGTGAGCGCTTCGCCCTCAGCTCGCGACGCCGAGGTACGCACGCTGTTCGACGACAACGCCCGCACCTACGATCGCGTGAACAGCCTCATCAGCGTGGGACTCGACGCTCGGTGGCGGGACTGGGTCGCTCGGCAGGCGGTCACGCGCACAGGCGCGCGCGTGCTCGACGCGTTCGCTGGCACCGGGCTTGCCGGCATCCGGGCAGCGCAGCTCGGCGCCGACGTGACGCTCGCCGACTTCAGCCCCCGGATGCTCGCGGTCGCGAGCGAACACGCTGCCCGCCGGGGTGTGTCCGTGCGCTGCGTCGCCGAGAACCTCGCGGCGGACCCGAGTGGATGGCCGCCCGAACTCGCTGGTCCGTTCGACGCGGTGACGATGGTTTTCGGCGTGCGCTACCTCGCGGAGCCCGCCGCGGTGATTCGCGCGCTGGCCACCCGCCTCGAGATCGACGGTCGCCTCGTCGTGATGGACTTCGTTGAGCCGGCTTCGGGGCTGCTCTCTCGGCTTGCCGCCGTGTACTTCTTCCGCGTCCTGCCGCGCATCGCGAGCGCGCTCGCGGGCCGGCGCGAACTCTACGACCGCCTCGCAGCCACGACACACGAACTCCACGGCCGAGAAGACCTCGAAGCGATCGTGCGCGACGCCGGGCTCCGGGTCGCCGAGACACGAGTGATGGGCTTCGGGCTGGTCGTCGGGGTCGTCGCGCGGCGCAGCTAGCGGCAGCCGGCTACTGCGCGGACGTCGGAGACGTGACCTCGGTGGGTTCGATCACCAGGATTGCGGCATCATCTCGAAGCACGCCCTTGCTGAACTTCAAGACGTCGTTGAGCAGCAGGTCGGAGAGCTTTCCCGTCTTGCGGCGCGCATGGCGCCTCAGCGAGTCCTGCAGCCTGGTTCCTCTGATACCTGTCCCACCGACAACACGAGCGCGGGGGGATGGCCCGCGGACACGTAGCGCAGGGCGCCTGTGGCTCCGCACGCCGCACCATTCGCATGTAGCGACCGACACCGAAGCCCGCCGCAGCCCGACCTGCAACGACAGCGTTACACTTCCGTCGGGAGGCAAACCGATGCCACAAGCCGCGATCTCCACGCACGCGCTCAGCAAGCACTACGGCGACGTCGCCGCCGTCGACGATCTGGACCTGTGCGTCCACCAGGGCGAGATATACGGCTTCCTTGGCAGAAACGGTGCGGGCAAGACGACCACCATCCGAATGCTTCTCGGCCTCATCGGCCCCACGAACGGCGAGGTCACCGTGCTGGGCCATCGCATCGTCCCGGGCGAGACCGACGTCTTCGCACATGTAGGCTATCTCGTCGAGACCGCGACCGCGTACCCCAATCTCACCGTGCGCGAAAACCTCGAGATCCAGCGCCGGCTGACAGGAGCGCCGCTCTCTGCCATCGCCAAGACAATCGAGCTGCTGCGCCTCGAGCCCTACGCCGACCGGCGCGCCGGCAGGCTGTCGCTCGGCAACAAACAACGTCTCGCGCTTGCCCGCGCGCTAGTGCACTCTCCCGAGCTGCTCGTACTCGACGAGCCCGCCAACGCGCTCGACCCGGCCGGCATCGTTGAGGTCCGCGATCTGCTCCGCTCCCTTACCGACGAGCGCGGGGTCACCGTCTTCATGAGCAGCCACATCCTCGCCGAGGTCGCGCATCTCGCCGACCGCATCGGCATCATCCACGAGGGCCGCCTCATCGAGGAATCGTCGCGCGAGAATCTCGCCGAGAAGGCCCGCGCCTTCAGCAAGGAGGCGCTCACCGAGCAGGAGCGTGCCGACGCGCTGCTCACGATGGACCTCGAACGCTACTTCCTGGCGCGCACGAGCGAGTCCGCAGAGAGGGGCGACGCCTGATGTTCGCCCAGGTCCTCGCCACCGAGTTCCTGAAGCTCCGCCGGTCGAAGGTGCCGTGGGGCACGCTCGGCGGGCTTTCGATGGCGCCGCTTGGCCTCGCGCTGTTCATGTGGATCCTGCGCGAACCCGGCCGGGCTTCGCAGCTTGGGCTTGTCGGCGCGAAAGCGAACCTCTCGGGACTCGAAGCGACGGGGCCTGCTTACCTATCGACGCTCACGATCGTGTTCGGTGTCGGCGGGATGCTGCTGCTGCCGTTCATCGTCGCCTATCTCTTCGGGCGGGAATACGTCGAGGTCACCGCGAAGAACATGCTCGCGCTTCCCGTCGCGCGCCATTGGTTCGTGATCGCGAAGCTCGTCGTCGCGGCGGTGTGGTGGTTCGCGCTCGTGGCCGTCGTTCTTGCCGAGGCGCTGCTCATCGGTCTCGCATTGGGGCTGCCGGGGTTCTCGGGGCCTGTGGTCGCAGCCGCCGTTGGAAACTCTCTGCTCGCTGCGGCGATCTCGTACCTGCTCGTGCCGGTGGTGGCGTGGGTCACCGTCGCCGGGCGCGGTTACATGGGGCCGATCGCATTCGCGATTGCAGGCATGGCGCTCGGCAACGTCTTTGGCAAGACAGGCTGGGCCGAGTGGTTCCCGTGGTCGATCGTGCCACTCATGATCGGCATGGTCGGTCAGCCACAGACGCTTCCCGCTGGCAGCTTCTGGGTGCTCGCACTGACATTCGCAGCGGGCATCGGAGCGACCATCGCTCAGCTGCGCTGGTCGGACAACGCGCAGTAGCACAACCTGCGCGCCTAGCTCGGGATGAACGTACTCAGAACGGCGCTCGATCCCAGCAGCAGCAACACGAACAGCGTGTGCTTCACGAACGCGGTCTCACTCCTGGCCTTGTGGAACTCACTACGTATATGAAGTAGGCGGTACCGCAGCCGGAAGATACCCGTCGTGACCGACACCGCCAGCCCCAGCGCGAGAATCGTCCAGAGCGCTCCCACGACCTGGACGCTCGGGAAGTTGGATCCCGGCCCCGACATTTCGAGCGCCCGCCGGACCATCCAGGCCAACGCTACCGCTCCGGGGAAGGCACCAGCCGCCACATCATGAAGGAAGTCGTTCCCGATTCGGAGGTATGTGTTGGCGTTCGGCTGCATACGGTCTCCCACTGCAGAGTGAGGCGTCGAGCGGTTCATGGAGGATGGTTCCCCAAGCCCGTTCCCGCGTCCCGAGTGGCTCTCGCCGCACCCCGGCCGCGTCCGTGACGGAACCTGCCGATGTGGGTAAGCATCCCAACGCAATTGACTGGCGCCCGCGCGGCGCCCCGATCGGAAGAGGTGCGAGATGGCGGGACTCGGCGGCTATCCGATGGCAGGAGTTCTCAGGGCAGAGGACTTCGAGCGTGCGAAGAAGTTCTACACTCAGGTGCTCGGCCTGGGCGAGGGCATGTCGATGGGTCCGGGGGGCTCGATGTTTACCGCCGGTGACGGCTCGATGGTCATGATCTACGAGCGCCCGGGCATGCCTGCGCCCCAGAACACCACCCTCGGCTTCGCGGTACCCGGCAACAAGTTCGATTCCGTTGTTGCTGAGCTGCGCGACGCAGGAGTTGTCTTCGAGGATTACGACATACCCGACCAGGGGATCAAGACCGTCAACGGCGTCGCCGACATCAATGGCAGCAAGGCCGTCTGGTTCAAGGACTCGGAAGGCAACATCCTCAACGTCGCGACGATGTAGCGGCGCGACCATCACCGCGCGCTTGTCGGCATACACTCCCAGCCCGGACGACATCCTCGGACTGCATCTGACGCGCCAACTGATCGAGCCGGCGGCCAGTGCGGCCTCGGCACCGGCCGAGCCTGCCGAAGTCGTGCGGCACCTCTGTGCGATGCAGGCCCAGGACTACGCCGGCGCGCTCTGGTCTGTGGGACTGCGCAGCGGCCCCGGATGCGTGGCTGCCGACGTCGAGCGTGCCCTCGCCGAGCGCCGCATCGTGCGCACGTGGCCGATGCGCGGGACGCTGCA
>Ga0079306_1002353_pt1 | contig 10690 bp, 5 predicted proteins | sample Methanotroph_Enr_FD_79181 | JGI IMG/M metagenome (GOLD analysis project Ga0079306, IMG submission 79181) | Enriched soil microbial communities from Old Woman Creek wetland in Ohio, USA - Methanotroph_Enrichment_5 | ecosystem: Environmental > Terrestrial > Soil > Wetlands | place: USA: Ohio...
AAGGGGATCTGGAAATACGGGTGGAGATCGAGGACGGAGTGGTCACCGAGGCCTGGAGCGCCGGCACCATGTTCCGCGGTTTCGAGGCGATGATGCAGGGTCGTGGAGCCAGGGACGGCCTGGTCATGACGCCCCGGATCTGCGGGATCTGCAGTCTGACCCACCTCACGGTTGCGGTGGAAGCCCTCGATGCCATCGCCGGCGTCACGCCGCCCGACAACGCCCGCCGGCTGCGCAACATTGCGCTTATGATCGAGACCATCCAGAGCGACATCCGCCAGGCTGTTCTCATGTTCATGGTCGATTTCGCGAATAAAAAGGCCTACGGCAGCCACCCTTTAAGCGAGGAGGCGCAGGCCCGCTACGGCGCGCTTTCCGGCAGGATTGCCATCGAGACCATCCGGGAGAGCAAACGCTTGCTGCAGGTGGTGGCGATCATCGGCGGCCAATGGCCCCACACCTCCTTCATGGTGCCCGGCGGGGTCACTTTTTCTCCCGATATCTCGAAGATCCTCCAGTGCCGGATGATCATCGACGGCTTCCGCGCCTGGTATGAACGGACCATCCTCGGCTGTTCGATCGCCAGATGGCAGGAAATCGCCGGCGTCGACGACCTCTACGCCTGGCTGCTCGAAAAGGAGTCGCACCGCGAGAGCGAGGTGGGCTTTTTCCTGCGCTTTGCCAAACATGCGGGCCTTGACACCTTCGGCCGGGGGGCCAATCGGTTTCTCTCCTACGGCAATTATCCGCTGCCGAAGGCGACGGCCGTGCAGGGGCAGGGGGCGAGGCTCACCCGAGCCGGGTATGCCGTCGGTACGGAAGTTTTTCCCTTTACGCCCGATAAGATCGCCGAGGATATTTCCCATTCCTGGTACGAGCAGGATGGCGAACCGCTGCATCCATTCTCCGGCCGGACCAGGCCCTACGCTTCCGGCCAGAGCGGCCGGCTCTATTCCTGGATCAAAGCGCCCCGCTATGGCGGAGAGGTGGTCGAAACCGGGCCGCTCGCGGAAATGGTGATAGACGGCAATCCGCTCTTTGGCGAGATGATCGAGAGAGACGGCCCGAGTGTCATGGTAAGGGAGCTGGCCCGGCTGGTCCGGCCCGCAGGGCTTTTAACCTCGATGACGACCTGGGTGGCCGAGCTGCTCGCGACGAGTAAAGACAGTTTCTACCACCCGGTGAAGGTGATTCCCGACGGCGAGGGCGCTGGGCTCATCCAGGCCGCCCGCGGCGCCCTGGGTCATTGGGTGAAGGTCGAGGACGAAAAGATCGCCCATTACCAGATCATCACCCCGTCCGCCTGGAACGGTTCGCCCCGCGACGGCCAGGGCCGGCGCGGCGCCTGGGAGGAGGCCTTGATCGGCACGCCGATCCGCGATATCGACAATCCGGTGGAGGCGGGCCATGTCGTCCGGTCGTTCGATCCCTGTCTGGTCTGTGCGGTCCACTGCCTGGACAAGGGCGGCGGCAAGGGCGGGCTGAGGATTGGTCCCGGCCGGTGACCGGGTACATCATCTGTATCGGCAACCGCTTTGTCGCGGCAGACGCGGCAGGCCCGGCGGTCTTTGACCGCTTGCAGGAGATGGTGCTGCCGGAAGGCGTCGAGCCGGTCGAGGGCGGGCTCGCCGGCCTGAACCTCTTGCCGTTCCTGGAAAAGGGCGGCAGGGTGGTCTTTGTCGATGCGGTACAGGGTTTTGCCGGCCCGGGAGAGGTAGTACTCCTTGGCGAGAGAGAAATCGCGGGCATCACAAGCCAATCTCATTACGATCACGGGGCCGGTCTGCCCTATGTGCTGGCGGTGCTGCCGCAGGTCGCGGATGGCAGGCTGCCGGAAGAAATTTCTCTGGTCGGACTGGAGGGTGAGTGCAGCATGGAGACGATCGATCGGGCAGCCCGGCTGAGTATCGCCGTGGCAGCCCATGGCCTCATAGGCTTCAAGGGTCGCGGATGATGGAAAAGAGCCGAGCAGAGATGCAGCGGGAAATCGACATGCTGCGCGAGGAGATCCGGGTCGCCCGGGAGGCGGCGGAAATCACCGCCGACTTCGTGGTCAAGCAGTTCGAACAGACCGAACAGATGCTGCACCGTTTCCAGAGCGCCGATGCGGAGCGGCAGGCAGTCCTCGACGCCGCGACCCAGCTCTCCATCATCGCCACCTACCTCGACGGCACCATTCAGCTCTTCAGCACCGGCGCTTCGACCCTGCTCGGTTACAAGCCCGGCGAAATGATCAATACTAAGAACATCCTCTCCCTCCATCTGTCGGAAGAGCTGGACCATTACGGCCGGCAGGTGAGCGGCGTCGAAGGCACCAGCCTCCACGGCATGGAGGTTTTCGACCAGTTCGTCAAACAGAAGCACAGCCGTGCCCTGGAATGGAAGTATGTCTGTAAGGACGGCAGTCATCTGCCGGTCAGCCTCTCCGTCACCAGCCTCTACAATCCGGTGGGCCGGGTGGTGGGCTATCTTTTTGCAGCGATGGATATGACCCGTCACAAGCAGATGGAGCGCGAGTTGATCCAGGCGAGGGACCAGGCGGAATCGGCTAACGCCTCCAGAGGCGATTTCCTCGCCCGGATGAGCCACGAGATCCGTACACCGATGAACGGCATTGTCGGCATGGCGTCGCTTCTGCGCAAAACCGCCCTCGATCCCAAACAGCACAACTATGTGGAGAAGCTGCTCGGTTCCGCCAATACGCTCCTGCGCCTGATCAACGACATCCTCGATTTTTCCAAGATCGACGCGGGTAAGCTGGCCTTGGAGGAAGTCCCCTTCAACCTGGAGGACATTCTCGGCAATATCGCCAATGTCATCGGCATGCAGGCCGAGAAGAAGGGCCTGGAGTTCTTGTTCCGGATCGGCTCCGAGGTGCCGTACAACCTGATCGGCGACCCGCTGCGCCTGGGCCAGGTGCTTATGAACCTGGCCGGCAATGCGGTGAAATTCACTGAACGGGGTGAAATCGTCATCTCTGTGGGACTCATGGAGCGCGGCGAGGGCGAAGTTATCTTACGCTTTTCGGTCCGCGACAGCGGTATCGGTCTCAAGCCTGCGCAGATCAAGCTGCTCTTTTCGGCCTTCAACCAGGCCGACGATTCCATCACCCGCAAATACGGCGGCACCGGGCTGGGGCTGGCGATCTGCAAGCAGCTCACCGAACTCATGGGCGGCCGGATCTGGATCGAAAGCGTGCCGGGCCGGGGCTCGGAATTCATCTTTACCGCCAAGATGCGGCTCTCGGCCGGCGTCCGGCAGCGGCGGGATCTGTCGCCGGAACACCTGCAGGGTCTGCGGGCGCTGGTGGTCGACGATAACGAGACGGCCCGGGAGGTCCTCTCCTCCATGCTGAGCTCGCTCAAGATCAAGGTGGACACCGCCAATGACGGCCTGTCCGCCCTCGACTGCCTTGCGGCGGCGACGCAGCAGGGCGAGCCCTACGATGTTGTGCTGCTCGACTGGATCATGCCGGGCATCGACGGCATCGAAACCGCCCGGCGGATCAAGGCCAACGAGTCCTACGCCAAGCTGCCGGCGATGCTGATGGTGACCGCCAACGGCCGGGAAGAGGCCATTGTCGAGGCGGGGCGGGTGGGGCTCGACGGTTTTCTGCTGAAACCCGTCTACGCCTCGGTCATGTACAACACCCTCCTGGATATCCTCGGCATCGAGTCGGTCGTAGGGCCTGCCACCACCAAAGAGAACACCACCACGGTCGACCTCACCGCGCTGACAGGCGCCCGCATTCTGCTGGTGGACGACAACACCATCAACCAGGAGGTGGCCATGGAATTCCTGCGGGACGCGGGCATGGCGGTCGATATCGCCACCAATGGCCGAGAGTGCCTGAATGCCCTGCATTGCAGCCACTACGATTTGGTCCTGATGGACATCCAGATGCCGGTGATGGACGGCCTGGAGGCAACCCGGAGAATCCGGCAGAGCGATCGCTTCAAGGATCTGCCGGTGGTCGCCATGACCGCCCATGCCATGATCGGTGACCGGGAGAAGAGTCTCGCCGCGGGCATGAACGACCATCTCACCAAACCCATCGATCCGGATGCCCTGTATCAGGTCCTGAAGAAATGGATCCGTCATCCTTCGGCCGGGACCGGCCAGGAAATCGCTGCGGACCACGGCGTTTCACCGGCGGAGGAACTGCTCCTGCCGCCCTTGCCCGGCATCGACCAGGCGGAGGCCATGAAGATCCTGAACAACAAAGCCGGCCTTTTCGTCAAGATGCTCTACGATTTCCGCAAGAATTACAGCTCGCTGCCCACCATCCTGCGGGAGTTGTCCGCGGCGGGCGACTGGGCCGAGATCCAGAGAAAGGCCCACACGGTGAAAGGGGTCGCGGGGTATATCGGCTCGGTCCCCCTGCAGCAGGCGGCGGCGATACTCGAGGAGGCGCTGCGCAGCGATATGCGGGAAGAAGGAGTGCATCGGCTGGCCGAGTTCATCGACGCCCTGGATGAGATCCTCTCTTCCCTGGCTCAGCTCCCCGCGCTCGAGGCCGGTGAACTATCCCGGCAGGCGCCTCCTCCTTCCGACGTGGAAGTGCATGGCGTGCCGGAGGCGGAGGAACCCCTGCAGCTCCTCATCGGTCAACTGACCCGGGGTGAGGTGGCGGCGGAGGAGCAGGCAAACGTGGTCGCAGGGATTCTGGCCGGTTCGGGACTGACCCGGCAGATGCAGGAAATCGTCACCCTCATCGAAGATATAGAATACGAAAGGGCGGCGGAAAAGGCGCGGGGCCTGTTGACCTTGCTCAGGCCTGAACGGGGGAACTGACCATGCGCCAAAAGGAAAAAGCCCGCATTCTCATCGTCGACGACGAGAAGATGAACCTTAAAGTGCTGGCCGACCTGTTGAAGGAAGAGTATTCGCCGGTCCTGGCCAGAAACGGCGAGCAAGCTCTGCAGCACGCCTTCAGCGATTCGCCGCCGGATCTGATCCTCCTCGATGTGATCATGCCGGAGATGGGGGGCTACGAGGTCATCAGGGCTCTCAAGAACAGTGACAAAACCAACTACATTCCGGTGATTTTCGTCACCGCCCTCAACTCGATCCAGGACGAGGAGCGCGGTCTTTTGCTGGGAGCGGTGGACTATATCACCAAACCCTATTCCCCGCCGATCGTCAAAATGCGGGTCCGCAATCACCTGCGCATCGTCCATCAGTACAAGCTGCTCGACCAGCTGGCCCATCTGGACGGCCTGACCGAGATTCCGAACCGGCGCCGCTTCGAGGAGGTATTTCACAAGGAGTGGGCGCGTTCGGCCAGGAATGGCACGCCTTTTTCCCTGGCCATGGTCGACGTCGATTTTTTCAAGCAGTTCAACGACCACTACGGCCACGCCATGGGCGATATCGCCCTGCAGCGGATCGCCAAGGCCTTGGACTGCGTCCTTCGGCGGCCGGGCGATCTGGTCGCCCGGTACGGGGGTGAGGAGTTCGTCATGCTGCTGCCGGAAACGGATGCCTTCGCCGCCTACGAGGTTGCCCAGCGCTGCCTGCAGCAGGTGGTGGGGCTGGCAATTCCGCACCGTTATTCCATAGCCGGCGAGACGGTGACGATCAGCATCGGTCTGGTGACGAAAGGGATAGATGCCATCACCGCTCCGCAGAATTTTACCGCTACAGCCGATAAGAACCTCTATCTCGCCAAGGAAAACGGCCGGAACCGGATAGTCGAAAGCGTCATCGGCGAATAATATGGCCGGCAAAAATTTCTTGAGCAGGACATTCGAATATACTAAAATGGCGCCCGTTTAAGTTTTCAGCTCGGGCAAGGAGGACGCCGGACGCTGGGATTTTCCCGAATTTGCCTCATTTCTTTCATTCACCATGTCCCTGTCATCGCCACCCCATCACGAAGAGTTGAATCGTCTTTTCACCCAAGCCTGCGAGGATTACCGGAACGGTCTGCTCGAGTCGGCAGGCGAAGCGTACCGAAAACTTTTGGAATATTGCCCAGACGTCCCGATCCTGCATTACAACCTGGGGCTCGTCCGTTATCAGCAGGGCGAGTTCGAGAGAGCCCGCGTATCTTTTGCCAGGGCGGCGGAGCTCGCGCCCCACGATGTCGATATTCTCTTCAATCTCGCCCTCAGCCAGAAAAAATGCGGAAACAGCGTAACGGCGACTGCCACCTATCTGGAATTGCTTCAGAGCGACCCCCACAATGTCGACGCCCTGTACAATCTGGCCGGCTGTTATAAGGATGAAAACCTGCACGGGGAAGCCAAAGAAATCTACCGCGAGGTATTGCGGCTGGCCCCCGACCACCCTTCGGCGAACAACAACCTCGCTTATCTCCATCACCTGGACGGCGAATTCGAACCGGCCCTGGTCTGTTACCGCAAGGTCCTGGCGCAGAACCCGCAGCATCTGGCGGCGGCTCATATGGTGGCCGCCCTGACCGGAGCGGGGGTTACGGGTCCGCCCGATGCCTATGTTCGGGAGGTATTCGATCATTATTCCGAGCACTTTGAAGAAAGCCTCGTTACGGGCCTCCAGTATCGAGCGCCGGACCTCCTCAGGAGTTTTCACGACCGGACGCTTGGGAAGATTGGGTATGGTCGGCAGGCTGGCCGGTATGCCCACGGCCTCGATCTCGGCTGCGGGACCGGCTTGGGCGGTGCGGCTTTTACCGAGCTGGTCGCGGTGTTCGATGGGCTTGACCTGTCGGAGAAGATGCTGGGCGTCGCCAAAAGCAAGAACATCTACCGGCATCTCTACCACGGCAGCATTGTCGAGATAATCGCGTCTGTCGACAGCACTTTCGATTTTATTCTGGCATCCGACGTTTTCATCTATGCCGGCGAGTTGGAGACAACCTTTCGCCTGCTGAGAGAGCGCGCCCGCCCGGATGCCCTGTTTTGCTTTTCCACGGAATCGACGGCAGGAGAAGGCTACCGATTGCAGCAGAACGGCCGGTTTGCCCATTCGTCCGGTTATATACATCAGACGGTACAGTCAGCAGGCTGGCAGGTCGCAGCCACAGAGGCAGCCCAGCTCAGGAAAGAGCAGGGCGCCTGGGTGCAGGGAGAGCTGTGGATACTTCGTCCGTTGGAATCATTCTGAGTTCGGGCATCTCGAATTCCTCCAAGGTGAGACAGACTACTCAGTGCTCCCCAAACTCCCCAAGCGCAGGACTCCCAGGACATTGGAGAAATCATCGGTCCATTGGGAGAAACCCGAATCCTGCTCAAGTTTTTGCCATCTTGCCGATTGGGTTATCCCCTTCGGCAAGGCCGATTCCCTCGCGATAACGGCTACCTGGCTGTGACTGAAGTAGCCCATCGGCTGGTTGGCCGGCTCGGGTTTTTCGACACCTTTTTTTGAAGCGTAGTAGAGGGCATAGCCCAGGGGCAGCCGGTAGCCCTGCACCACCTTTTTCAGATTGAGATAGCGGTTGCTGAGGTGAAAAAGCAGGGCGCCGTCGTCTTTCAGTTTCCCAAGATACATGGCAAGGGCTTCGGCGGTGAGGAGGTGGACGGGGATGGCGTCGCTCGCGAAGGCGTCGATGAGGAGGATGTCGAACGATGCGTCCGGTGCCCGGCGCAGCTGCAGCCGGGCGTCGCCGATGACGATTTCCTTTTTGCCTGCGGATTTTTCAAGATAGGTGAAATAGTTGCCGTCGGTGGCGATGTTGACGACTTCGCGGTCGATTTCGTAGAAGGTGGCGGTGTCGCCTTCGTCCAGGTAGACGCTCACCGCGCCGGCCCCCAAACCCACCACGCCCAGGTGCAGCGAACGCCGCAGGTGCGACTTCATCACCTCCAGGGCATGGCCGATGTTGGCCTTTCGGTTGTAATACATCAACGACTCCGGCTGCTTGGATGAGGCCGGGTCCTGCTGGATGTTGTGCCGGGTGCTGCCGTGGATGAAGAGATGGTAGGGGATCCCGTTTTTGTCGTGCTTGAGCTTGATGCGTAAAGACCCGTAAAACGACCGGGCCAGCAGGAGATTGGCATGGGTTGTGGTCTGCACCAGGACATTGCCGACTATGCCGGCCGCCATTACCACAACCACGATACGCCGGGAAAACCGGCCCATCTTCGCCAGTATTGCCGCGAGTAACACCATCATAAGCGAACCGGCGAGGAAGGCATGCCGCACCGCGGCGGTAATCGGCCGGCTGCTGATCGTATCGACTACGAGCAGCAGGAAGAGAATCGTGGCGAAAAAGGCCGCCATTCCGGCCGCAGTTCCAAGCGGGAGGGAGGTGGCTGGTCCGCTCTTGGCTGCGAGCACTCTCAGGGCGAAGGCGAAAACCACCAGGATGACGGCATAGTACTCGTAGACCTGATTGAAGATGACGGGCGCGACCACCGCATTGAACATGCCGCCGAGCATACCTCCGATCGCCAGCCACAGGTAATATTCCGTCAAATGAGCAGCCTTTGGCCTGGTGCTGCTCAGGTAGCCGTGAAATAAGAGAGCCGCGGCAAAAAAGAGCGCGGTGTGCAGGGCAATCGAAACGATAGCGGCATCGAGCGTCTTGTAAAAACCTGCCAGCCGCATCGCTGCCAGGGTCAGGGTGCAGAGGATGATGACTCCGGCCAGGGCCTTGTACGGCAAGAGTTGGTGAAAGCGCGAGAAGACCAGCACAAAGGACAATAAATAGAGCGTCAGCGGTAGAATCCAGAACATCGATACCGGAGTGATGTCGGTCGTGACGTGGCTGGTGAGGCCGAGCATCAGGCTGGAGGGGATAAAGGCGAGAAAGACCCAGGCAAGACGCTTTCCGGTCGACACCGGCCCCTCAGACGATGCCGGCGCGCCGCCCTCTTCACCGGCAAGTCCCGCCCCTAGTTCGAGGTTCCGGTAAGTGGCCGTGGCGCAGCAGGCGAACAGGACCACCAGGATGCCGTAGGCGGTCCGCCACCAGCGGGTCTGGTCCTGCACGCCGATGGCCGGTTCGATGACGAGGGGAAAGAGGAGGAGGGCCGCCATGCTGCCGAGGTTGCTGGCGCCGTAGAGAAAGTAGGGATTGTGGCGATCCCGGTGACGGGTGAGCGAGAACCAGCGCTGCAGCATCGGTGCCGAACCGGACACCATGACAAAGGGCAGGCCGACGGTGAGGAAGGCAAAAGACAGCAGCCACGCAACCGGTGAGCCGGCCGGTTCTTCGACGGTGGCGTAATCGAGGGAAAACGGCAGAAAGAGAAAGGCCACACCGAGCAAGGCGATATGAACGGTGATCTGCCGTCCAACGGTCAACATTCTGCTGCTGCAATGGGCGTACACGTAGCCGGCCAGCAGGGCAAGCTGGAAGAACAGCATGCTGGTCGTCCAGACCGAAGAAGAGCCGCCCAGAACCGGCAGGATCATCTTGGCAAAGAGGGGCTGCACCCAGAACAGCAGGAAAGCGGAGACCAGGATCGTGCCGGCAAAGAGTACGGTCTGCAGCAGACCAACGGCCCGGGAAGGAAAGGGGGCTGCAGCTCCGCATCCTGTCATCGGTTCCGTCGGGGTCATGGTCGTCTTCGCGGCCTCGTCTTAGAGCGTCATGTTGGCGGTTTCGCGAGGGTGTTCGGCGACGTAGCGCTGCCGCTTTTCGCGCTGGCGGAGCAGGTGCCGCTCGATGGTTTCCCCGGTCAGATCGACGCCGAAGTCGTCGCCCTCATCAACGGCCTCCTCCTTATCTCCCGCGACCAACCTTGCCAGGATAATCTGCCCCACTTCGCTGCGGTAGTGGGACTGTTCCCAGTAAAACTGCATATCCTCCCGGCCCGTGGCCTGGGGAATCTCTTCGGTGGTGATCCGGTTGAAGCCGGAAAAATCCATGAGCCGGATATCGCATCCCTCCTGCCTGCGGGTATCGACCATCTTCACCAGGGACCGTTTCCAGTCGTCGAGATCGTCCCAGTGGGTCGCCCAGTACGACAATTCGGCCAGGGCATGGATGGGCTGCAGATAGAAGCGAAAGACGGTGCCCTGGCCGCAATAGTCTTTGGTCACCCGGCCCAGCAGTTCGGTCGTTGCGGCAACGTTCGCCGGCGTCGCCTGAGGCTCCTTTTTTTTCAGCACCTCTTCAAAGGCCTTGGCCGTCCCGCCTTCGTCCGCCATGATATATTCCAGGCAGCCGGTCGATTTCCAGCCGTACGTAGCAAGGAGCGACGGGCATTTTTTATCGGCTAAGCCGGTGACAATCTTGACCGTCTCCCCGGTCATGGCCATGGAGGCCGACCGCCTGATGTTCTGCAAGGTCCGCAGGATGGGATACGACGGTCCCTCCGCCACCAGTTCCTCGGCAAAGTCGGTATTACCGCTCTTCTCCCGGAACTGCCAGCCGTAATCGAGCCCCCAGACCACGGTTTCCGGCCGCTGCCGGACGCTGGTGTGACGCAGCATATTTACCGCATCGCCAAGCGACGCCCCGCTGATGGCGAGGTTGAAGATCCTCTTGCCGGCAAATACCGGCGAATCCGTCGACAGGCCGATTTCGGTCCGGGAACTGCCGAGATAGACCACCTCGGGGCGGTACTTATACACCGCGTAGGTTTTCCCCCAGGGCATGATTTTCTGCTGGGCCGGACTCGGCCGGTGGATGAGCGCGGTGTCCCACTGGTGGATGAGGTACGGATCGACGACGTAATTGGTTGCCACGATGATGGTCAGCACGGCCAGGGTGGCACATCCCGTGGTCCAGAAATAACGTTTCATGTTGCCGGCGGCT
>Ga0079306_1002354_pt1 | contig 10685 bp, 10 predicted proteins | sample Methanotroph_Enr_FD_79181 | JGI IMG/M metagenome (GOLD analysis project Ga0079306, IMG submission 79181) | Enriched soil microbial communities from Old Woman Creek wetland in Ohio, USA - Methanotroph_Enrichment_5 | ecosystem: Environmental > Terrestrial > Soil > Wetlands | place: USA: Ohio...
CGCCTGCCATGTTCACAAAGAACTTCAACATTCAACGGGCTGCTGCTTGAGATGAGAGTGTCCGTTATTGACAGGACACCTCACGCAATAGTAGTGATAGCGATGGCTACGCTGACAATTTGACTTTGATTCTTTTCTGTTTCGGTTTCTGGCCGAACCTTGAAAAAGAAGATCATGCAGGCAATCCAAGCTACATCGCCAATGACGAGATTTTTTAGGGGAATGCCCCCGGAGAAGTAATTTGAGATGCCGTAATAGATCATCACTCCAGACATAATCAGCAGAGCAAAAATCAGAGGGTGTAATTTTCTCATTTTTTCCCTCACACAACGTGGTGGGAGAACAGCGGCGGTTTTAGGCCGCTGCTTCTTCCTGGTTGGAACCTCTAGTTTTCGCCCGACTTATTTACTTTTATCAACAATACGCTTTTACTTTTTCGCTCACTTTTTCGAGCGCACGACTTGTATCTAGTGCTGGACAATATGAATATTCATAAATCTGGTCAAACGGAATTTTGAAATAAATCGCAAATGCAAAAAAGTATCTCAAATCACAGTCCTCTATCTCATCCAATTCACATAAATCTTTAGTAAAGGTCTTTACTTCTTCATCGGCTTGATCAAGGATTGGTTTGCAAAAGACATTATTAAGATTTCGCAATGTTTCTATGTTTTTTGTGTTAATCAATTTAATCAACCCTCTAAGGTTGTTAACGCTAAAGTTTTTTGCATCGTGATATTTAATCATATAATAACCTAGAGAGTCTAAATCTATTGATATATCAATATTGTCTTTGCGAATTATGCTGTTTTTAATCTCTTTTCTGACTTTTAATTCATCCGATTTTAGAGTTTCAAATTCTCTATCAGCAATTTCTAGGAGCCCTGCCAAAGAAGCAAATTTTCTTCTTAATTCAAAAGGTATATCATCATGTGATTTATAAACTATATCGTGCTCTATTTCGGCCCAAGCATGTTGTAAAATAGTTCGCACTTGAATTTCACACTTCATACCTTTAAAAAATGCATATTCTGGCAAATTCAATCTGCTATCAGTAAACTCAACTACCAAATGAACTGACGCATAGCCAAACATCGACGGATCTGTAGCTCTCCTCTTGTCAATTGAATTGGCGGTATCAATAACAAAGTTTTCAGTAATCAGTGGCAATATCTTTTCAATGTCACTTGGAAAATATGTAATAACCCTTACCCCAGCTAAATCAGTTATTTCTTTTAGGGGGGTAATATATTTTTTACCATGACGAGAAATCTTTTCGCGTAACTTCTCAGGGTCTTTTTCTCTAAATGTTACTGAGTGTGGGACGATATTATTTGATTTAAAAATCGCCAATAGCAGCTCATTGGTCTTGTTAGCAAGTAAACGAAATGATTCTTTTTTCTCATCTATGTATGTTTTAATTACTTTGTCTACTTCCACGTATTCCTCCTAAATATTTATTGGTTCAACGATGTTATTGAGCGGTTAGCGCATGTTTCTTATATAGGATACCTGCTACCTATATATGTAACCACCGTGATTACCTATATAGGAAACTTTTGAAACCTCTCAAGCTAATCCTCATATCCTAATCCCGCAATATCCGCCTTTCCAACTCGGTACCCCGGATCGAAGCATACGCAACGTGCCAGACACGCTCCTGCGGATCCCATTTCCCCCCTGCGGATTTCAGCAGGTCCCGGAGACCCTTCTCCGTATACCCAACGGCCACCGGGACGATCTCGGTAGGGCGGAATCGGGCCGGAGCCGGCCACGCCTTTTCTTCCACGATAAGTTCCACGTCTTCATCCGCACGCCACGGTCCTTGTCGTGCCGATAGCGTAAACAGAGAAGGGCGTCTGCGTACCTTGCCATCAGCTTTTTCGTCCCCTTTTGCCCCGGCTTCAGGTGGGCTTGCGTCTTAAGGTCCTTGAACATGGGGTTCGGGCTCCTTGCCGCTCGGTAAGGCTTCGATGAAATGCAGGCTATCATGAATGTTAAACGATATCAATTCTAATGTAGCATTAAGTATCTACCTTGGATTTCTTGCAAACATTAGTAAAATGTACCCGTTCTGCGGCAATTCGGGAGGAACACATGCTGTCCATGTCCCCGGCAATGAGTGCAGGTCAGGCGGGCCGTTACTTCTCTAAGGAAGACTACTACCTGAGGAGTACCGAGCTTGGCGAGAACTCGAAGTGGTGCGGCGAAGGCGCGCAGGCGCTCGGGCTCGACGGGCCGGTGCGCGAGGAGGAATTCCGGGCGCTGTGCCATGGCGACGGTCCTAGCGGGAAGCGGATCGTCAATTACAACAAGACTCACGACAAGGCGGCCGACGCAGCCGTCGAAACCCACCGCGCCGGCAACGACTGCACCTTTTCCGCGCCCAAGTCGGTTTCCATCGCCTATGCCGCCGGGTTCGATTCGGCAAAGGACGCTCACGACGCGGCTGTGGGCAGCATCGCCGGCTACCTGGAAAAGCACCATTCCTTCTACCGGTCCCCTAGCGGGCTGCAGCACGGCAAGCTGGTCGCCGCCAAGTTCGACCACACGACCTCGCGCCACACCCGCACATCGACCCGCAGCTGCACTCGCATCTCTTCATCCTGAACGTAACCAAAGCGCAATACGGCAGCTGGAGGGCTAACGAGCCCAAGGTGATCTACCAGGATCTGAAGCCCCTGGGTTTCCTGTACCGCCTGGGACTCGGCCGGGAACGGGATTAAAACAGCCGGTGGAGAGTTCTGCTGAATCCGTAGGGATTTTGCAATTTAGGCTTTCTCTGCGCGATCAGAAGGACTTGACCGAAAGTCAGTGGAGCAAATTAACGATCACGTAGCTTGCTTCATCAGCGTGTGATCAATCGTTTCCATTCGTGGAGTCGTATTGGCAAACGGCACCATTCTTTTTAAACGTTCGCTTCTATCAGAAATGAACGAGCAGGAAGTGAATGTCAAAGGGCTTGCATCATATCTTCGACCAGCTTTTTTGCAATTTTGGAAAAAATTTTCTAAACAGAGAGCCCTGATCGACAACAGGAGGCCGAGGTTGAATGGTCAGAGAGGCCTGATTGGCAACCGACCGATTGTTTCACCAACCAGAAGGTTCAGATTGGCAATGGGCGCCCTATTTTTTTTAAAATTCTAGATTCTGATCAGCAAGGGAAGAGCAAGATGTGAAAATGAAAGGACACGCTGCACCGTTTTCGATGACTTTTTGCAATTCCGGAAAAAATTCATAAATCAGAGAGTCCTGATCGACAACTGGAGGCCAAGTTTGAACGATCGAATGAACCTGTTTAACAGTCGGCAGTCTGGTTCATCTATCAAAGGTGCCTGATTGGCAATCCGCCAGCCTTATTCATCTATCCAGAGACCTTGCTTAACGACTGTGTAAGTTATTGACAGCAATACCTGCCAAAGGCATTGGCTTACTATTTTCATTGCATCAACGTACAGTTGAAGGTGAGGGGCCGTCTGGTTGAACGGTAGGTCTGGTTCTTTTCTGAGGTGAAGAGGAGGAAAGACGATGATGTCGACCTGCCGGGGCTGGATGCTGGGCAGGCCGGGGTGCAGGGATAGGCGAGCCGGTGGTTGCCAGGTCTTTAAACCTTACTTTTCAAAACCTGGCACCCGCTGTGCGGCAGACATCCCTCCGCAAATACCAGACTGCCGCCAAGAGCGGCAGGGTCCAGAGGGTTGTCATCAGAATGAAGCCGATGAACTGGATCAGGCAGTACCCGAAAGAGGGGGTGAATGCCCTTCTGATCGAGGCGATCAGGTTAACCAGTTCGCTGGCGACGGCCAAGGCAATGCCGCTCCAGGCAGCCGCCTCCAACCCTTTCCTGGCCCCTGGCCGCATCTTCAGGAACCTAGCCCCTGCCACTGCAGTGTACATGCCGAGGAGTGCCTGCAGGGTAGGAAGCAGGCCGTGGGTCAGGTAGAGCCTGAACGGATCGGTAGGTCCTTCAACCTCGGGAAAGGCGTCCGCCACCGGGTGAATCTGCCCGTAATCGTAAAGCCCCTTCACACCGCAAGCCAGTACGACAAGTCCGATCAGGACGGACCCCCAGCCGAGTTCCCGTACCGGCTCTTCTTTCTGCGGCAAGATTTCGCCCGCAGCGTTCGGCTGACGCTTTTTCTTCTCTTCCTGTTCCAGCCTTTCCTGTCCCTGCTGCATCAGGCCGAGATCAACGACCGAAAGGGCCGGAGCCTCATCGTCCGGGACGGTGCCTGTTACGGTGCCGTCGTCGTCCGGGTTTTCCTCCTCAAGTTCGCCGTCACGCATCTTCTCGTCGAAAATACACAGCGCATCCATCAGGACTCCCTGCGCATCGACGCTGATTTCACGGTTTAATTTGCCCGGATAATAACGGTATTCGTCGGCAACGGCATCGGGCAGCACCTCCAGTGTAAAGGTCCCCCTTTTCCAGGTCAGGATCTCGACGACGGTCGTTTCTATCAGATGTTCCAATGCCTGGTAGGCGTCTTCATCTTTCACCAGCCCCTTGTCAAGGAGCGAGATGATCAAGGGTTTGCGCTCGGCACCGGCGTTTTTCTGTTCCAGGAGTGTCTGATCGAGAATCTTGGGAGTGATGATGTTGCGCTCGACGAGGATCGTGCCGATGCGGACGCTGTTATTCAGATGGCTGGCGCTGACGATATAGCCGTCCTTGAAGACCAGGTTACTTTCGCCCTTTCGGCTTTTCACCCGCAGAATGCCCGACTTGCGCGTTGTATGCAAAAGCTGAATGATGTCGACAATCGGCAGGTCTTCCAGGTCTCCGGTAAAAGACACGGCGTGGGCTCCTCTCAAAAGTTCTCGGCGGCGGCAGGCATTGAATTATATAAACAAGGTATGGCAACCCTGCGTCAGGCAAGGATTTGATTGCCGATGGCCGGCGGAGGTCACGGACGCCATCAGGCCATTCGGACGCAAAAAAGCCGGGGGCCTGAATATCAATAATGACATTTCGGCGACCCGGCTGTCTCGGCGAGACCCTGTAGGCTTTCCGTCCCATCCTCGCGGATGGTTTAGTATTATCGTGTATCTAAATCTATGTGTGCAGGAAAATATCGCACCGATGGACCCATGTCAAGGATGTTCGATGTGTGTGCGGCGCTCGCCTCAAGTGACTTCGTTTCTGAAGGAGATCTTCGGCCGCTCAGAGTGAATCAGATTCCAAAGTCTGTCTCACCGGGGATAGGTGCTGGGCCTGCCGGGGGGAGGATCTTTCGGGAGGCGGTTCGTTGAGCCCAGGCCCTCCGCAGACCAACTATGGGGTCCACTCAAGAGGGCAAGAGATAAGGCAATGGAGAAGATTCATGTACAGGCCCAATTACTTCGGCGAGTTACACCAGTGACATCGGTGTTCAAACCTGCATTGCCTGATGCATCGTCAGTTTGACTCGACAAATATGATGGATAGACTTGAAATATCCAAATGGTTCGTAAATCCCGTTTCAGGAGGAGACATACCGTGACACTATCGAAACGGTTGTTGGCAGAGTGCTTTGGGACCTTCTGGCTTGTCCTTGGAGGCTGTGGCAGCGCGGTGCTGGCGGCTGGCTTCCCACAGTTGGGAATCGGATTTCTAGGCGTCGCATTTGCTTTCGGGCTGACGGTGCTAACCATGGCATATGCAATCGGCCATATCTCCGGCTGCCATCTCAATCCGGCAGTATCTGTCGGACTCTGCGTGGGAGGACGTTTCCCGGTGAAGGAGCTTATTCCATACATCCTAGTCCAGGTGATCGGTGCAACTATCGCTGCCGGTATCCTTTATGTGATTGCCAGCGGGAAGCCAGGCTTTAATCTTGCTGCGGGCTTTGCCGCCAACGGTTACGGTGCACACTCTCCTGGCGGATACTCCCTGATTGCTGGTTTTGTCACTGAAATTGTCATGACGCTCTTCTTCCTGCTGGTCATCATGGGGGCGACAGATCGGCGGGCTCCGCAGGGGTTTGCACCAATCGCCATCGGATTATGCTTGACCCTGATCCACCTGGTTGACATACCTGTCACCAATGCCTCGGTAAATCCAGCCCGCAGCACGAGCCAAGCCATTTTCGTTGGCGGCTGGGCGCTCAGCCAGCTCTGGCTTTTCTGGGTAGCGCCGATCATCGGTGCAGGTATCGGCGGCATCGTTTATCGTTTTCTAGGCGAAGACAAGCAATAAATCGCCCCCCTCAGAGTCCGGTTCTTCGGAGGATGCAGGGCGTGTCGGAATCCCAGGAGGCAGAGATATCAGGTAATCCATTACCCCCTTCTTGAGGGCCCCCAGAGGCAATGTCATTTTAGCGGGGCAAGCTGAAAATGGTTCTAAGAACGTCCATGATGGGGAGCCCAACACTCAAAGGCTTACAGCTAATCAGCTGTAAGCCTTTGTTGTTCGTGCCGGTGGGGCCCCACTGTGGATCTTGACGCCAGTCCCTAGAAACTATTTGAAAAGCGGCCTATTCAAGCGTAAGCGCCAACACCAAGTGATTCATTCGATGCTTGCCTCCACGGTGGCTTTTGATGTCGTGATGGCCGCAGGGTTCACTATTGCCGATATGGCGCTACTTACCGCATTGTAAATCACGTTATGTCCAGATTGCATGGGATGGATACCGTCATCATCGTCATGGTTCCCGGTGGTCATATACTTGGTGTACCACCAGTCAGAGTAGTTATTATCGGATACATGGGCAATGATCAGGTCCGACGTCTCGACGAGCGACACATTCCCACCGACGCTGGTCACAACATCCCTAACTTTCTGGGCGTATGCGGTCGTACGAGCGCTGGTCCTTGTACTCGTATTCTTCCCTTCATAAATCGGCGTCGGGGTCAATAACAAGATCTTGGTTGCAATATTCCACGCCTGGATCTGAGTTATGATACTTCGCAGATTAGTTTCATACTGGGAGAGACTGATCCCGACGTCTAGAGCTGCATCGTTAGCGCCTAGCATTATGCAAACGATGTCGGGGGTGTGGCTAGTAATATGGCTGGTTACCATTGTGACCCACTGTGTCGTCTGATACCCGTTGCCCCCCTCATTCCAGCCCGTGAAACTATGTGTCGGATAAAGCGTTGCAAAATCTGAGATCAACTTCGGCGCGTAGCCGGTAATACTCCCCCCTATGATCGGATCAATCATCCCATCGTAAATATTCGCAGCGGTGATGCTGTCACCCACAAAAACGACCCGGTGTGTGCCGGCACTACATACTCCAGGAATTAGCAGTAAAAGAAAGAGGACTAGAGATCTCAGATGCATGTGGACTCCGTTAGATCAAAACGGCGCGCAAAATGCCACCACGTTGACGCACAAAACTAATCGAAGCAGCGTTGACGTTGACCGTCCTGGACGGTAAGGTCCAGAATCACAGATAATCCCCTCATGATATACCCTTCCAATTCGCAGCCAATTCGTCCCGTCTTTCCACTTTAACCATTCGACCAGTAAAATCGCAAAAGCGTGAGATGGCGAGTGTAACGACGGTTAAACCAACGAAAGACGAGGTGCGCATCCAGCTGGCAACTCGCGAAGGGATCTTTGCCTTGGAAGCATCCGAGTTAAAGAAGTACTTCGTTGGCTTCGGTTTAGTGAAGTAGCGGATGCATCGCTCCCTTTACGGCTGGCTCCTGTCGTTAGCCAGTTTCCTCATGTAGGTCTATGGAGACTTTTTCGAATTCCCCGATTTTCAGCGAGTTCCTTACCACTCTCCCCTTCCACTCGAACCCCGTCGACAACTCTCTCTAAGGGTGTAATACCAACGAAGGTTCAGGGCCCCATCCCCTCCCCTGGCGCTAGTCTTTGAACACGCCTTGATGCCGGCAACGATGACTGCGGCGCAGGGGCAGCATGAGGCAACGGGGGTGAAGACCACCCTTGCGGGAGAGAAGACCAGTATCGGGAGGTAAAGGTTCCAGCCCCCGGGGATGACGATATACGTCGTGACGTTGAAGCTCATCCCGATAGCGGTGAAAATAAAGATCGTGTAGCCGAAATTTACCCTCACGATGATGAACTTCATCACAGCTACCATAAACTTCATCATGACGATCATGAACTTCATCATGACGATCATGAACTTCATCATGACGACCATAAACTTCATCGTGACGACCATAAACTTCATCGTGACGACCATAAACTTCATCGTGATGACCATAAACTTCATCGTGATGACCATAAACTTCGTCATGATGACCATAAACTTCATCATGACGATGTTGAAGTTTATCACCTAAGTGATGAAAATTATCATCGCAATGATGAAGTTAATCATAGCAATCATAAAGTTAATCATAGCCGCCATGAAGTTTATGGGGGCCTGTAAAGAATTTTGTGGGGGTGTAAAAAGGTTTGTGTAAATGGCCATTCCGGGGCGCCCATTGTCGCTAGCCCCGGCTCGAAAAGAAGAAGGCTCACTGTTTTCACGGTGAGCCTTCTTCTTTTTCAGCTGTTTTCTCTCGCGGATAGAGCATCATTCACTTCAAAGTCCATCGATGCTCGACCTGCCCAGCCAAACCTGTTGGCTGCCGTCTCATTGCTGATCCAGCACCTTTTTCAGATGGCTGAACCCTGAAGCGGCGGTTGGCCATCCGGCGTAAAACGCAATGTGGGTAATCGCGGCGACAAGTTCTTCCTTTGTCAGGCCGTTTTCAAAGGCCTTCTTCAGATGGAACTCGACCTGCTCGATACGGTTGAGCGCCACTAAACAGGTAACGGTAATCAGGCTTTTATCCCGCTGAGACAGCTCCGGGCGTTGCCATATATCACCGAAAAGAAGATCCTCTGTAAGCTTCGCAAATTCCGGTGCTACGGCGCTCAACTCATTGATCGCTTTTGGTTCGGTACTCGTTGTCACCTGGATACCTCCTTTCGAAAAAGGTCGCTCGGCCGTAAGCCGCTTGCCCCGCCCATCTCCCCTCTCCTTATTACTCCGATTTGAGAGAAGCCATGTCGATCGAGAAGCGGTACTTAACGTCGGACTTGATCAGTCGCTCGTAGGCTTCGTTCACCTTCTGGATGGGAATGACTTCCACATCGGCGGTGATGTTGTGCTTGCCGCAGAAGTCGAGCATCTCCTGGGTCTCGGGTATGCCGCCGATGAGGGACCCGGAGAGGCTGCGCCGTCCGAACAGCAGGGCAAAGGCGGAGACGGCGAGCGGCGTCTCCGGTGCGCCGACCAAGGTAAGGTTGCCGTCGCGGCCCAGCATGTTGAGATAGGCGTTGATGTCGTGATCGGCGGCGATGGTGTCGAGGATGAAGTTGAAGGTACCGGCGTGCTTCTTCATATCCTCTGGGTTAGTGGAGATGATGACGTCATCGGCGCCCAGACGGAGCGCATCCTCCTTCTTCTTGGGCGAGGTGGTGAAGACCACGACGTGGGCTCCGAAGGCGCGGGCGAACTTGACGCCCATGTGACCCAGACCGCCGAGGCCGACGACGCCGACCTTCTTCCCGTTCAGATCGCCCCAGCGGCGGATGGGCGAATAGGTCGTGATCCCCGCGCAGAGGAGCGGTGCCACCCCGGCAAGGTTGAGGTTGGCGGGGACGCGCAGGACGAAGTGCTCGTCGACCACGATACTTTCGGAGTAGCCGCCGTAGGTGACTCCGCCGAGGTGCTTGTCGGGCGAGCTGAAGGTAAGGGTCTGGTTGGGGCACAACTGTTCCAGGCCATCGTGGCAATTGGGGCAGCTGTGGTCCGAATCGACCAGGCAGCCGACGCCCACGAGGTCGCCCGCTTTGAATTTGGTGACGGCGGAGCCGACCTTGGCAACCCGGCCGACGATTTCGTGGCCAGGAACGATCGGATAGACCGTGGGCATGATGCTGCTCCACTCGTTACGCACCGAGTGGAGGTCGGAGTGACAGATGCCGCAGAAAAGTATTTCGATCTGCACGTCGCGTTCGGTCGCATCGCGACGCGGGATCGTGGTGGAGGTCAGTTGCGACGTCGCACTGGCGGCGGAATAAGCTTTGGCGTTGAACATAGGTATGTCCTCGTTTTTCTGTTGGAATAATAGGCCGCCGTTAGCGGCCGGTCAGTTGCTCCAGCTTCTCGGGGTAGCGAGCCCCTTCCACCTTGATCTTCGACGAGGCGCTTTCGATGTCGCGGAGGTCGTCGGGCGTCAGTTCGACCTTAAGGGCTCCGAGGTTCTCCTCAAGGCGCTCAAGCTTGGTGGTGCCAGGGATAGGCACGATCCACGGCTTCTGGGCCAAAAGCCAGGCAAGCGCGACCTGAGCGGGGGTTGCATGTTTGCGCGCTGCGATGCTGCCGAGCAGGTCGACCAGGGCCTGATTCGCCTTCAGGGCTTCCGGCGTGAAGCGTGGCAGGGTGGAGCGGAAGTCGGAGCTGTCGAACGTGGTGTTCTCGCCCATTTTCCCCGTCAAGAACCCCTTGCCGAGCGGGCTGTAGGGTACAAAGCCGATCCCGAGCTCTTCGAGGGTCGCCAGCACCCCCTCTTCCGGGCGCCTCCACCACAGCGAGTATTCGCTTTGGAGTGCCGTCACGGGCTGGACGGCGTGAGCGCGGCGAATCGTCTGCACGCCGGCTTCGGAGAGGCCGAAGTGCTTGACCTTACCTTCCTGGATAAGGTCCTTCACCGCTCCCGCCACATCCTCGATCGGCACGTTCGGATCGACGCGATGCTGGTAGAATAGGTCGATGACGTCGGTCCTCAGCAGC
>Ga0079306_1002355_pt1 | contig 10684 bp, 2 predicted proteins | sample Methanotroph_Enr_FD_79181 | JGI IMG/M metagenome (GOLD analysis project Ga0079306, IMG submission 79181) | Enriched soil microbial communities from Old Woman Creek wetland in Ohio, USA - Methanotroph_Enrichment_5 | ecosystem: Environmental > Terrestrial > Soil > Wetlands | place: USA: Ohio...
AAATCCGCATCAATTAACGACCCCGCTACGATTTCTTTCCCCGACCTGATCTCCGAACCGGCCAAAAAGAATTTTGAAATTCCACTTACTGTTTCAACAACCCAGGGAATTAAAGCTCTGGATATGAAATTTTCCATTAATACAGGTCATATCAAATTCTTACGCATCAATAAAGAAAAACTACCGGCTGGCTTTAACATTGAAGCAGGTTTTAATGCTCAAAAAAGCGAAATTTCCATTTCTATGGCATCAGCATACGATTTGAACCTGATCAGCCAACCAATGATTCTTGAATTTGAGTTTATTGATTCTGCCATAACCGAATCCCAGTTTAACCTGACAACAGCTATGGCCAACGACGATTACCTGTCTGATATCCCGGTTTCGGCAACCATCAGCAGCAAGTCGGCAGTCACCGGACTGAATAATCTATCGCAACAGTCGGAACCAACTGTTTATACCGATCAGGATGGAATCCATACCCGCTTTGAACTCTCAAAAACCAATCAGAATCTATACTTCCAGGTGGTTGATTTAACAGGCAGGATAGTATACAAAAAGACGGTTAGTAATTTGACTTCGGGCACTCAATATTTTAATCTGAATTATGCCGATTTCGAAAATCCGCAGAGAGGCATTTACATTCTGAATTTACGTACTGATGATTTCAGTTATTCCAAAAAGATTCTGGTAAAGTAAATAATCCGGAATAAAGGACTGTGCATAAGCAGCAGAGTTTTTTACCATGGATAGCAATCATTTTAGATGAAACCGCATTCATGCCAAAAGACCTTAATAAAATAAAATACAGGCATTTGTGCAATACTGGAAAAGCACCAGACACTAAAATAAAATTTTTACAGATGAACAAACTGATCAGATATATAATAACCTCCTGCATATGGACATGGTGCTTTATGCTGCTCCTCCCTGGCGCGGCGAAAGCACAGACAACCGTAGGATTCAGTATTGAGGGGGCCACAGTGGTCGAAAAAAATACGTTTACCATTGCAGTCAAAGCCGATTCACTTTTAACAGGGAAAGGCATCTATGCATTTCGCTTTGGCCTGACTTTCAATGCCGACCACCTTGAATTTCAAGGAATCGATTCGGTAGCACCGTTGTTGAAAGACTGGGGAATCCCGACCTTCAGCAACCGGACACGCGGAACAATAATTGTTGCAGGCGCCGGAGCTTCGGCACTTTCAGGAAAAGGAAAAATGTTTTACCTGAAATTCAAAGCGCTGCTTGGTGGCGGAACCTACATTAATTATACTTCAGGAGTAAGTTTGCTGAACGAAGGTTCTCCTGGAATGACCATGAATTATGCCTACATCCAGGCCAATTTCCGTTCATATCCAGATATTTACCCCGATGATATGCAGTTGTTCGTGGGAGATGAAGTCCAGATGTATGTAAACGGAGGAACGGCTCCCTACATTTACAGTTCAGTTGATACCGCCATTGCAGTAATAAGCAGTCAAACAAGGATTAAGGCTAAAAGTCCCGGATTCACGAAAGCTTATGTGACCGATAAAGACGGTGAAAAGTCATATACCACCGGAAATATTGATGTCAGGGCAATAAAATTAAGCATCATGCGAAGCAGTTCCTGGCCAAATGATACTTTTTACGTGCCTGTAAAAATCGACATTGCTCCGGGAACAACGGTTCGCTCCGGATATTTCGAACTCTCGTTTGACGGGAATATTGAAGGAATTAAATCAAGTGCAAAAACAGGCGATTTTGAGTTTTCGGTCCAAAACAATGCGGCACCAAACCTGATGAGGGTTTCGTTTGCATCCGCTACCGGATTTTCCGGAAGCGGAATTCTTTGTTACCTGGGATTCAAGGCCATAAATAGCGGGAACCACTATTTCAACCTTCAAAACATGCAGTTTAACGAAACACTTCGTGCATTTGCGACCAACGATTATGTCGAAGTTTATTACTTACCAACATTAAATATTTCGCCAAACAGCGGAACCCTGATGTGGGGAACTACCGAAAAAATAACGGTCACGAATGGTGCCCCGCCAATGACTTATAAAGTCTCTGATCCAAACATGGCATCAGTCGACATCCAGGGCAACCTAAAGGGTTTGTCGGGCGGAAAGGTACAGGTAACTGCAACCGATTCGCATGGAGCGACCCAAACAAGCAGCGATTTCCTGGTTCTCGATAACCAATTCTCAATTACAAATTCTGATGGTGTTCTTGATAAGATATGCCGTGTACCCATCTCCACCTCGCAATTACCAACAGGAAAAGCAATTTTCGATTTCGATGGAACGATTTCGTTTCAGGGAAATGATCTTGATTTCCTTGGAATTGATCCTGGTAATTCCGGAATGTTGACAGAATATGTTCAGACCGGGAATTCGGTTCACATCGTTGGCGCCACCAGTACAGGCATCCCTTCAGGAATAATCTGCTATTTGAAATTTCAGCTGAAGAACACGATGGTCCTGGATCAGCAGACGGCCATTGTACTAAACTCGATGTCAGCCAATGAGTCAACACTCAAATCAACACTTCTGGACGGAAAAATTACACGCGTGGCACAATTGAGTTACCGGCCAATAGCCATGGCAGGCTTAAATAAAACAGTGCCTGAAGGAGAACTGGTCCAACTCGACGGATCTCAATCGTACGACAATGATGGAAATCCGATAACATTTTCGTGGAGAGCGCCGAAAGGAATTCACCTAAACGACAGCACCCTGAAAATGCCTTCATTTACAGCTCCTGACGTAAAGGTGAATACCATTTATACCTTCACGTTGGTGGTCAACGACGGAACTTCTGATTCCGATCCTTCAACGATAACGGTAACTGTTCTGCAAATAAACAAACGCCCTGTAGCCAATACCGGACCGGATAAAAGCTATAACGAAGGGAGTTCTGTTTCGCTCGATGGCAGCCTGTCATCCGATCCCGATCTGGATGTGATCTCTTACAAATGGACTTCGCTCGACGGAATTATCCTTTTTGATCCGTTCAGTGTTGCACCATCGTTTATTGCACCACAAGTCAGTACAGACAAGTCCTACCGCTTTAAGCTGGAGGTCAATGACGGGATGCTCACTTCTTTCCCCGATACTGTTAAAATTACTGTGGTAAACCTGAATAAAAAACCGGTAGCTTTTGCCGGTGGCGACCAAACCGTGAACGAAGGCACTTTGGTTCAGCTGGACGGCTCGTTATCGTCTGACGCTGATGGTGAACCAATTACTTTTAAATGGGTGGTTCCGGCCAATGTAATTTTATCGTCGGCAACCGTGAGCAAACCCACATTTACAGCACCGCTGGTTCATCGCGATTCGGTGCTGGTTCTTTCGTTGGTTGTCAACGACGGGCACATCAATTCGGATACCGACAAAGTTTCGGTCACCGTTAAAAACCTGAATATACTTAGCAGTGAAGCTCAAATCATTCAGGCTTTTGTATCGGGTGCAGATTCAACCAAAGTGAATCAGATTTCATCGCAGGTCCTGCTTTTTATGCCTTATGGAACAGACCCCGGGGCGTTGGCGCCGACCTTCCAGATTTCTCCCAAAGCTACAATCAACCCGGCAGGGGGATCAATCCGGAATTTCTCCTCACCGGTAAACTATTCTGTCACTTCGGAAGATGGAACAGTGACCAAAACATATTCTGTCAAAGTATTCACTCCGACGGTTACCCTGAAAAGGACACTCGCTGCCGGATGGAACTGGATTTCGTTAAGTGTAATTCCTTCGGATCTTCAGGTAGGGCCGGTTTTAGGAAGCCTTTCTCTGGCAAACCTCGATTACATTAAGTCTGCAACAGCATCGGCTATTTATTACACACCTTCAGGATGGTTCGGCGATTTGACCAATCTTCCTCAATTCGATATGCTGATGTTCAAAAAAACAAGCTCCCAGGTTTTCACTTTATCAGGAAAAGAAATTAATCCAACATTGACAACCATCCCTGTAACAACAGGTTGGAACCGGATCGGATATATCCTGAAAGGCAATGCGGCAATTGGCGGGGCTTTCGATCAAACTTCACTTCCAACAGGTGAAATCCTGCTAAAAAGCAAAGAAGCTTCATCAGTATTTTATCCCTTATCAGGCTGGACCGGAGACCTTGACTCGCTTAAAGTACTGAACGGATACATGATGAAAACAACTTCGAACGCCAACCTGAAATATCAGGCCGGCAGTGCCAAACTTAAATCGGCCGGACAATCTGTTTTTACACGCAAAGACTTATACACCAATTATCAGTTAAACCCTGCTGATTTTGAATATTCGGCCAACCTGATAGGAGAACTGGTGAACGAATCAGGCGAAAATATAATCCGGCGGGGAGACCTACTGATTGCCTACACCCAAACCGGGCAAAGAGGTGTTACCGAAGCCCGTTTTGTGCCTGACTTAAACCGCTATGTTTTCCTGTTGACCATGTTTTCGAACTCCAACAATGAAAAATTAAGCTTTAAAGTAAAATCTCTGTCGGATGGCCCGGAGAAGGCGATCGCTGATAAAGTAGTATTCAGTTCCGATGCAGTATTTGGGCAGGCCATGAAACCTTACCCGCTACATTTTGACAGCTCAACCGGTTTAACCGCATCCGAAAGCGAAGGATCAATAACAGTATTTCCTAATCCGGTAACTGACGAACTTCAGGTCATATCTGACGAAAAAATCCTTTCAGCAACATTATCTGGTTTATCAGGTAACTGCCTGATAACTATTTCAAATATTTCGGAATACACCTTGCGGTTAAATACCAAAAACCTAAGTTCAGGAATTTACCTCCTGAAAGTTGAAACATCCAGAGGCACATTCATCCGGAAACTTATTAAATCCACCAATTAGCTGTTGGAAAAATGAATCACTAATGAGAAAAACCTTAGCGAATATGAAAAATTTCATACATAAAAATAGTCAACTGCCCTACCCCGGAATTCATTCTGAATTTCGGAGATGGAAATTGAACCTTAACATCATCCGGACGATAGCACTTGCCTTGCTGGTTTGGTTGCCGGTTGCTGCCAGTGCAGCCTTTACGCTGCCTGCCATCCCAAGCAACGGAAGCCTGGCCAAGCGGTTTGAACTAAGTACCGAATTGGTTTTCAGGGTAAAAATTGGTGAAACTTATTTGCCCAGCGGAGCTTTGATTGCATCCATCAACGGAGAAATCCGTGGTGCACAAACCGCTTCGGTTTTATTCCCGGCTTCAGGAAATAATGTATACAAAATTCTGGTTTTCAACGACAAATCAAGTGGCGATTCAATCAGTTTCAAATACTACGACATCTTCAGCGAGAAAATATATGATATCAAAGAAAAAATAGAATTTATTCCCAATCAGGTTCCCGACTATGCCAATCCGTTAATACTTACGGCATTTTGTAAACCCCTTACCAGTGTTACCGGCCTGATACCTGAAAATGGGAAGGGAAACATGAATACAACAGTTGACCTGTTTTGGCAACCTTCGCCAAATACTACCACGTACAACCTGTTCGTTTGGGAAGACGGCACTACGATGCCCGTGACACCTACGAATGCCAATGTTTCGGGCACAACTTTCCGGCTCAACAACTTAAAATACGGCCAGTTATACCGTTGGAAAATCGGATCGGTCAACGAATGTTCTTCGGCTGAAAGTGCCGTTCAGACATTCAGGATCAGACTCCTTCCCGACCTGACCGTAAGCAACATTCTGGCTCCTGCAAACACCGAATCGGGCAGTAATTTCACCGTCAGTTTCAAAATAAACAACATTGGCGGCGGCAATACAGCCGGAGCTGCCTGGTCTGATGCAGTCTATGTTTCAACTGACCAAATCTTAAGCGTCGACGACAAAATCCTGTCAACCACCACAAACATCAAACAACTTGAAGCCGATAGTTCGTACACCCAATCGGTTACTGTTTCGTTACCCAACGAATACACCGGTGATTACTATTTTCTGGTCAAAACTGATATCTCAAATACAGTTTCTGAATCGTTGGAAGATAACAATCTGGAAAAAACAGCCAATGTCACCCACGTGGCTTTAAAATCACTTCCGGATATTCTGGTAAAAGACATTCAGCCCGGAAGTGCAAGCGTCAATCCGGGTGATTCGCTGACCGTAAACTGGAAAGTTGAAAATATTGCCGGAGTGGCTGCAATTGGTGGCTGGATCGAACGGATATCTTTAATTCCGGTTTCAGGAAGTAAACTTTTGCTTGAGCCGAGTTTCGAATACAATTTGGATTTAGCCGCCGGAACAACGGTTAACCGGAGCAAAAAATTTAAACTGCCCGATCTGCTAAAGTTCTCGGGCAATGCAAATATTGAAGTAGAAATCATTCCATTACCTGCACTTCAGGAATATCCTGCGAGCAAAGCCAACAACAAGGCAGTATCTGCCAACCTGATCACTGTAGGAAATCTGCTGAATTTGGATATCCAAACTACCTCCGTGCTCGAAAATACACCTTCACCAATTCGCTGCATCATTACCCGCAGTGGCGATTATTCGGCTGACCTTGTGGTTTCCTTGTCTGCCTCATTGACAGGACAGGTTACCATTCCGGCAACTGTTACCATTCCGGCCAACCAGTCTTCTTTGGTTTTTAACCTGAATACGATAAACAATTTAATCATTGATGGCCCAAGAAATGTAGAGATTACAGCCAGTGCAACAGATTATACTAACTCCTCAAAAACTATTACCATTCTTGATGATGAAATTCCCGGACTTTCTGCTCAATTAAGTAAAAATTCTGCGACTGAAGGCGAAACAATTACGCTGACTGTCACCCGGGATTTGATCGCAAATACACCTTTATCGGTGAGTTTGTCAACTAACAAACCTTCGCAATGGACTTTCCCGACAACATTGATTATCCCTGCAAATGCCGCTTCAGCCGAGATTACTGTTAGTATTACCGACGATAATATTCCGGAGCTAACCAGCGATGCAGTGATCTATGCCAGTTCTTCCGGGCTGACCACAGGCCAGGTAACTGCCAGCATTGTTGACAATGATATTCCTGAAGTCAGCCTTGAAATATTGACCGATACCGTGTCAGAAGCCGCAGGGATTTATGCGACTTGGGGAGTGATCAAACGGGTAAAAGGCGACGATATCATCACAGTGAATTTGACTGCCAATCTGACGGATGCACTTTTCTTTCCGGCCAGCATTGTACTTCCCAAGGGAGCTTTGGAGCAAAAGTTCAATATTGGAGTTATTGACAATGCGATTGTGGATGGATTCCGGAAAGTTACTTTGACTGGTTCTGTCCTTATTTCGTCGTGCAATTGCCGGACCACTGCACAAAACGGCGGAGTTGTGAACGCAGATTTGGTGATTACCGATAACGACGGACCTTCGCTTTCGGTTTCGGTCAACCCGGTTTCACTTCCTGAAGGAAAGTTAAATGCCGGAACACTAACAATTTCGCGCAATACGCCAACAACCAATGATTTGGCGATTACCATCTCGTACAACGACCCAACCGAAGTAAGCATTCAGACTTCGGCAACTATTTTGGCCGGGCAAAGTACGGTTCAGGTACCGATAAACACCATCAACGATGGCATAGAAGATGGCAGCCAAATGGTTTCCATTCAAGCTTATGCATCCACTTTTTCGTCGGGATACGGATATGTATTTGTGACCGACCAGAATAAACCTGACCTGCAAATTACGGATATTGCATTAAATGCAAGCACCGCGGCAACGAACGATGTGATTGAAATCACAGGTTCGGCCTATAACGGTGGTTTTGCCACCGCGCCTTCCGGAGTAGTAATAAATTTTTATTGCTCGAAGGACAAGACCCTCGACGATAGTGATATACTGTTAGGCGATTTTACATTTCCATCGCCAATACTGCAAGGAGCTGCGGCCAATTTCATAAAGACAGTGGATGTCCCGAATCAGACCGGAAACTACTATATTCTGGCCAAAATTAACCCGACCGAAACACTGACCGAACTGGTATATTTCAACAATATTTCGGATGCGGTTCCTTTTACGATCACTCCGGAATACAATGCAACAGCAATTGCCGACAATAACCTATACCTTCCAAATACCACCATTTCGATTCACGGCTCTGCCCTGAATAATAAAAGCGAAAAAGTTCCAAATGTGGATATCGATGTCTACATTTTATCCAATGGAACCCGCAGAGAACTGAAGGCAAAAACCGATATTTCGGGAAATTATTCCGTTGATTTTGTGCCAATCCCCAATGAATCGGGGCATTTCGTAATCGGTGCCTGTTTCCCGAAACAAAACCTCAGCGACAGTCAGGATGCATTTGATATTCCCGGATTGCGTTTAACATCCACTTCAAACATCATTTGGGAAATGAAATTGGGACAGACATTGACAGGTACAATCGGCCTGATAAACACCAGCGAAGCTCCACTGAAGAAGTTGATCCTGACTGCAGATAAACTTCCTTTAGGTTGTGAGTTAAAGTTTGATACGATTTCTACGCTTTCGGCCAACCAGACCAGCGAATTTCATTTTACCCTGAAGGCAACGGAACTGACAAACGGATCGAATTACGAAAAAATAAATTTCCATGTTCAATCTGCTGAAGGAGTCACCATCGATTTCCCGGCTTACTATTATTGCCAGGCGCTACAGGCACAGTTGAAATCCGATCCGGTAAGTATTAACACTACAATGACCAAAGGGAAATCAAGGCTTTATGAGCTTCATATCTACAACAACGGAGCTGGCCAGTCAGGAATGGTAACTATCAGTTTGCCTGATGTAAACTGGATGAGCCTGATGAGTTCGGCAACAATTCCGAATATGGCTCCGAAAGATACTGCCACTGTGATTTTAAACCTTACGCCTACTGCCGACATGCCGCTCAATACACCCATTTCAGGAAATATTGCGGTAAACTGCATCAATGGAACCGGGGTTCAGGTACCCTACCATTTTGAAGTCGTATCCGAAGCAAAGGGTGGTTTAAAAGTCGATGTACTTGATGAGTATACCTATTACACCGACGCCAAACCCCACCTGAAAAATGCACATGTGGTTGTCCGCCATCCGTTCTCAGGACAAATTCTGGCTGACGGATTTACCGGAGATGATGGTACTTTTAAGGTCGACAGCCTTCCTGAAGGATCATACAAAATGCTTGTCGAAGCCGATAAACATGAAAGTTTCCAGACCAACATCAGCATTGATCCGGGTCGTCTAAACGAACAAAGCGTATTCCTGAGTTTTCAGGCCATAACCTACTCGTGGGAAGTGGTTCCAACTACCATTCAGGACAATTACGATGTCCAATTGGTCATGAAATACGAAACCAGCGTTCCGGTACCTGTAGTTATTACTGAAATGCCAACGGTCATGCCGCAACTCTTTAACGACGATACCTATCCGTTTATGGTTACCATGACCAATAAAGGTTTGATTACTGCTTTGGATGTTGACCTGACTTTTCCTCAGGACGATCCGGAATATGAGTTTGTGACCAATTTTACTAAAACGAATCTTTTTGCCCAGCAGGCAATCCAGATTCCGGTAGTCATGCGCAGGAGAGTTACATTAAAATCGGCCAATGCCAGTCAATCGACCACTGTGGGTTCGGGAAGCAGTTGCGTTGGCGTTTCCGGAACTATTTACGGATGGCAATGCGGTCCCGACAGGCACTGGGGTCATTCAAACAATAGTTTTTCATTTAGCGGAAGAGTATGTTATAACCCTCCTGGCGCTACAACCACTGGTCCCGAAGGCACTCCATGGTTCAATGGCTGGTCCTGGCCACTCGTGCCTAACCGTGGCCTTGGTGGTTCTTACTGGTTCAATCCTATAAACACCACTGGCCCGGGAGTTGAATCGCCCGCCGTAGGGTGCGAACCCTGCCTGATTTCACTTGCATTAAATGGTATTGGTTGCTTCCCGATATTAGGACCAGTTATTACCAATGGTGCCGGCATACTCAGTTGTTTGATAAGTCTGGCCGATCTTGAAGTTACCGCGTTGGATTTAGCAGATTGCGGTGCGACTGCCGGAGGAATGGCCGGCACAATAACACCAGGAGTAGGCTGTGCTTATGGACTTACCCGTTCGGCAATGGACTGCTACAAAGATCCCCCAATATTTGTATCCCGGCCTATCCTAAAAACCGCATCGGTCGCATCGCGCCCAACGATGCCACCAATTTTGAAGCAGTCGTTACAAGACCTGAATTATTCATTATCAACAACTGAGGCGCTGGATAGCCTGGAAAGTGAAATCATGGGAAACTGGGATTGGATTTCGAAAACCAGCATCGGGGATTTTTGCAGCGCGGTTAATCCTTTCATCAAGGGAAATAAATCATTCAGTCCCGACGATATTGCCCTGCTTGAAGCAAGTATGGCAGGCACAGATATTGGTTCGACTGAGATCCAGATTTTCACTACACGGTGGAATAATACTATGAATGCATGGAGCCAGCAGATTTATTCTCCAACAACCCAATATCCCGACATGGTTGATAAAGTAAAAATTAAACATTTCAGCACTAAAATGAAAACAGCTCAGGATTATGCTGTATCACGCGGATATGAGAATGCGCTTGACATGTTTAATAAGGCTTTGGCCACTACTAAAGAACAAATTGATGCCGGACGTAATTCGGTTTGTGCATCAGTTTCAATAAACATTACCCAAAAGGTGGTGATGACCCGCG
>Ga0079306_1002357_pt1 | contig 10681 bp, 8 predicted proteins | sample Methanotroph_Enr_FD_79181 | JGI IMG/M metagenome (GOLD analysis project Ga0079306, IMG submission 79181) | Enriched soil microbial communities from Old Woman Creek wetland in Ohio, USA - Methanotroph_Enrichment_5 | ecosystem: Environmental > Terrestrial > Soil > Wetlands | place: USA: Ohio...
ATCGTGTACTGGAACGAGGATATGCCTCCTTTTACCGCTGAAAACCAGCACAAGGCTCTTGATACGGATACCCTGTATGCGCATGGTAACCTTGTAGGCTGGTCTCCTGACCTTGACGGAAGCGGTTATATATGGGATTTTTCGGATTTGTTTTCCTATAACCCTGAATTGGGCATTTCAACTATGCCTACTCTCTCCATTGATCTGGACGGGAATATATATCTTGCCTATTCATCTGCTGCTGAAGGTTTTGTCGGTGACCAGTATAATTACAAGCATATTTTTCTTCGCACGATGTATTGGATGGAAGGAGCACCTGAATGGGGCAATTTCACTCAAATTAATGATGACCCTTCACAGATGTTTGATGAAGCTATTTATCCCTTATTAACTCTTAGTTCTGATGAGTCAGGAAGCATTGAAGGCAGGAATATTCACCTTGTATATAACGTGGATGAACAACCGGGGTTGCTTATTGATGAAGATGAAGGACATCTTGCAAACCAGAACAGGCAACTCTATTCTGCAGTTCCAAAAATTGATTTTGGAATAGGCTTTGCAGAAGATTCTGATTATATCAATGCAAAAGTCTCTGCCAACTATCCTAACCCATTCAAGGGAAATACGAGCGTTGATATTTACCTGCCCAAAGATGCCCCTGTAAGTATTAAGGTTGCTTCAATCACCGGGCAGGAAGTCAGCAATATAAATTATGACGTTCAATTAGCCGGTCCTCATGTATACAAGATTGATGGATCCAAGCTGAGCAGTGGAGTATACTTTTCTACAGTTACCATTGGCAAGCAGAAATTCACCCAAAAGATGGTTGTTAAATAATCATTAGAGTATTCCGCCCAATTTTATGGGACTGTCAGTAAATTAAAAAATCCCGGTTGTTGCATAGCAGCCGGGATTTTTTAATTATTATGTTAAAAATTGAAGAATTTATAGGGTATTGGGTTTCTGAGGTATCATAAATACAGACTATTGTGTCCACACATTGATGTTTAACTTTAAACTCTTCAACAATGAAAAAATTTTTACTTATTGTATTTGCCTTGGGCATCTTTTTTCCAGGTTTTTCACAAACCCGGAAAAGTACATCCGGGGTTGACAGGAATGTTTCAAGAACCGCTGTTTACAAGGGTAGTTTAGATGAGGCGCCGGCTATTGTTAAGCCGATCAACATGTTTGTCGAAAAGCCTTTATCATTTAATGAGATTCAACTTGGTACTACTATTTTCGATAACCAATCCAACAGTTCTGTGAGTAATCGTTTTTACAGGCACCAGGATGGAACTATGGCATTTGTGTGGTCAATGGGAATGATCCAGGCAGGCACCTGGCCCGACCGGGGAACAGGATATAATTATTTTGACGGCAGTTCCTGGGGTGCAGAACCTACAGCCCGCCTAGAATCGCAGCGGGTAGGCTGGCCAAGTTATGCTCCCCTTGGAGCCAATGGCGAAGTAATCATCACTCATAAAGCGACCGACCTGGTGATGAGCAAACGGGCAACCAAAGGAACAGGCACATGGATTCAATCAAATATCGATGGTCCCGGGGCTGGGACTAAACTTACCTGGCCCCGCATCTGTACTTCAGGGACGGATCACAACACAATTCATCTTCTTGCAAACACTTACGAGCCTTATAATGGACAAGGCTCTGCGTTATTATATTACCGTTCGCAGGATGGTGGGACAAGCTGGGATATAAGCGCAACTGCAATACCCGGAACAGGTTCTGATAATTATTTTCAGGTGGATGCTGATAGCTATGTATGGGCGGAACCGCGCGCCAACACGCTGGCATTTGTAATCGGAAACAGTTGGTGTGATTTTAATCTTTTTAAATCGACGGATAATGGCGATACATGGACAAAAACCCTTATCTGGGCTAACCCGTATCCGCTGTTTGACTGGAATACAACAATAACTACCGATACCATCAGGTGCCCGGAGAGTGTGAGTTGTGCATTGGATAATACCGGGAAGGCTCATGTCGTATTCGGACTAGGCCGCGTTACGCATGAAGCAGTTGGTAATAACTTCAACTACTGGCCGTATACGGATGGTATCGGTTACTGGAATGAGGATATGCCTCCATTTACTGCCGTAAATCAAAACCATGCGCTGGATTCTGACACCCTTTATGCAAAAGGAAACCTGGTGGGTTGGTCATTGGACCTGGACGGGAATGGGTTTATCTGGGATTTTGCAGACTTATACGCATACAATCCCCAGGTTGGAATTTCAACGATGCCCCAGCTGTCAATAGATGCTGCTAATAATATGTTCCTTGCCTATTCCTCCACTGCTGAAGGCTTTGTTGGCGACCAGTACAATTACAAGCATATCTTCCTTCGCTATGGAACTCCAGGTGGATCAGAATGGCAAAACTTCATACATGTAAATGATGATCCGGCACAGATATTTGATGAAGCAATATTTCCCCAACTTACGGCAAATTCTGATGATAATCTTCACCTTGTATATAATGTGGATGAACAACCAGGTACCTTGCTGGGAGAAGATCCCGGGCATTTGGCAAACCAGAACAGGCAACTTTATTCGATGGTGCCCAAGTTCTTGTTGGGGGTTGGAATACCTGAAAATTCAGATTTTGTCAATGTGAAGGTTTCTCCTAATTATCCAAACCCTTTCAGGAATACTTCACAAGTTGAAGTAAGCCTCGCCAAAACCGCCCCGGTTAGCATTAGAGTTTCGTCCTTAACAGGATTGGAAATGAGCTATGTTAATTATGGCTTACAGGCTGCCGGCCCTCATGTTTATAAAATTGATGGAACTGATCTATGCAGTGGTGTATATTTCTATACGGTTATTATTGGAAAACAACAGTACGTCCAAAAAATGATTGTTAAATAGATTTTCATCACTTATCCTTCCAATAAGGACAAAGCATTTTTAAAAAACAGATTCCGGCTAAAATATGAGAGCCGGAGTCTTGTTTTATTAAATGGAAAAGGCTGAAAAAATCTTGAAATTTTCCGGATGCTTGGAATAATAGTTTGACTAGCTTTGTTAGTGACATACAACCTCTGTTTTCTGAACCGGAAGTTGTCTTTCGCAGGTTAGTATTCCTGCAAAAAATAACAGATGCTTTACTAATAATAAATCAAGCGATGAAAAAACAAGGACTCTTAATTGTAATGATTTGCCTGGGGGTTATGGTATTTGCCCAAACCAGGAGAGCAATCGTTCCTGATGCCCTAAAGAACTATGCGTGCCCTAAAAAGGCCCTTGCCGAGGAAACGCTGAACCCAATCCTGCAAATTTCTAACGATTATTCTCCAGCAATGACCTTTCCGGAGGATGAGATCGGAATGACCGTTTATGATCTTCAGTCAAACGGGGCTTCACCAACCGGCAGGTTGGTAATGTATGACGATGGTTCGTTCGGTGCTGTCTGGACTCGTGGAATGAATGCTTCTGCTTATCTGGACCGGGGAACAGGATATAATTATTATAATGGTACAAACTGGTTGCCCATGCCAACAGCCCGGATTGAGTCAGTCAGGACCGGCTGGCCTTCCATTGCCCAACTGGGTAGTAACGGTGAGGTTGTAATTGCTCATGAAGCTTCAGGTGGACTCGTGATGAATAAACGGGCAACGCAGGGCAGCGGAGCATGGACTCAATCCACACTTCCCCTGCCTGCTGGTGTCAATACACCCTGGTGGTCACGCGTGGTGACCTCCGGGGCTGATCATAATACCATTCATGTTATGGTACTTACTTTGCCCACTGCCAATGGAGGTCTCGTGTACAAGGGACAGGACGGAGCCCTGCTTTATTACAGGTCTACTGACGGCGGAGCCAGCTGGGTGGATCCGGGAATCCTTCTTCCAGGGACTGATTCCTCATTTTATTCCAATTTCAGCGGCGATAACTATGCATTCGTAGAACCCCAGGGCGATAACCTGGCTTTTATCATGTGTGATCCATGGAACGACATGTTCGTGTTACGTTCAAACGATAATGGATCGAGCTGGACCAAAACGATCCTATGGGAACATCCGTATCCACATTGGAATGGTGAAGCAACGGATACTATATATTGCCCGGATGGTGCCGCCCATGGCGCTTTCGATAAAAACGGGAAACTACATATTGCTTTTGGAGTTAATCGTGAAATCAGTGATGGAACAACCCAATCCTGGTTTCCCTTTGTTGACGGGGTAGCCTATTGGAATGAAGATATGCCGACCTGGGTAGGAGGTGATCAATTGCATTGCCTCGATCCGGATTTGTTGTATGCAAGTGGCAACCTGGTCGGCTGGATGCAGGATGTGGATGGTGACGGTATACTCAGCCTTGTCGGAAATTCAACTGCATCCATTGCAGCGTATTACCTGAGTCCAACAAGTTTTCCCCAGATTGCTTTTGATGACAACAACAATGCCATAATGCTTTTCTCTTCCATTACTGAAACATATAATACCGGCTCGCAGGATTACCGGCACATCTGGTGCAGGGCTTCCAGCAATAACGGGGACAGTTGGGGACAGTTCATCGACCTTGATGACGCTATTGATCATATGTTTGATGAATGTGTTTTTCCATCGATTTCTGCAAAATCAACCGCCGAAGAATGGAGTTTCATTTACCAGATTGATAACGAACCCGGTATGGCTATCCGAGGGGATGAGGATCAGCCGGGTGATAACCTTATTAACTTCTACCATCTCAGCAAGATTGTCAATTCGATCGGAGATCCAGCTGCTTCCAATTCTTTCAGCGTTTCGGAAAGTTTCCCGAATCCTGTAAATGGAATTGCCGCAATTGATGTTACACTTTCCAGGTCAGCTCCTCTAAGTATCATGATTAGCAACATCAACGGTCAACAAATCTGCAATACCAGCCAGGGTGTGCAATCAGCCGGTATCCACAAGTTGAAAATAGATGCCAGCAAATTGCTTAGTGGGGTATATTTTTATACTGTAACGGATGGTCAGCAGAAATTTACAAGGAAACTAATTGTGTATTAGCGATTGACTGATATTTCCTGAGTAGTCCATATAGATGAGACGATACAAATCCCGGTTGAGAATTTTCAGCCGGGATTTAAATTTATTTAAGTATCAGGAAAGATTATGAAAAGTATAGCAGACGAGTTTACCCACCCTAATCATCCCTTTCGAAAGGGAGGGAATAAGTTCGCGATTAATGAATCATAACGTAATGTTGAGTCAATCTGTCCTCCCCTATTTTTTGGGGAGGCGGACGGAGGTGATTATCAGCTGATTTAATGTGTTATTCATGTTTCCGGATAGTCAAATTAATTTATACCATGATAAGCTCATTAATTATCACTACTTTAATATAGCATTTTGAAGTATATATGCAGCTTTTTATATCTTTGTACCTTAATTACACATCATGCTGCTGAACGAAATAAAATTCCTGGTTGCTAAGGATGTCCGACTTGAACTCAAGCAACGGTATGCCTTCAACGGTATTTTATTGTACGTGGTATCGACGATTTTTGTATGTTATCTCTCATTCAGCAAGATCATTGACCCGGAAACCTGGAATGCCCTTTTCTGGATCATCATGCTTTTTGCAGCGGTGAATGCTGTTTCAAAGAGTTTTGTGCAGGAAAGCCTTAACCGGCAGTTGTACTATTACACCCTGGCCAGTCCCCAGGCGATCATACTTTCGAAAATACTGTACAATTCCATGTTGATGGGGATACTGTCAGTGCTTTGCCTGTCGGTGTTTTCGGCCTTGATGGGAAGTTTTATCACCAGTTACCCGGTATTCCTGATCGCGTTGCTGTTTGGAAGCCTGGGGTTTTCAGCTGTTCTGACGATGATTGCAGCAATAGCATCCAGGACGAACAACAATTTTGCGCTCATGGCGATCCTGAGCTTTCCCATACTACTGCCCTTCCTTCTTGTGTTAATGAATGTTTCAAATTCGGCACTTGCCGGAGGAACTTTGGAAGAAAACATACGATACATTTCTGCTGTAGTTGTGCTTGATTGCATAGTAGTAGCAATGGCTTTTGTTTTGTTTCCCTATTTGTGGAGAGATTAAATTGAATTGTTATCAATGATTAAAAAGATAAATATGGGATTTACTTTTAAGAACGATTGGTGGAAATTTTTAGGCCTGATGCTTATAATGTATAGTATAATTGCAGGATTTCTTGTAAAACTTCCTCTTCTTGATCCGGAAACTGATACAATACGGGAATCGATGCGAAATCTATTTTTTCATGTTGTGATGTGGTTTTCAATGATGATGATGTTTATTATTGGTTTGGTCAGCAGTATTCGCTATCTGTCAGCTTTTGACATGAAGTATGACCGCCTTGCTTCCCAGGCTGTGAATGTGGGGCTGTTTTTTGGAATTATTGGAATAGTAACCGGAATGGAGTGGGCCAATTTTACCTGGGGAGCTCCCTGGACCAATGATCCTCAATTAAATGGTGCTGCTGTTACCATATTGGCTTATTTTGCCTATATTGTCTTAAGAAGCTCACTGGATGAAGATCATAAAAGGGCAAGAATAGCGGCTGTATACAATATCTTTGCATTCGTGTTGCTCGTTGTTTTTATTGGAATTCTTCCGCGTATGGCAAGCAATTCCCTGCATCCTGCAGCAGGAGGGCAACCTTCAACGATGGCGACCCTTGATAATACACTTCGCCTGGTATTTTACCCAGCTATACTTGGATGGATATTGATTGGATGTTGGATTATCCAGTTGCGGCTGCGCCTTGCTGATATACAGCACCGGTTGCTGGAGATGTAAACCTGTTGTGGTTTATTGGTAATTAGTTAGCAGTTGTCAGTAATTAGTTGTCAGGTAGAAAGCAAAATGCAAATAGAAAAGTGTAGAATGTAAATTACAAAATTGAAGGAGAGTGCAATCCAGCACCCAGCACTTAAAAAAGCAGGTTACTAAAGAAGAAAATGAATCTCGAATAATGATTAACCAATAACGTATTACCAATAACGAGTAAAGAATAACGTTTCCACCAAACAACTAAACTCAAACAAATCCGTTCATTTAATTGTTATAATTCCGCCATGATAGAATCGAAACTATTTGTTGTTGTGATTGTCCTTGCCACCGTTTTTGCCGGATTGGCAGCCTATCTTGTGTACATTGACATAAAGACCCGTAAACTCGAAAAACAACTAAAGGAAAAAGAAAACGAAAAATAGCCATGAAGAAATCACATATTGTCATTCTCATTTTTGTTGTGGTCGCCATTGGAGTGGTGATAAGCCTGTTCATGAACATCAGCACCTACAGCAATTTCGCGAAAGCCTCCAGGAACCAGGGAAAGGATTTTCAGATCATTGGCAAACTGGATAAGAGTAAGCCGGTTATTTACGATGCAAAATTCAATCCGAATGAATTTTCATTTTATATGGCCGATGAAAAGGGGCTGGTAAAGAAAGTGATATACAGTGGCGCCAAACCACAGGATTTTGAAAAACCTGCTCAGCTGGTAGTTATCGGGTGCATGTCAGGTGATTCGATATTCAGGGCCAAAAGTTTGCTGATGCAATGTCCTTCGAAATACAACGATAAGAAGAAACCCGAGAAATTCAATAAGCAGGAGTTTGATGCAGTTAAGGTTCAGCAGAAAACCGAGATTTAATCCATGAAATATTCATCGTGTTTTATTTAATAATAAATCATCCACATCCGGGAATACTGGAAAGCCAAAAGTGCCTGCAGTTATCTGCAGGCACTTATTACTTTTAATATACCTTTACAACAGGTTCGCTTTTGTTAATATTCAAAAGTGATTTTGAAGTCATCAAAATAGGCTGTTTTGCTTCCTGAAAATCCGTATACTTTCACCTGGTAGTTAGGTTTAATTGGCTTGTCGATTGGGAAGTAAGCGGTAAATTCATACCATTGATTCGGGGTTTCTACCGTCTTGGTCAGGGAGTAGGACCTCCAGATTTTAGTTACATTATTTTCGTTAATATCCATTATGATTCCAAGCCTTTCAGAAGGATCCGGGCTGTTAATCCATCCATTTACCACCACCCGTTTCGGTAATTTTTCATTGATATTCTCAAAATATTCGCGAAAAGCATAGGTATACAACGTCTTATCATCCACTTTGGTGACAAATTCCCCGGAATGTGCTTTCCCTTTTTCCATTTTTACTACCGTAACCTCGTTGATCCATGATGGTATCATGGCAGCGGCGTTTTCCATATCATTGCTGATCACCACGTTATTCTGCTCCGTCTTTGCATCTGCAGGTGCGGGTTTCTGGTTTCCGTTTGAACAACCAAACAAAATCAAGCCAGTCAGCATGATAAATAGAAGATTTTTCATAATAGTCTGATTTTAAGGTGAATGGATTTTATTAATTTTTGACAAAAGTACAACATTTTCCAGAACCACCTAGCGTAAGCCGAGCCTTATTATTTTGTAGTTTCGTCAGGTTTTATTCAGTTAATTTATTCACAAGAATATTTCGCCCCATGCCTTATACAAGCCTGGAATCCTTTGTTGAGAAACTGGAACGAGAAGGAGAACTTATCCGGATAGCACAATTTGTCTCCCCTTTTCTTGAAATAGCTGAAATCACTGACAGGCTGAGCAAATCAGGAGGGAAGGCCCTTTTATTCGAAAACACCGGGACCCGGTTTCCAGTGCTGATCAATGCCCTGGGCAGTGAAAAGAGGATGAGCATGGCGCTGGGCGTATCTCATCTTGATGATATTGGGAAGGAGATTATTGAACTGGCGGGAAATATGATGCAAGCCCGGGATACATTTTTGAGTAAGCTGGCCATCTTGCCTACCCTGGCCGGTGTGGCATCCTGGATGCCGAAACGGATCAGTGGAAGAGGGAAATGCCAGGAAATAATCATAGAAAACCCTGATCTTTCCGAATTACCCGTTTTAACTTGTTGGCCTTTTGATGGAGGGCCTTTTATCACTCTGCCGGTCGTGCATACCGTTCACCCGGAAACCGGTCAGCGGAATGTGGGGATGTATCGCATGCAGGTGATGGGAAAGGATACAACAGGGATGCACTGGCACCTGCATAAGAATTCTGCTTCCCATTACAGGGAATATAAAAAGCTTGGACTGAGAATGCCTGTTGCAGTGGCTTTGGGAGGCGATCCATCCTATACCTATTCTGCAACGGCACCCTTGCCTGAGAATGTGGATGAATACCTGCTCGCTGGCTTCCTGCGCAAGAAAAAGGTGGAACTCGTCAAATGCCTGACTTCTGACCTGGAGGTACCCGCAGATGCTGATTTTATCCTTGAAGGATATGTGGATCCTGAAGAAGAACTGGTGCTGGAAGGACCTTTTGGAGATCATACCGGCTTTTATTCCCTGGCAGATTACTATCCCCGGTTTCATGTGACTTGTATCACTCACAGGAAAAATGCCATATTCCCGGCTACCATTGTGGGCATTCCACCACAGGAGGACGCTTGGATAGGTAAAGCCACAGAGCGGATATTTCTTTCCCCTATACGCCTTTCCATGCTTCCAGAGATTGTTGACATGGTAATGCCGATCGAAGGAGTGTTTCATAATATCGTACTGGTTCGCATTCACAAGACATTCCCCGGACAGGCATTGAAGGTTATGAACTCACTTTGGGGGGCAGGACAGATGATGTTCAATAAAATACTCATCGTATTGGATGGGGAGACTGACCTCACAGATTACAAGAAGGTTGCCAGGACTGCTGGTGAGAATATTGACCCCCTGAACGATCTTATCTTAACCAAAGGGCCTGTTGATGTGCTTGACCATTCAAGCAGCCGTTTTGCCATCGGGAGTAAGATGGGAATTGACGCTACTGTTAAATTGCCATCAGAACGAGTCCCGTCAAGGACACTGCCGGATGGAAACAGGAACCAGCCTAGTGAAGGGAACCAGGATCTGAATAGCCTGGTAGCCCAGGCAGGCCTGCCTCTCAGGGTAGTATTTATTGATAAAATTAAAAGAGGCCAGGTGAAGGCACTTCATTCCTTGCTTACCAATGAAGGTAAATTTGAAGGCCTGCAATGGGTGGTGTATATCGATAAATTGGCTGAAGGGCTGGGCCCCGGAGATATTGCATGGTTGGTAGCCAATAATATTGATCCTATTAGGGACTGCTTCTATTCCCAAAGTATCTCAGGCAGCCCGGTCGGGCCCCTGGCTATTGATGGCACTATGAAAACCCGGCAGTTGGATGATTTTGAAAGGGAATGGCCAAATGTAATCACCATGAGTGATGAAATTATTTCCGAAATTGACAAGCGCTGGGCACAACTGGGTTTGGGAACCTTTATTCCATCTCCCTCCCTCAGGTACAAGCAATTGGTAAAAGTTGCCGGGGCAGTGGCTGCAAGGTAGGTTGTTCTAAAACTATTGTTCCAGTCGGCGAATATTCTTTTCATGGATTAGGAACTACTTTGCCAATTCCACTTTAATAGATAACTTTGTTGCATATTTTTAAACCAAAACCAGTTTAATAAAACTATTATGCTCAGCGAAACCCTTAACAACCTGACCTCAGCAAAAGCCATCGAACTTGAGGATAAATATGGCGCTCATAATTATCATCCGCTACCCGTAGTTTTGGCCAAAGGCGAAGGACCCTTTGTATGGGATGTAGAAGGAAAACGGTATTTTGACTTTTTATCAGCCTATTCTGCTGTAAACCAA
>Ga0079306_1002358_pt1 | contig 10669 bp, 16 predicted proteins | sample Methanotroph_Enr_FD_79181 | JGI IMG/M metagenome (GOLD analysis project Ga0079306, IMG submission 79181) | Enriched soil microbial communities from Old Woman Creek wetland in Ohio, USA - Methanotroph_Enrichment_5 | ecosystem: Environmental > Terrestrial > Soil > Wetlands | place: USA: Ohio...
AATCAGGGGCTAGAGAAAAGGGGCTGGGCTAGGGATATCAACACGGGACATCAACTTCTCTCCCTCGCCCACCGGGAGAGGGCCGGGGTGAGGGCGGTGGCAGCTGCAAGATGTAGATCCACGAAGAAACTTTGGCTGGGCGGTTGGCAGGGAAGGCACCAAGGCGGGCAGTTTTAGATCATAACGCCCTCACCCGTCACCTCCGCCAAAGCAGCATGGCTGCGGCGGCCGGGCTGCCCCTCTCCCGGCGGGCGAGGGGATCTTTCCTTTACTTCCCCCAGTCGCGGGCGTAGCGGAAGTCGCGGTCGATGGTGCGGTTGGAAACCTTGGCTATCACCGGCAAGCGTCTTTTGAAGTGCGAGCCCTGTACCTTCCGATGCACGTTGTCAATGAAATCGGGGGCAAAGCCGGCCTGGATCAGCTCCTCGCGGCTCATGCGCTGGTCCACCATCCGGTACAGCAGCTCGTCGGCGTCGCGATAGCTGAAACCGAGTTCCTGCTCGTCGGTCTGCCCGGCCCACAGGTCGGCGGACGGCTTCTTCTCGATCACCTCGCGCGGCACGCCCATCGCCTCGGAAAGCGCCCAGACCTGGCTCTTGTAGATGTCGCCGATCGGGTTGAGAGCACTCGCCATGTCGCCGTGCAGGGTGCCGTAGCCCAAAAGAAGTTCGGTCTTGTTGCTGGTACCCAACACGAGTCCGCCCACCGCTGCGGAATGGTCATAGAGGATCGTCATCCGCTCGCGCGCCATCTTGTTGCCGCGCCGCATATTGTCGGCATCCGGCACCAGGGCGAAGTAGGCGTCCACCATGGGGGTGATCTCGATCACCTGGTAGTTTATGCCAAGGGCATCGGCGACCAGCTTCGCGTGCGCCTCGCTCTCCGGGTTACTGGTCCGGTAGGGCATGGTGTAGGCGTAGACGTTCTCCGGCCCCAGGGCCTCGGCTGCGATGAAGGCCACCAGCGCGGAATCGATCCCGCCGGAAAGGCCCAGCACGCCCTTCTTAACCCCGACCTTGGTCACCTCGTCCCGCACAAAACCGACCAGCATCTTACGCAACAGCGCCGTGTTCACCGTCAGCGCGCTCATCAGCACCCCCTGTCCCGCTCGATCCGCCGCAACTCCTTGACGGTCAGCGCCATGTTCTCGTCCCGCATCATGGGGGAGAAAATCCGCTCGCGCCTCAGCGCGCCTTCGTCGACCTTGGCCAGGACGAAATCCTCATCCAGGATGGCACCGCGTACCGCGACCTCGCCGGAAGGTGCGATGACCTCCGAGCCGCCCCAGAAGTTGATGCCGTCCTCGTAGCCCACCCGGTTGCAGTAGAACACCCGGCAGTTGAGGAACATGGCGGTCGTCGAGGTGAGCCGCTGCCAGGCGCCCGCCGAGCCGAGGCCTTCCGCCTCGCTGATGCCGCGCCCCGGGCTCGAGGAAAGGCAGAGGAGGGTGGTTGCGCCGTCCATGGCGAGGATATAGGGGGCGGAGATGTGCCACATGTCTTCGCAGATCAGCATGCCGAAGCGGCCGAAGCGGGTGTCGAAGGCCCGGAAACGGTCGCCGCGGGCCAGGTAGCGCTGCTCGTCGAACAGGCCGTAGGTCGGGAGATAGACCTTGCGGTGCACGTGCCGGACCTCTCCGTCCTCCAGGTAGAGTGCGGTATTGAAAAAGCGGTAGTCGGAGGTGACCTCGACTAGGCCGATGGCGATAGATATGCGCCGGGACAGGAGCTTCAGCGTCTCGATCTGAGGATCGTCCAGGCGAAGCGCCACGTCCGGAACCAGGTCTTTTAAGAAATAGCCGGTGAGGGACAGCTCGGGAAAGACGATGAGATCGGCCCCATCCGAAATCCCCTTCTCGATGGCAGCCTCAGCCAGCGCCATGTTATCGGCGAGGCAGCCAAGCTTCGGCTTTATCTGGGCGAGGGCAACGGTGAAATCCATGAGAGTCTCCGCAATTTTTTTCTAATTACTAGCACAGCGCCGCTGCGCCGGGCAACCTTTTTCGGGCAAAGCAGAAGCTTTAACGCGAAGGCGCCAAGGCGCAAAGACGCCAAGCAGGGGCAAACCAGAAAGGCTTCCAGTCGCGCCATTCTTGACTGCCCTCTGCGTCTTCGCGCCTTGGCGCCTCTGCGTTACGTGCCTTTTGCCGCCGTTTACTCTTAGAAAAGGACCACGAGCACCACGCCGCCGACAATGACCGTCAGGTTGCAGACCGCGGAGACGCCGTGCAGCTTGGAGAACTCACGCCTTAGCGGGTGATCCTTGGGGGTCGTTTCGAAGGAAACGATTTCCTTCTTAAGGGCCGCTGCGCGGGGTTCGATGTAGAACGCCTGGAAGGAACAGAGCGCCAGCATGATGGCAAGGATCAGCGCGACGGGGACCAGTCCCTTGCCGGCGAGGATAATGCGGCAGATGAGAGCGACCAGGCCGCAAGCGAGCCCCCAGCGGAAGTAGCCCGGGAATAGAAGCCCGACGATGCGGCCGGCGACATCCCTACTTTCCGTGCGGAACAGGATAGGGGTCAGCATAAACGTGAAGAGAGCGGCTCCACCGAGCCAAAGCGATACTGCCAAGCGATAGATGATGGTAACAGCCTGCATGTCTACCTCCAAAAGAATCGACGTCCAGAGCAACGACTTCACGCAAAGGACAAAGTCGCCACGACGCAAGGTGACTTCGAAAACGGAAAACTCAAAGCATTGGCCGCGCAGAATATCCTGAGAGCATCACCGTGGCCAAGCCAGCTATGTCAGTACGCCAGCTCGAAGGCGTTCTTGATATGCTCTATGTCAGGCAAGTCCCCCTCGTGCAGCACAATAGCAACCACATCGAAGCGAGCCTCGGCGTCATAGAGCTTTCTCTTTGAGAGCCAGACCAGTGCCGCCTTGGAAATCTGGCGCTGCTTGAAAGGTGTTACTGCGAGCTGAGGAGGGCCATATATCTCATTGTTGCGACACTTGACCTCGACAAAGACGATGGTTCTTCCATCGCGCGCAACGATATCCAGCTCGCCGCAGACACAGCGAAAATTGCGCTCGACTATGGAGAATCCGGCTCCTTGCAAAAAGGTCACAGCGATGGACTCACCGATTGCCCCAAGAGAACTGTTACTGCGCTTTTGTTGCATAGCACACCTGCACCTTGAGCCCCGGTCGTTTTACCTCAGACAGTGTAACAGCAAGTTGGGGCGCTGCAGAGCGAATTATCGGCACGGGAGCTAAAAGAGGGTCAGATCGGAGGCGGCCGCGGAGAGTGCTGCAGCGCCGGCAGGGACGTGTTCCTTTACGCCGCGGAAGCTTTTCCGGTGGATCGGAGAGGGACCGAGGTCAGCTATGGCCGCCATGTGCGAGGCGGCGCCATACCCCTTGTGGTCGGCGAAGCCGTAGCCCGGGTAGAGCAGATCGTACTCGACCATGAGCCGGTCCCGCGTCACCTTGGCGATGATGGACGCAGCCGCGATGGAAAGGCTGAGCGAGTCGCCTTTCTTAACGGTGCGCTGCGCGATGTTCATGGGAACAGCGGAGATGCCGTCGATGAGGAGGAAGTCGGGCTTTGGGCTTAATTGGAGGACGGCGTCGCGCATGGCCGAGAGGGTGGCCTGGAGGATGTTGATGCGGTCCACCAGATCGTGGTCGCCGACACCGACGCCGACCGAGGCCGCCTCGCGCATGATGGTGTCGAAGAGTTCTTCCCGCTGCGCAGCCGTGAGCTTCTTGGAGTCGTCGACGCCGGGGAGGTCCAGGCCGGCGGGCAGGATGACGGCAGCAGCGACCACCGGCCCGGCGAGCGGACCGCGGCCGGCCTCGTCGATGCCCGCGATGCACAGGTAGCCGCGTCGCCTGGCCTGCGCTTCGTAGAAGAGCATGTCAAGCGGCTGGTTGTCCTCGAAAAGGTCTGTTGACACCTGCCCCCCTAAAACCAAACCAAAGCTCTGACATCAGTCCGATCGGTCGGATCGGTCGGATCACAAACGCGACTTTGGCAGAGCCAATTATTTCAAACAAAAAAAGCCCCGGTCGAAGTGACCGGGGCTCAAGGCTTTTGCCTACAGGCCAGCGACGTACTTCCTTTCCTTGATCCTGGAAGCTTTGCCGCGCAGCTTGCGCAGGTAGTAAAGCTTGGCGCGACGGACCTGCCCGCGGGTCACCACTTCGATCGCCTCGACGGACGGCGAGTGCAGCGGGAAGACCCTCTCAACGCCAACGCCGTTGGAGATCTTACGAACGGTGAAGGATTCACGAATCCCGCCGTTCTGACGGCCGAGGCAGACGCCCTGGAACGCCTGGATACGGCTTTTGTCACCCTCAACGATTTTTACCTGGACTTTGATGGTGTCGCCAGGGACAAATACCGGGATGTTCTTCTTCATCTGCTCCATTTCGATCATATCAATCTTGTTCATTTTCAACTTCCTCCCTTATCTGGAACCTCTGATTCTGCAAGATAATTACTCGCGGCAAAATGCCTGACCCAACCAAACTTAAAACCTGATAGAACGCGGATGACGCGGATTCAACTGATCTCCGCGGATAAAACCTGAATCTGTGTGACTACTCTCTGTTATCCTAGATCCGCGAATATCCGTTTAATCCGTCTGATCCGCGTTCTATTGCTTTTGACTTTTGCCTTACCGGCCAAAAAGCCGGTCCAGCATGATCGCCGCCGCGCTGCGCACCGAAAGGTGGTTGTAATCCCCACCGCCGCTGATCGGCTCCAGTACGTAATCGCCCTTGGCGAAAATCTCTTCGGTGAGCCCCCAGCCGGTTCCCAACAGCAGCAGGTAGTGCTGATCGGGGGCCTGCTCCATGATCTCACGCATCGCGCCGAAGCTCACCGAGTTCGGCCGCCCCGCGGCTCCGGTCACGACGATCTTCGCCTTGCGGCCGGTACGGCTCTCCATGTCGTTCAGGGCGTCGGCCAGCGAATTTTCGCTCTGCACCAGCTCGAGCGCCATCTTGCGCTTCGGGTTGTAGGTGGATCCCCATCCCTCCAGCCAGTGCTGCCTGATCTTCTCAACGAGCGCTCTTTGCTCCTGGACCGGCGTCACGATGTAGTAGCGCCCCACGCCAAAGGTGCGGGCGGACCGCGCGATGTCGTGGATATCCAGGTTGGTTACCGCCGTCGCCACCAGGTCCTGGTTCTTGTCCAGAACCGGATAGTGGATGAGGGCTATGCTCAGGCGCGACGCCACGCTCATGAGCGGGCCTCGGCCAATACTTTTTTATCCGCCTTGCTCAACTCGATTCTTTCGAGGAGCTCGGGTCGGGAGGCGAGCGTTCTTAAGAGCGACTCCTTGCGCCGCCACTTGGCGATCTCGGCATGGTTGCCGGAAAGGAGCATGTCGGGAACCTTCTCGCCCCGGAATTCGGGAGGCCGCGTGTACTGCGGATACTCCAAGAGGCCATCCGCGAAGGAATCGTACAGGGCCGAATCGCCGGAACCGAGCACACCCGGCACCAGACGGGCCACGGCGTCCACGATTACCATGGCGGCAATCTCGCCGCCGGTCAAAACGAAATCGCCCATGGAGATCTCGTAGTCGACGAAGAGCTTGCGAACCCGCTCGTCGACTCCTTCGTACCGTCCGCAGATGATGATGACCCCTTCCTCGCGGGAAAGCTCCTCGGCAACCGTGTGGTTGAAGGGACGACCGCCCGGGGTGGTCAGGATCACCTTCGAGTTGGGACGCTTCTCTTTCACGCTCTCGATGGCGCCGGCAATCGGCTCCACCTTCATCACCATGCCGGCACCCCCTCCGTAGGGAGCGTCGTCAGCGGTGGCGTGCTTGTCCAGCGCCCAGTCGCGGATGTTGTGCAGCGCGACCTCGATCAGCCCGTTCTCACTGGCTCGCTTCAGGATGCTCTCCGTCAGCGGCCCGTCGAACATGGCCGGGAACAACGTCAGTATGTCGAATTTCATAGATCGAGCAGCCCCTCGGGTAGAGAGACCGTCATGCGGCTCGCTTTCAGATCCACCGAAAGCACCACGTCTTCCAGCGCGGGGACCAGCACCTCGCGCCCGTCCAGCTTCACCACGTAAACGTCGTTGGAGCCCGTTTCGATGATGTCGACCAACTCTCCCAGCGCCTCACCCGACTCGGTCACCACGTTCAGGCCGAGCAGATCCGACCAGTAAAACTCGTCGGCAGGCAGTTCCGGAAGCGCCCCGCGTTCGGCGTACAGCTCGCGGCCCACCAGGTGCAGCACCTGGTTGATGTTGTCGAACGGTTCGAGGGTGAGTATCACCCTCTTGCCGTGCGCCTTCGCGGAGCGTACCGGGAAACTCTCCAGGGCTCCGTTCGGTGCCTTTATCAGAATCTGATCCAGTTGGGAGATGCTCGAAGCGTCGCCCGCGAAGGGGATGACCCGAAGCTGTCCCCGGATCCCCTGCGTTGCCTGGATTTTGCCAATCAGTAACATTTTGCTGCTAGTGGACATCTATCACTCTACTATCTTAAGGATCGCTTTCTTGTTGTCCTTTGTCGAAACAGCGTTTAAAAGGGTTCGGATCGCCTTTGCAGTACGACCCTCCTTGCCGATGATGCGTCCCATGTCTTCTTTCGCCACTGTGAGCTTGATGACGTTGGTCTCTTCCTCCAACTCCTCGGTAGCTCTCACCTGACTCGGATCATCAACAAGTGCCTTCGCGATGGTCTCTACAAGTTCTCTCATGACGCTATCCTCTGTAGTGTGGGATATCCGGCTAGCCGGAGCGGAACACTAACTAGGCAGCCGGAGTTACGAACTTCTCCCAGATGCCTACCTTCTTCAGGATCTGCTTGACGGTGTCGGTAGGCTGTGCGCCTTTGCCCAACCACTCGAGGGTCTTCCCTTCTTCAAGGTTGAATACTGCCGGGTTTTTGTTCGGGTCGTAGGTACCGACGTTCTCGATGAAACGTCCGTCCCTGCGGCAACGGCCGTCAGCAACTACCACCTGGTAAAAGGGTTTCTTTTTGGCTCCCGCGCGTGCAAGTCTGATCTTTATTGCCATTTGCTTCCTCCTGGTATTCTCGGATCTTCGATCCGTGACGTCTGTATGTGGTGAACTGAGTAACTCTACAACAAAGCGTGTATTCGTCAAAGAAGGACGCTTAGAACGGGAACATCCCTTTTCCCATCCCCTTCATCCCTTTCATAAGGCCTTTGGGCCCCATCTTCTGCAACTGTTTGACCACCTTCTGCGCCTCGGTGAAGCGCTTCAGGAGCTGGTTCACTTCCTGGACGCTGGTGCCGCTCCCCTTCGCGATCCTCAAGCGACGGCTGCCGTTGATGATCGTGTGGTTCGAGCGCTCCTTGGCCGTCATCGAATCGATGATCGCCTCGATCCTTTTCAGCTCCTTCTCGGAGGGCTGGGCGCCCTGCACCTGCTTCATCATCTTGCCCATGCCGGGGATCATCCCCATGATCGATTCGAGCGATCCCATCTTCTTGATCTGCTGCAACTGGTTCTTGAAGTCTTCCAGGTCGAACTGGCCGCCGCTCTTCTTGAGCTTCTCTTGCAGCCGCTCGGACTCCTTCGCGTCGAAGGTTGACTGAGCCTTCTCGATCAGGGTGAGCACGTCGCCCATGCCGAGGATGCGGGAAACCAGGCGGTCGGCATGGAACACGTCGAGGGCGTCCAGTTTCTCACCCAGGCCCACGAACTTTACCGGCTTGCCGGTGACCGCCTTGATGGACAGGGCTGCGCCACCCTTGGCGTCGCCGTCGAGCTTGGTGAGCACCACGCCGGTGATGCCGAGACGGTCGTTGAAGCCGGAGGCCACGTTGACCGCTTCCTGGCCGGTCATGGCGTCCGCCACGAACAGGATCTCGCGCGGTGCCAGCTCGTCACGAATCCCTTCGAGCTCCTCCATGAGGTAGTCGTCGATCTGGTGGCGGCCGGCGGTATCGTAAATGACCACGTCGAACGCGTTCAGCGTCGCGTAGCGCAGTGCGTTGCGGCAGATTTCCAGCGGCTTCTGGTCTGCCGAGGAATCGAACACCTCGACGTCCAGCTGACGCCCCAGCACCTTCAGCTGCTCGATAGCGGCCGGGCGGTAGACGTCGGCGGGGACCAGAAGCGGCTTCTTGCGCTGCCCCTTGAGAAAGCGCGCCAGCTTGCCGCAGGAAGTCGTCTTACCGGCGCCCTGCAGACCGACCATCATGATGGCGACCGGCGGCTTGGCTGCCAGGTCCAGCGAGTTGTCCTCAGCGCCGCCCATGAGCTCGACCAGCTCGTCGTGGACGATCTTGATGACCTGCTGGCCGGGAGCCAGGCTCTGCAGCACCTCGGTACCGACGGCGCGGCTGCGCACCCTTTCGATGAAATCCTTCACGACCTTGAAATTCACGTCGGCTTCGAGCAGCGCCAAGCGCACTTCTCGCAGTGCGTCCTTGACGTTGTCCTCGGTCATGACACCTTGACCGCGCAGCTTCTTGAATACCAGGTCCAGCTTATCGGAGAGAGTCGCGAACATCACTAACCTATAAAGTGCCGAAACTGCGCACTATTTTCCATTGATCCAGGGAAAGAGCCGGCAAAAGCGCACAGGTATCCCGCGGCAAGAGAGTCACTTTAGTGGATAAAGCAATACAAAGTCAAGGAAAATATCGGGAGGTAAAGGCTTTACCGCAACGGCACAAAGAGCGCAAAAGTCACGGCGCAGACAGAACGGATCGAGGCATTATTAACCAGAGCCAACTCAAACTTGAGACCGAGCAACATCCTTTAACGCAAAGACGCGAAGCCGCAGAGTCGCCGAGGCTTTCAAGGCAAGGACAAAGAGAGGAAAACTCTTAGATCGCAAACCTTTGTCCCTCTAGCTTTCCTGCACATTCGCGCCTCTGCGCCTTTGCGTTAGAGCGTCCGTCTTTTACAGTCGCAGCACCGAGCGCGCAGTCATCAGGCTCTCGGCTATGGTGAACATGTTGGTAACCGCACCCGCGGCCAAAGTCTCCTTCTTCTTAAAGAAGTCGAGACAGACGCCGCAGGAGAGCACCTCGACGCCGCGATTACCCAGTGCCTCGAGCGCCTCGATCACCTCGGACCCTGCTGCCGTGAGCAGGACGCCGGTATTGATGAAGAACATCCGGTCCGGCACCTCGGAAAGGTCGAGCAGCGTCATGATGAAGTTGCGCATCAAAAGACGCCCCAGCTCCTCCGGGCCGTCTCCCAGCCGGTCGGACCCGATCAGCATGACCGTCGGCCCGGCCGCGGCGGGCACCTCGGCCTTCACTGCCGTAGCACCTGGCGAAGCCGCGCCGGTCAGGGTGAGCGCGAAGCCGCCCTCATGCGCCGCCTCATGCACGGCGTAGCCGCGCCCCTCGGCGAAGCGCCTCACGTTCTCGCGCGGCGCGCCGTCGTCCAGGAGGACGCGCAGGGCACCCTCGGCGGTTTCCAAAGCACGCTTCACCGACACCACCGGCGCCGGACAGGCCAATCCTCTCACATCCAGATCTTTCATGACTCTCCCTCTATCTTTACGAATTCCTCTCCGTTCTTCTTATACAGTTCGCGCGGAAGCAGGCCCGCCTGGGCCAGCACCGCCTCCACCTCGCTGCGCACCTCTTCGGCGTACCGGATCGCCAGGCCGCAGTCCGCCGCCAAGGCGCGGGGCGCCGGAATCAACAGGATCGACAGGCGCCGCTCCTTCAAGAGCTTCTCCGCCTCCATGACCCGATGAATCGAATTGAATATCGCCACGTAATCGCCTTCTCTTACCACAAACGCTCCTTTTGGCGGACTGTCTCAGGCCACGAGAACCAGATTGACAAAGCCGCATTAAATCCATAATATTCCGGGTTCAAGAGGTCTTCCATGCAGACAGCCCTACATGTAGCCGTCATCGTTCTCCTGGCGGCCGTCGTCAACATCCCTTTGGGATACCTGCGCCAGGGCTGCCGGAAGTTCTCCCCGGGGTGGTGGTTCTACATCCACATCTCGATACCGCTCATCATCTACGCGAGGCACAAGACGGGCATCGGCGTACAGTTCATCCCCTTCACCCTCGCCGGCTCCGTCGCCGGCCAGTTCCTGGGTGGCAGACTGCACCGCAAGAGAAACGCCGTTGAATAAGAGGCGCCCCAAAATGCACCGCCCTGCGGCGGTATCGGATCTCTTGGGCGCCTTTTTGCGCGGCACCCCCGCCGAAAAACGGCTCAGCGAAGGGCGCATCTGGGTGGTATGGGACGAGGCAGTAGGCGCACGTATCGCCGCCCATGCCCAGCCGTGCGCCTTTCGCGAGGGCACCCTCACCGTCACCGTCGACAGCGCCCCCTGGATGCAGCAGCTCACCTACCTGAAAAAGGACCTGATCGCGAAGGTGAACGGCGCGCTCGACGAGGAGCTGGTCACCGACATTTTCATGAAGGCCGGCAGGATCGCCCCCCGCACCGCCCCGAAGCCCAAGGCCGTGAAGCAGCGCGCACTCAGCGAAGAGGAGATAGCCCTGGTGACCGAGCAGGCGGCACTGGTACAAGATCCTGAGCTGCGCGCGATCTTCGAAAACCTCATCAAGAGGGATCGGCAGAACCGGTAGGTCCATGCTTACCCCCCACGGCACTCACAGCGCCACATTATCCACAGAACCTGCCAAATAGGCAAGTCGGCGATCCGGAGTTACACCGCTCCTATCCTCAGGCGTTGTCTTTCTCCGTATTCTCCGTATTCTCCGTATTCTCCGTATTCTCCG
>Ga0079306_1002359_pt1 | contig 10667 bp, 9 predicted proteins | sample Methanotroph_Enr_FD_79181 | JGI IMG/M metagenome (GOLD analysis project Ga0079306, IMG submission 79181) | Enriched soil microbial communities from Old Woman Creek wetland in Ohio, USA - Methanotroph_Enrichment_5 | ecosystem: Environmental > Terrestrial > Soil > Wetlands | place: USA: Ohio...
CTCCTTTCAAGATTATTAACTCAACAACTCTCTTGATCGAAGCTCTCGATGGCTTTGCTTTAATTAATCCGACCCACACAGGCCAGTAACCATCATTTTACAGAAAGAATGTTACACTGCCGGTGCTTGAACAGGAGTAAATAATTCGAAAATTTTTAGGTTCAGGAAGAAAAGTGCGGAAGTGCATAGTGCAAGAGTGCGAAAGTGCGAAGATGGAAAAAAAGGTTGCGGGTTGCGAGTTACGCGTTGCGGGTTTAATGAGAAGACGTTTACCACGGAACACACTGAAATCACGGAAAATAAAACCCGAACAGTTCCGCATGGGCAAGTGGTTGGGTAGCGTATGGAGCTAAACGAAAACACGGCCTAGCTAAATCGCTAAACCGTGCCACAAATCAAAAGCCTGTGCCATCCGGCCTTCGCAGGGATGACAGAGTCGGTGGGGATTAGTGGGTAGGAACAGGAATAGCGTATAGGTTTAGTTCGCATGGGCAAGAGTAGTTGCCCATGCTACGGAACTAAACTGTTGTATTGCAGATAATATCCTGATATTATTAGAGAATTGGGAGTTCTTATGGATATGGAATATATAGAGTCCGTGATGAGTAAATTTCGTCGTGCTTTAGTGTTTACCGTTCTTATCATCGTACTGCTGCTTGCAGCGATATTGGTAACAGTAACCAATATAGGTGGTAATGAAGTTGGCGTCGTCGAAAAGAAATTTGGCGGCGGCTCTCTGGCAGAAGGGCGTATTATCTCTGTCCACGGCGAAAACGGTATTCAGGCACAGGTACTGGCGCCTGGCTGGCATTTTTTCTATTGGCCATGGCAGTATACGATCACAAAGATCCCGGTCATCGAAATAAAAGATGGGCGGGTAGGGCTGGTTCAGACAGCAGATGGCCGGTCTCTGCCAGTGAATACTATTTATGCCCCGGAGTGGGACCAGCCGGACAAGATGCTCAACGCCGAATTTTTTCTTGGCGAGGGCAATGGTTATAAAGGGCCGCAGCTTACGGTGATCAAACCAGGAAAATATCGCATCAATCCACGGCTGTTTACCATTATCGATGTGCCGGTAACAAACGTCCGGGTCGGTACAGTCGCGGTCATTAAAAGTAACGTCGGGGAACAGGTTCAAACAAACGACCGTCTTGTGGAAGTCGGGCAGCGCGGCATCTGGAACAAAGCGCTTAGCGAAGGTCAGTATTACCTGCATACCACGGCTTATGAGGCTACAATAATCGATACACGTCAGGCAACGATAAGCTATACGCCTGAGAAAGATAAGCCCGCAACAGCGGAAGCGATAAGTGCGATGACAGTTCGCAGCATCGATGGCTTTACGTTCCCTGTTGATATTCGCGTAACGTATCAGATAGACCGTGATAGTGCGCCGCGTGTGGTGGCGACGGTTGGCGATGATGAGATGGTGCTTGCGAAGCTTGTAACTCCGTCGGTGCGGGCGATTTTCAGAAATAACGCTGAAAAGGTAAAAGCCCTTGATTATGTTCAGCAGCGTTCTCTGCAGGAGCAGCAAAGTAATACGCTTTTGAAAGAAGAACTGGCGAAGTACGGGGTAACCCTTCTGGCGGTTCGCATCGGCGATGTGGGCAATGAGCTGACGCTTGGGACATTGTTAAAAACTCAGACCGACCGTGAGATCGCACTTCAGCAGCAGAAGACATTTGAGGAGCAACAGCGTGCCGCTGAAAAACAAAAAGCTCTGACCAAGACCACGCAGGAAGCTGAGGAGGAAAAGCGTCTCGCCACCGCCGCATATGGGGTAAAGGTCGCCGAAGAGGAAAAGAAGAAGGTAATTATCGAGGCCCAAGCCGAAGCGGAGAAGACAAAGCTGATCGCCGATGCCAAGTCGCAGGCATATAAGCTGCTATCCGGGAGCATTGGGCAGAATAATGCGGCTCTCATTGAGATAATGAAGTTAGTGTCAGAGAAGAATATTCGCATTACGCCTGAGGTGATGGTCGGCGGTTCATCGAGCATCAATGACGCACTGATGGGCACGATGCTCAAGGGAATGTTAGACAAAGAGGCGGCGCCGGTGAAGAAATAGATTATGCGGGCAAGTGCGGGTCAGCAAGGCCACACGCCGAATCTGCTATCGCCGACAAGTAAATTCCGCATGGGCAAGAGTACTTGCCCATGCTACGGGACTGCGAGCTATTGCTGTGTGAATAAGTTGAGGTCATCAAAGTTTACAGCACCATTGTGGTCGAGGTCACCATTTACCGAGCAACAGATAGCAAACAAATTTGAAGCAGGAAATCTGAAAAATTCAAAAATCGTAACATTTTAGTCGAGTGCTTGTGTCGCCCTTACAGGGCTTGGTTTTGTTGGTAAACTTAGCCTAGGGCTGCGCTTCGCTCCACCCTGGGCTATAATATTACGCCCCGCTGGGGCTAAAATGGGAAAACACGGGCAGATAGCCGTGCCGCAAAAAAAAACACGAAGCAATTAGAAAAACAAACGAAAAGCAAATTAAAAACAAGGCGAAGTAGGTCGCTGCGCGACCACTTTCTGCGGATTCCTCGGCCTCACTTCGCTATCGCTCGATTCGGCTGTCGGAATGACAGAGTCAGTGATTGGGGTTTGGGTTAGGGTTTAAAGTTCAGAGAAGAAGAGATGCAAAGTGCAAAAGTGCCAAAGTGCCAAAGTGCGAAGATGGAAAGAGGTTGCGGGTTGCGAGTTACGCGTTACGGGTTTAAGAGAAGACGTTTACCACGAGAATACACTGAACTCACGTAAAATAAAACCCGAACAGTTCCGCATTGGCAAGTGGTTGGGTAGCATAGGAGCTAAACGAAAACACGGCCTAGCTAAATCGCTAGACCGTGCCACAAATCCTATCGCTCGATTCGGCTCTCGGAATGACAGAGTCAGTGTTTGGGGTTTGGGTTAGGGTTTGGGGTTCAGAGAAGAAGAGATGCAAAGTGCCAAAGCGCTACCGCTTGGGGCTCGGATCGTCTGGTTACTTGTGGGCGGGGTTCATGGAGAGGCATTTTTTGGGGCAGGCCTCAAGGCAATAGCCACAGACGATGCACTTGTATGGGTCGAGGGTCCAGGTTTTTGGTTCACGGGTAACGGCTAGCGCGTTAGATGGGCAGCGCTTCTGGCAGATGCCGCAGTAGATGCAGGTGTCGGCGTCTATCTGCAGGTAACCGCGGGCGCCGGCGATGGGCGTGCGCGGGGTAAAAGGATAAAGCCTTGTCGCTGGCTTGGAGGTTATATTCTGCCAAAGATTATTTACGAATGTGAAAATACGCATTATCGCTCCGTACAACTGATACAAGGATCAATGGTCAAGATAATTACAGGGACATCGGTAAGCTGGCAGCCGGGCAGCATTTTTAGCAGGGCTGGGATGTTGGCGAAGGTGGGCGTGCGGATACGCAGGCGTTCGAGGTTCTTGGTGCCGTTGCCCTTGATGTAATAAATGACTTCGCCACGGGGCTGTTCGGTGCGAGCTATTGTTTCGCCATCGGGGTTGCCTTTTACGGGAACGGCGATGGGGCCTGCGGGCATTTTGGCCATACACTGGCGGATGAGATCGACGCACTGGTAAAGCTCGGCGAATCGGACCTGTGTGCGTGCGAAGCAGTCGCCGGCTGTTTCTGTTACTGGTTTGAAATCGAGCTGGCCATAGGCGGCGTAGCCGGTCGTACGGAAATCTCGCGCGATGCCGCAGGCTTTTGCGACGGGGCCGACGGCGCCGGTTTCAAAGGCCTGCTGTGCGGTGATCGTGCCGATACCGACGAGGCGTTCGCGGATGGAATAATCGTTGAGTATCGTCGGGGCCATCTGGTCGAGATCGCGTGCGACGGAATCAAGGGCTGTGCTAATCATGCCGAAGGCTGAATTTTCGATATCACGGCGAACTCCGCCGACGGTGCAGGTGCCTAGCATGATGCGGGCGCCGGCGGTTTGTTCCATTAGCTGGAGTATTGTTTCGCGGGTTCGCATGCCCTGCATGAAGAGGGATTCGAATCCGAAGGCATCGGCGGTGAGGCCAAGCCAAAGAAGGTGCGAGTGGATGCGGTGCATTTCGCTCCACATTACGCGAAGGAATTTTGCCCTGTCGGGGACGGTTACGCTCATAAGTTCTTCAATGCCCTGGCAGAAGGTGAGGGAGTGGATGAAGGAGCATATGCCGCAGACGCGCTCGGCGAGGTATGTTACCTGCTGGTAATCTTTTTCCTGGGCGAGGCGTTCGAGGCCGCGATGGACGTAGCCGATGGCGGGGATGGCTTCGACGACTTTTTCATCCTCCATGACCAGCTTGAGCTGGAGAGGTTCTGGGAGGACGGGGTGCTGGGGACCAAACGGTATTACAGATCTTTTTGCCATATCAGTTATTACTCTTTGTGTCTGTGTTTACGACGGGCTTGTTGAAAGGCGCCAGCGGGGCGTCTTCGGTCAGAAGGAACCTGCCTTCGTAATTAAGGGCAAGGCCTTTGACGGGAATGCCGAAAAGGTCATGAATTTCGTTTTCGACTATGATCGCGGCGAAGATTATGTCGGAGATGCTGGGGAGCTTTTGGCCCTTGAGAAGCTTGAGGCGAAGTGTGGAGAGGACATAATCTTTGTCGAAATGGTACATTATATCATGATACTCGCCGCAATCGACGCATGTCATTGTGACGAAGCGGTAGCCCTGCGGCATCATTGCGGCTACTTCGTTGAGGAGGGTATCACGGCTGATCTCTTTTACGTTTGTAAGCATTATTTTCCAGCTCCAACTTCATCCGGTTCCTGGGCCGGTGTTTCAAGGACTGGCTTTGGCGAAGGGGAGACGGTGATCCTGGGTTTATCGGCTACAGGTGTTTCGATGCCCTTTGCTTTTGAGGCGAGGATGCCGACAGCTTTGACGATGCCGTCGATCATGGCCTCAGGTCGCGGCGGGCAGCCTGGTACGAAGACATCGACGGGGATGAACTTATCTACGCCGCCGAGGACGTTGTAGCAATCGGCGAAGATGCCGCCAGATGAGGTACACACGCCGCAAGCGACGACGACCTTGGGGTTTGGCATCTGCTGGTATACATTTGCCAGTACCCTGGCGTTGCGGTGATTGACCGAGCCGGTAACGACGAGGATATCGGCGTGTTTTGGGTTGCCGACATGGACGACGCCGAACCGCTCGACATCATAGGTCGGGGTAAGGCATGCCAAAAATTCTATGTCGCAGCCGTTACAGCTATTGCAGTTAAAATGTACCACCCACGGTGATTTTGCTAATACGCTCATATTGTACCTAATCTATACAACCAAATAATGTTCGTTGTGGCCATGAGGAAAACGATGACCCACATAAACCTTACGATCCACATGGCAGGAAGTCTTGCGAAAGTGTTGTCCAAAACGATATGGAACAAAAATGCCCCGGCGGCCAGTACTATTCCGACAGCGGCGTTTGCGAGGTTATAAGGTGCCCAGAAGAAATATACAACCGCAAAGAGCAGGAATACTTCATAGAAATGGGCTATTTCGATAATCGCAAGGAACGGGCCGGCGTATTCAAGCGTTACGCCCTTTACTATTTCCTGGTGGGCGTGATGCGAGGAGGCGACATCGAAAGGTGACTTCTGGAGTTCAATGGCCATGGCCATCATATATGCTATAAAGACCAGCGGCAGCGAAATGAGCAGGGGTTTTGCGCCTGTGGCCACGACATCGGATGCCATGAACGATCCCTGCGAAAGATAAATCCCCACCACCATTATTACCAGGATAGGTTCGTAAGCGAGAAGCATGAGGGTCTTTCGCTGTGAACCAATACGGCTATAAGGCGAGCGGACGCACATGCCGCCAAGAATCAAGGAGATCGTGGCAAAGGCATGTACAAAAAGCGTAAGCAGCATATCCTGGCCGAGGATGAGCAACACAAGCGTGAGCATCATGAAAGCCAGGTGCATGAAGGCGTAGAGTATCTGTATCCGGTTTAGGAATATCGGCTGCTTAATGAGGAGTTTGAGCACATCATAGATAGGCTGCAAGATGGGGGGGCCAACTCGGCCCTGCATGCGTGCGGTGACTTTGCGGTCGAGACCGGCTATGACAGCTCCGACAAATGGTGCGACAACTATGGCAATGAGCAGTTTAATTATTGTTTCGGACATCTTTATAAAACTCCGATAGCAGCAAACATTGAAAGTATAATTACAGCCGCGATAAGATTGGCCCACATGGTTGTCTTTGATTCTTCAAAGATGTGGCGAAGGTAAAGGCTTGACGACCATGCCAGTTGGGAGGAATCTTTGGCGGAGCGGAATTCGTAAGTTTTAGTCGAGCCGGGCACGTTCTCACCGCACAGGAAGGGCGAACGCACATTAGAGGCATTTACGGTAAAATATGCCAATATGCCGGCTACCAGCGCGAGGCCGATAAACGCCATGAAGGGCCAGTATGGTATTTTTCCGGCGGCCTCGAATAATTTCAAATCGCTTTGTGAAATGTAAGTTCCCTGATATGCCCTGATCGCGATATCGACGAATAGGTCGCGGTAGAGCAGTATTGCTCCGAGGCCGGCGATTACGACAATCGCGGCCAAGATCGCAAGGACGCTCTGCTTGGTTATTGAGATGCGTTCTATTGTGTACCATGGGTGGTATGAAACTGTCGTGATTCGTCCGATCCACTTTGCCCAGAAGAGGACAGTGAGGGCACTTCCTATCACTACGAGCAGCAGCACTATAGGTGAGCTTATCGCCGCTTCGATAGCCAGCCATTTGCTAAGAAGCATGCCGAAGGGCGGCACAAGCATCGATGCCATGCCGATGAGTGTTATCACCGTCGTTAGCGGCATTTCACGCAAGAGGGAGCCCATGTCCTCAATGTCGCGAGAGCCGATTTTCTGTTCGATAGTTCCCATGCATAAGAAGAGCAGACCCTTGGAAACGGCATGGAAGCAAAGAAGCATAATAGCGGCTGAATATCCAAGTGGAGAATCTATACCGGCACAGGTGAAGATCAGGCCGAGGTTTCCGATAGTGGAATAGGCGAGCACTTTTTTGCCGTTGCTCTGGGCGATAGCCAGTGCCGAGGTGGCCGCGAATGAAAAAGCCCCGATGATCGCGATAAAATACATAAGTTTGGTGCCCGCAAAAGCGGGTGCGGCTCGAAGAACTAAATAGACACCAATATTCACCATTGTAGCCGAGTGGAGCAGGGCCGAAACAGGGGTTGGTGCGACCATGGCGCCAAGGAGCCAGCTTTGAAACGGCATTTGTGCCGATTTTACCAGTCCGGCAAGAGCTATAAAGGCAAAGGCGATTATGTCGGCGTGGTACAAAATGCCGCTATACTGAGTTGACCCTTTAAGGAGGGCCAGAAATGCACCGATCGTAAGGGCGACGCCGCCGAAACTGTTAATAAGGATAGCGCGGGCCGCGTTCTTGGTTGCCTCGCGTGTTCGGTCATGGCCGATGAGGACGAACGAGCAGATGGTAGTGGCTTCAAAGAAGCAGCCAAGCCATTTCATATCGTTTGCCAGGACAAGGCCGTTCATCGCGCCGATAAACCCGACCAGGAAGAACATGAAAGTGTTCGTTGAGCGGGCTGCTGCCGGTGCATGGTGTTCATGCTCTTTCATGTAGCCGATAGAGTAGACCAGTATCAAGGAGCCCACTACCGAGACAATGGCGACCATAATGCGAGAAAGATCATCAACTACGAAGGCCGGTCCCAGTGAGGATTCGTTGTGCATGAATTCGGATATGACGACGAGGACGAGCTGAATAGTGCCGAAGAGGCCTACCGCCCAGCTCCTTATATTGTATGCGATTGCAAGGACGGCCAGGGTCATCGCGATTTCCAGACCCGCTCCGGCGTAAAGTGCCCAGTTTCCGGGGTAAATGTCGGCCGATGGAGAAGCTGCAATGAAAATGCCGAGTGAGGAAGTCAGTAACGCCGCTGCCAGCACAAGAATATTGCGCAATTTTGTATGTTTTGTGAAATAAATCGCGGCTGCAAATATTACAGGGCCAGCTATTACGCCCAGAAGGGCTAAGGTATTTAAATCATTCATTATTCTAATACTGTCCTAAAGATAAAATAAAGTGGATACTGTAATTGGCTAAATATTCAAAATCAATTAAAAACTGTGCGCATTTTATTGCCAAACCCCAAATCCGGCCAAACCGGGCAACAAAAGAGGTAAAGCTGTTTAATTACCCTACGAGAAATATACGTTGCACACCGTTGAAAGACTAAAAAAACCAGCAAAAACCCACTCCATTGTGAAGAACTCATTTTCAAATTGCGACAAGCAAGAGGCGTAAGCTGCAGATATGCAATGGCTATGGACAAAATGGCAAAAATTGAGATGCACTGATCGACGGCGTCGAGCTTGGAGGCGTGGCGATGTACCTCAATCAGGCCGATACCAGCAGCGTGAATCTATATCATATAACTGTGCGTTTTCCGAATATCGTACGAAAGTGAATGCCGAAGATGGAATAAGTGACAACCATATTCAGATATCGCGGCCTGTTCAATGTCAAAAAAACAAGCTTCCAGTAATACCGGCGATTTTTTCCCCTGATCCCGATGTGCCACAAAGATTTAATAAAAGCCTTAACATCACTGTATTTCAATATGGGGTAATTGGTTTTGGCTGGTTTGTAATTTTTGAGGAATACGCGAATGCGTTCATAATATTTCTTATCGGAATAAATCGTCGCCATAACTTTCGCGTACCCGCCCATAAGGACTTTGTAATCCATTTTCGGTATGAAATTCATTGTGAAATCAGTATTGGACCCAGATATATAATCGAGCAGCCTGCTTTCCTGCTTGAGGCGGTTGTAAAGTTTTGTTTTTTTGGGGGCGTTGAGCAAACCCACCATGGCGGTTACTATGCCGCTCTTCTGAATGAATTCAATCACATTGTCGAAGATAGTTTCATTGTCATGGTCGAAACCTAAAATGAACCCTCCCTGTACCTCCATTCCCGAACTCTGTATCGTCTTTACGCTTTTGAGCAGATCACGCTTGGTATTTTGGAGCTTGCGGCACTCCTTGAGGCTCTCTTCATTAGGTGTTTCAATTCCAACGAAAACGCAATTAAACCCGGCCTTCACCATTAAATCCATAAGCTCGCGGTCGTCGGCAAGATTTATCGAAGCTTGTGTATTGAATGCAAACGGGTGATTGTGTTCTTTCATCCAGTTGATCACGCTGGGCAAAATCTCTGTCTTGAGATGATGTTTATTTCCTATTAAATTATCATCCACGAAGAAAACATCGCCTCTCCATTTAAGTTCGTAAAGGCGTGTCAGTTCCGCCAGCACCTGCTCTTTAGTCTTTATTCGGCTCTGGCGGCCATACAGCGTTGTCACGTCGCAGAAGTCGCAATCAAACGGGCAACCCCGCGAGTATTGCAGGTTCATCATCGCGTAAGACCCAAGATCGCAAAGTTCCCAAAGCGGCAACGGCGTCTTATGTATATCAGCCCATTGGTTCGACCTGTAAATATGCCCGGCATTGCTTTTGGCGAGGTCATTGAGGAAAAGAGGCAATGTCAACTCCGCCTCATTGAGTACCAGGTGGTCGATATTGTCGTAATCCTCCGGAACGGCTGTAAACAAAGGCCCGCCCGCCACTATCGGACGGCTGAGCTTCTTGCATTGCGCCACTATCTTTTCGACGGACTGCTTATGAATATACATCGCGCTTACGAAGACATAATCCGCCCATTCGATATCCTGGTCAGTGAGCTTTGTCACGGCCATATCCACAAGTTTAAGTTCCCAATTTTTCGGCAGCATCGCTGCTACAGTTATGAGCCCCAGCGGCGGCACGATAGATTGCTTAGAAATGAATTTCAGTGCGTGTTTTAACCCCCAAAAACCATCCGGTGCCTCCGGACTTACAAGCAGTACTTTCATGACGAAAATCTCCCCTGTTGACTATTTGCGAAATATTACCCCAACCCAGGCAATGCAACCCCTCGGTGTTGACAGGCAATATAATAACCAAAACATCCCCAAATTCAATCAGGGGATACCTGATTTTTTTAAAAAAAAGCCGCATCTATCCGCGAGCAGATGTCCACCTTTTGGGCATAGCCCGAAATGGGTACCTTGGGCCGCGACCGTCTTGCAGGCGAAAAAAGTGTTGACGAAATATCACAATGGTGATTATATTACAACGCTTTGCGGTTTCCGGCGGCGTAGCTCAGTTGGTTAGAGCGCGGGATTCATAAGCCTGAGGTCGAAGGTTCGACTCCTTCCGCCGCTATTTCGAGTTGTTTCATCGTCGATAATTCCTTTTTTCGACCTGCGACACGAATTCAGGCCCCCATCGTCTAGTGGCCTAGGATACATGGTTCTCATCCATGTGACAGGGGTTCGACTCCCCTTGGGGGTATTCTTTATTTGCGGTTCATATCCATTTTTGCTTCGCCAAAGTGTTTCGATTCGCACATTTCCGCACTGATTGGATAAGCAGGCTTCCTCTTCGAATGTACTGGCGTAAGTAGGAGCGTCAAGCGGGGGTCTGAATGCCTCAATAGCTTCTGGACTACCTTCGCGGGTGTCTGACTGCTGGCAAGATAAGATTGCTGGTAAGAAGATTATCAACTTCAATCGCGATTGTGCGTCAAAATTCAAAATACTCTTCATAATCCATTGTTTTCACCTGTCCTTATC
>Ga0079306_1002360_pt1 | contig 10666 bp, 8 predicted proteins | sample Methanotroph_Enr_FD_79181 | JGI IMG/M metagenome (GOLD analysis project Ga0079306, IMG submission 79181) | Enriched soil microbial communities from Old Woman Creek wetland in Ohio, USA - Methanotroph_Enrichment_5 | ecosystem: Environmental > Terrestrial > Soil > Wetlands | place: USA: Ohio...
ACCGCCGACCTGACCGACAGCGTGCCTGACGTCGGAGGGCCATTCGACTCGATCACCGTGATGTGGGGACTTCGCTACCTCGATGATCCCGCTTGTGTCCTGGAGGGGCTACTACGGGTTCTCGCGCCAGGAGGTCGCATGGTGCTCGTCGAGTTCATCGAGCCCAGCGGCGGCCTCGTCACCCGGCTGGCCGCCGCGTATTTCTTCCGCATCCTGCCGTGGATTGCGGGCACACTCGCCGGCCGTCGGGAGCTCTACCGCCAACTCGTTGCCACAACGCACGCGATGGGTCCGCGAGAGAACCTGCTTCGGATCGTGCGCCAAGCCGGCCTTGAAGTCGCCGAGGAGCGCGCGATGGGCTTTGGCCTTGTCCTTGGCCTCGTCACAATTGGTCGGGATTGCTCGGCAAGTGGCGCGCCGAAGAGCCGCGAGTAGAAAAGGCGGGCCTGCCGCAGAATCGACAAAGGGGCTCGACTGGGACGGAGCCGTCGCGCACTCCGTCCCAATCGCTTCACTGGCTACGGCCTACGGATGACGGAGCAGCGATACATCTCGTCGGTGTCGGTCAAGGTGATCTCACCGCTCGCTGCTGCTGCAAGCACCTCGGTGTCCGAGTAAAGCTGCCGAGGCGTATGCCCCTCCGTGAAGGTGATCTGCCACTCCTCCCAGATCGGGTTGAAGCCATCGCCCGGGACGGCGTCCAACACCTGGATGAACGGCGCGCCCCCCGGCAAGCCGGGGTCGGACTGATAGACGATGTTGAACTGCGAGTTGTGGGTGTGCAGCGCGGTCTGTGCCCGCTCGGGCAGAAGTTTGAAGTTGATCTTGAGTAGATGGGCGTCGTAGTACGCGGGCATTGCGCCGGCGACGCCGTTCAGGCTGTGCGACGCACCGAACGCTGTCGAGGCCAGCAGCATCAGCCCGACTAGCACCAGCGCGATGATCGCGGTCCGTTTCAAGATGGTCATGCCAATCCTCCAATCGTGCGGCCTCCACGTGACGGGGGCCTCGACTCCAGAATCGGTACGTACCATCATCCGTCTGCCACTAGTCGTCGGGGCACATAGGCCGCGAACACTTGGTTGAGGAGCTGGAGGCAGGAGGGGACATCAGGGAGTAGCCTGTGACTGCGCCGAGAGACTACAGTCACGCGCCTAGTGCAAGCCTGTGGCTCCTTCCCGTTTCTCCTAGTCGCGCTGGCGGGATAACGGGTTGAAGGGTGTCTCCATCAGGGTTCAACCGGGCACGGCGGACGAAGCAGGGGGTGACGCGAACGTGGAGGCGCAAGAGGGACTCCAGTTGCGGATCGACCGATGGCGTGCCTACGTCTTCGCGCGTGGCGCGGCCGTCGAGGACGTTGCCAGCGCGGAGGGCCGACTGCGCGAGCAGGCAGCCCGGCTCGTCGATGCCGGTCTGGACGCGGATGAGGCCTTCCTGGTGGCACTTCGGCGCGTGGCGGGGAGCGACGACACTTCGCGCGCCTTCGCGCGCACGTACTCCGATGAGCTGTTTGTGCAGTCCGCCGAGAGTGACGACGAACCGGGTCCGGCTCGCAGCGCGGTGACGGAGTTCTGGGTCATGCTCGGATGCGCTGTGGCTGCCGCGCTCGCCATCAAGGTGCCGGCGCTCTTCGGACAAAAGCTCAGCGGGGGCTTCTCCGACTTCTATGCGGCGAACTTCAGCCTCTTCGTGCTGCCGTTCCTCGCGACGTACTTCGTCTGGAAGCGTGGGTTGAGCAGAAGGGACATCGCTGGTCTGGTCGCGGTCTTTGTCGCGGGTGCCGCGTTCGTCAACGCGTACCCCTTCACTCCCGGCGGATCCACGGAGGTGCTTGCCGCAATCCACTTGCCCATCACGTTGTGGCTCGCGGTCGGTGTTGCGTCCGTCGCGGGCGACTGGCTGTCTGATGCCCGGCGCATGGAGTTCGTGCGGTTCACGGGGGAGTGGCTCATCACCTACGCGCTCATTGCGCTGGGCGGTGGGGTTCTTGTCGCGATAACCGTCGGGGTGTTCGAATCGATCGGTCTGAACGTCTCACCGCTCATCGAGTCGTGGGTGCTCCCGTGCGGCGCCATGGGCGCGGTCATCGTCGCAGCGTGGCTGGTGGGGACCCGACGCAATCTCGTCGGCGGTATGGCGCCGATGTTGGCGCGGGTGTTCACCCCGCTGTTCGCGCTCATGCTCGTCGCGCTGCTCGTTGGGGTCATCTGGACTCGGGGCATCGTCCACGTCGAGCGCGAGGTGCTCATTCTCTTCGATCTGCTCCTGGTCGTAGTGTTGGCGCTTCTGCTCTATGCGATTTCAGCGCGAGAGCCGCTGTCCAGACCGGGGCTCTTCGATTGGGTGCAGCTCGTGCTTGTCACATGCGCTTTGGCAGTGGACGTCTTCGCCCTCGTCAACATAGTCAGCCGCCTGGCCGAGTTCGGGTTCAGCGCGAATAGGACTGCCGCAATCGGCCTGAATCTCCTGCTGTTGGTCAACCTGGCCTGGTCGGCGTTCCTGCAACTGGGCTTCTTGAGATCTCGGCGTAGCTTCGAAGCCGTCGAGCGCTGGCAGATGCGCTATCTGCCGGCGTACGCGGTATGGGCCGCGATCGTCGTGGTCGTCTTCCCGCCGCTGTTCGGCTTCGCCTGATCTCCGGCGACGCCTGCCCGACCCGACGGTTCCGCGGGCGCCCCCTGCTACGCCGCCGGGCGTTGCTCGCCGAGTGCGCCGATCGCATCGGCAAGCGACGCGGTCGGGCTGATCTGCACCGTGCCGTGCACGTCGGCGCGCTCCAGAAGCGCCGCCACGCTCGTGCTGGCGCCGCACAGCGCCACGCGCACGCCCCGCTTCTTGAGCGCCTGAACGGCGTCCTTGAGCGCGACGAGCCCGGTCAGGTCGATGAAGGGCACGTTCACCAGCTTGAGGACGACGGCCTCGGGATCGGTATCGGAGTGCAGAAGCGCGCTTTCGAACTGTTCGACCGCGCCGAAGAAGAACGGTCCGTCGACCGAGTAGACGAGGATCCCGTCGGGCACTTCCTCGGGAGCGACGCCATCGAGCCGCTCGGCGATCTGCTCGGCATCAAACTCGCGCACGTCGACCGCGGCTACCATGCGCCGGAAGAAGTTGAGGAGGGCGAGGATGACGCCCACCTCGACCGCGAGCGAGATGTCCGTGAGCGCCGCCAGCCCAAGCGTCACGAACATGATGGCCACATCGGAGCGCGGAGCCCGGCGAGCGACGCGCGCGATGCGTGCGATCTGGCTCATGTCGAAAGCGACCACGAACAAGACCGCAGCCAGCGTGGTCAGCGGGACGAATGACGCGAGGGGTGCGAACGCGACGAGGACGAGTGCGACCACCGCCGCATGGACGAGCCCCGCGAGGGGACTGTTGCCGCCGTGGCGGATGCTGGTGGCAGTTCGGGCGATGGCGCCGGTCGCGGCGAAGCCTCCAAGGAGCGCCGCGCCGATGTTGGCGACACCCTGGCCGACGAGCTCTTGGTTGGGATCGTGTTTCGTGCCGATCATTCCGTCCGCGACAGTCGCGGACAGAAGCGATTCAATCGCGCCGAGGAGTGCTACTGCGAACGCCGGCCTGAGCAGCGGCAACACCGTGTTCCAGGTCAGGTGCGGCAGGGTGATCGGGGGCAGGCCACGGGGGATGCCTCCAAACACCGAGCCGATCGTAGCGATGCTCGCGGGATGCCAGAGCGCAACGAACACCGTGCCGCCGACGAGTGCCACGATCGGCGCGGGCACCTTGCCCACCACGGGAACCTTCGACCAGAGCGCGACCACGAGCAGGCTGGCTACGCCCAGCGCCGTGGTGGCCGGGTCGAGGCCCGGTAGTGCGGCGACGAGGTGCGGGAGCTTCTCGATGAGCGTGACGCCACCCACTGCGGGCAGCCCGAAGAAGTTGCCCCACTGACCGACCCAGATGACGACGGCGATGCCGGCCGTGAAGCCGAGGATCACCGACTCGGGGATGAAGCGGATGACTCCTCCGAGCCTCGCGAGGCCGAGGAGAACGAGAATCGCGCCCGCCGCGAGTGTGACGATCTGGAGCCCGGCGATGCCATATGTGGCGGTAACTCCGAAGAGCAGCACGGCAAACGCGCCAGTCGGCCCGGCGATCTGGACACGCGTTCCGCCGAGAAGCGCAACAATCACCCCGGCAACCAGGGCGGTATACAGACCCGCTTGTGGCGGGACACCCGATGCGATGGCGAAGGCCATCGCGAGCGGGAGCGCGACGACTCCGACGACGATTCCGGCGAGAATGTTGCGCGAGATGGAGGCGCGTCGCAGCAAGCCGGCGCGCCATGCTTCAATGATCGCAGGCACGATGCTCCAAGGGGTCGAGCGTGGGGAGATACCGTTCACCCTATCACGACACTCCAGAAGCGGCGCATCCTGAAACGTAGACGTTGACTTTGGCGTCGCCGCCCGAGGACCGCACTGCGGACCCGGCACCGGTCGTACCACGAGCCTGCCAGCGCATCCGGGCCCATTGGGGCGCGCCGGCGAATGGTCATTCCGTCACAGACTCCGAGCGCCCTGGCGCAGTATGCTTCCCGAGGCTATGGCGCGACGTGGGCGGTCCGTGGGGACCCTTCCGGAGCGACGCACCGTAGCCGAGAAGGTCCGCCGCTCGGGCCCGGAAGGAAATATCGAGATGGCTGGTGGGGCCAGCACTCGGTCGAAAGCGTCTGGATTGTCGTATCCAGTCGCGTTGGTGCGCGTCCTGGTTGAGCCGTCCGCGGCGATTGTCGAGCCCGAACTCCGCCGTCACGCGCGCCTGCTCTCTGCGCTGCTGATTGCCACTCTGGGTCTGGGCATCGTCTCGATCTCGCTGACACTGGCGGACCCCGCGGTCACCGATGAGCGAGCCCGGGCGGGCCTCGTGGCGATGACGCTCGTCGCACTCGGACTCCTGGGCGCTGTCTACGCGATTAGTCGCACGCGGCATTCGAGAGTAGCTGCCGCCCTGACAGTCGGGATTATCCTGCTCGCCACATTTGCGGCGATTGCGACGGGCCCGAGCAGGATTCTGCTACTTGCCTTCCCGGTGATCGCCGGTGTGTTGAGCGGCGTCTTCCTGCCGCCGCTCGCTTCGGGTGGCGTCTTCATGGCAACGCTGTTGATGACGCTCACGCTGCCCCTGTTCATGCCGGGCGTTGCCCTTTCTGATGTTGTGACCTCAGGGTTCCTGATTGTTGTGGTGGGCGCGATCACGGTGGCCGGGGCAACGCAGCACCAACAGGACATCGATCAGATTCGGGCCCAGGCACACGATCTGGCGCATCAAGCGAATCATGACTCACTCACGCACCTGCCCAACCGTGCGGCCGCGATCTCGACCCTCATGGGCGCGAGCGCGCGTGCCGACAGGGGTGGGCAGCAGCTCTGCCTCGCGTTCCTCGACCTCACCGACTTCAAGCTCATCAACGATACGTACGGCCATCCGATTGGCGATGAAGTCCTGTGTGAGGTGGCGCGGCGGTTGAGCGCGTCCGTGCGGGCCGGGGACTTTGTGGCCCGGCTCGGCGGCGACGAGTTTGTGGTGATCGCCGAGAACCTTCCCGACGTATCCGACGCGCGCGCTCTGTTCGACCGGGTGCTCGACGCGATCGCGGAGCCCATGTCGTGCGCGGGCGAGACCCTCGCAACGGCGGCGAACGTGGGGATTGCGTTCTCGGCCGGCTTGGAGAAGTCGCCACTTGATCTTCTCCGCAAAGCAGATCTCGCTCTGTACCGGGCCAAGTGGGACGGCGACTCGAGAACCAGCATCTACGACGACGAGTTCGAGCGCGAACTGCTCGGGAAGGCCGATGTCGAGAACAGCCTCGCGGCCACATTGGTCCATGGCGGCGACCAGCTGCGGCTGCGCTACCAGCCGATCGTGGACGCTCAGACTTCCGACATCGTGGGCGTCGAGGCCCTCATATCGTGGGATCGCCCGGGGTACGGCATCATGGTGCCGGATGCGTTCATCCCCATCGCCGAGCAAAGCGACCTGATCGTCGCACTGGACCGCTGGGTGATGCGCGAGGCTGCCAGACAGCTCGTTGAGTGGTCCGGACGGCCCGAAGTCTCGGGTATCAGGGTCTCGGTCAACATCTCAGGCCGGACGGTTCTCAGCCCATGCCTCGTCGAGTATGTCCGCGAGGCCCTGGCCTCATCGGGACTCGAGCCGGGCAGGCTCGTGCTGGAGATGACGGAGACAGTAATCGTTGCCGACGTCAACCGGGCTGCGACGCAGTTGGAGGGGATTCGCGGGCTGGGCGTGGGCATCGCGATCGACGATTTTGGGACCGGGTTCACGAGCATCGCGCATCTTCGCGGTCTGCCGATCAGCGAGATCAAGATCGACCGCAGTCTCATCGCCGGTGTTGCGGACGAAGGTAGCCGGGGCGTCGTCGAGCTGGTCCGGCGCCTCGCCGAGCACGTCGAGGCCGCGACTGTCGCCGAAGGCGTCGAGACCGACGCGCAGCGAATCGTGCTCAGGGACCTGGGGTGCACTGCGTTGCAGGGATTCTTGTTCTCTCCGCCGCTCGGCCCAGAGGCACTTGTTCGATGGGCTCGAGAGCGCGCGGTCTCCGTCGTGCGCTGAGAAGCCGCTGCCCGGTTCACCGCTGCAGCGAGACTTCCAGGCACGCTCGGGCCATACAACTTGAGCCGATGTCTATGCAGTCGTAAGGTAGATGGGTTGTGTCTGGGCTGCACCTGACGGAGGTCGGTTTGATCGAACGCGCGAAAGGGCTGGTGCGCAGGGGGGCTGGCGCGTATCTGCGCACGCTTCGCGAGGCCACGCCAAACGCGCGTCGGTACTTCACCGCCGTCGTCATGCAGAACGTCGCTGCGGGAATCCTCGGCACCGTCTTCGCGCTGTACGTGAAGGAAGCGGGGATGTCGACCGCGGTGGTCGGCGACGTCGAGGGCGCGCTCGCGCTCGCGGCGGCCGTCGTCTGCCTGCTGCTTCCACCTCTCGTGGAAGTGGTCGGCTACCGGTGGATGCTGGTGATCGCGGGCATCGCGTTTGGCGCGTCTCGGCTTGGGCAGACCCTGGGCGTCGCGCCTTCGGTGATCATCGCACTGGGCCTTGGCTACGGCGTCGGTGACGGCATCATGCGCTCCGTCGGTGTCGCCTTCCTCTCCGAGAGTGGCCCGGCCGGTCGCGGGCGCACCATGCTCTTCACGGTCGACTTCGTCCTGCGAATCGCTGCCGGCTTCGTCGGAGCACTTGTCGGCGGGTTGCTGCCCGCGCCGCTGTCGACCGTGATGCCCGAGGTTGCCGCCTTGCGATGGACGCTCGCGGTAGCAGGCGTGCTCTTGCTCGCGTCATCGCTACCGGTGCTCGGAATCTCCGAGAAGCCGCGGGCGCGCCGCAGCGCATGGACGGTCTACGCTGACTCGGTTCGCGGCTTCCGGTCGTGGAACCGGCTGGCACGGCTGGCGGTTCCCGAGGGGGTCATCGCCTTCGGGGCCGGGCTGATCATCCCGTTCGTCCCGCTGTTCCTGAGGGTGCATCTTGGCGTGAGCGTGGCGCAGATCGGGTTCATCCTGGGTGCATCGAGTCTCTTCATGGCCGTCGCCACGCTCGCGACGCCGCTGCTCGCGAGACGTTTCGGTCTCGTGGGCACGGTGGTGATCACCGAACTCGCGTCGCTGCCGTTCCTGCTCACCATCCCGCTCGCGGGCACGCTCGCCGCGGTGACAATCGCGATCTGGGCGCGCGGAGCACTCATGAACATGTCGTGGCCGGTCTACAACCAGCTCGCTGTCGAGGGCGTGCCCAGCCGAGACAAACCCCTGGTCGTCGGGTGGATGAGTGTCTCGTGGAGTCTCGCATGGCTTGGCGGGAGCATCGTCGGCGGCCGACTGGCCGCGACCTCGTACACGAGCGGCTACTTCATCACCGCAGGGCTGTACTGTGTGGGAGCGGTCCTGTCGTGGCTGCTGCTCCGTCGCCTCAGTCTCGTGACTGAACCGTCAGCAGTCAGCCTGGCGGCCGAACCTGCCGAACCAAGGGCGTAGCGGGCGCCACTCGCCGCGTCTTCTCGGAGAGCCGCGGCACTGTGGCAGGCGCGCTAAGCTAGACTAAGGTATCGCCTGCCCAACGCCGCGTGGATCGGGATTGTCTTCATGAGAAGCGCGCCCCAAATCACCCCAGACTCAGAGGCGCACGAACGCATCACAACCACTCATGCGCATGTTGCGAGGGTCGAGAACGTATTCCTCGTACTGGCCGTGATCTTCGGTATGCTCTTCATGTTTCTAACCCCGCCGTTCCAGGTGCCGGATGAGGCCGCACACTTCTTCCGCGCGTACCAGATATCGCAGGGCGACTTCCTGCCGCAGAAGGAGGGCGAGCTCGCGGGTGGTGTCCTGCCCTCGTCGCTCCAGACCGTGGCTGGCAGGTTCTCGCACATCGGGGTCTTCCCCTACCAAGTCCACACGTCATTCGCCGAGATACACGAGGCCAGACAGGTGCCGCTGCGCGCCGAGGGCCGCTCGTTCACGCCGTTCTCGAACACCGCGGCCTACGGCACCCCGTGGGTCTACGCACCCCAAGCGGCGGGGATCGCGTTGGGCAGGCTGCTGAGCCCGTCCGCACTCGATCTTCTGTACTTCGCTCGGCTCGGCGGCTTCCTCGTATGGCTCCTCTTCGGGTATTGGGCGCTCAGACTCCTCCCTGTGGGCAAGTGGGCCCTCATGGTGCTGCTCCTGAGCCCGATGGCGTTGTTTCTCGCGCCATCAACCTCGGCTGACTCGTTCGTGCTGAGCCTCACGGCGCTCGTTGTGGCAGTGGCGCTCAAGCTCGGATGCGAGGAGGGCCGACTGAGTGCCCGAGACTACGGGCTGCTCATCGCCGCCTCGGCAGCGATTGTCCTGGCCAAGACGCCCTACTCACTTGCATTCCTGATCCTGCTCGTCATACCGGCGTCGCGGTTTGGAGGCCGCAAGGCGTACGCGATGTTCGGGGTTCTGGTCGGGATGGCGTGGCTGGTGGCGACGGGCGGGTGGCTCCTTGCTGCCAGGGGGTTCTACGTCCCTGCACAGCTCGGAGTGCCGGTATCGGCGTTCCAGCAGCTTGAATTCTTGCGCCATAGCCCGAGCGTCTTCATCACGGCGACGCTTCGCATGTATATCGCCCACGGTCGACAGGTGCTCTGGGGGTTCGTCGGCCTGCTGGGACAGAACGACACCAACCTGCCCTATTGGCTGCGGCTTGCGGTGATGGGCTACCTCACTGCAGGCCTGCTCACCACCGAAACCATCCGCGGGCGGTTCACAGCCGCCCATCGGTGGCTCGCTGCGCTCGTGCCCGTGGGCATCTTCGTGGCACTGCATCTGCTCCTGTACCTGTCGTGGACACCCGTTGGAGCAGGCGTACTGGAGGGCATGCAGGGCCGGTACTTCGTGCCCGTCGCGATGCTGTTGGTTCCGTGGCTGGCCATGCGCACGCGGTTTGTCCTCGCCGTGCGCACGGCTCGCGCATCTCTGCTGCTCGTCCTCGCGCAGGTGGCGATTGCGAGCTCCACGCTGGTGGTTCTGGTGGGTCGCTACTACTGAGAATCGCAGGGCGCCGGCTGTGCGGGCTCACAGTCCGGACCGCTAGGTATGCCGACACCGCGTTGCGAGCGTGGGCGCAGGCCCATGTCGGACGTCGAGCAAGAAGGGCACGGGAGCGATACACGCCATGGAGACGCCATCCAGCCCGAGACGCACACGCGAGACTGCGCCCCTCGGGCTCATTCTCGTCAACGTTGCGCTCCTTGTCGCGATAGTCGCCACGGGCGTCTTGCTGGTTTCCCGCACGCTCGCTGAGCGGCGCCTCTCGGACGCCGATCTGATGAGCACAAAGGCGGCAAGCCAGGAGTATGCCCGCACCGGCACCACCGCCTCCGAACTGCGGCTTGCAAGCGCCTATCAGCTCGCGGGCGAGTACACGGCCGCCACGCGCGAGTATCAGGCGGTCCTCTCGCGAGATACGAACAACACGGAGGCCCACTACAACCTCGCCGTACTGGACGAACTGACCGGCAATGTCACGGCCGCTCGGGAGGAGTACCGCGCGACCCTCAAGATTGAGCCGACGCATCTGTTGGCCGCGCAGCGGCTGGCGGCTCTCCTGATCGGCTCGGGGGAGTGGGCCGAGGTCGAGCGAGTCATTCGGCCCGTGCTGAGCACGCACGGGGATCTCGCCGACCTGCACTACATGCTCGGGCTGTCCTTCGAGAAGCGCGGGCAGCGCGCAAAGGCCGCGGCTGAGTACAGGACTGCCCTGAAGTACGTACCGCAGTACGACGATGCCCGGGCCGGTCTCGCGCGGATGAAGTAGCCCTGGCCGCGCATGATCTGGGCGCAGGCGCCGGCGAGCTGATCGCCACCGGAGGAGTCGTATCCACATGCGAGGAGGGCGGGCATCGCTGCCCGCCCTCCTTTGTGCGTGAGTCTTGAATCAGACTCTGACTAGCAGCTACTCGACGATACGGACCTCAGTACCGGGGTAGGTGACCGGATCGAAGACCGTCACGCCGGTGGTGGACTCGATGGAGCCATCAGCAGCGTGGTCGTTGCAGGCGTCACAGTCGGCCTCGGTCCATGCGGCCCAACCGCTCGCGTTGACGGAGTGGTTGTCCTCAGCGGACAGCGACTGCATACCCATGCGGTTC
>Ga0079306_1002361_pt1 | contig 10665 bp, 5 predicted proteins | sample Methanotroph_Enr_FD_79181 | JGI IMG/M metagenome (GOLD analysis project Ga0079306, IMG submission 79181) | Enriched soil microbial communities from Old Woman Creek wetland in Ohio, USA - Methanotroph_Enrichment_5 | ecosystem: Environmental > Terrestrial > Soil > Wetlands | place: USA: Ohio...
GGAGGCAACTGAGGCGCAGAAGAATGAAGTGATTGCATATGCCAAGGTAATTCGTTCGATGTGTTACTTTGTGCTGGTGAATTTTTATGCTGATACATATGATGCAGCAACAGCACCGTCAAAACTTGGAGTGCCGTTAATTACCAGTGCAAATATCGGTGCTTCATACGAACAGGTTACCATTCAGAAAATGTATGACTTTATCATTAGTAATGTTAAAGAAGTAATTGATGCGGGATACTTACCTGATCAAGGAATAACAATCCTTCACCCAAGTCTTGGAGCAGCTTATGCCTTTCTGGCTCGGGTGTACCTGCAAATGGGCAATTACACTGAAGCTTTGAATTACGCAAACAAAGCCTTAGAAAAGAATGACAAACTCTACGACTGGACAGCCTATTATGATGCCCATAAGAGCCAGATAGAGAATCCTTCATCTTATGTTAAAACGTCTTCTCCATTCGGTTTTGATTATGTAGAAAATTACAATTACAGGCACGGACCAACTTATTATTATTCATCAGAGAAAAATATAAGAGTGGATCGCGCATCACGTTTTGAAGCAGGAGATGCACGTTTTGCTGCACGTTGGAAAGTCTACACATTAGGCGCAAATACTTACTACAAGTCTACTACAACAGGATATTACAACTTTGGAGGTATGACAACTGTTGAAGTATATCTTATTAAAGCTGAATGCCTGGCACGTGCAGGACAGTATTCGGCTGCAATGGACGTACTCAATGCAGTTCGCAAAACACGTATACTGGCTTCCAGCTATGTTGATTTAACTGCCACAACTGAAAAGCAGGCTATCGAATACATCCGCAGAACTAAAGATAACGAGTTAATCGAATCCATAATTCCATTTGCCGATTCCCGTCGTTTCAACAAAGAAGGAACCTATGCACGTACTCTGAATAAAGTGGAGGATGGTGTAAGTCTTACTTTAACACCAACATCACATCTTTGGACCATGCCAATCCCAATGGGTGCAATTAAAAATCCCGGCAACGGCACGATTACTCAAAATGTAGCCAGGTAATTTAAAAACATTAATCATGAAACCTACATGTTTTGCAATAGCAAAATGGTGAAGCATTGCGTGTAGGTTTCTTTTAACTAATGAAAACAAAATTAAAGCAAATGAAAATCATAAACTTAATACTAGTATTATTAACCGGGTTGCTGTTTGCATGTAACTCAAAGCCGGATACATTCACAATAAAAGGAGAATTTGAAGGCATTGCTGACAGCACCAAGATTGAACTTATACCGGGAGCAACCTTTAAAGATGAAAAACCAATTGCAGTGACTAGTTTGGTAAATGGTAAATTCTCTTTTACAGATACATTATCAGAACCCAGATTGTTTTATATCAGAGTTGCTGATGGCGGAGGATGGATGTCTGTGATGGTTGAAAACGGGAAAACATCTCTAAAGGGGAAACCGACATTTAAAGTAGAGGATGGGAAAAAGTTCTATGATTACTCAGCAATTACCGTTACCGGATCTGCAATCCATGAACAATATTTGCAAAAAATGGCCTTTCATAAAGTATTAGACTCCATATATAAAGAAAATGCACGACTAAGTGATGTAATAATTAAAAGTTTATATACAGCTCAGCAGGAAAGTAAAAAGCAGGTTTACGATTCTCTTAAGAAAACAGATGAATACAAGGCTATGGCTGAAAGGGACAAGGCTTTTTTTGATAATGTCGAAAAAAGTATAAGAGAGAATGTCCTGAATAATAAAGATACCTGGTGGGGACCATTTTTATTGTTGAATTCATTGAGCTACTTTACTGACACAGAACGTGCGTGGTACAATAAATTCCCAAAAGAAGTACAGGAAAGTTATTATGGAAAGATCGTTAAAGCTAATCTCCCTCGCGAATCCTGGGTAGGGAAAGTTGTACCTGAATTTTCTGGAAAAAAAGTTGATGGTTCAGTTGTGGCTTTAAAAGATTTGATGGCAGGTAAAAAATATATTCTGCTTGATTTTTGGGCATCATGGTGTGGTCCTTGTAAGAAAGAGATACCCAACATCAAGAAAATTTATGAACAATATAATTCAAAAGGATTTGAAGTAATAAGCATCTCCATTGACAAAGATGCAGCTGCATGGAAAGCAGCTGTAAAACAGTTTGAGCTCAAGTGGCCAAATCTACTTGATGAAGGAGGAAAAATAGCTGATCTGTATAAGGTAAAACTCATTCCGCAAACATTCCTTATTGACAATACAGGTAAGATTATTCTCGATGGTGCGAGAGGTGAAGAACTAGCTGCTAAGGTTAAAGTGTTGATGAAATAACCTGCCTGGTTACTAAACATCATATTAATTTATTGGATTTCTGTAATTTCTAGCAGAGATAATTTATGATCCCTAATACCAGGGCCAGGTAACGTATGTCATAAATATTTGTTCCTACATTATATTTAAGCTCCTCTGAGCTGATAGCATGAAAAACTTCATAACAGCAATTTATAGAATAGGTTAGTTGGTTAATTGTTTGGTTTGGTAGGGGCTGCCGCCAATAGTGCGGCAGCTTCTCTAAAGTTCAAATAGATTTTTCCTTGAAAGGTGTTCAGAAAATGACTCTTACTTTTTAGTCACAGACTATAAAAGTCATACTAACCAATTCGTTAAAATTCTTTTTATTCTGAAGGCATGTTACTGATTTTCAGAATGAAGTATACATAATAAATTCATTGTCATCTTAAATCTTAATCATCGAATAATAAATCAATAAAGCCAATGAAAAAAACAATATTTGCTCTAACTCTTTGTGGTATAGCTATATGGACTAGCTCACAAGTAATGGCTCAAAAGAAAACTGTAGCTAAAACAGCATCACCGGGTTTTGTAATAAATGGTACGTTTAAAAATGTAAATGGCGAAAAAATTTACCTGAATTATGAAGAAAATGGAAACAAAGTAAGCGATTCTACTATAGTCAGAAATGGAATATTCAAATTTAAGGGCAAAGTTAAAGAACCTATATTTTCGGTAATAAAAACGAATGACAATAAAATATTCCTTGGCATGTTTCTGGAAAATACTCCAATAACTGTAACTATCGACACGACCCTAAAAATAATTTCAGCTACGGGATCTAAGGAAAATTTGATTTACAAAGAATGGGAGAAAAAATGGTTTATAATAACAAATAAAGCAGGAATCATCTATAAAAGACTTGATGAAGCCTATAAAGGCCTGGATAAGGATGCAAAAATTGATCCTCAAATTCGAAAAGGATTTGATGATGAATTTGCCAAACTAGAAATAGAAACGGATAGCATGGTTTTTCCTTCAGTTAGGCAGTATCCAAATTCAGCGGTATCGGCATTTATAATTGTCTCCCGTTATGTAGATTGGAGTAATCCTGAAAAGGCTGCAAAATCATATGCTTTATTGTCTGATAAAATAAAAAAATCTGATTATGGCCGTAAGATTTCCGCTTATATAGAAATAGATGCAAAAACTGGAATAGGAAGAACAGCTGCTGATTTTACGATGAATGATATATCAGGCAAACCGGTCAAATTGTCCGGTTTAAGAGGTCAATATGTATTACTCGATTTTTGGACCAGTTGGTGCGGACCTTGGCGCAAAGAAAATCCAAATGTCACAAAAGCCTATAATAAATATCATGAAAAAGGATTTGAAATAATAGCAGTTTCACTTGACAATAATAAAGAATTATGGGAAAAAGCTGTTAAAGATGATAAGTTGCCATGGATTCATGTATCAGACCTAAAAGGATTTGATAGCAAAGCAGTAGTCTTGTATGGAATAAAAGTAGTGCCATCAAATTTCTTATTGGATCCGACAGGAAAAATCGTAGCACGAAATTTAAGGGGTGAAGATTTGGAAAAGAAGTTGGCTGAAATATACAGGTAGGATTACCTTTTATTCACTAAAATGTCCGATTTCATTGCTTCTAATATGCCATATGAGGAGTGAATAGTTTAAAAATATTAAAAACTGGTTAGTTGGTTTGTTATAGTGATGTAGGAGCTGCCACATATTTTGCGGCAGTCTTCCTCCGCTATTTATTGATTTAAGAATTCGTAATTAATAATCTGGGGAAAAACAAAGAAATGTTAATATGGATCAGTCCCAATATATTGAATTGGAAGTAATTAATACTAATACCATATTGTTGAGGATAATCATGATAATCAAGAAAAGACGTATCAATATAAAGAGTTTTTTTGCTGAAATAAATCATGCCGATTCTGAAACAGCAAGATTTAAAATGGTTTTAGAGGTTGATGCAGAAAAAATCAGGCTACTTAAAACACAATTTGAGAAAGTATTGGATGTAGTTTCTGTTAACTGACTATTTTGTAATAGAGGTCGGATTTAAGATAAAAAGTTGCTGTATTTTTAGACAAGCCTATTTAATAAAAGACTCTTTGAAAAGGAGAAATTACACAAAAAATAAGAATAAAAGCATATTATGAGAACGATTAAAAAGATACGAAAAGCAACCTTACTCACTTGTGCCATATTCTTATATGGCGGATTGATGGCACAGATGCTTGAGCCTGTTACATGGTCATACAAAGCAAACAGATTAAACGATACCATTGCAGAGTTGCAGTTTACAGCAAACATTCAAAACAAGTGGCATTTGTATTCGCAAACTATTCCGAAAGGCGGGCCTTTACCATTAGAGTTTAAGTTTGAAAAACCATCGGGTACTGAGCTGCTTAGCATAGTAATTGAACCCAAAGGTCGCAAGACATACGATGCAATGTTTGAGATGACTGTAAAGTTTTTTGAAGGACAAGCGGTTTTTGTCCAAAAGATTAAGATTACATCGGGCAAACCCATAAATATTAAAGGTACTCTTTCGTATCAGGCTTGTAATGATGAAAGTTGTTTGCCAGGTGAATCAGATTTTTCGTTTAACCTCGATGGTGCGAAGGCAATTAAGCAGGAAGTTCAAGTTGTACCACTTGTACCCACAGCAACTTCAAAAGATACTATCACTGAGGTAGTTGCCAATACAACGGCTAAAATAGAGCCGGTAGCCAACACCCAGGCTAAAGGTTCAGATTCAAAATCATTGTGGTGGTTTTTTATAATTGCATTTGGTGCCGGACTAATCGCCATCCTGACTCCTTGTGTTTTCCCGATGATCCCGATGACCGTTTCGTATTTTATGAAATCAGGGTTCAACGGCAAAGTGCAAGCTTCCATTTATGGATTGGCAATTATCGCAATTTACACGTTATTCGGGACAGTGATAGCCGTTCTTTTTGGTGCTGAGTTCAGCAATTGGATCAGTACGCATTGGATACCAAATGTGCTGTTTTTCCTGATCTTTGTGATTTTTGCGGCTTCATTCTTCGGCTATTTTGAAATTACAATGCCGAACTGGCTTGTAAATAAGTCCGTTTCGGCTGAAGATAAAGGAGGAACCATCGGAACCTTGTTTATGGCATTTACCCTTGTGCTTGTTTCGTTTAGCTGCACCGGACCCATTGTAGGAACAATCCTAGTACAATCCGTTGGCGGACAAATACTCCGGCCTGTTATAGGCATGCTTGGTTTTTCCCTTGCTTTTGCGTTGCCATTTACATTGTTTGCATTGTTTCCGCAATGGCTTAATAAAATGCCGAAATCTGGAGGCTGGCTAAATTCCGTGAAAGTAGTTCTTGGATTTATTGAACTTGCCTTTGCGCTTAAATTCCTTAATGTTCCGGATCAGACTTATCATTGGGGCATCCTCGACCGCGAAATATACCTTGGATTCTGGATAGTAATATTTACCATGATGGGCTTTTACCTGTTGGGAAAAATCAAATTCCCGCACGACAGCGATTATCCGGCAGTGAAATCATTTCCAAGGCTAATACTTATAGTTGCAACGTTTACTTTCGTGGTTTACCTGGTTCCGGGTTTGTGGGGTGCTCCGCTAAAAGGTATTTCGGGATGGTTGCCACCAATGGAAACTCAGGATTTTGATGTAACCGCAATTGTCCGCGATAATTCCGGAAACGGTAGCGTTGAGAGTAAGGGAAATATTGCTGATGCTCCAAAATACAGTCATACCGCATTGAAATTGCCGCACGGACTAAAGGGCTACTTTGATTATGATGAGGCGTTGAAAGCCTCTAAAATATTAAACAAACCAATTTTTGTTGATTTCACCGGTCACGGTTGTACCAATTGCCGGGAGATGGAAAACAGGGTATGGAGCGATCCTGAAGTACTGAAACGGCTGCGAGAGAATTTTATAGTTGTTGCCTTGTACGTTGATGATAAAGTAATTGAAATGCCGAAAGCAGAATGGTATATAAATAAAGCAGGTCGGGAAGTTAAGCTTCTTGGTAAAAAAAATACAGAAATACAGATTGAGAAATTTGGTGCCAATGCGCAACCATTCTATGCAATTCTGGATGGTGAAGGGAAATCGCTTGTTACTCCTCACGTATATGACCTTGATATTGCATCCTATATTAAGTTCTTGGATGATGGAGTGAAAGCATACACTAAATAAAGACTTTATTAGCAAATGGTTAACTTATCAGAGCACTTTAATAAATTCCGTAAAGGGATTGTTGGTGATGAACTGGAATACGTTACCCACTTTGGCACCCAGAGGATGATCTATGCCGACTGGGTTGCCAGTGGCAGGTTATTCAAACCCATTGAGGAACAGATGCTGAATGTAATCGGTCCATGGGTGGCAAACACCCATACCGAAACCTGCGAAAGCGGCCAGTTGATGACAAAGGCATATCACCAGGCACAACACATTATTAAAGAGCATGTAAATGCCGGTCCCGGAGATGTGCTTATTACATCAGGATTTGGTATGACCGGTGTGCTGGTGAAATTCCAGCGGATGCTGAATCTGAAGGTGCCCGAAAATAATATTGCCGGTAAATTTGTCTACAACGGTAAAAAGCCGGTGGTATTTATTACTCACATGGAACACCACTCGAACCATACATCATGGTATCATACTATTGCTGATGTTGAGGTAGTTCCACCAGGGAAAGACCTTCTGGTTGATCCTGAAAATCTAAGAGCTCTTCTTAAACAGTTTGAGGATAGGCCAATTAAAATAGGCTCATTCACGGCGTGCTCGAACGTTACAGGGATTGAAACACCTATTTACGAATTAGCACGGATCATGCATGAAGCTGGCGGTTATTGTTTTGCAGACTATGCCGCATCGGCACCTTACGTGGATATTAACATGCACACTGGTGATCCAATGGAAAAACTGGATGCAGTATTCTTCTCACCTCATAAATTTCTTGGCGGCCCCGGCACTTCCGGTGTGTTGGTATTTGATTCTGCATTATACCATTGCAGAGTTCCTGATGCACCGGGTGGAGGCACTGTGGATTGGACCAATCCCTGGGGAGAATACAAATTTATTGATGATATAGAAATCCGTGAGGATGGGGGCACTCCAGGTTTCCTGCAAGCTATGAAAACCGCATTGTGTATCAATCTAAAAAATCAGATGAATACTGCCCTAATCAGGCAAAGGGAGGAAGAACTTGTTGCGATTGCCTTCAGGGAGTTGTGTTGTATTCCGGGGGTTCATATACTTGCTGACAAACAAAAAGACCGCCTTGGCATAATCTCATTTTATATTGAAGGAATGCACTTCAATATGGTAGTTAAATTGTTAAGCGATAAATATGGAATTCAGCTTCGTGGGGGATGTGCATGTGCCGGCACTTACGGACACTTTTTACTGGATGTGAGCTATGAAAAATCGAAGCTGATTACTGACCTTATCACGCACGGCGATTTATCGCAGAAACCTGGCTGGATCAGACTTTCTCTACACCCTACCATGACTGATGAAGAACTTATGTTTATTATTGATGCAATTAAGCAGGTAGCAGTTCATCACTCGGAATGGGGGGAGGATTATTTATATAATAAACATACCAATGAGTTTATTTATAAAGATGAAGGGAATCATAAGGATGAGATGGTGAGGGGGTGGTTTGAGATATGTGAGTAAATTCTGTAATAGAAACTTTCTTTAGCGAGTGTGCTTTTTTCCTGGCGCACCTCGGTGTAATTGCTTTTTTCTGCAAATACTCCCGCCATTGGCGGGACAGGCAATGACAGGAAAAAGCACATAGAGCCAACCGGCACTGCCTGCGTGGGTGGATGAAATAAAAAATCAATATGGGAAAAAAGTTAATACCGGCACTGATTATCATGCAAACAGGATTAGATCGCTTACCTAAGTTGCAAATCATTGCCTGCGAAGGAATGTAATTTAGTATAAACAAGTAGGGGGATTTACCTTTTGCAGGCTTGAAACAATAGGTGAAATCTTGAAAGATTCAAAATCTTAAAAAAGCCGGCGTACACTGTACGACGGCTTCTTCACCATTAAATTTCCATGATTGCCTTTAGTTAATTGATTCTTATCAGTTTACCCATATTAACTCCGTCTGCTGATGTCATACGGTAGACATACATGCCCACTGGCAGATTGAAGTTGTAAAATAGAGTACGCTCTTCCCCTGCGACTACATTGCCGCTGAACAGGCGTGATACCAGTGACCCCTGGATGGTCAAGAGGTCTAGGGTTACTTTCGCATCCTGGGTTACAACGAAATCGAACCGCACTTGTCCATTACTTGGGTTGGGATAAACCTTGAGTGAAGCAGCAAGCGGGGTGGCTACCCGGAGAACTTCAGCAGCAATGGATTCGTTGGCTTCCTCAACTTTAGAATTTGACAAATGAATCTGAATATTACCTTTGGCTAAATCCTGAATAGATACTAATTTGCTCGTCTGATTATAGATGTTAGATGAATACCACAACTTGCCGGAACTGGTTAATATATCAAAACCGATTTTATCCATCGGTTGATTTTTGGTTGCAGGTTCACCACAATCCGTAATTCTTAATTCTACTTTGCCATTAGTCAGGTTATTATCACATATTGTACACCCTATTTCTTTAATGACAACGTTAAGATAAGTTATTGCGGCAACTGTTGAACAATCAGTATAAGGTTTAGGAACATTTAATACTGATGGTTTATTGGATTTAACCTGATAAATCTTGCCATTACCAGCCATAATAATGGCATTGAAATTACCCTGAAGATTTGACAAATTCTTGTTAAATTTAGCAGTAAATCCAAAGTTGATTTTACTCCCAATCTCAGCACAAATAGTTACTTTGGGATCGCAAATTGTTTGTGTAATATACCCACCACCGGAAATGAAGTCATTACTTGGCACGGAAACACTGACAATAGTTGCTTGTGGATCGCAGACAGCATCTACATTAGTATAATTCCCGCCTATTTCCCAGGAGACATCATAAATTTCAAATAAATTAGTTTTGGACAAGGTAGAGACAAAAGTCGCTGTAAAAGTTCCGTCGTTATTATTTGTTGCAAGTATAGATCCACCGGGAACAATATAAAACATACAAGTTGCCGTATTATCCGGCTTAGGAGTAACTAAAATACTTAATGTAATAGTTGCTGTGTAATCTGTAAGTGTTGTATTGGCATACAAATCGCCGGTGTATTCACCGCAAACCAGTGCTTTGTTAATTGTCAATGTGCCACCTGCAGGTGTGAAACTATAGTTAGTAGCACTCAGGCCTGATATAACAGGAGTAATGGTGTATGTGCCATAATTGACTGCTGTGGTTGCAGTACCTGTGTATGTAACCGAACCACTTACCACGCTGATTCCCTCACCGTTGACAAATCCAGTTATAGTTGATGTGAACGGACTGTAAACTGATCCATCATAAGATTTGCTCTTATTATCAGCTGTTACTGTAAGGACAACCTTTTTGATCTGTAATGTGCCATTGGCAGGTGTGAAACTATAGTTAATAGCACTCAGGCCTGATATAACAGGAGTAATGGTGTATGTGCCATAATTGACTGCTGTGGTTGCAGTACCTGTATATGTAACTGAACCGCTTACCACACTGATGTCCTCATCATTTACATACCCGGTTATAGCTGATGTGAAAGGACTGTAAACTGATCCATCATAAGATTTGCGCTTATTATCAGCTGTTACTGTAAGGACAACCTTATTGATGATTACAGTTACCTTTGTACGCGAAGCACTCTTGCATCCTGCACCACTTACCGACTCAGCCCACGCTGAATACGTGCCATAATTTGACCCTGAAGGAGGAGCATTGACAATGTTACCGTTAGTAACTGCATCGTACCAGACCACTGATGAACCTTCAGGCGGGATTGCTGAACCGGTATGTACTAACCCATTATAAGAAGTCGATATATTCACTGCTGCAGGGGCTTCAGGAAGAGTATACACTGTTATGGCTATGGGATGTGAAAAAATCGGATTGCAAACACCATTCTGAACTTGAACTCTGAAGTAAGTTGTTTTAGTTAATGCACCAATAGTAGCGCCTGTCAAGGTTGAATTGTTTCCAGCAATATCAACCGCAGATGCAAACTCGGCATTGACTGATTTCTGCCATTTAACCACATTGCCGGTATACCCGCTTAGAGACAGGTCTGCAGGTATTTCTCCGGAACAAATGGGTTGAGTTCCAGCGATAGTTCCACCCACACTAGGTTGGTCAACGAATATAGTAACATAACTGGAATATGCTACCGGGCAAACGCCACTTTGAACAACTGCCCTGAAGTAGGA
>Ga0079306_1002363_pt1 | contig 10662 bp, 6 predicted proteins | sample Methanotroph_Enr_FD_79181 | JGI IMG/M metagenome (GOLD analysis project Ga0079306, IMG submission 79181) | Enriched soil microbial communities from Old Woman Creek wetland in Ohio, USA - Methanotroph_Enrichment_5 | ecosystem: Environmental > Terrestrial > Soil > Wetlands | place: USA: Ohio...
AGGTGCCGACAGGCGGAGGGGTTTAATTGTCCGATTTAGTGTTTTATTCATGTTTCCCGATACTCATATAAATAATTATTGTGCCCTATTTTGCCCAGGGTGGTAAATAACACACCAGGCACAATAGGGCACAATAGGAAGGCACAATAGAAAACAGGACTTATGTTAATGTACATTAGTCCTGCACCAAAATGATTATCTCACCTCAATTTCATATGGCATAAGGGCCTGTATGCCTTTCATCTGGCTTATGTTTTTAAGGTATTCATAGTAGGTATAGGTTGAGCCCAGCTCTCTTTTCAGAAGCATTGAAGTATTATCCCCGCTGAGCGCTTCCATGATCTTAGTAAATGGATCTTTCTGCAAGGGTAGGTTCATGAGTTTGTAGTTCTTTAGGTTGGCCAGTTTGGCAGCGGCATTGATTGCGTCAGTCAATCCGCCGAATTCATCAATCAACCCTATCCGTTTTGCATCGGTTCCGCTCCATACACGTCCCTGCCCTAGACTGTCGACCTGAGCCACTGATATCTTCCTTCCTTCCGATACATGGGTGATGAATGTACTGTAAATGCTTTCAATCTCCCTGGTGATAAATGATTTTTCGTCAGCAGTCATAGGTCGAGTAGTAGGAATGTAATCGGAGTAAGGATTTGTTTTTACACCGTCGAATGTAATTCCGAGTTTCTGGCTGAAGAATTGCTCTGTATTGGGAATGATACCGAATACACCGATGGATCCGGTAATGGTATTGGGGCTGGCAAAAATCTTATTCGCAGCACAGGAAATATAATACCCGCCGGAGGCTGCAACATCTCCCATGGAAACAACCACTGGTTTTACCTTTTTTGCAAGAGCTACTTCACGCCAGATCACATCCGATGCCAGGGCGCTTCCTCCCGGGGAATTAACCCTCAGTACGATTGCTTTCACTTTTTCATCAAGGCGTGCTTTCCGGATTGCTTTAGAAATTCTCTCCGATCCAATAGAGTTATCATCTCCTTCACCGCTGATTATATTTCCTGAAGCATAGACAACTGCAATCTTTTCTCCGCCTGTTTGCGAACCTTCCCTGGAAGGAGCATCAACATATTTTGAAAATTTCATGATATTCAGGTCCTTGACATCGGAAACACCTGATCTGCTCTTAAGTTCATCAATCAGTTCATCCTTATAGATCAGTTTATCGACAAATTTGAGACTTACAGCATCCTGTGGCGTTTGAAGCTTCATATTATCAGCTATCAGGAGCAATTCTTCAACAGGAATCTTTCTTGTTTCAGAGACTCCTTTAAGAACCTGTTTCCAGATGGCTGTAACATAGGAGAGGGTCTGTTCCTTGCTGGCATCGCTCATTCTATCAAGCATAAATGGTTCCACGGCACTTTTGAATTTTCCATGACGGATTACCTGGGCTTCGATATTCAGTTTTTCGAGCATGCCTTTAAAAAACATGACTTTTCCCGCTAATCCTTTAAATTCCATGCTCCCGGCAGGGTTGAGGTAGACCTTGTCAGCAACTGTAGCCAGGTAATACGATTTTTGAGTATAGGTTTCGGAATAACTGATGATGAACTTTCCTGATTTTTTGAAATCCAGTAGCCCGTTCCGGATCTCTTCAACTGTTGCAATCCCTGTCGGGATAGTTGAAAGATCCAGGTATATTCCCTTTACTTTGTCATCCTTGGCTGCGTTTTTCAATGCAGTAAGAATTTCATCCAGCCCCAATGGGCGGGAGGAATTCATGTCGTTGAAGTTAAAGGAGGAGAATGGGCTTGAAGGAGCCCTGTCGCTAACAGGGGCGTCGAGTGTTATCTGGAGGATGGTCTTGTCAGGAACAACAACGGTTTCCTTCTGGGTAAATGAAATTGCAGATGCAATAATTGCAAAGAAAATAATGAACACTACCAGGCTTGCCAGGAGGAATCCCAACATGGAAGCAAATGTAAACTTGAAGAATTCTTTCATAAATATCCGTTTTTAGGTTAAGAGAGTAGACGTATTTATTATTACGAAGTTACAAAATTAGGAATCTAATACATGAGCCGGGCATGAATTGATTGTTGAAAACTTCCTTTCCCTTTTTGAAAAGGTCCTATGTTGCATTATTCTGCTTATTGTACCTTTGATTCAATTACGATTTTGCATGTCACTGGTTTATTTATCATTGGGAAGTAACAAAGGCGACAGGCTTTATTCGCTTGCCAGGGCATTTACGGAAGTGTCAGAGAAAGTTGGGAAAGTAGTTGCTTATTCTTCAGTTTATGAAACGGAACCTTGGGGGTTTGTAGCTGAGCAGCAGTTTTATAACCAGGTACTTGTGGCCGAAACGGATCTTTCCCCAGTTGAGCTTATCAAAACACTCCTGCAGACAGAGGCCCTTCTGGGAAGGGTAAGGCAACCTGGAGCTTATGAATCAAGAGAAATCGATATCGATATTCTACTTTATGATGATCAAATCCTGGACGATGCCAGCCTTCAGATTCCTCATCCCCGCCTGCATCAAAGGATGTTTGTTCTTGAACCCCTGGCTGAAGTGGCTCCAAAGGTAGTTCATCCATTATTCGGAATAACGGCAAGGCAATTGATCGATGACTGCAGTGACACTACAAGGATTGTAATTAAGTACCGGCAGCAGATGATACCATCCCTGTTTGAAGAATCATTGAAAGCCGGTCAGTAATGGCCTTTTCGAAATAATACAGAGCTTCAGTTTCAATTTTATAATACAATGAGTTTAGCTTACAATTATATAGCGATCGAAGGGAATATCGGAGCAGGTAAGACGACCCTTTCAACAAAAATGGCTGAACAGTTCAATGCCAGGCTAATACTCGAGCAGTTTGAAGACAATTCATTCCTCCCTAAGTTTTACGAAGACCAGGAAAGATATGCTTTTCCGCTGGAGTTGTCCTTCCTGGCGGACCGCTATCAGCAGTTGAAAAGCAGGCTGGCAACGCAGGATTTGTTTCACCCGGTAACCATTGCCGATTATTTTATTCACAAATCCCTGATATTTGCACGCAAAACTTTAAACGACCAGGAGTTCACCCTCTATTCAAGGCTTTTTGCCATCATTGACAATGTTCTTCCCAAACCCGACCTGCTGGTTTATCTTTACCTTGACATTGGCAGGCTGCAGGACAATATCCGGAAAAGAGGCCGCTCCTATGAACAGAATATTCAGGATGGGTATCTTATGAAGATACAGGAAGGATACTTCGATTACATCAGGCAGCAGCAAGGAATGCGAATATTGCTGATTGATACCAATGGCCTTGATTTTGTGGCAAACCCACAGGATTATGATAAGATAATCAACATTATCATGCAGGAATATCCAGTGGGAGTCCACAGGTTATAAGCCTGGTAAATTCCCATTTCATTAGGTTAAATGCACCTACTACACTAAATTTGTATTTTAAGGTATCTTTTTGACGAATACTTTTTGAACCCGAATTACTCCCAACTATGGAAAATTATACACTTGTTTCATGGGTACTGCTCATTTTACTTGTTGTTTTTGTTGTTATAGCGGGCTTATTATATAAAAGCTTGCAGAAAACCAGGGTTGAAAACTCTAGGTTGTCATCCGAGAATGATAGCCTGGTGGACGAACTGGAACGCATTAAGGATGAATTGCATATTACCCGTGAAAAAGCAGGTGAATCGGACAGGTTAAAATCAGCTTTTCTATGCAATATGTCCCATGAAATAAGAACTCCGCTCCATGCGATTATGGGTTTTTGCGGGCTCATTGCCAACAGTGCGATTTCTGACGGCGAAAAGGTTAAATATGCCAATGTGATCAACAGGAATGTGGATTCAATGCTGGAACTGGTGAATGATATCTTCGATATCTCGCAGGCAGAGGCAGGAATTACTCATGTAGAAGACGAGCCGGTAAAAGTGAATGATTTGCTGGGAGCGGTGCATACCTGGTTGAACCTCGAAAAATCAAATTCCGGGAAAGAATACTTGCAGGTGAAAGTCATTAAAGGAAATAAGGATAATGATTTTACAATTTTTTCGGATGCTTACAAACTCCGCCGCACCTTGAATAATCTGGCCGGTAACGCCCTGAAATACAGTACTGAAGGATTTGTTGAGCTTGGGTATCGCTTTGGTAGCAATAATATGGTGGAGTTTTATGTCAAGGATGAAGGTATTGGGTTCTCAAAAGATAAGCTGGACGTAATTTTCAAAAATTTCCGGCAGTTGGACGAAAGCCAGACCCGACAGTATGGAGGATTGGGCCTTGGCTTGAGTGTTGCCCAGAAATTCGTGGAATTATTGGGAGGTACCATGTGGGCAGATAGTGAACCTGGAAAAGGTTCAACATTCTGGTTTGCTATTCCTTACCGCAAATCACCTATGAATGCGGAAATCCCTGTATCCGCCTGATTTTAGGAATTGAAGCGGTGATTTTTTTTCATTAATCTATCTTTATGTTCTGATGCCTGGATTCTGCAGATACCTGTTGTTTTTGCCCTTATGGATGCCATATCTTTCCAATGGACAGGTTTCCCCTATTTCAAACAAGTTTGATTCAACAATCTCCTATCCGCGGCTGAGCATTGAGCGTCATATGGTCTATGAACCGGTTTCTTCCTATATGTTTTCGCATCATCCGTATCTGTGTTGGTTCAAGGGAGTATATATCTCCATGTGGTCCAATGGAATGAAAGATGAAGATGACCCTGGGCAAAGGGTAGTTGTATCCTATTCAACTGATTTTATGCATTGGTCAGCCCCCGAAGTTTTGGCAGAACCCGGGAAAGATAAAAATGGTGATAGGGAAATACTCACAGCTGCCGGGTTTTACGAGAGTAACGGGCAATTGGTAGCGTATTTTGGATCGTACAACAAGAACAGGACACATACCCTGTTGCTGGCAAGGACTTCATCTGATGGAAGAAAGTGGAATCAGCAGCTGGACCTGGGAATTCCTGTTATTCCCAATCATACCCCTTCCCGCATCATTAATGGAAGGTTGATAATCTGCGGAAACTTCTCATTTCCTTATTCCGATAGCAGTTCAGGTACAGAAGGATGGAAGATGGCCGGCTTTTATCCACAGGAGATGGGCATGGTAAGCGATAATCCCTGGAGTTTCTGGAAGGTCAGCAAGGGCATGGAACTGCCCGTAAGTTTATGTGAAGGATCCTTTTTTCAAACAGATGACTCTGTTATTCATATGCTACTTCGGTCAGCCGGGGTAACATTTGACGGGTACCTATGGTTAACAGAAAGCAATGATAACGGGTTGACCTGGTCGCGGCCCGTTAAAACAGGATTTACCGATAACGACCATAAATTTCATTTTGGACGGCTGCCTGATAGCAGGTTTTATTATGTTGGTTGCCCTGTAGCCTTTCCCAGGGGGAAACGATCTCCCCTGGTGTTTTCCCTATCGGATGATGGTATTCATTTTACAAATCATCATATCATAGCCGATCAGCCCTATACCCGTAAATCTGAAGGCCGGTACAAGGAAGGCCAATACGGTTATCCAACCACATTCTTGATGAACGGGATGATGTATATTATCATTTCCCGTCAAAAGGAAGGGGTGGAAGTGATCCGGTTCGCAATTGACCAATTGTTCTAGGTATTTATATTCGTATTGTCAGAATTCAGCATATACTATCGCCAGACCCTGTAATCTAATAATCTCCTGTTTCCCTGACCGGGTATCAGCGGGCGATCATGATTTTCCTGGTGTATACTGCACCGTTATTATTTGTTATCCGGACTATATAACAACCTTGCTGCAACCAGGAGAATGGTAAGTTTGTTTTTCAGTGGATTCCAGTTATTGAAAACTACCAGGGAAGTTAATGATGTGATTGCTATTGGGAATAAACAAATTTATTAATGAAAGGATTAATCGACAACGACCAATTTCAAAGATTTTGCAGGCAAAACTAATCCTTTTAGTTTAAAGATATAAACACCGCTGCATACGGATGAAGGCAAGCGGAATTGAATGGATTGCTTTCCTCCCTTCATATGCAGTGAAGGATCCAATGCAATTGATTTTCCATTGATGCAAAGCAGTTCAACGGAAACAACATCCGATTGTTGCCATTCACCTTCAAGGTTGAAAATACCATTTCGTTTCACAAGGTTAGGTGTAATAGAAACGGATTTAACAGCATTGACCCCGGGTATAGAAAGATGGTATTCATTGTCATTTGAATATTTAGCAATGGCAAAATCCAGGTAATCTGTTGCATTCCGGGTTTTACCTGCGACAATAATTTTATCTTCATACAGGGCTAAGCCCAGCGCTTCATCGGCATTTCCAAAGAAATCAGTTGTTGTTTGGCCCATAGTACCGAAAGTTTCATCGGGGCTTCCATTCGTATTGAATCGCCATAGAGCCCAATCATTATTACCAGGTTGCAGTTGACCGGTACACCCGGCAACAATGATCCTGCCATCTGTCTGTATCATCATCGCATCACCGTGGGTGTAGGGTACCTCACCAACGATAACTTTCCCGAAGTTACCAAAAGACGAGACAACCAGACCTGAATTATCAAATTTCATTACCAGCAGGTGATAATATAAATCGGACTGGGTAACAGTGAAGCCAGCCAGAATAGCCTCATCATTTTCTGACAGTTTCATGTCGAAGAATTCATCATCCACGTTATTTAAATTCAGATTGACGATGCCTCCGGTCCCATAATTGGGATCCAGGTTTCCGTCCGGATCAAATCGCGCAAGCAGGAGCGAAAACCAGCTGCTTCCGTTTGAAATATGACCTGCAGCAACGATCTTTCCGTCTGATTGTACACAAATTGCCGAGAATTCATTATCCGTTTCGGTCACTGGAATTGTAGCCATACCATTGAATCCGAAAGAAGTATCGAGGATGCCTGTTTCGCCTAATCGGGCAATTACTGGAGTGTTTTTGTACTCATAGTCCTGTGAATAACCCGCAACCAGGATTTTGCCGTCTTCCTCTACTTTCATGGCTGAAATCATATCTTCACCTGGGCCCAGGTCAAGGTAAACAACTCCAAAATTGCCAAATGACGGATCAAGTATGCCATTTTCATCCAGTTGCAGCAACAGCATGCCCCAGTTTACATAGTTTGTTGAATACCCCCCGATCAGGATTTTTCCGTCATCCTTAATTATGCACTTATAAGCGCCGGTTTCAGTGTTACCTGAATAATTAAAGTGGCCAGCTGAGCCAAATGAAGGATCGAAATCCCCATTTGCCAGGTATCTTGTTACTTCAATTAAAGGCTGGTACGTCAGGCTCATTGACATCCCGACAGCCACTATCTTGCCGTCAGGCTGAATCTGCACATCCTGGTACAGATCGAATTTGTCCTTGTCATAAACTACCTTACCGGTTGTGTTAAAGGTTAAATCAGGAAGTCCGGCAGCATTTTGAGCTGCGATTGTGCCACAGACAGCAATTAACAAGGAAATCAGTATGGGCTGAATACTTTTCATTAACGATTGATTTATTTGATGACGATTTATTGATTTGGTATTTAAGGCTATACTCTCCTGGTTTTATTCTTACCAGTGTTCGAACCTGAAAATATTGTATTGATAAAGAAACGTAGTAGCACTGTGGTTCCAGGTTACTTCTAATTAAATAACCCTTCATACAGGTGAGTTTAAAAAACGGTTTCAATTTTTAGGTTGAAACCGTTTTCATCAAGAAATGACAACTTTTTAGAAAGGAAGCACACTTCCGACAAAGGAAGCATTATTATTATCGATAATGATCATATCCGAGGAGTCAACAACTCCATCCCCATTTATATCCGTATTGAGATAACCCGAAGCAAATACAGCCCCATCATTATCGCAATCGATCATATCCGTGGATTCCACATTTCCATCCTGGTTTTCATCTCCACCGTAGAGCAAGGCAACTCCTCCCTCATCTTTCATGTTTGAGCCGAATGCCTGTACAGTGCCTGTACTGAAGTCATAGGAAACAATGCTGCCTGCAAAGGAAACCGGGTTGACTGAAGAGGTCTTGACATGGTTCCGTTGCAGGATATATATGTAGTATGAGCCATTGTGAACCGCAGGTACTGTTCCTGTAATATCGCCTGAAGTGCTCAGGTCCATGTTATTGAGGCTGTAAACCAACGCTCCGGTTGTAGCATTATGCAATTCAACAGTCACCTGATCGGCGGTCGTTCCCGGGAACTGGTCCCCGGCACTGCCCTGGGCCTTGTTCATACTGCCGGCTCCTGCATATAATCCCTGGAGGAATAGCTTCAGGTTCAGGACCTTGGTTGCTTCGGTAACTGTCAGAATCCCGGAAATATTCGTTGTTCCATTCCAGTATCCACCGTTAAATCCGCCATAAACAATGGTGCCAGTGCCAAACTGGAACTTGCTGGCATAATAGTAGATCCCTGCACTCGTGAGTGTAGTCCCCAGATCTGCATTGAATTCGTCGTTATCATAGGCTTGCCCGGAGAAAGGAGCAGCAACCCAGTTGGTCCAGGTACTGGGATCCGTATTGCTTGTGCTGTAACCAATCCATGCCTGAAGTCCGAAGGTAGCTCCGGCAGCAGCAGTTATCCCATTAGGAATATAGGCCTGGGCATAAACATCATAAGCATCTCCCAGGTTGATGGAACCAGTAGCGGGCCATTGCAGGTTGGCCCAGCTGATAGAGCCACCCCAGGTGTCATTAATTACCGTGGAGGTTGAAATGGTAGCTGAACGGTTTGATCCGCCTGCATATTCACCACCGCTCCAGCCGGCGTTCTTGAAGTATTTGTATTCATAAGTACCATCCGGTAACGTCATATTTAACGTGTAAATCAGTGTTGATCCCACCTGCGACATCATTAAAGATAGATTGGTACCTGGTTCGTTCCAGACAGCGCCAGGGAAGTTTCCAGCCATAAAGACCAGGTCAGTACCGGGAGTAAATCCGGCTGCAGTTGACATATCAACATTGAAGGTAACCAGGGATGCGGCAGCGGTTGTGAAACTCATATCGTCACCGTATACCGTGAGTCCTGTAGTTGTAACACCCCGTGCCCTGAAATGATAAGTGGTGGAAGGAAGCAAACCGGAAATTGTCTGGGAAATGCTGGTATTCAAGGTGCCTGTAACCTGGCTGGGTGTAGCTGCTACACTCGTTCCGTATGCCGTGGTAGTTCCATAGTCAAAAAAGCTGTTTACAGTATAGTTTGCAGCGTTGATCATACCTGTGAGGGAGGCTGAATTGTAGCCAATTGCAGTAGCATTGCTGGTTACTACAACCTGGTCCAGGGTATATTCGTAAGCTCCAATATCAGGAGGGTTGCTCCTCACGGTTCCAAGTATATCATTGGGTACAAGCGTGGTGTAGGAACCTGCATTGTTCATCAAAGTAGTTGTTGGGAGCATGTTGGTAGGTGAAGTGAATACCGGGTCAACGGTTACCGAATTGGCTTCCTGGCCGGTAAATGCCTGCCACGATGCCAGAGTAGGATAATTTACAATATTATTACCAGTGAAATCCTGTGCAATTTGACCGTTGCTGCCATCGATAAAATAATCATTATTATTGATGATGGAGAACATGGTTGGTGCCAGGCTGATCATTATACCGTATGCCTTTCCATAACCTGCTGCGCCACCGCCCAAGGTGGTACTTCCATTGCGGAGAATATTATTGCGCACTTCAAAATTACCCCCTGTTGCCTGGTAGTAGAAGCCAATACATGCCGAGGAAGCGTCCCAAACTGCAGCTGTCGACATATAAGCACCTGTCAGGTTTATCGAATTATGGAGAATTTTCACGTTTCCACCATTTCTGAAGAACATCCCATACGTAATATTTTGACCTACTCCCGGATTTACTCCTGGAGAATGGATATCGTAGATGACATTATTAGAAATTTCAGTCACGGTGCTGCTTTCAGCTGTTGCAAACCAAAGGCCTGATGCGCCCCAACCATCATCAGAATATCGCCAGAAGGTGTGAATCCTGTTATTCTGGATTTTTGAATTGGAGGCACCTGTATTTATATTGACACCGGTTTGACCGATATTCAGTGAACCCGTTATGGGACCCATGATTTCGTTGTTTCTCACCAAGGTGTTATCACAATAGGACATATAGATACCTGTTTGTGTAATTGCGGTGAGAGAATCCGTTGAGCCAATTATATTATTGATAATCTGACAGTTGGTAATTTTATTGGTGGCGGTACCTGTTAAAGTAATCCCGGTAAATCCACCCATTATCGTGTTATTATCGATAATGCAGTTACTGAAACCACCTGCAGCATTGTCGAATTTTATGGTTGTTACATTAGAAGTAGTTGTGTGGACGGGGACTGCCCTGAGAATGCAGTTCTTAATGGTGATATTGGTTGCAGGATCGGAACCGCCATTATTCAAAAAGGCCAGGGCATAGGTACCCCCAAAAACAGGCTTCGGATTTGATATGGTAAGATCCTTGCTGTTACCGCCGCGGTTGGAACCGTCAATGGTCAGGTAATCAATTCCGTTCAGGTTAAACAATCCTGTAGCTACCTCAGCTGAGAATACTGGAGATACATCTGTATTTGGCCTGATGGTGAGGGTATTGGTTGCACTTGATCCCGGGTTGGAGTTCAAATAGATGGGATACGATTCGCTGGGATAGGTGGCATCATCCAATATCAGGGTCAAAGG
>Ga0079306_1002364_pt1 | contig 10659 bp, 8 predicted proteins | sample Methanotroph_Enr_FD_79181 | JGI IMG/M metagenome (GOLD analysis project Ga0079306, IMG submission 79181) | Enriched soil microbial communities from Old Woman Creek wetland in Ohio, USA - Methanotroph_Enrichment_5 | ecosystem: Environmental > Terrestrial > Soil > Wetlands | place: USA: Ohio...
CAAGCCGGTACAGGGAGGTCCTGCGCCAGTACGACGCCGAGATCCTCATTGTTATCCCGTGGGATGAGCATTTACGTGTTTATCCTTCAGCAGAATGGGAGATCCTCGAGAACAAACTGAAGGCTGAAGACGGCGATGAACTTGAAGATCTTGACAAGGTGCTCAGGTATTTCGAGTCGGAAAGTTATGAATGCGCCCTGGATAAACAGGGGCGGGTCCTCATTCCGCCTGTATTGAGAGCCGGCCTCGGATTGAAAAAAGATATCGTCCTCATCGGCATGATCGAGCGGGTCGAGATATGGGACAAAGGTACATGGGAAATGGAGAGCAAGATTGGTCGCGCACATTTCCGAGAACATAAAGCCACAATCAAGAAGAAGGGCATTATCTGATTATCTTCGAATGACTTACAAACTCTGCCATACATTTTTCTCAAACTATATGTTGCCAGCTTCCTCCTCCAGACCTGCACCGGAGACTGTCGACGCAGAATATCCTCGTGCCCGCGTCACTCGGGTATCGGCGGCAAAAAGAGCGGCACAAGCAATGGGGAGACAGAGATGAATTCTCATCATCCAACGCAAGCTTACTTCCGCCAGGGGGCAGATGTGCGCCTCCGGCAGCAGGTGTACCGACCGAATGTCTGGGTCGATACAAAAATAAGGCCCAGGATCCGGAACATGGTGTTTATCCTCTGCTCGATTCTCCTGGCGGTAAATCTTTGGCTTTCCCATATCCTTGCCGACCTTGAACAGGCACTTCAGACTGAAGAAAATGTCCGGCATGAGCTAACAGAAACTCAGATCAGCCTGCAGGCAACACGAGATCAGATGTACTCGCCCGACCACATACTGCTGCTGGCTTCACAAAAGTTATCCCTGCAAATTCCCGACAAGGAACAAGTCAAAGTATATCGATAAAAGATTCATAAAAAGCTCTGGGAGGCCCATGTGGAGATCGTCGCAATCATAAGCGGAATCACCTTGATAATCGTGGTCCTTTGGGAAGGCTTCGAGACCATTATCCTGCCGCGCCGCGTGACCCGGCGCTTCCGCCTTACCAGATTTTTCTACCGGAGCAGCTGGCGTCCCTGGAGGAAGATGGTCAATGCCTTCACTCAGGGCGGGCGTCGGGAAAGCTGGCTGAGTTATTTCGGCCCGCTGTCGCTCCTGTTGCTTCTGAGCCTCTGGGCAGGAGTCCTCATTACCGGCTTTGCCCTTGTTCACTGGGCTCTTGGCTCGGCAGTCTTGAGCCAGGACGGGCAGGCCGGCTTCCTCACCGACCTCTACCTGAGCGGCACCACGTTTTTCACTCTCGGCCTGGGAGACGTCGTTCCCCGCTCCGCTGCGGCGCGCCTCCTGGTGGTTATCGAATCCGGGATGGGATTTGCATTTCTTGCCCTGGTGATCAGTTACCTGCCGGCACTCAATCAGACTTTCGCCCACCGCGAGGTGAGCATCTCGCTACTCGACGCCCGCGCCGGATCTCCTCCCACCGCCTCGGAAATGCTCTGCCGGCACGGTCAGGATAAGGGACAAGAAGCACTGCAGCAACTTCTGCACGAATGGGAGCATTGGTCGGCGGAGCTGCTCGAAGGCCATCTCTCCTATCCGGTTCTCGCCTATTTCCGTTCCCAGCACGACAACCAGTCATGGCTCTCGGCCCTGGCCGCCGTCCTCGACACCTGCGCGCTGATTATGGCCGGCCTGGAGGGCGCTTGCCAGCGTCAGGCGGAACTCACCTTTGCCATGGCCCGCCACGCCGTTATCGACCTGACGCTGGTCTTCAGGGCCAGCCCTCGTGCAGGAAACAGCGATCGCCTTCCACCTGAGAAACTGGCGGCTTTACGTCTTCTCCTGGCCGCCAGAGGTCAAAATTTGCGGGCGGGAGAGGCCGTCGACCAAAAACTCGAGGCTTTACGGCGGCTGTACGAACCGCACATCCAGGCCCTGTCCGTCTACTTTCAGCTGAGCCTCCCACCCTGGATCGCCGAGGAAGGCTGGGTGGACAACTGGCAGTCAAGCTTCTGGGACCTGCCGGACCAAGGCAGAAAGTTGACGGAAAGAGGCAGGCGCAACCATTTCTGATCAAACCGGTCTTCCCCGTTTCCCTTCATTTCGAATGCACCGCTGGGTCGAAAGCAGGCACCCCTCGCCAACCTCACCTCAACTAATAAATACAAAAAGCCCTGAACTCTCAGGGCTTGGAATGATTTATCCGGTAAGAAGGTACGGGCAGGCTCTCCCTCATGCTGCGGAGAGCCTGCCCGTACCAATTGATCCCAATGATTTCAGGGAGTGGGACCGTTGTGACAGCTCCAGCACGTGACCCGCTCGTTCACGGCGAAGGTCTTGGTGCCTCTGTCCCCGATGTTGAAGGTTTTTTGCACCTTCATCACGGCCAGGGGAGAACCGCTGCTCGTGGTGCCATGGCAGTAGTTGCAGGAGGCCTTGGAAGTGGTATTGAACGCGTCATGATGGCTGGTTACCCAGGACTGGCCAAGGTTGTGCATGCCATGGGGGCCGCCGTTAACACTCGCGGGCATGTTCGTGTGGCAGACTGTGCACTCGCGGATTGCCGCGGCGTATCCCTGAGCGTTGATTGCCTGGAGGTTGTCGTTCACCTGATTGCCGTTGGCGCTGGGTTTATCGGTGAACTCGGCATGGGTCGAGTTATGGCAGGCCTCGCACTGTACCTTGCTGTGGCCGGTGCTGTAGCGGTACAGGCTCCATCCCTGCGAGGGCGTATCCGGATTGGAGGCGAAGCGCGCATCGGCCCAGGTCTTGAACTTGCCGTCGGCATTGATCGCGACGGTTTCCCGTTTGCCATCGTGATGGCAGGATTGGCAGGTGGGCATGTCGAACCAGCCGTCACGTGCTTTATTGCCTACGGTCGCCATCGAACCGTGGCAGGACTGGCACTCCATGAGGTGCTGGCCGGACGAATTCACCGGATTGCCCATGGCACCGCGCAAACACTGGGTCTTTTGGCCGGGATGGCAGTTGTAGCAGGAATCGCGGGTGGCGATGCTGTTCAGGGTCTGGGTTGCCCCCGGCAGAGTGACGCCCGCGTGGCGGTTATGCATAGCGGCGGTCATGTTGGAGACCCCGGCGGTGCCGTTGATTCCCCATACCGCCAGGGCATTGCTGTTATGGCAGGTGTCGCACAGGATGGGTTTGCCATTGTATGCCGAGGTCTCGAGGCTTTGGCCATAGCCTTTCTGGGTGAGCAGGCCGGCATAGCTTGCGCCGCCGGCATTCTTTTCATCGTGCAGGCGCAGGATATTCAACCGCCAGTCCTGTTCGGGATTGGCGGTCAAGTTCACCCATCCGGCTGCAGGTTTGGCGGCGTTGCTGCCTGTAGAACTGGCGTGGCAGGTTTTACAGTTGATTTCATCTGAAACCGGCAGCACGGCAGCACTGCTGGCGATTGCCTTGCCGTTGCTGTCCAGGGCAGTGACCTTGACCATGGGGAAATAGTTGGTGTTCTGTTGGTCGTCGATCGGTGTTATCGGAATGCCGGAAGCCTCAAACCAGTTGAGCGTTCCTTCCCAGGTCAGCGGCGCTGGCGTATTTGAAGCGGTCGGATTGCCGGTAAGGCCGACATCGGGTGCCAGGTTGACACCGAACAGAGGTTGGGCGTAAGTCCAGAAGTTGGTTTTGTTCTGGCTGGAGCTGTTCACCGAACCCGTGGGGTCGGGTGTAGCCTGATAGGTCAGCTTGTAGGCCGAACTGGTCGTGGCATCGACCAGCTTCCCGTTCACCACCAGCTGGGCGTTCAAGTCGTTGAAAGGCGGCAGCAGGGTGAATATCGAGAAGTCGGAATCGGCGCAGTGCATCCCCAAGTCGTTCCAGGCGAAGAGATGCGTGCCACTCGCCGAGGCGACCGGCGCTCCGGCCACGGTGTAACTGATCGCGGTGTTGGTTGTATTTCCGGCCTGATCGGATGACTTCACGCTAAAAGTTTTGCTGCCGATGGTGGAGGTGTCGAGGGTGGTGCCGTTTGCTACCGTGCCGGTGCAGGTACTGACCCCTGCGGTCGAATCGGTGCAGCTGTAATTGGCCTTGATCGTCTGATTCTGGTTATAGGTTACTCCGCTTGCCGGGGTACCGATGGTGGCCTTGGGCGGTGCGGTATCCCGTTTCACGGTCACCGACTTGCTGGAGGTGCCGCCTCTGCTCGTAGCTTTGCAGGTATAGGTGACACCGGAAGTGTCCGTGGCAAGCGACACGTTGCCACACCCGGACTTTTTCGTGATTCTCGATTCGGGATCCGAGACGGTCCATGTTACGCTGACATTGCTTGTATACCAGCCGTTGGTCCCTTGGGTGCCATTCACTGTTGCATTGATGACGGGAGGGGTACTGTCGGCAGCGAGAGCCTGACCCGAGAAAAATGCTCCGAAACCAAGACATAGAATCGATGCGACTGCAAACTTAGGCATGCAGTGCCCTTTCATCATCACACAGGGCATTTTCGAAGGGGAACATGGGCCGGCGCAACCTCCCCTGCCAAATATGGAATCCTTCCATTCGATCATAAAAACATCCTCCTAATGAACGTATTGAGCAGGCGGAGACGAAGTGAAACCGCGAACCCGAGATGTGTAGCTATTACCCGCCGAAAGCAATTATCGGACCACAAATGACAGCCATATACCACAAATGCCCACCGGAGAAGCCTCAGTTTGCAACCAGGGTTATCGGTCAAACCGAAGAATTTAAGTTATTTGGGAAATTCTAAAACTGATATATGGAGCAAAAAAATCCGGGACGTTTTTTTGCAATTTTATCTCGGGAAAAAACATGGGAAGTGGCGAAACGGGTATATCCCTGGCAGGTATGAATTACAAAAAGGTAATTTAAACGTCCAACAGTCGAGGGGTTATGCCCAGAGCACTTATTTTTGGTAGTTCCTGCGGCGCAAGCGCCTGATTTGTCTTGACCCGTTCGGGATTGAGAACAGCATAACGAGACGCATCCTAGCGCTTACTATCCATTTTGGCGGCCCACGTGGAGATCATCGTCATTACAACTGGTATCACCTTGATAATAGAGGCTCTTTGGGAGATCTTCGCGGCTATCGTCCTGCTGTGTCGCGTGCCCCGGCGCTTCCGCATCAGGGGGTTCTTCTCCCGGAGAAATCGACCTGTCGCTGGTCTTCAAGGGCCACCCCACATGAAAATGAACAGCGATCGCCCTTCCATCTGAGAAACTGGCAAATTTGCGTCTTCTCCAGGCCTCCAGAGGGCAAAATTTGCGCGAGGAAGATGCCTCCGTCAACCTTCAGCTGAGTCTCACGCCCTGGCGCCGAGCAAGGCTGGGTGAACAACCGGCTTATGGCATCGACATGGAGGGCCTTCTTCTCTTCGAACATTACGCACTGGTTAAAAAGACCGTGACTTCCCCATCCTGGAAAACGTAATCTTTCCCCTCCGTTCTGAGTTTACCGCGCTCTCTGGCCGCGGCCCAGGAACCGGCCGCAACAAGATCGTCATAGGGAACGACCTCCGCCCGGATAAAATGCTTTTCGAAATCGGTATGAATCACGCCGGCGGCCTGTGGAGCCCTGGTGCCTTGTTTGATGGTCCAGGCACGGGTTTCTTTAACACCGGTCGTAAGAAAGGAAATAAGATCGAGTAAAGAATATGCTTCACGGGCAAGGCGGGCAAGACCGGACTCCTTTAAGCCCAGTTCGGCAAGAAACACTTCCGCTTCATGCTCGTCCATTTCGGAGAGTTCGGCTTCAATTTGAGCAGAAACACAGACCAAACCATCGCCATGGGCATCGGCGAAGGCTTTCAATTTCTGAACGTAGGGATTCCCGGCACCCCCTGTAGCGAGATCGTCCTCACTCACATTGGCGACATAAATCACTTTTTTACCGGTGAGAAGCTGCATTTCCCGGTCGATCAACACTTTCTCCTGTTTGTCCAGCCGGGCCGCTCTGGCAGGTTTTTCTTCTTCAAGAACAGCTTTGATTTTTAGCAAACCACCGAGCTTTATCAGGGCATCCTTGTCCTGACCGCGCGCCTTCTTCTCCTCGGATACGATTCTTTTTTCAACCAGTTCCAGGTCGGAAAGAATCAGCTCAAGGTTGATAGTCTCCACATCGCCAACCGGATCTATCTCGCCATGGACATGGGTGATATTGTCATCGTCAAAGCAACGCACCACGTGAGCGATAGCCTCGACACTGCGAATGTGGGCCAGGAACATATTGCCGAGTCCTTCGCCTTTCGATGCTCCTTTCACGAGCCCGGCAATATCGACAAATTCAATAGCGGTGGGGATGATTTTGTTTGATGTTCCAAGCTTGGCCAAGACATCGAGGCGTGCATCGGGGACACGGACAATGCCGATGTTGGGTTCAATGGTACAGAAAGGGTAATTGCTCGCCTCGGCACCAGCCTTGGTGAGGGCGTTAAATAAGGTTGATTTACCGACATTCGGCAAACCGACAATTCCAATTTTCATACGGGAAAACTCCTGGATACTACGTGCTGAAGGTGATGTCTGATGGGCTTCTGCTCGCGTATACTGCCACTTTTCCGGGCGGCAGCAGAAACGTCATCTGCCGGGGATCGCAAATGCAAAGCGGAGTGTTGTACCACTAAGAGTGGTTCTGTTCATTAGTAATCTTTCAAACAGGAGCAGATTGCTTTTTACTGGGGAATAGAAAAAGTAGAAACCTCAACAATCCTCATCGCCAAACCCAATCATGTTGAAGGTAATACATTCGGTTTCTTCCTTGAATTCCTCGCCGCATTCCATGGCGGAATCGTTTTCTTCATGATACCGCCAGTTGACGGTAATCGGAGTACCGTCGGCATGGGCTTTTTCCAAACGGTCAAAAAGATCCATTAACGCTTTGGCACTGCTGGAGTTGAAATAGCGAAGCGTGATGTTCACCGTCACCGGAGTGGAGTCCTTCTGAGTCAAAAACAAATCGATCCATGCAAAGATCGGTGCATAGAAGTTCGATGCATTTTCCGGATACGATTCACCGGCGATTTCGAAAATCCGCGTTTGCGCATCCAGACGGATGGACGGGGAGGATTTGGTGGCTTCGATGATGAGATTTTCCATGTCCACTCTCAGATTACGGCTTTGATGGTGATAAAATTCCTGTCTTCATCCGCATCGGCGATGGAGTATTCCAGCCAGGTTGCCTTGCGGGCCGTTTCGATGAGGCCAAGACCGGCGCCTTTGCTGGACAGATCCGGTCCCTTCCTGCGTTGTTCGAAATAGTAGGCCTTCAACTGCTCCTTATCCATGGCGATGACCCGATCAAGCAACGACCGGAAGCGCTCCGTGTGTATGCATCCCACATGTTTTTCTCCTTTAATCTCCTTGCGGTGGATTCAACTACAACCGAAATCCCACGACCGTGATGTCGTCACGCTGCTCCTCCGAGCCCTGATAGGCGGTTAATGCTTCTTCGATAGCCTCTTTTTGCATCGACATGGTCTTTTTATTGTGGGCGGCCACAATTTCCACAAAACGTCGCTTGCCGAAGGGGAGGCGCCGGGCTCCGCCTGCCTGATCGAAGATGCCGTCCGTGGTGAGATAGATCGCCGCACCTTCTTCCAGCCCCAGTCGATGGTTGGTGAAGATCTGGTCCGGATTCGATGTCCTGTAACCGATGGACTTGCGGTCGCCTCTGATTTCTTTGATCATGCCGTTGTCGGTCACCAGCATCCCGATGCGGGCACCGGCAAAAATAAGTGTTCTTTCCATGGGGTTGACCACGCACAAGCCGACATCCAGTCCATCATCGGTGGATGAGCCGGGGATGTGCTGTCCGAGACTGATGCGAACCAGCCGGTTGAGTTCCTTGAGAACCGCCGCCGGGTCGTCGTCGCTCACATCCTGGACCACACGGTTCAGCGCCATATTGGCGATCATCGTCATGATGGCGCCCGGAACTCCATGGCCTGTGCAATCGATGACGGCGGCGATGAAACGGTGCCCCTCTTTGTGCAGCCAGAAGATATCGCCGCCGATTATATCTTTGGGTTTCCAGATGACGAAATGATCCCGGATCGCCTGGGGCAAGGTATCTTTTCCGGGCAGAATGGCATGTTGGATACGGCGTGCATACTGAATGGACGCTTTGATCTCATTATTGGCAAAGTCGAGTTCTTCATATTGCCTGGAGAGCTCGCGGGTTTTATCCTGCACCTTGATATCCAGGTTCTCGATCATGTCGTCGAGATTATCGAGCATGCGATCGAATTCTCTGCTCAGGGTCCCCAGTTCATCGTTTCTGACCAGGTTGCTGCGGAGCCTGGCCTCTCCCTGCCGCACCCTTTGGGCCACGGAGGAAAGGTGCTCGATAGGTCGCAAAAAACGTCGTATGACATAGGCACCTAAAGCAAGCGAAAATAAAAACGTCGCGATGGCGATGAGAACCAGGCGTTGAGTCAGAGCCCGTGATTGCTCAAACAGATCGTCGGTGTACACCGACGAGCCGATATACCATTTGAATTCGGGGAAGTAGCGCATCCAGCTGATTTTTTCATGAACATAGCGGCCCGGCTCTTGCGGACGATCCCACAGATAGGTCTGCGGCTGGCCGCTTTCAGCCGCCCGGACCAGTTCGTCGACCAGCGGTTTGCCGGTGCGCGGGTTGGGAACCTGGGCAAAGTCTTTCCCTTCCAATTGCCGGTTGGGATGGATAATCATCTTCATCTGGTCGTCAAAGATGAACATATAGCCGGTCTTGGCGATGGTGATCCGCTCCATAATTGTCCTGAGCCGGCCGATGAGGGCTTCTCGCCGCAGGTTGACTTCGTCGGTAATGTCGTCGGTATAGACCCCGGAACCATAAACCCATTGCCAGGGCTCGAACAACTTCGAGAACGTGAGCTTTTCGGACGGTTCGTTGTGCCCCAGGCGATGCCACCAATACGACGTGTATCCCTGCCCTTGTTCCCTGGCGACAGCTACCATTGGCGGGACGATGAGGTTGCCGTTGACGTCGCGGATATTCGAAAAATCGGCACCAAAGAGTTTGGGGTCGGGGTGGGAAATAAGCCTTGAGGCAAAATCGGAGATCCAGAGGTAATCGTCCTTGCCATACCGCAACATTCTCATGCCTTCGATGGCCCGTTTCTGGGCGTCAGCCTCGGAGATCTCGCCACGCTTTGCCGCATCGTACTGCAACTGAATGAAACAACCGCCGATGTCGGTGATGTCCTTCAATTCACGTTTCTTCGCCTCCTGCGCAGTATGGCGGTAGGATTCGATCTCCTGATGGGTGGTGGTGACCAGATCGGCGACCCGATCGAGAGCGGCGATAGCGGATTGCTCCGACATCCTGTAGGTAATCTGGCGGGTAAGAGGAATGGTAATCAAGGAAAAGGCTAAGGAACAGACGGAGACGACTACCAGAATGAGCAGAAAGCCCTTAAACCAGAGTTTTTTTGACATTGGTCTCCCCTTGTATGCACACATTCAGGACTGGCGCGTCTGAGGTCCCAGCCCTACGCTCCCTCGTCTTGCAAATCACCGCCTTCTAACCGCAATTCCTTGACCATCGCAGCCACGCTACCCTTTCATGCCGATATTTGCAATTTGTTTGTGCCGACAATCGGCCACCACCCAGCAACTAAGTGATTTCGTTGTTATTTCATAGACATATCAATGCCACACAAATCTGAAAGGTTACGACATTATGCCAAAAAGGAGATTGCGGCCCACGCGACGGCCCTGCAGGTCGAGAGCGGCCAGAGGTCCAGGCTGCGGATGGGAAACGGCGGGAGGCGGAGGATTACGGCTGAAAGGTAATCCGGATAGTACCGGTCGAAAGGAAACAGCCGCCCGGCAATATCAACCATTGGTGGGCAATCGAGTGAGTGCTCAAGCGAAACAGGCGAAAATCAGACCACGCCCTGATCGATCATCGAATCGACGACCTTGACGAAGCCTGCGATGTTGGCCCCGGTCACGTAGTTGCCGGGGGCGCCGTACTGCTCGGCGGTCTCCTTGCACATTCTATGGATGTTCTTCATGATGGTCTTGAGCCGCTTGTCGACCTCTTCCCGCGGCCAGTTGAGCTGCCTTCCAGGGATTGCCCCTTTCACTGACGGCCTGATGAAACTCCGCTCTTGCGGATCCCTGTCGAGGACGAACTTGATGCTCTCCATACCTTTCTCCTGTGGTGATTCCAGCTTTTCAAAAAAGATTCCGGTTTTTTGTGTAACTGAGCCATCGCCGGGAGTTCGGCAATCCGGTGCTTCCACCGAACGGCCGAACTCCCGCACCACGTCACCAGCAAAAAATGAACCATAACCAGAGCACTTACTGAAATCCGATTTCTTTTGGATTACCACTCAGATAGGGCATCAAGAAAACTATTGGCCGATCCGCAATATGATCAATAACCACCATAATTGATCAAAACAGCAAAACGGCTAACTGAGTCGCATGGCGGGGATGGTGTTGTTTTTCCTCAGGCTCACGTACGGCAGGTATTCGATTGGCAGGAAGTTGCCGTCCCACAGCACCCGCCCTGTTCCCGGCTGGAAGACAGGCCACAGCTTTGCCCGTGACTCAGCGAATCGGCCACCCAAGCCGCCACATCTCTTGCGACCTCCAGCCGCTCGGCTTCCGGCACCTCTTCCGGATCGAAGAGGTCGGAGTATCTCTTATAATG
>Ga0079306_1002366_pt1 | contig 10657 bp, 5 predicted proteins | sample Methanotroph_Enr_FD_79181 | JGI IMG/M metagenome (GOLD analysis project Ga0079306, IMG submission 79181) | Enriched soil microbial communities from Old Woman Creek wetland in Ohio, USA - Methanotroph_Enrichment_5 | ecosystem: Environmental > Terrestrial > Soil > Wetlands | place: USA: Ohio...
GTTCAACATTTCATCTTGATACACCAAGATTTATTCATCATCCCATTGACTTTATCTTGGGTATTGGTTTTTTGGCATCAAACTTTTTCCCTGTAGCATTTGATTTATTAATGGAGAATGGCTATTTCACAAGCGTATATAAAATATATCAGGAATCCATCTTAAAACCCTATTTCCAAACACTATCAAGTCATTGGGCCCTTAATGGTAGTCCAACTGTTTGGGATAGAATTCAAATCTGTCCGTCCTTGATTTAAAATGAAAAAAGAATTTTTTAAATATCTCAGTTCTTACTCTTTTGACCCCATAAAAGTTAATAGAATTATTGTATCGAATTTCCTTTTTACTAATGGGATAGAATCCTGCCAAAATTTACTAATTGAAAAGCTTCGGATCAAAACAGAGGAAAAGGACTTTGACGAACTTTTGAGAATTGTTGAAACTTATTCTATCTCGACACTAGAAGACTTAATTGAAGCCTTTGAATTCGTTATTTCTCCGGAAGAAAAGGTTATTTCCGGTGCAGTGTATACCCCAGAATATATTAGGAAATACATTGTTGACAATACTGTTGGTTTGAATAGTGATATAGTTAAAAAAATTAAGGTTTGTGATCCTGCATGTGGATGTTCTGGATTTTTAATTACTGCAGCAAAAAGGATAAAAAAATTAAGTGGACGAACCTACTCATCCATTTTTAGAAACAATCTATATGGGTTAGATATTCAGGAATTCTCCATTAGTAGGTCAGAAATTCTACTTTCCTTATGCGCCATTATTGAAGGGGAAGATGAAGAAAAGTTTGATTTTAATCTATACCTTGGCAATGCACTAAGTTTTGATTGGACTACCCATTTAGAAAATTTTATTGGATTTGATGCTATTATTGGGAATCCACCTTATGTCTGTTCTAGAAATATTGAACGCGAATCTAGAGACCTTATTTCGAATTGGTCGGTTAGTAAATCTGGCCATCCTGACCTATATATTCCATTTTTTGAAATCGGCGTATTGAATCTGAAGCCAAATGGGACACTTGGATTTATTACCATGAACACCTTTTTTAAAAGCGTTAATGGACGAGCCTTAAGGGAATACCTTTGCAAACAAAAACTTTCTATGGGAATAGTTGATTTTGGAGCCTTTCAAGTATTTCAATCCAAGTCTACTTATACATGCATTTGTCTTATAAAAAAAACTCACGCATCCAACCTGAATTACATACGACTAAATGATTGTAACTCCCTTTTATCAAATGGATTACCATTTCAATCCATCAATTATGAAGAATTGGATTTTGAGAATGGTTGGAATTTGCAAGAAAGGGATATATTGAATAGAATCGAAAAGACAGGAGCGCCACTTGGAAAAAGATTTATCACAAGAAATGGTATTGCAACTCTCAGAAATGAAGTTTATATTTTCGAGCCAGTGGACGAAGATGAAAATTTTTATTTTTTGCAAAATGGTCAGCAATATTCGATTGAGCGTGAAATTTGCGTCGACATCGTCAACCCAAATAAACTGACTAATGAAAATACTATTGAACCACTGCGTAAGAAGGCGATATTTCCCTATTACTTTAGAAACGAGAAACCCATAATTCTCCTCGAAGAAGATTTAGTTTTGAGATTTCCAAACGCCTACAACTACCTCGTTTCGAAAAAAGAGGTTCTCGCTTCTAGAGACAAAGGAAAAGGGAAAGATTATGAGGTATGGTATGCCTATGGTCGAAACCAATCATTAGAACATTATGAATTTAAACTTTTTTTTCCTCATATATCTCCATCAATTCCTTACTACGTTTTTAATAATGAACCCAACCTACTTTTTGTAAATGGTCTTGCCATTATCGGGAAAAATGAAAGGGAGCTTCGATATCTCCAGAAAATTATGTCTTCCAGACTATTCTGGTTTTACATCGTTAACTCGAGTAAACCATATGGCTCCGGATACTTCTCCTTGAGCAAGACTTACGTCAAGAATTTTGGCATATACGACCTTACTAAAGACCAAATTGACCATCTATTGAATCTATCTTCTCAAGATGAAGTCAATGTTTATTTAGAAGAACTTTATGATATTGATCTTTCCAAAATGAGGTTGTTCGTGGATACTCAACAGCTCACATTGCCAATCCACTAAATTATATATCCAATTCTTTGGTTTAAGCTCCTATGGTTTTTTTCAATAGTCATAAAAGGACACTAAGGTTCAGTTCCTTTTATGCAACCCTAAGTCGGGTTTCCACCAAAACTTGCCAACCACTTGCCAACTCCCCCAAAACACAAAACCGATCTACTTGATTAACAGGTAGATCGGCTGATAAGGGTTGAGGTCACAAGCGGATTCGAACCGCTGTAGCCGGTTTTGCAGACCGGTGCCTAACCGCTTGGCTATGTGACCAGCTTGGCAACGACAAAAGTATAGCAATTCTTTGAGATTTCAAATAGCCCCCACACCTACTCGTATCTGAGCGATTCAACCGGGTTGCGCGTGGCTGCCCTCCAACTTAACCAACTGACTGTGAATAGCGCTATCCCCAGCGCAAATATCCCGGCGAGGGCAAAGATCCACCAACTCAGACTGGCCCTGTACGCGAAACTTTCGAGCCACCGATGCATGGCATACCAGGCAACCGGCAGGGCAATGATGAACCCGATGATCACCCATCTCAAAAATTCCTTGTTGAGCATGATCATCACTTCCCATACCCGCGCCCCGTTGATCTTGCGAATGCCTATCTCTTTCACCCGCCGCTGCATGGTGTACGCGGCCAGCGCAAACATCCCGAGCGACGACAGTATTATGGAGATGAGCGCAAATAACGACAGTACACGGGTTTGCGTATATTCATCGACATAAACCCTTCGGTAACTTTCAGACATATATTCATACTGAAACGGATACCCGGGATTGACCTTTTTCCAGATCGCCTCAATCGTCGATAGGGCCCGGCTGCGCTCGGCGGGATTAATCCGAATGATGAAACAGCTGTTGAACATTTTCCGGGGAATGATCACCAGCGGCTTTTCTTCATTGTGCAGATTGGTGTAATGAAAATCCGGAACAACCCCTACCACCTCCCCTTCCGGGAACACTTCGGCTAACATCCAGTTCAAACGAAACCGCTTCCCGATGGCATCCTGCGGATTGGTGATCCCCACCGACTTCAATGCACTCATATTCAGGATGTATTTCTCGCGATAATCGCCTACCCTCTTCTGAAGAATCTCCAGTCCTCGTGGATCGGGATTCTCTGCCGAACGAAGCATCCCTAAATTGGTGGCATCAGTTTCCCACTGCTGCGATGGGGTGAATCCCACATCTGTAGTTCCGGCAATTGCCTGAATACCAAGCATCCCGAAGAATCCGGAATCAGCGGTAAAAATATTCAGCGATTGACCAGGCTTCCTGTCTACCCCCTCCATCTCGAATTCAAAATTGTCAAGGATGTCGCCGCCCGGCGGTTCAAGCGCCGAGGTAACATTAACGATCTCAGAGGTTTTGAGGAGCTCAGACTTGAACACCTCATATCGCTGCACCACCTCGGTCGGACTGTTGGGAATCACCACCATATCGGCATTCAGCGCCGCCGGGTGCTGCCGGTTGAGGTAATCGATCTGACGGTTCAACACCAGCGTCCCGGTGATGGTTACCACCGCCAGCGCAAACTGAACCACCAGCGGAATGGCATTCAGATTGCCCTGAGCACCAGTAGTCTTCATTTCAGATACTTCCCGGAAAGAGAAGAGTGGGAGTACCGATATCAGTCCGATCACCCCGATCAGTGTCAATACGATTAAGGCCAGATACATGATCCTGTCAGCCCCGAGGATCGAAATTCCCATAGAATCGCCTAACTGCATGGCGATGAAAAATCCAACCAGGGCCGAAACGATGGACAGTAAAAGCGATTCCAGAGCCAGCTCACGGGCAAGACGTCGCTTCGATGCGCCATTGATCATCTTGACTCTCAGGGATTTAGTTCGTGAAAAGAATTGGACCGCGTTCAAATTCAGGTAATTGGCCAGCGCGATCAGGAGGATGATGAAGGTTCCGGTTCCCAACAGATAGAGCGTCCGGATATTTCCGTTCTTCTCCATCTCACGGGTTTTATGGCTGTACAGGTGAATGTCGGTGAGTTTTTGCAGGTAAACCAATGGCGCCGGTTCGGTGGTCTGGTTGTCGCTGTCGATGTTCTCCTGGATGGTTTTCGCCAGGGCCTTCGCATCGGTTCCCTTTTTCAATAAATAGTAGGTATAGGCCCAGGTCGACTGGCTCTCCGTATCGGAAAAGGAGGTGAGCAGTTCGGCATGGAAATGTGAATTGTGCGGGAAATTCTCCATCACCCCATCGATTTTATACACCCCGGGGGTCAGGCCTTTCTGATGCAGGATGGTGATCTCTTTACCAACAACATCGAGCGTTCCGAAATACTTGACCGCCAGATTGCGACTGATGAAAACCCGCCCGGGCTGGGTGAAAGTTTTTTCGGGATTGCCGGTCAACACCTTAAAATCAAACACCCGGAAAAACGAGCTGTCGGTTGAATAAGCCCCTTCGGTGAAAAAATTCTGTTCGCCGATCCTGATGACCGCGCGGCGGTATGGGGTTAACCGCACCATGTCCTCGATGGCCGGATATTCCTTCATCAGTTCGGCAGGCATGGTGCCGGATACCCTCGCCGGGTGCATCGAAGTGGCGCCGCGGTTACTGTCGAAAGTGATCCGGTAAATCCGGTCGGCCTTGGTGTGAAAGCGATCGTAACCCAGCTCCTGCCGGCAGAACAGAAACACAATCAATACACAGGCCATTGCGGTCCCCAAACCTGCCACATTGATCAAAAACCACTTCCAATCCTTCTTAAGTCTTCTGAAAATTATCATTCCATGAGCTTATTATTCATAACGCAACGATTCCACCGGATTCCGGGTGGCCGCCCTCCAACTTTGCCAGCTTACGGTAAGCAAGGCAATACCCAGCGATAACAATCCGGCCAGTGCAAAAATCCACCAGCTCAGACTGGTTTTGCAGGCAAAACTTTGGAGCCACCGGTTCATGAAAAACCAAGCCAGCGGCGTGGCGATCACAAAAGCAATGACCACCCACCTGACAAATTCCTGGTTGAGCAAGGCCATCACTTCCCATACCCTGGCTCCATTCACCTTCCGGATACCGATCTCCTTGGTTCTTCGCTGGGCCGTGAATGCACCCAGTCCGAATATACCGAGCATCGAAATGGCAATGGCTAAAACTGCCATCACCGACAGCAACGATCTGGTTCTGATTTCCTTCTGATAATTCGCCTGGATCATCTGGTCGGCAAACTGGTATTTAATCGGGATACCAGGTTCGATTTCTTTCCAGCTCCGTTCCACCTTTTTAATGCTTTCCATCAGGTTCGCCGATTGTAACCGGATGGCAACCCGGTAAAGCCCACCTGACCTCAGATAGTATATGGCCGGAATGCTTTCTTCCCTAAGCGATTGATATTGAACATTCTCAACCACGCCGATAATCTCAAAACCGGCTTTATCGCTGATGAAATAGTTTTTCACCTGATGGCCGATCGGATTGGCCAGGCCCAGAGCCTCCATCCCCGCCCGGTTGATCACCACCTTATTGCTATCGGAGCTTAACGCAGAATCGAAGTTCCGACCCATCACGAATTCCACCCCGAGCGCATCGAGAAAACCCTGATCAACAGGCAGCTGACCAAAATTCTTTACAGTTTCTTTCCCCCGCTCAGGCAACCCGACACCCCCATAATTATTGATGTTTTCACCCGGAACATTCCACGAAGCCCCTATCCCCTTCACCTCCGGCAACCGGGCCAACTTCTCTTTGAGCAAAGAATAACGCCTGGCTATGTTTTCGTCCCAGGGATTTTCAAGATAGATTAACTGGGATTTGTCAAACCCGAGCTTCTGATCCATCACCAGGGTGGTTTGCTTGTATATTGTAATTACACTGATAATCAATACAATTGTAATAACAATCTGCATGACGGACAATACTTTTGACAATCCGGAAAAGGTATATTTCCTGCCCAGAAATGAGTTTCTGCTGCTTCGGTTTAACACGGCGATCGGACTGATACCGGCCAGGCTCCACGACTGATAAAGAGCGGTGCTGATCAGGGTAAAAATCAGCAATCCTATGAATATCAGGATAATTGGCCAATCGATATCGGAGGGAGAAAGGAAGGACCCCATGATTGCGTTAAACCCGGGTAACGACAGGATTACCAGCACAATGGCGATTATCCCGCACGCCAGATCCAGCAAAAGGGTTTCGGCAAAATTGGAAATAAAGATCGACAAGCCGTTGGCTCCCATCACTTTCTGGATCCCGGTATGAAATGATCTTTTCCCCGACAGGGCGGTCGACAGGTTAATGTAGTTAAAGCAGGCGATGCACAAAATCAGAATGGCGATCAGAATGAATGCGCGGACTTCCATGATACTTCCCTTATCTGCATTATCCCAGGTGGTATCGGCTGAATATAAATGGATGTCTGATAAGGGTTGTAGCTGGTAAACAGGTTCATAACTCAATTTGGGCCGGGCGTTTTTATACGTGGCTGCAATCTTCTGTTCCAGGGTTTTAATGTCGGTATTGGCCGGCAGGAGATAATAGAATTGTGTGGAAGTGTTGTCAAAGGAGGTCGTCATGTAGGGATTGATGGTTTTCAGCGCATCAATCGAAGCGAGAACATCGGCATGAAGATGACTATTGGCCGGCAGGTCTTTATAAACACCGGAAACCTCAAAATCATAGGAGTTTTCATATTTGATGATTTTGCCCAGTGGATTTTCCTGGCCAAAAATCTTTTTTGATGCACTCTCGGAGAGCGCGATTTTATTGGGTCTGTCGAATGTTGTGGCCGGACTTCCCTGAATCAGATCAACCGAAAAAACATCAAAGAACCCGGAATTGGTGAAAACGACATTTTTCAGCATGAAATCGGTGTTGTCAGACTTGAAAACCTGATCTTCCGCACCGCGGCTGAAAACCATCGTACCAACGGACAATTCGCCGAGACCGGTTTTCAATGTTTCATTAAAAACGATGGCATGGGTGGGAACTCTGGTACTTTCGCCAACGAGGAGCAGCCGGTATATCCCGGAGTAGTTTTTATTGAATTTGTCGAAAGAGAATTCACTTCGTACGAACAGCGTAATGATCAGGCACACGGCCAGACTCAGCGACAACCCGAAAATATTGATCAGGCTTCCAGTTTTTTGTTTCAGGATATTTCTGATGGCGAATTTGAGGTAATTTTTCATGCCTGGTTTTTTAAGCAGTTTTATCACTGGAAATCATCCCGTCGGTCAGGCGGATGATCCGTTTTCCATATCTGGCAAACTCTTCATTATGCGTCACCTGGATTATCGTAATTCCTTCGTTGTTAAGCTTTTGGAGTAGCTCCATGATTTCCTTGCCCTGATCGGAGTGAAGGTTTCCGGTTGGCTCATCGGCCAGGAGCAGTTTGGGATTTCCGGCGATGGCACGGGCAATGGCCACCAATTGCTGCTGGCCGCCTGACAATTGCGATGGAAAGAGATTCTTCTTGGCGACGATATGAAAGCGATCGAGCATATCTGCGACAACAGATTGGCGGAGGCTGCTTTTCATTCCCTTATAAATAAGCGGAGTCTCAATATTCTCATACACAGTCATTTCCTCGATCAGGTGGAATGCCTGAAAAATGAATCCGACATAATTCCGGTGGAATTCCGCCTTCTTTTTTTCGTTAATCCCGCTAACGGGCTGATCCAGGAAATAAAAGGCTCCATCGCTCGGTTCATCGAGCAACCCCAGGATATTCAGCAACGTAGATTTTCCGGCGCCACTGGGTCCCATGATGCTGACAAATTCGCCTTCCGCGATATCGAGGTTGACACTTTTCAGAATGAAATTCCGCTGAAAACCTGAATCGTAATATTTATCAATGTTTTTTAAGCTTATCATTTTATCGGATTTGATATTCAATTTACTCATATCTCAAAGCGTCCACCGGATTACGGGATGCAGTGCGATAGGATTGAATTGAAATTGTAAGAATTGCAATGATCAGTGATAGCACTCCGGCCAGGACAAAGATCCCCCAGCTCAACTGTGTTTTATAGGCAAATCCCTGCACCCAGCGATTCATTCCGTACCAGGCAAGTGGAACTGCAATGAAAAAAGAAATTACGATCCACTTGATATAGTCTTTGTTCAACATCATTAGGATTTCACCAATTGTTGCTCCATTCACTTTCCGGATCCCTATTTCTTTCGTTCGATCCTTGCAAATGAATACTACTAAACCAAGTAAACCTGTAACAGCAAGTAATATGCACCAAAGGGCCCCAAATTCGATGAACCGGCCCATCCTTTCCTCTTTGGCGTAGAGTGCGTCCAACGATTCATCGAGAAATCTGACATTAACCGGGTTCAGCGGATCAAATTTCAAACCGGTGCGTTTAATGAAATCCATTGTTTGGGTGTAATTACCCGGTTTCAGTCTTAACATCAGGACGGATTTTTGGGTATCCGTGAGCCAAAATAGCATAGGTTCAATACCTTCCTTAAGCGAAGAGAAATTAAAATCTTTTGAAACTCCGATGACCTGTCCGGTGAAACCCATTCCGGGAATAGTCCTTTCCAATGATTTTTCCCATCCGAATTCCCTAACCGCTTTCTCGTTAAGGATAAATGTATTTACATCAGCGTTTGAGCCCTTATTGAATTTCCGTCCATCAGCCATTTTTATTCCGAAGAAATCAATGAACCGTTCATCCACAGGCCAGCATTTTAGCTGAATATGCTTGCCATCCACTTCGCGTCCCCATCCCATCCAAACAAAGCCGGGAATGGACTGCGCATAGGTGTAATCAGAAATATCCGGGTTTTTCAGAAGTTCATCGGCAAATGCCTGATAGTGCTTCTGTAAATCCGCAGTTGTATTCAGATAAACTACATGTTCCTTATTGATGCCGATATCAAAATCACGCCAGTAGTTAAGTTGTTTTTCAATGATAAATGCGCAGGAGATGAGTGCAATCGTGAATGTAAACTGCACTGCCAAAAGAATGTTCCGGTACACTTTGCCTTTGCCGGAAAACTTCGTATTGCCTTTTATTGAAACGGCAACCGGTGAAGAGGTTACATAATGGGCCGGGTAATATCCGGTTATCACACCAAACAGAACTGCAAAAAGCAAAAACCAAACCAGGTAAAAGTGCCGGCCTTCCAGGCTTAATCCCACGATGGCAAAAATGCTCTCGACTGAAGATCTGACTGCAAAATAGATTGCTATTGAAATGATCATTGCTATGACCGAAAGCATGACTGATTCCAAAATGATCCGCCACATAACCGACAACCGGTTACTTCCCAAAATGCGCATGACAGATAAAGATTTGGCTCTGATCGGTGCTTGTGAGGTTGAAATGTTGATGAAATTAACCGCACCCATGGCCGCGAGAATGAATGCAAGTAGCACAAAAACATTCAATAGCAATTGATTGACGAATTTATACGATCCCTGGTGGGTGTAATGGATTTTTTCCAAAGGCCGTAAGGATAGGAATGGCTTGCCGGGATGCATACTGGCCATCTCCCTGACATGTTCCGATATGCCTGGTATCTCCTGAATCTTTTTCGCCATAAGCACCGGATCCGACCCTGAACGGAGTTTTACAAAAATGTTAAAGCTCCATTCCGACCAATCTGTAGCTCCCCGGGTATCTTTATTCAGGTAAGTTGCAAACGAAAAAACGCACTGAGCACTGAATGATGAGTTTTTTGGAAAATCCTGCATCACCCCTGTTATTTTAAACTCATTACCATCCAGGATAAGGGTCTCTCCCAGTGGGTTGGCTCCGCCAAAGATTTTCTCCGAAAATGATTCAGTCAGGACAACTGTATTTGGCGAAGTGAGTGCAGTTGCCCGGTCTCCCGTTTTTAGCGGGAAAGTGAAAACATCAAAAAACTGATCCGATGCGCTTAATGCGTACCCAAAAAAACTGATGTTCTTTTCATTCAACTTGGGTGTAGTGACTTTCCCCTGTTCGAACGAAAGAACCACAATTTTCTCAGCTTCAGGCGTATTCTTGGAAATCACATCGCTCATCATTGCGGAAACAGCGCTGCCATATTCCCGGGTCTCTAACCTGTAAATGGATTTGGCATCGTCATGAAACCTGTCATAACTCTTTTCAAATGAGACATATAGAGAAATAATAATTATACCCAAAAAGGATATGACCAAGCTGAGGATAGTCAGGATGGATGAGGTTTTAAACTTGCTTAAAACCTTCAGGATTTGTTTGATCTTAAACATTTTAATTGGGTTTTAGGTTATTCGTTCCTCAGCGATTCCGCCGGGTTTCTCGTTGCGGCTTTATAGGTCTGATATGACACTGTGAATAAGGAAATTAGGATAACAACAATGCCGGCAAAGGCAAAAATCCACCAGTTAAGCGGCGTCCGGTAAGCAAAACTCTGCAGCCAACGGTTCACCAGGATCCATGAGAGCGGTGCAGCGACGGCCAGAGCGAAGAGAACCCACTTCAGAAAATCGCGGTTGAGCATCAGCAAGATCTCCGCTACACTGGCTCCATTAACCCTCCGTACCCCGATCTCCCGGGTCCTGCGCCTGGCA
>Ga0079306_1002367_pt1 | contig 10656 bp, 7 predicted proteins | sample Methanotroph_Enr_FD_79181 | JGI IMG/M metagenome (GOLD analysis project Ga0079306, IMG submission 79181) | Enriched soil microbial communities from Old Woman Creek wetland in Ohio, USA - Methanotroph_Enrichment_5 | ecosystem: Environmental > Terrestrial > Soil > Wetlands | place: USA: Ohio...
AGCTTTCGGGTAAAGAATATTATTTTCGAGATGCACATGAATATGAAGATCGTCTTCAAATTGCTCTAAGAGTTTTAGTGAAACACGGTATGTATTGCAGGCATCTTCAGGAATAAGATAGTTGTTTGTAAGCACATTTATTTTATCCATGGCGCCACCGGCAAACTCATGTTCACCCTGCATGCGTGTAATTTCAGAGAGTATGGTTGCTTTAACAGCAGCAGTAGCGTTCTTTTCAGCTTCTTTAATGGCAGGAAACAGAACTTCTTCCTCCTTTTTCAGGTGTTGCAGAAGCTCTTCGTTGATTTTTGTGAATAATGATGCTACTTCAATGAGTTCCGGGTGATGATCGCCATGAACACTGGCAATTTTTTGAGTATAGAAAACCAATTCAGGAAGATTCTTCAGCACAAATTTGTGGTGCGTATTCACAATGTAATCGCTGAGGAAACTGAGATCCCACTCTTTAAAATTCATCGCACCGCTTACAGGTGTTTGTGCAAGTGTACCAAGTTGCTGGATCAATAGAGATTCATCGGTTCCTTTTTCCTTGCAGGCTTCTGAAAGGCTTTTATTGCCACCGCAGCAAAAATCGATTCCGGCTTCCTTAAACATGGATGCGGCTCTGAAATCGTTGGCTACAATTTCGCCAATAGTTGGTTCTATAATTGTTTGATTTGACATGTTGTTTAGTTTTAATTTTGGGGCAAAGATAAATATAAAAACAAATAAAAGACAAAAAGGTCTTTTATTATTTATTAAATATTTAGTTGTATCTTTGTAAGGTTGAAATTTTACTATAAAGCACTGCGCTATGTTCAATAAAGAAACAGAATATGCCCTCAGAGGATTGGTTTACATCCAGTTACAGAATTTCGAAGGCAAACGGCCGGGAATAGCTGAAATTGCCGAACAGATTGATGCTCCGCATTTTTACACGGCTAAAATTCTGCAGCGACTTGTGCGGCAGGGCTTTATTGAATCGCAGAAAGGGAAGGGCGGAGGATTTTATTTTGATGCAAAAAAGTCAGATTTGTCGATCAAACAGTTGATAATTGCTACCGAAGGCGATACCTTGTTTAAAGGATGTGGCTTTGGTTTAAACCATTGCGACGAGAACAATCCCTGCCCGCTGCATGATAAATATGCCGCAATCCGGGATGCGCTGAACCAGTTAGTTACGGAAGAAAATGTGCAGAGCCTGGCGCAGAAGACGCTGAGAGGGGAAGAGATGCTTTCGCCAAGACTAAGATAGACAGGAGAATAAATATGTAAAAACTGAAATATTTGCGATTCGCGAATTGCAAATAATCAGATTTATTCAATATTGGAGTCAAACGACGGTAAAACTTTACCATTCTGCAAAACGCATTTAGCTTTTCCCATTATGTCAAATCCCTCAAAAATATTCGAATCGCATTGTTGAACCTGGGTTTTAACAGAAACAGCCGATTTCACTTCCGGATCCCAGATCACCAGGTCAGCATCCGAACCCACTTCTATGTCCCCTTTTTGCGGATAAAGATCGAATATCCGGGCTGCGTTGGAGGAGATAAGTCCCACAAATTGTTGCAGACTTATTTTTTCAGTTAAAACGCCATAGGTATAAAGCAAAGACAGCCTGTTTTCAATTCCACCGGCACCATTCGGAATTTTTGTAAAATCGTTTATGCCCACATCTTTTTGACCTATTGTATTGAATGGGCAATGATCGGTGGAGAATACATCCACGGTGCCATCAGCTAGTGCATCCCAAAGCGCTTCCTGGTCTTGCTTTGAACGGATTGGCGGACTAATTACATATTTTAATGAATCGGGAAGTGGTTTTGAATACACGCTTTCGTCGAGCAATAAATACTGGGGACAGGTTTCGCAAAAAAGAAGAAGGCCTTCCTTTTTTGCTGCCCGAATATATTCAATTGATTTTGCAGTTGAAGTATGAACGATGTAGGTTTTACAGCCAGTCTTTCGGCAAAGGTCTATAACTTTCCGAACGGAATCGGATTCAACTTCTGCCGGCCGCGAAAGGGCGTGATACATAGGTTCTGTTTTCCCTTCGTTTATAAATTCCTTTTGATTTTTCAATATTACATCACCTTCTTCGCAATGCACCAGCACAGTTGCATTCAGCGAAGCCGCCTTAATCATTACCTGTTCAAGCTCCCGGTATTCAATTCCTATGCTGCCCTTGTATGCCAGGTAAACCTTGAAGGATTTAATGCCCACTTCGTTCACACACCATTCCATTTGCTCCGGAATGGTTTCATCGTACCAGGTGATTCCCATATGTAAGGTGTAATCCACCAGGCATTTATTGGATTCCTTCAGGCGAAATGCCAGGGCTTTCATCAGGGATTGTCCGCGCGATGGAGTAACAAAATCAACCAGGAAAGTGGTTCCTCCGGCAATGGCGGCTTTGCTTCCACTCAGGAAATCATCACAGGATGGACCGGCAGGCGTAGGCAATTCCAGATGCACGTGAGGATCGATTCCTCCGGGGAAAATATACTTTCCTTTTGCATCGATAATTTTATAGTCGGGGAAATCTTTTGGTTTTAAATTACCAATTTGCGTAATCACCCCTTCATTAACAACAAGATCAGACTTAACAGTATCTTCGGAGTTGATAATAGTGCCATTTATTATGAGTAGTTGGTTCATGTTGAGAATTATTAAAGTGTCTGACACTGCTTTGTTTGCACCCTTTTAAAGTAGCATGGCAATTTTCCAGTGTCAGACACCCTGCGGGTGTGCAGACACTAAAGTTTTTTCAAACATCCCTTCTGTGTTTTTCTCAAAACCTAATTTTACCAGGTATTTAGCGTATTTCTCACTCCGGCCGTCGGCAATAACTTTTGTAAAACCCTCATTTATAAAACGATCCCGTAGCCGAAGATAGATAAACTTCCCGTTTTTGAAATCACGGTATTCGGGAAGTACAAAGTCGAGCCCAACGGAAAGGCAGTGGTTTTGATCGCGATGTGCCAGGAAAACACCGGCGACAGCCATATTCCGCAACACAAAGAAACTAACTGTATTCATTTCTGGCCGGTAGGCAAATCCCGGAAAGAATTTCTCAATATCTTTTTCATGAAACTGCAGGAATCTAATCAGGTAGCGGTTGTCAGCCCTCAGTTCCAGGATTTCAAAAACTTCCTTCTTTGAATAAATTGAATTCAGGTAATAAATATCGACCAAAGCTATAAAAGCATTGAGAAAGCCGACAGGCAAGGCGCCGATCAGGAATCCGTAAACTGAAAAAGTCAGTGCACCAGCCAGGTTTATCCACCTGAATTTCAGGATAGAGCTCATCATCATCGAAATTGCAATGGTAATTGAAGCGAGGTATCCAATCCATTGTAAAAGAGTTATTTCCATTTTAAAGTTTTAAGTGCCTAAAGTGATAAAACCTAACAGCCTAATACCCTATAGGCCAATTGCCTGATAGCAGGCATAATTAATTTGAACAAACACAACTACTGCATTTTTGCCCAAAGTCTCTGAGCCTGCACCTTTGCACCGGCAAGTATTTTATCTTCATCCACGGTGAGAATTTTCCCGTTTTCAACCACCAGTTTTCCTTGCGAAATCACATGTTTTACATGTTTTGACTCCAGACCGAAAACAAAATGCCCGTAGAAATTTCCCTGATGAAAAGGGGTTGGTGTATCATAATCAAGCACTACCAGGTTGTTAGGTCCATGTCCTTCGAATCCATTGCTATTCAGGTATTTATCGGCATTTCGGAAGCGCTGGTAAACACTTTCGTACCCAATGGTATCGAAATTCTGCCCCACAAAAAATGCAGCTTTTGCACTCCGTAGCATATCGCTGTGCATACCATCTGTGCCCATCATAATATTATTTCCAAGTCCTGCAGCATTGAAATAGCCAACTTTATTATTGAGGTTACTTTCGGTATTCTGTACTACCCATGCCGGGCTGTTACTAATGATTTTTTTCTCTTTGTCACTTAGGTGCAGGCAATGGCCCAGTATGGTTTTCGATGATTTAAGCGCTTCAAATTTCTGTAATCGTTCAATAACACGCACACCATAATTATCCATGCAGTGCTGCTGATCACTAAGAGCCTCGGCCACATGAATATGGATGCCTGTGTCGAAATGTTTTGCAAGCCTGACGGCCTTTTGCAGCGTATCATCCGAAACGGTGAACGAAGCATGCAATCCAACCAGACCCTGGTTTTCTTCAAGATATTCTGCGGTTTCCATTAATCCTTCCAGCGCTTTTTCCGTGCCGTCGCGGTCCGAAATTTCGTAGCAAAGCAAATGTGATGCCCCTACCTTTTCAAAAGCCGTTGCAATAATATCCAGCGATCCGCCAATAGCAAAGGGTGAAGCGTGATGATCGATCACGAAAGTAACACCGTTTTTAATGCAGGCCATTGCAGTATAGAGCGCACTGGCTTCAATCATTTCTGCATCGAGGCACTTATCGAGTGTCCACCATACATACTCCAGGATTTCGTTAAAATTCTGCGGGTTTTTCTTTGGAGCACCCATTCCGCGTGCTAAAGCGGAATACACATGGTGATGACCGCAGACGAAAGACTGGGTGATATATTTCCCTTTACAATCCAAAACTGTATGTTCCGGGTTTTCTGAAACCTGGTTAATAAATTCGATTTTACCTTTTACACCTTCATGAACCAGAATATCAGAAGTAGTGAATTGGAGGGTTTCGGGATGAATATATGTTCCGTTTTTAAGGAGTATTGCCATAATTATTTGTTTCTTTTAATTGGTAAACTGAAATATCTTATTCCATCGAAATCACAGAATGCATTAGCTACTGCTGCAGCTGTCGGAACCAGCCCGATTTCACCCAACCCCTTTGCCCCGTATGGTCCGACAGGATCTTTTACTTCAACACCTAAGACCACCACCTTCGGCATATCTTTGGCTCTGAGAATTTTAAGGTCACGCAATTTTGTGGAAATCAGTTGCCCGTCAATCATCGGCAAGTCTTCTGTGAGGGCATAGCCTAACCCCATATGAACGGCCCCTTCTATTTGGCCTTCGAACATCACAGGGTTCATGATTTTACCGGCATCGTGAGCTGCATACACGGTTTCAATTTTACCGTTTTCGTCCAGGACAACCAATTGGGTGGCGTAGCCGTATGCAAAATGGGTAATGATCTCTTTTACATCGGCACCGGGTTTGGTGGTCCAGTCGCAGGTATAATTGCCCTTGTAGGTTTTCCCGGCCAGTTCTTTTAAATTTTGACGTTTGAGATCCTCGCGGATTTGTTTTGAAGCATCCAAAATGGCATTTCCCAGCAAAGCCGTTGCCCGCGACGAAGTGGTCATACCTGTTGGAATTCCAGAACTGGTATCTGCAATTGCTACAACCATTTCGGGTGGAATCCCGGTTTCCTCGCACAAAACCTGCGTGGCAATGGTATGCACACCCTGGCCCATTTCGGTCCAGCCGTGGAGTAATTCAACTTTATTTTCAGAAATGATTTTAATGATAACATCACTGAAGTCGGCCATCCCGTTACCTACGCCGCTGTTTTTAATTCCGCAGGCCAGTCCTTTGAAACGGGCTTTATCATAAAAAGGTTTAACTGCCAGCAAGGTTTCCTGAACGCCAACGCCTTTATGAAGTACCTGCCCGGTTGCAGTCATTTTGCCTTCGCAAAGCGCATTGTCGTAGCGAAACTGCCAGCGATCAAAACCGCCTTGATTGCAAAGTTCATCAATACAGCCTTCGAGGGCAAAAGCCACCTGGTTGGCGCCAAAGCCACGCATGGCTCCGCTGGGAATATTATTGGTATAGACAGTTAATGCTTCAAGATTTACACAGGGAAAATGATATGCCCCGCTGGCATGACCAGCGACACGTTCCATCACTTTTGTTCCCACCGAAGCATAAGCTCCCGAGTCGCCAACAGCATAAAGTTTAAGTCCGGTGAGTTTCCCATCTTTATCGCAACCCACTTCAATATCCATATAAACTGGGTGACGCTTCGGATGCATCCGGATGGATTCATCACGTGAAAGCACTACTTTCACAGGCTTTTTAAGTAACCAGGCAAATAGCGAAGCATGTCCCTGAACGGTCATATCTTCTTTTCCGCCAAAACCGCCGCCTGTCGAAACCAACGTAACTCTCACTTTTTCAACCGGCAAGTTCAACACCGAGGCAACCTGTTTTCTATCCTCATAAATACCTTGCCCGTTTGCATAAAGATGAATTCCATCTTCAAAAGGCATAGCAACTGCACCTTCCGTTTCGAGAAAGGCATGTTCAATGCGTTGTGTCTGGTAAGTACCTTTGGCGATAAAATCTGAATTGATAATAATATCATCAGCATTTCCACCACGATAAACCTTGCAGGTTTCCAGGAGGTTATCTTTATCAGGATGAACTTTCAAAGCTCTTGGTTTTATAGCTTCGTGAGGATCTGTAACAGGCTTATAAACTTCGTAAGTTACTTTAATCAGTTTTACCGCTTCACGCGCGATATCCTCAGTTTCGGCCACCACTCCTGCCAGTACATCGCCTATATAACGTGTAGTTTCACCGGCTTTTATCATTAATGGCCAGTCCTTTATAATCAGGCCCACAAAGCGGTCGCCGGGTACATCTTCAGCTTTAAATATTCTTATCACACCCGCTATTTTTGAGGCTTCAGAAGTGTCAATTTCAAGAATCCCGGCTTTCGGATGATCTGAGAAATAAAGCGCGCCATGAAGCATTCCGTCAAATTTCAGGTCATTAACAAAAAGGCGTTTTCCGACAGCCATTTCATAGGCTTCGTATTTGGGATAGGAAGTCCCGACTTTCCCCGAAAGAGTTGTAGCTGCAGAAGGGAGTTCCAGATTAAGTCTATGGGCGGATTCGTGAATAGCATCGATGATTTTCACATAACCGGTACAACGGCAAAGGTTTAGTGTTAATGCTTGTTTGATTTCATCGCGGGTTGGATCCGGATTCTTCTGAAGCAGAATATTTGTCCGCATCAGGAAGCCGGGGGTGCAAAAACCGCATTGTACGGCACCTTTTTCGACAAATGCCTTTGCAAGAATATCCCGGATATTTTCAGGTAAGCCTTCAAGCGTGTTGACTTTGGCATGTTCAATCTTTTTCATCGGCGTCAGGCACGCTAATTTTGCTTCGCCATTGATCTCGACCATGCATGCGCCACAGGCACCCTGGCAGGAACAACCGTCTTTTAGGGAAGTGATATTTTTAGTGTTTCGCAGATATTTCAGCAAGGTGGTTTCCTTGTTGCCTTCAAAAATTTCAGCACTACCATTTAATACAAATTCAATCATACGCATCTCAGATTTTACCTTTTAAAAATTTTTCGATGGAAAGCATATCTGGTGAAACCGGTTGAGGGATTTCGAACAAGGGCTGCACCGCATTCAGATCTTTCAGCCCGCTACCAGTAAGCAAAACCACGTTAGTGGAGGCTTTAGGAAGAAGGAACTTGTTTTTGAAAACGAGGAAACCTGCAAAAGCTGCAGCTGCGGCTGGCTCGGTGAAAATTCCTGTGTTTTTTGCCAGGATGGACGCTGCAATCATGATGGCGTCATCAGTAACAGTAACCGTTTGACCATGATATCTGGCAAGATAGCCGGCTGCCATGTGGAAATTTCGTGGAATATCAACCGAGATGCTATCTGCAATGGTATTGGATGGTTTTGAATGAAATTCTTCTTTGCCGATATTTTCAACCAGGTTATTGCTTCCTGCAGCCTGAACGGCAACAATGACGGGCATTTTTTCAATTATTCCCAGTTGGAGCAAGTCTTCAAAACCTTTGTAAACCCCCGAAATAATAACACCATCGCCAACCGGAACAAAAATAAAATCCGGAATTTGCTCATTCAGTTGGCTGAAAAGCTCAAACGATACGGTTTTCTTTCCTTCGATCGTCAGCGGGTTGAAGGCAGTATTGCGGTTATACCAGCCAAACCGTTTGGTAGCTTCGATGCTCAGGTCGAAGGCTGTATCGTAATTTCCGTTTATGGGAACAAGTGTTGCTCCATACATCATGATCTGAGTGAGCTTTGCTTTGGGTGCAGCTGCAGGAACAAAGATTACGGCTTTCTGTCCTTGGGAGGCGCAGATTCCGGCCAACGATGAGCCTGCATTTCCTGTAGAAGCAGCTACAATAGTATCAATCCCGTTTTCTTTTGCGAAAGCCGAAACCACTGCCGAAGCCCTGTCTTTAAAGGAAAAAGTGGGATTCTGAGAATCGTCTTTCAGGTAAAGATTAAAATCATGGCTATGGCCGTCCAATGAATCAATTTTGTAAAGTGGTGTTTGACCAATATGCAGATTCGGGAAGCTTTTCTGTTCGTTTACGGGTAATAATTGCAAGAAATAATTCTCCTCCAGTTTGTGAAACGACAATTCGCTCAATACTTTATAGTCGTAAACCACTTTCAGTACACCTAGCGGAGGTTGGCCCGGCAATTGCCTGGTGCTGCAATCGGGACAAAGATAGATGATCTCATCAGCAGGGATTTGCTTGCCGCAATCGGAACATTTGTATGTGAATTTGGAGGTCATTTGAGAGAAATTCTTTTTGATGGTGCACTGAAAAGAATAAAAAAATAAAACAGACTGAATGGAAGGTGGAAAGTGTCAGACACCTGAAAATAGTGTGCAGATACTTTCCACCTGATAATAGGTGATGATTAACAAGATGTATAGTGTCACACACCAGAAAAAGGTGTGCAGAAAATTTACATCCGCTTCAGCACTCCCGTTTCTTCATTAAACTCCTCAATCATTTCATCCCATCGTTCAGCCTGTTGAAATTGCTGGGACCAGACATCGCGGTCGTTCCACAGTTGGTTCAGGTCTTCCAGGTCTTTTTCCTGCTGCTCGATCCAGGTAAAATACTTCAGGTTATGAATGGCTTTGCGGTCGTAATAGTTCAGTTCTTTCAGGTGATCTGTAGCCTGACCGAAAAGGCATTTTTCCATATCCTTTGCCGCCTGTAATGCCGTGTAAGCGCCTTTTTCAATATTCAGTTCTTCGAGGCGCGAGGTATACATTTCGGCTGCATCAGTGGCGAGGCTTACAATTACATCGTCGCCGGTCATTTCGTAGTATTTTGCGGTTTTGATGGCTGACAAGATATTAGCAATTCCGGAAATGCCTATTAATTCAAGTTTTTCAACAAATCCAGCATCAATACCACAGGATTTCAGGTAGCTTTTTCCTTCCGGTTCATTGAAGAGCCTGAAAATACGCATGCAGTCTTCATCATCAATGGCCGTAACCACATCAGTATTTTTTGCATTATGAACCCATGGAACATGCTTGTCGCCAATGCCTTCGATGCGGTGGCCGCCAAAGCCGTTGTTAAGCAATGTAGGGCATTGCAGGGCTTCTGAAGCAACGATTTTCATATGCGGAAATTGTTTTTTCAGGTAATCGCCTGCCCCGATCGTTCCGGCTGAACCGGTTGCCGAAACATATGCAGCAAGTTGTCCTTTAGGTGATTTAACCGAATTGAAAACCTCCTCAATTGCCGGAGCTGTTACGTTATAATGCCAGCAAGGATTCCCGAATTCGTCGAACTGGTTGAAAATAACACAGTCTTTTCGGTTGCGGCGGATATCCCAGCATTTGTCGTATATTTCTTTCACATTCGATTCACAGCCTGGAGTGGCAATTACTTCAGCACCAATTTCTCTGAGCCAGGTAAAGCGTTCCTGGCTCATTTCTTCGGGCAGGATGGCTACAGCGGTAACACCCATCAGGTGAGAGTCGAAAGCGCCTCCGCGGCAATAGTTACCGGTTGATGGCCAGACAGCCTTGTGATACGTCGGGTCGAATTCGCCTGTGAGAATCCGTGGTGCCAGGCAGCCGTAAGCAGCTCCCACTTTATGGGCACCGGTAGGGAAGTATTTGCCGACCAGCAGGATGATGCGGGTCTTTACGCCGGTAATTTCAGAAGGAATTTCAATATAATTCACCCCGCCATAGAGGCCGCCTTTAGCAACAGGCTGGTTTTTCCAGGTAATCCTGAAAAGATTGGCGGGATGAAGATCCCATAATCCAATATTCTTAAGCTGATTTTTAATTTTTTCCGGTACAAGTTCCGGGTTGCGCATTTGTGCAAATGTGGGAAGTACAATCTCTTTTTCGCGGAAACGTTCAATGGCTTTTTGCCTTGCAGCAGGGTTTACAATTTTATCAGTCAGTTTTATCATTTGTTACGCTTTTACTTTGCAAAGTTATGAATGTTATGCGGGTATTTCAGTTAATTCTTGAAGTTGTAATTCATCCCTGTATACTGCTAACCGAATCGATCAGCACTTTCATTTCTGCTGCTTTACTCAAGACAATTCCGGAATGGGTGTCTTTCGTCCTTACTGCACTAATGATATGAAAATCAGCTAAATCAAAGTTGACATTTATTAAATCATCTGAGAATACATAAAAATCTGCATCTTTGGATAACTGCATGACCTGTTTGCCGATACGGTGAAACAAGGTGGTGGTTGTGCCTTTTTTATGCAAAAAGAATCCGTTTTCAGTCTGGTTGAAGCTTTTTTCAGTCAGGCAAAACCGTGGTTTATCGCTGAATGGTGAGCCTTTGGTCGGGCAAAAGGTGGTACAGTTCCCACATTCGTTGCAGAAATCGGCCACATTCAACACC
>Ga0079306_1002368_pt1 | contig 10640 bp, 11 predicted proteins | sample Methanotroph_Enr_FD_79181 | JGI IMG/M metagenome (GOLD analysis project Ga0079306, IMG submission 79181) | Enriched soil microbial communities from Old Woman Creek wetland in Ohio, USA - Methanotroph_Enrichment_5 | ecosystem: Environmental > Terrestrial > Soil > Wetlands | place: USA: Ohio...
AGTTTTGGCGTTTTGGTAACCGTCCCAAAACTGCTGGAGGAATTAATAGTAAAACGAGTGACTCCTGCTTTCCCCTTTTTGGTGGTAATCAGCACTACCCCATTGGCACCGCGCGATCCATAGATGGCGGTCGCATCGGCATCCTTAAGCACCTCAATGCTTTCTATGTCCTGCGGATTAATCGAATTCAGCGGACTGGTCATGGTTGGCGCAGTGCCTGAAGTAGCAATAGAACCAATGGTTTCGGAGGAATATGGAACACCGTCAATAATATACAGTGGCTGGTTCCCATCGGCACGCAAACTATTTTGCCCTCTTATTTTGATGGTAAAAGAACCACCCGGAGAACCGCTGTCTTGCACAATATCAACCCCCGCCATTCTGCCCTGCATGGCAGCAAGAACATTAGTCACAGGCTGTTTCTCAATGTCTTTTGCTGAAATCTTGGCAATACTTCCCGTTCGTTCGCTTTCTTTAACGGAGTAGTAACCCGCATTAATTTTCACTTCCTGCAGTTGGGTGGCATCTTCTTGTAGGTGTACACTAACTACAGTACGTCCATCTATAGGAATATTTAATGTGGTATACCCTACGAAAGAAAAAACTAGAATATCAGTGGCCATGGCCATTATGCTATATTTACCTTGATAATCAGTAATGGTGGCTGTTGATTTTCCGGCTACAGATACCGTAACACCCGGCAGTATACCCTGACTGTCTCTTACCGTTCCGGTAATATTGTGTTGTTGAAGAATGAGTTTTGGCAATGGCGTTCTAGCCATAACGGGATGACAGCAAAGGTATAATCCAAAAAAAACAGGATAATAAAGAGCCGCCCAACCCTTGTAAAATGAAAATTTATTCATAATATTGGTTTGGTTAATTGAAACGTTAGTTTTTGTTTAGCTATAGGCCCTCCATGCAGTTGTCGAGACGGTTAGAGGGTCTTTTTTTGTTTTGTTTTTAATAGCCTGCGCTGAAATACTAATTCAAAATAAAGAAACAGCGCACCCATTAGGTAAGTAATATTTCTTTTTTATTTCATAGGCATGCGGGTTTACAGGTTAGAGACTAACTGATATACGAGACTGTGAAATAAGGAAGTGCGCTAAGAATTAAAGTAGAGTATTAACCTTTAAATATAAAGGCGTGGGTTGTTCTCAACTTATTATGCATTAAAGGTACTGGAATGACCCGCGCGCAAACAAGTGAGCCCACGCCAATATTATATGGCGTGAACATTTACACTTATCACCCTGCGCGCTTAAAAATTTCCAGTTTTTTAATGCAAGATTCAAAGCGAATGCTTCAAATATTTTATATGAAGAATCGCAAATTTAATAAATGATTATCTATTTTTTCAAATAAATACATAATCTAAAGAACAAATATATGAAATATTTTTTCACATTGTCAAATTTGACAATTATTTTTCTACAATTTACCTCAATTTCACATTGTGAAAGAAATTAGAAAAAAATATTATATAAAATTCGGAGAGAATTTACAAGTCCTTCTAAATAAATATGGAAAAGATGTTATGACTGTAGCTTCCATAGGAAAAATAGAACCTAAACAAGTTTACCGTGTATTGAATGGAGAACATGGTGCCTCTATGGGCACAATAATATCTATTGCTAAAGGTTTAGAAATTCAGCCAAAAGAGTTATTTGAGTTTGAATTTGATTTAAAAAAAGAATAATTCAATTTTAATAAGAAAGATGCTGAGAAGCATCTTTTTTTATTTAAAAATCCAAAATTATAGTATTCAATTCGCGAATCACACACCATACTATTTGTAGCTAACTCAATAAAATTATAGGTTTGAAGTCTTAATCAAATTTATAATAACAATGGAGTGGTATGAAATAATAGGGTTCATAGCGTTATGGGTTTTAGGTCTATATCTAAGAGGGAAGTTCTATGGGCATAAAAAGAATATGTTTCATAATGATAGTTGGAAAACTAGACAAAAGAAATGAAAAAAGATGCAGAGTGTGTCTTTGTTTATTTACATTTTAATTTTTTTACTGATAATGAGGAAAACCGTAAAGGATAATAGAAATGGTTTTGTACGTTTGGTGCGGTCGGTAAAAAACCATTTTATGGTACAAAGCAAACCTAATTCGGGTAGATTGTAGCCACTATGTGACTGGTGTATACACAAGTTAGATAACAATCAAATTAAATAAAGAGGAAAAGAATATGAATAGAAAACTAATAGGAAGTGATGGAATGGCAATAATTATTCCTGATGGACATCGCGGGCTTCAAGGTTCTGACGGTAGAATGGTTCCAATCCCGCCAGGTGGTCGTGGCCTACAAGGTAGTGATGGACGTATGGTTGCTATTCCAACGGGAGGTCGTGGTTTGCAAGGTTCTGACGGCAGAATGGTTGCAATAAGATCTGGCTCACGTGGACTTCAAGGTAGCGATGGACGGATGGTTGAGATACTTGCTGGAGCTAGAGGAATTCAGGGCTCTGATGGAAGAATGGTTGCAATAAGACCAGGTCATAGAGGTGTTCAAGGACCAGATGGGCGAATGGTTGCAATTGCTCCAGGTAAACGAGCGGTACCAGATGCAAATGGAAGAATGCGAAATAAATAATAATGTCGATTTATATGTTCCGAACATGTACAGAACAATTAAATTATTCGAGAGAAAAATTTTGGAAAGATTTACTGGTATAGATGAAGAAATAGCCGCATTTCAGTTTTAAATACTAGAGAAAAAATCGTCATCTAACAATGTATATGAAATCATAGCATCCTGCGGGATACTACGTTTCATATACTAAACGTTATAAGCAATCGTAATACGAACCTGAAAATTAAATGGAGATATTAAACATTCTTAATAAAACTATTGAATACTTTGGAATTGGAAACATAATTTCCATCATTACCTTTTTAATAGGTCTTTTTATCTCTTACTACTTTTATTTTAAATCGTTTTACAGATTGGTTTACTCAACTAATACAATTTGTAAAACTTGTAAAAAAACTAGTGATTGGTCTAATCCCGAAAATATGTTTAGAACCAGAATCTTGATTTATAATAATGGTAGGAAAACTTTATCAGCTGAACAAATCAATAAATTAGAGATTATTTCATCCGGTAAAATTGACAATATCATTATATTAAAAAATATAGAAGGACTTTCTACAAATATTGATAAAAAAATCGCAAAGCTTAATTTTGAAAATTTAGATTCAACTGATTTTATTGTTCTAGAAGTAGCTCATAACGGTAATATAAATTTGGAAGGCAGGGTAGTTGAAACTGGGAAATTACTTCACACTGAGCCTAGAAATTGGGTAATACTCAATGGCTTTTTTGTCATATTTATTACACTTATGTTGTTCTACAATATGCATACAATGCTTGGTAAAGAAAACCCAGACATTTGGCTGTTCACTTTAAATTTTATTGTCTTATACGGAATCTTTATGGTAATAAGATTTATTCATCAATTGTTATTTATTCCCGATAGTTTATCTAATAGATATCTAGAAACAAAAGATAAATGGAGTTTAGAATTCAATAATTAAAAACTACTGCCTATAACAGCTAAGGTTTCGTTGGGCTTGCAAAGCCAACAATGAAACCTGTGTTGAACGGAACTGGAGTTAGTTTTAAAAGTATTTTAATTGTAGTTTAAATCACATATATTTACTTTCTAATTAACAAAATTGAGTTCGTTCGGAGGTTTTTAGACGAACTGGGGTGATAGGCAATTTTAAAAGACAAAATTCAAAATGATATACATAATAGCGACAAAAGGAGGTTTAGGAGTAGAAATATGGGGAACATATGAAGATTTAAATAACTTTTATGGAGTTATCGGTAAGTTTTGGAATGACGAAAATAAATTGAACAAAAAAGGGTTTGACAATAGAGACGCTTTGATTAGTGGATTTTCTTACGAAATAAGGAAAGCGAAAGACGGAAGTCGATTAAAAAGAAACAAAAGTCACTTTTCATTTGATGAACAAACTTATTATGGTGTTCAAATATCTTGGGTTCATTTTCTATTTTCATTGACCTCATTAAAGTTCAATATGAGATATAGTGAAACTAACAAATTCGACATTTCACAAATTTTGTTAATTGAATTTTGGCTAGAGAAAGCAATGAAAAATTATGATGAAATTGGAGCGAAGAATCTAATTGGTTTTATTGAAGACGGACTTTATGGTGGTAATGACCATATATATCAATGTATGAGAAGTATAAACCTTGATTTTTTCATTTTAGGTGGTGGAAAACGAGCTTTTAGAAAACTACCTGACTTGTTGAAAAAGGGTGTTTATTATACAGAAGAATATAAAGACTATCTAAAGTTTTTGGAAACTGAAGCAAAAAAGTTAAACTGTGACATTTCAGATCTGGAACTTAGTGATGATGACTTTGACTATGAAAAATTGAAATGGTAAAAAATGTTTTTTGTATCTTTCTATATTCTATTAAATTTAAAATATCACATTAATGGAAAATGCAACCAATCTTGAGTTAAGAAATTTTTTTATTGAATATCTTGAAAAAACAATGAGTTATGCAAAAAATCATCCTGAATACGACATTAATAAAAATAATTACCATTTACATTCAGACAATGCAAAATTAGCTTTAACAATATTAAATTTTACAACCAAATTGAAAGATTTAATTTTTGATTTAAAAAAAACACAAGTTTTTATACAAAGGTTTCCTAATAAAAAATTTTATGAAGAAAATGAAATTGACCAATTGGCGTACATAAAATATCATTATGAAGTTTTCCTTCATAAAATTCATACAATTCTTGAAATAAAAAAATTAGCAGTAAATGAATTTTACAAAATTGGTTTAGACGAAAAAGATTGTAGTTGGAAGAATTTAAAAAATCAACCGAAGTTAAAAAACAAACCAGTTTCAACAATTATCGAATTTTACTTTAAATCGTTTGAACACATAATAAAACATCGAAATTTAAATACACATAGAGCTTTTTTTGGTGACAAAAAAAATGAAGAATTAAGCTTTGATTATTCAATCTATAAAAATGCTGAAAAATATGGTTATGATGTTGGAGAAGATTTTAGAAGAATAATTCCTAAAACATTTCTCAATTATTTGATTAAAGATTATAGAAAAGAAAAAATTGATTATATAAAAAACGGAACGCAAATTGCCGAAAATTACATTGAACAATTTGAAACAATTATATTAACGGAATTTTTTATAAAAGTTAAAAAATAATAAGAAACGAACTGGTAACAGATCCATCAAACTAGGCGAGAAAAGCCTTCAAAAAACACTGAAGATGACAACTGCTATATTATGACAAAAAAATAAAAATCTGTTTAGAAACTAAAAACGAAATTAGAAAGATGCTGAGAGGTCTCTTTTTGAGGTGATATGAAATATTTTTTTGTGTAAAAAAATAAAATTGATGTCCCTTAAAAAAATTATACTTTAATAAGGTTCTCTACAGCTAGTTTATTTGCAATAGTAGTATAAATATCTGTTGTGCTTTCAGGTGTTTCAATGGATACTGTTAATGAATATCTTAAAGTGCTGTTTGCTTTCTTTTGTTTTTTAAGCTGCTTCCACCATCCTGACGCTATGGGGTAAATAGCTAATATATTACAAGTTGCAATTTCGGCAGCAGTACCTTTCCAATAATTGCTATGTATGGATCCCTTAAAAACATTATCTGCTCCTAATGACCATCTATCATTGCCGGTTTCTCTCTCTATGTCTGTTGAATCTAGTTTAGGTACACCAAGTGCTTGCTTTAAATCATCCTGATTTATCCTATTGGTTCTCAATTTGAAATTATCAAAATCTTCACCTGGATTAATCAATAAAAATTTTAGTGCAGTTGACTGATAAGAATATTTTGTAGAATACCCTTTATCTCCAGGATTTGGCTCTATAAAATAAGAAAGTGTAACTCTTAATATTGTGTTAGCTGCTCCTAAATTTTGTAATATTTCCTTTGGCCAAGGAAATTCATAATAATGGATATCTTTGGTCTTAATATTGCGACCATCTAATACATAGGGTTGAATAGATTGTTCCGATATGAATGTTAAGTAATTTGACTTACATTGAATTGCTTTCTCTAAATTTGGAACACCGTAACCGTAAATTCTTAGAAGTCTTAAAGCTTCGGAACTTTTTTTGGTAATGTTATAACCAAACTGATTAAACATTTCTTCTGTCCAACTTGCTGAATGTATCATTAAACCTCTAAGAGTTTCGGGCCATGCTTCAGGATAAATATCTCTAAGTTTTGCTAAAAAATTTGATGCTGAGGCTGTAGCAGCACTTGTGGCATTTATAGTAGAAAAATTATTAGTAATTGAGATATTAGATGTTGTCAATATTTCTAAATCATCTTCCTGATTTATGTCTCCATTATTTAGACTTTCAAGATTTCCTCCCTCAAAAATAACATCAGGTTTTATTGGCCATGAATTTTCCCAAGAACTTGACGTACGACTGAATGGAGATAATTCGGCTTTGTTTGCAACAGTTTGCCTATCAGGTAATGTCTTTAAAGTATATGCACCCACGCTTATCGCATTCCAAGATTGGGCTGGACTTTCCACGGCTAAATCCAAATTGCTTTTTGGATAGTTTTTCCAGTCCTCTTCATCACGAACATTACCTATACTTATAACAAATAGTTTTTTGTCATTTTCATCTGTTCCAAAAATTATGCTATCGACTACCGCCGACCATGTTGATGGTTTTCCAAAATCATTTTGATATTCACTGGTAACCGCTAAACAATATATTCTCTTAAAATTAGGATTATTAATCACAGCAGTATTAACAGCATCTAATGTTATAAATGGATATTGATGAGCCTGATTTCCGTTTTGGGGTAAAATTTTTACAGATTCTAATAGGTGATTAATGTTTGTTGTAACATTATTTTCCAATATACTATTCAAATTTCCATAAGTTGCTACTCCAGCCATCCTAGTTCCGTGACCACTCATATCGTTAATGCCCCAAGCAGAATCAACAGTTAATTTATTTGAGTCGGACAGAACCGGACTTAATAATAAATGCCCATTGTTGATACCAGTATCTAAAATAGTTACATAATTATTTGTTTCTGTGAAATTGATTTTACTTAAAGCATCCTGAATCCAATCTTCACGTTCAACCGTAATCTGACTAAGCCAAAAACTATTTAGTTCTTCAGTTTTCCTAATTTCTGCTATTAATGGAAAAGATTTAATTAATTCTGATAACTGCTCGTAGTTTGCCTGTACAACAGCAATTGTTCTTTGTGGGAAACTGATATAATTTTCAATTAATTCAATATCAAATATTGTACAAATACTTTTAAGATGTTGAAGATAATGATCAGGATTAGCTTCCTCTGCATCCAACCATAACTCGCACCATATTTGCTGTTCCCTCGGTAAAAATTCAATAGGACTGCTCCAAAGATTTTCTATTGTAGAAATGGAGATATTTTCAATGGTATCAATTAATGGCTGGTTTTTAGGTTTCTCCTGATCTACGCCCTTATAAAAAGCATTTTGGGATAAATATTCTTCAACCTTTTTTAAAAGCCCTTCTTTTTTATTTTCTGGAATGAAAACTGTTGCAATTTGCTGTTGCCTTTCTTCATCAGATTTAACATTTAACAATTTTGCACCATTAGCATCCAAAGAACTTAATTGCAAGTTATCATTTACCGCACTGGTGAAACTTATATATTCTCCATTTTTTACAGGTAATCCTTTTTCCTTCCTTTCTGTAATCTCATTATTATGAAATTCCCAGATATCAGTTAAAGCAGATAATAAAAACTCGCCATGTTGCGCTCTGTCTCGTTGAGGAAATATTATAGTAGAAGAACCTCCCTTTTGAGTGGTGGTGAAATTTTGAGTAGTATAAACCTTTTTAAGGAATAAATGGGGCTTGAAGTCATTGCTCATAAATGTAATTACAGCATATGGTGAATTTTTCTATCTTTTACCATCTGAATTAATATTTTTTGCGTTACAATATTTTTATCAGTCAATATTATTTCTTTGAGCGCATCATAACAAGCGTTTGTTATTTCAGCATGACTTAACCCCAAAGCGGCTGAAATTGTCGTATCTAATGAGAAATTTCCTAAATATTTATTCAGTTTTATTTTTATTAATTCTTCAATATCTTTTTTGGTGGGTAACGTATAATTTATAATGTCATCGAAACGTCTGAAAAGTGCTGAATCAAGAATTTTTATATTATTTGTAGCTCCAAAAATAATGCTTTCAGAACTATCCTGTTCAATAAATTGCAAAAAGGAATTTAAAACCCTACGCATTTCACCCACTTCATTATCTCTTCCCCTTTCGGCACCTATAGCATCAAATTCATCAAACAGATAAACTCCTCGATTTGAAATCATCATATCGAAAATCTGACGAAGTTTGGAAGCAGTTTCACCCATATACTTCGTCATTAGTTTATCCATCATAATGACATATAAAGGCAGTTTTAATTCTCCTGAAATAGCTGAAGCTGTGGCCGTTTTTCCGGTACCAGGCAATCCTGATAAAAGAACTTTTCTACGATTCTGTAGACCAAATTTTTGTATCTTATCCCTTTGTTTGTATTCCTTAATGATTCTGTGAAGCTTATTATTAACTTCATTGGAAAGTATTAATTCACTTAACTTGTTTTCAGGGTAATAGACAAGAACCAAATCACTTAAATCGGGATTAATTTTAATAACTTTAAATCCATCAGTTTTTGAACGATCAACTAAGGCTTTTATATCTTTAGCTATAGACATATGGCCCTGCCTCGCTTCATGTGCAGCCACTTGTAGTGCTATAGAGGTAAATCGATCATTATCGTTCTTGTAATGAGATTGAAGTAAGGATTTTATTTGTTCAGCTGTTGCCATAAAACAAAAGTAATAAAAAAATAGACTTTTTAATATTTAGTTGCTCTTATCTTCATTTTTAAGTAGTATTACTATAGTTAACTTTTATAATTGAATAATTTCTAAATACAATTCTACCAGTTATTAAAACTCTTATGCATCGCATAATTACAAAAACAATCGACATAGATGTAATAAGGGAAAAATCAAATTATAACCACTATGCAATTCGGGAATTTCACTATTCAATTCAGGAATCGAATACCACATCATTTGCAACTCTAGCAGACAGCCAATAGATTTGTCACGATTCATTTCAAGAATCAAACTAATTGTAAATCTAAAACAACTGCGATGAAATTATTTTATGATTCGTTGATGTCCGAATTGGAACATCAATTAAAATTAACCCCTCTGGAAACAGAAAATCCAGTACAGTCAGTCGAACAAGCAATAAGGTATAGCATTGCTGCCTTAGAGAGACTCAAAACCTTTTTTATGAAATATAAACGGTTAAACAAAAAAGAGGAAATAGAATTCTTCCGGGGCATCAAGCCAAAGTTTGCCAGCAAACTAATTTACTACAACGAAATCTATACTATCGAAACCAAAAAGCCATTCGGTTCTCAAAAAACTATGTTTAAATATTATAAAGCAGAACTCATTAAATTGAAAGTCTTTTTCGAGAAGAACCAGGAATTTTACCGGTACTACCGTACAGGCAACAACTGTCTGGACAATAAATATTTTATAAGGGAAAAATATGACATTAAGCTTATGCTGGATAGCGTGTATTTTCAGGCTGATCCTCGCTTCGCTACCTCCCATGACTACAAGGTGGCTCGCATACTAGCCAACGATGAGATAAAAGTTTTTCTGGAAGAGCAAATAGAAAAATTAGAAAGAAAAACAATAAAAATCCAATCGCCTTCTCCACTTCTAAAAGGCCTAAAATGGACTGGATCCAAAGTAGAAATGATTGAATTGATTTATGCGCTCCATACAGAAGGTGTTTTTAATAACGGGGATTCCAGTTTAAAAGAAGTGACAACCTTTTTCGAAACTGCTTTTAATATTGATTTGGGGCAGTTCAACAGGGTTTTTCTGGAAATCCGAAACAGAAAATCCGAAAGAACTAAATTTCTGAATACGCTCAAAAACAAGCTTATAATCCGTATGGACGAAGCTGATGAAAATTAAAAAGGGCTGCTCAAAAATGAGCAGCCTTTTCAGCATTGACTGTGCCAACAGCTTATCTTAAAGCGGAAGTCCATTACTCGGTACTACCGTCAACCTCAATAAAATGGGTTATGAGATTTTTCCAGTCTGGATCAACGACCTTAACTACTTCTGTTTGGGCCGAATAAGTCGAAATGCTTTCCGAAAAACTTTCCGGTACAAAATGAGCCTCAAATAACTCCTTGTCGACATGCCCGGCTGAAACATGGGGATCCTCAATGTTGGCAGGCACTACATCCGCTTTTCTGGAATTATAATTTTGAATCTCATTCTTTGCATCTACTTTTCCTGAAGTATCATCGGATACAAAAGGTGTATCGGTAGTACAGGAATTAAGGGTAAACAAAAAGGACATGCAAATTAGAGTGCCAAGGCCTGAATAGATTTTTTTCATCTTTGTTAATGTTTTAAATGTTACTGATTACTTTTTTTCATCAGTTCATTTCTCCCGGGGTAATCTGAACAATGTTGATATTGGTTTTGCTCATAACAAAACCGTTTGAATTCA
>Ga0079306_1002369_pt1 | contig 10635 bp, 7 predicted proteins | sample Methanotroph_Enr_FD_79181 | JGI IMG/M metagenome (GOLD analysis project Ga0079306, IMG submission 79181) | Enriched soil microbial communities from Old Woman Creek wetland in Ohio, USA - Methanotroph_Enrichment_5 | ecosystem: Environmental > Terrestrial > Soil > Wetlands | place: USA: Ohio...
AGACCCAGCACCACGTCTTGCGAGGGCACAATGGCCGGCTCGCCATTGGCGGGGAACAGGATGTTGTTCGACGCCAGCATCAGCGTGCGGCATTCCATCTGCGCTTCCACCGACAGCGGCACGTGAACGGCCATCTGGTCACCGTCAAAGTCGGCGTTGAAAGCCGAGCAGACGAGCGGGTGCAGCTGGATCGCCTTGCCTTCAATCAGGATGGGCTCAAAGGCCTGAATACCGAGCCGGTGCAGCGTAGGCGCACGGTTCAGCATGATCGGGTGCTCCTTGATGACCTCTTCCAGAATGTCCCACACCACCGGGGAACCGGATTCGACTTCTTTCTTGGCCGCCTTGATGGTGGTGGCAATGCCACGCACTTCGAGCTGGGCGAAGATGAAAGGCTTGAACAGTTCCAGCGCCATCAGTTTGGGCAAACCGCACTGGTGCAGTTTGAGCGTCGGGCCCACGGTAATCACGGAACGACCCGAGTAGTCGACGCGTTTGCCCAGCAAGTTCTGGCGGAAACGGCCCGACTTGCCTTTGATCATGTCGGCCAGCGACTTCAGCGCGCGCTTGTTGGCGCCCGTCATGGCTTTGCCACGGCGACCGTTGTCGAGCAGCGAGTCCACAGCTTCCTGCAGCATGCGCTTTTCGTTGCGGGCAATGATTTCAGGCGCTTTGAGTTCCAGCAAACGGCGCAGGCGGCTGTTGCGGTTGATCACGCGGCGATACAGGTCGTTCAGGTCGGAGGTGGCAAAGCGACCGCCGTCCAGCGGCACCAGCGGACGCAGGTCCGGTGGCAGCACGGGCAACACGTCGAGCACCATCCAGCCGGGCTTGATGCCGGACTTCTTGAATCCCTCCATCAATTTCAAGCGCTTGGCGTTTTTCTTGATCTTGATTTCGGAGCCGGTCAGGTCGTTGCGCAGCTTGTCGATTTCAACGTCGAGATCGAGGCCTTCGAGCAGGTCCTTGATGCCTTCGGCGCCCATCTTGGCGGTGTATTCGTCGCCGTATTCCTTGCGCTTGGCGTCGTAATCATCTTCCGACATGATGCTGAATTTCTTCAGCGGGGTCATGCCGGGGTCGGTCACCACGTAGGCTTCAAAGTACAGCACGCGTTCGATGTCGCGCAGCGTCATGTCGAGCACCAGGCCCAAACGCGACGGCAGCGACTTCAGGAACCAGATGTGCGCGCAGGGAGCGGCCAGGTCGATGTGACCCATGCGCTCGCGGCGGACCTTGGTCTGCGTGACTTCGACGCCGCACTTCTCGCAGATGACACCGCGGTGCTTGAGGCGTTTGTACTTGCCGCACAGGCATTCGTAGTCCTTGATGGGGCCAAAAATCTTGGCGCAAAAAAGACCGTCGCGCTCAGGCTTGAAAGTACGGTAGTTGATGGTTTCAGGCTTTTTGACTTCACCGAAAGACCACGAACGGATCTTCTCGGGCGAGGCCATGCCGATCTTGATGGCATCGAAATGCTCATCCGGTGTGAATTGCTTGAACAGGTCGAGTAATGATTTCATGATTTAAATCCTTTTCTTTCCTGCTGAATTAGCTGCGTTCCAGCTCGATATCGATACCGAGCGAACGAATTTCCTTGACCAGCACGTTGAACGACTCGGGCATGCCCGCAGTGATCGCGTGCTCGCCCTTGACAATGCTTTCGTACACCTTGGTACGACCCTGCACGTCGTCGGACTTGACGGTGAGCATTTCCTGCAAGGTGTAGGCGGCGCCATAGGCTTCCAGCGCCCAGACCTCCATCTCGCCGAAACGCTGGCCACCGAATTGCGCCTTGCCGCCCAGCGGCTGCTGGGTCACCAGGCTGTAGGGGCCGGTCGAGCGGGCGTGCATCTTGTCGTCCACCAAGTGGTGCAGCTTCAAGAAGTGCATGTAACCCACGGTGGTTGGGCGCTCGAATGGGTCGCCGGTGCGTCCGTCATACAGCTGGGCCTGGGTACGCGTCACGGTCAGCCCCTTGGACTGGGCAATGTCGTCAGGGTAAGCCAGTTGCAGCATGGTCATGATGTCCGCTTCCGAGGCGCCATCGAACACTGGCGTGGCGAAAGGCACGCCGCTGGTCATGTTGCTGGCCATCGCGAGGATGTCCTCATCAGACAAGGAGTCCAGATCCTCGGTACGGCCCGACTTGTTGTAGATCGTGTCCATGAACTGACGCAGCTCGGCCACTTTGGCCTCGGCCTGCAGCATGTCGCCAATCCGCCGGCCCAAGCCTTTGGCGGCCCAGCCCAGATGAACCTCAAGCACCTGACCCACGTTCATGCGCGAAGGCACGCCCAGGGGGTTCAGCACGATGTCGCATGGCGTACCGTCAGCCATGTGGGGCATGTCTTCAATCGGAACGATCTTGGACACCACGCCCTTGTTACCGTGACGGCCGGCCATCTTGTCACCAGGCTGCAAATGGCGTTTGACCGCCAGGTACACCTTGACCATCTTGAGCACGCCGGACGGCAGCTCGTCGCCCTGCGTGAGCTTTTTACGTTTTTCCTCGAAAGCCAGGTCAAAGCTGTGACGCGTCTGCTCCATGGCGTTCTTGATGCTCTCCAGCTGGGAAGCCACGTCGTCATCCGCAGGACGGATGTCAAACCAGTGGAACTTTTCAACCTCGGCCAGGTAGGCCTTGTCGATCTTGGTGCCTTTGGCGAGCTTTTTCGGGCCGCCGTTGGCAACCTTGCCGTTGAGGAGTTTTTCGATGCGGTCAAATGCATCGGCTTCCACAATCCGCAGCTGGTCGTTGAGGTCCAGGCGGAAGCGCTTGAGCTCATCGTCAATGATCTGCTGGGCACGCTTGTCGCGCACAATGCCTTCACGGGCGAAGACCTGCACGTCGATCACGGTCCCTTGCGAGCCTTGGCTCACGCGCAGCGAGGTGTCTTTCACATCGCTGGCTTTTTCGCCGAAGATGGCGCGCAGCAGTTTTTCTTCCGGCGTCAGCGTGGTCTCGCCTTTTGGCGTGACCTTGCCCACCAGCGTGTCGCCCGGCTGGACTTCAGCGCCGACATAAATGATGCCGGATTCGTCGAGACGGTTGAGTTGCTGCTCGGACAGGTTGGGGATGTCGCGGGTGATCTCTTCACAGCCCAGCTTGGTGTCGCGCGCCATCACAACAAGTTCCTCGATGTGAATCGAGGTGTAGCGGTCTTCAGCCACGATGCGCTCGGAAATCAGGATCGAGTCTTCGAAGTTGTAGCCGTTCCACGTCATGAAGCCGATCAGCATGTTCTGGCCGATCGAGATTTCGCCGAGGTCGGTCGATGCACCGTCGGCAATCACGTCACCCTTGGCCAGCTGGTCGCCCCGCTTGACGATGGGACGCTGGTGGATGTTGGTGTTCTGGTTGGAGCGCTGATACTTGATCAGGTTGTAGATGTCCACACCGACTTCACCGGCCAGGGCCTCCGCATCATTGACACGTATCACAACCCGGGTCGCGTCGACGTAGTCCACCACACCACCACGGGTGGCGGTGACCACGGTACCCGAGTCCACGGCCGCAACGCGCTCGATGCCGGTGCCGACCAGGGGCTTTTCCGGACGCAGCACGGGCACGGCCTGACGCGACATGTTGGCGCCCATCAGCGCGCGGTTGGCGTCATCATGCTCAAGGAAGGGCACCAGCGAGGCGGCCACCGAAACGATCTGCGCCGGCGACACGTCCATGTACTGAATGCGCTCGGCACCGACAAGAATGGATTCGCCGTTTTCACGGGCAGACACCAGTTCTCCGGTCAGCTTGCCGGCGTCATCCAGCAAGGCGTTGGCCTGGGCGATGACGTACTTGCCTTCTTCAATGGCCGACAGGTAGTCAATCTGGTCGGTGATCTTGCTTTCCACCACGCGGCGGTACGGCGTTTCGATAAAGCCGTAATCGTTGAGGCGGGCATACAAAGCCAGCGAATTGATCAAACCGATGTTCGGGCCTTCAGGCGTTTCAATCGGGCACACGCGACCGTAGTGGGTCACGTGCACGTCACGCACTTCAAAGCCGGCACGTTCGCGGGTCAAACCACCCGGGCCAAGGGCCGAAACACGGCGCTTGTGGGTAATTTCAGCCAGCGGATTCGTCTGGTCCATGAACTGCGACAGCTGGGACGCACCGAAGAATTCCTTCAGGGCGGCGGAAATCGGCTTGCTGTTGATCAGGTCATGCGGCATCAGCGGCTCTTGCTCGGCCTGGCCCAGACGCTCTTTCACGGCTTTTTCAATGCGGGCCAGACCGGTGCGGTACTGGTTTTCCGCGAGTTCGCCGACGCAACGCACACGGCGATTGCCAAGGTGGTCAATGTCATCGACCTGGCCGTTGCCGTTACGCAAGTCCACCAGGATCTTGACGACCGCGAGGATGTCCTCGTTGGTCATGACCATGGGGCCGGTGGAGTCCTCACGACCGACACGGGCGTTGAACTTCATGCGGCCCACCCGGGACAGATCGTAGGTGTCGGGGTTGTAGAACAGGCGCTGGAACAGGGCCTGGACGGCGTCTTCGGTGGGCGGCTCGCCGGGGCGCATCATGCGGTAGATCGCGACACGCGCGGCAAACTCGTCAGCCGTTTCATCGGCACGCAGGGTTTGCGAGATGTACGAACCCTGGTCGAGTTCGTTGGTGTACAGCACTTGCAGGTCGTGCACGCCAGCCAGGCGCAGCTTTTTCAGCAGCAGTTCGGACAATTCATCGTTGGCCTTGGCGATGATCTCACCGGTCTCGGCGTCGATGATGTTCTTGGCGACCACACGACCCACCAGGAAATCTTCAGGCACGCTGATGCTGGTGGTGCCACTTTGCTCGAGTTCGCGGGTGTGACGCACGGTGATACGCTTGTCTTTCGCCACCACAACCTTGCCGGCCTTGTCGGTAATATCGAAACGGGCGACTTCACCGCGCATGCGTTCGGCGACGAATTCCAGCTGGGCGCCACTGTCCATCAGACGGAAGTTGTCGAAGACAAAGAAATTGGCCAGGATGGATTCCGGATTCAGGCCGATCGCCTTGAGCAAAATCGTGACCGGCATCTTGCGGCGACGGTCAACCCGGAAATAAAGCACGTCTTTCGGATCAAACTCGAAGTCGAGCCATGACCCGCGGTAAGGAATAATGCGGGCCGAAAACAGCAATTTGCCCGAGCTGTGGGTTTTGCCCTTGTCGTGCTCAAAGAACACGCCCGGCGAACGGTGCAACTGCGACACGATCACGCGTTCAGTCCCGTTGATCACGAATGAGCCCTTGTCCGTCATGAGCGGCACTTCGCCCATGTAAACCTCTTGCTCCTTGACTTCCTTGACAACCTTGGACTGCGACGTCGATGACTCGCGGTCATAGATGATCAATTGCACTTTGGCACGCACGGCCGACGCAAACGTCAGGCCTCGGGTCTGGCATTCGCGCACGTCGAAAGCCGGTTTGGCCAGGTTGTACTCGATGAACTTCATCTCGACAAAACCGTTGTGCGAGACGATGGGGAAGGCGTTGTCAAACGCCGCCTGCAGGCCTTCAATGGCGCGCTTCTGGGGCGCGCGGTCAGCTTGAAGGAACGCGGTGTACGCGTCTTTCTGCATTTGCAGCAAATAGGGAACAGCTAATACGCTCTCGCGATTGCCGAAGCTTTTGCGGATGCGTTTACGTTCGGTATAGGAATAGGCCATGAGTTCTCCGCGTTGATGGGCTCTGATGACTCTCGTGCCCGAATACACCACGTATTCGGACAGGCTTGGTGGTTGGCCACTACCAACCATGGCGGACGGTGACGCATTGCATGTCACCCGAACCAAGGCATTTTCTGAAGTCGGGGGGTCAGAAAACACTGGAAAAAAGACTGCAACAATCCTTTTTCCAGTGCTTCTACAAAACACGAAAGGCTGGAAGCCCGACTTGGGTCTTCCAGCCTTTGCGAACGCAAGAATTACTTGAGTTCGACTTTCGCGCCAGCTTCTTCGAGCTTTTTCTTGGCAGCTTCTGCGTCGGCTTTTGGAGCGCCTTCCTTGACGTTCTTCGGAGCGCCGTCCACCAGGTCTTTGGCTTCCTTGAGGCCCAGACCGGTGAGCTCGCGCACGGCCTTGATGACCTGCACTTTATTCGGGCCGACTTCAAGCAGCACGACATTGAAGTCGGTCTTTTCTTCAGCCGCTGCAGCGCCTGCACCAGCACCGCCGGCAGCGGGCGCTGCCATGGCGGCTGCGCTCACACCAAATTTCTCTTCAATGGCTTTCACCAGGTCGTTGAGTTCGAGGACCGTCATGCTATCCAGCGCGGTCAAAAATGCGTCTTTATCGAATGCCATTTTGATTTCCTAAAAAAGTTGGGTACAAGTTACGCCGCTGCGGGCTCTGCAGCAGGCTCTGCGGCTTGCGCCACATCGTCCACGCCGCCTTTTTTCGCTGCCAGCGCGGCCAGCACAACGGCCGTACGCGACATGGGCGACATCAGCAAGCCACACAACATAGCCAACAACACGTCCTTGGAAGGAATGCTGGCCAATTGCTTCACGCCGTTCACGTCTAGCGGTTTGCCACCAAATACACCCCCGCGAATCACCAACTTGTCGTTGGTTTTCGCGAAGTCAGCCACTACTTTTGCAGCAGCGACAGCATCGATGGAAAAGCCGTAGATCAACGGACCGGTCATCTGGTCGGACACGACTTCAAATGCGCTACCTGCCACGGCACGGCGAGCCAGGGTGTTCTTCAGAACACTCAGGTTCACGCCTTTGTCGCGGGCTTGGCTACGCAGCTTGGTCATGTCAGCGACCGTGATGCCACGGTATTCCGCCATCACGAGCGTTTGAGCTTTAGCGGCGAGGCCGGTCACTTCATCAATGACGGCTTGTTTCTCACTGCGATTGAGACTCAAGGTCTACTCCTTAAAAATGTGCCTTCAGGTTTTAGCTTGCGCATCAACCGTTCAACACGCTCATATTCAGCGACCAACTGTTTCGGATTCTTTTCAAAACCATCTGCAGCGGGACCGCCATCTGCGTTGGCTGTCTTTCGATTAAGTGCCTGGCTCAAAATCATTTCATTTGAGCTGGCACACCAACGGTCCTGGATGACCTGCCGGAGCGAACCCCGGCAGCCCACCACATTGAACAACCCTTGCGGACTGTTCAAATTCTTTGCGATTACGCTGCGATGGTTTGCGTGTCGACGCGCACGCCCACACCCATCGTTGACGAAACCGCGACTTTCTTCAGATACACGCCCTTGCTCGTCGCCGGTTTGGCTTTGATCAAGGCATCGATCAATGCCGCCAGATTGCCTTGCAGCTTGGCGTTATCAAACGAGCGGCGGCCAATGGTGCCGTGCACAATTCCGCCTTTGTCAACGCGGAACTGGACCTGACCGGCTTTGGCATTTTTAACGGCGGTAGCGACATCAGGCGTCACAGTGCCGACCTTGGGGTTAGGCATCAGGCCGCGTGGGCCCAGAATCTGGCCCAGCGTACCGACGATACGCATGGCATCAGGGGAAGCAATCACCACGTCGAAATCCATCTTGCCGGCTTTGATGTCGGCGGCCAGATCGTCCATGCCCACAATGTCAGCACCGGCAGCTTTGGCCTCCTCAGCCTTGGCGCCCTGGGCAAACACGGCAACGCGCTTGGTTTTGCCGGTGCCGTTGGGCAACACGACAGCGCCGCGAACGACTTGGTCGGATTTCTTGGCATCAATACCAAGTTGCACGGCCACATCGATGGATTCATCGAATTTTGCGACAGCAAACTCTTTGACAAGAGCCAGCGCATCAGACGTTGCGTACAGCTTGGTGCCGTCGATCTTGTTGCCGATGGCTTTTTGGCGTTTGGTCAGCTTGCTCATATAACACCCTCCACCGTCACACCCATGGAACGGGCAGAACCGGCAATAGTACGGACGGCTGCGTCGAGATCGGCAGCAGTCATGTCTTTCATTTTGTGCTTGGCAATTTCTTCCAGCTGGGCGCGGGTGATCTTGCCAACTTTGACAGTATGCGGCGTGGCAGAACCCTTGTCGAGCTTGATGGCCTTCTTGATCAAGGTGACAGCCGGAGGCGTCTTGATGATGAAGGTAAAGCTCTTGTCTGCGTAAGCGGTGATCACCACAGGCAGCGGCAGGCCTGGTTCAACACCCTGGGTCTGGGCATTGAATGCCTTGCAGAATTCCATGATGTTCAAGCCACGCTGACCCAGCGCAGGGCCGATCGGTGGTGATGGATTGGCCTTGCCAGCTGGTACTTGCAGCTTGACGAAGCCGACGATTTTTTTCGCCATACTTTTCTCCTTGCGGGTCATAACGCCTGAACGCTGTTTAAAAAACAGGCCCAGGCTCCCCGGGGGTTACACAACTCAAAAATGATTCAGAAGAACCATTCGCGCCGAGTTGCAAGGCGCGAAATTCGAAAATTCTCTATCCAGTTTGAGGACAAAGCCATGTGCTGCTTTGCACGTGCATTGGCCTGTCCCACAAATATTTTATTTTTTAAGTCTTCTCAATCTGGCTGAATTCCAGCTCTACCGGTGTCGCACGTCCGAAAATAGTGACCGACACACGAACCTTGTTCTTGTCGTAGTTGACTTCCTCCACCGTGCCATTGAAGTCGGTGAACGGGCCATCCTTGACACGGACATACTCGCCCGTTTCAAATTCAACCTTGTGACGCGGCTTTTCAGTACCAACCTGCATCTGGCTGACGATTTTCTGGACCTCTTCCTCGGAGATCGGCGACGGACGGTTCTTGGCGCCACCGACAAATCCGGTGACCTTGTTGGTGTGCGTCACCAAGTGCCAGGTCTCGTCGTCCATAACCATCTCAACCAACACATAACCAGGGAAGAAACGGCGCTCTGTCGTTTTCTTCTTGCCGTTCTTGATCTCGACCACTTCTTCAGTGGGCACCAGGAAACGGCCAAACTTGGCCTGCATACCGGCACGGTTAATGCGCTCGACAATATTGCGCTCAGCAGCTTTTTCCATGCCGGAGTAGGCATGAACGACATACCACTGCATGCCGGGGGCCGGCGTGAGGGACGCCCCCGCGGCCACTTCGCTGACTACCGTGCCGTTCAGATCGCTCATTATTTTTTCCATCCAAGGATCAGGTCGTAAAACACCCATTCGAGCGTCTTGTCTGTCAACCACAAAAACAAGGCCATCACCACCACAAAGCCGAACACGTAAGCGGTCATTTGCATGGTCTCTTTACGGGCGGGCCAGACGACTTTTCTGACTTCACGCCAGGAATCACGCCCGAAAGCCAAAAACTGCTTGCCTGGCTCCGAGGTAACAAAAACGAGCACAGCCATCAGCAAGCCCGCAATCAGCGTGCCCCATTGGGCAACCTGGCCTTGCTTGCCCAGCAGGTAAAAACCCGCCAGCGAAGCCAGCACCAGAGCGACAGCCAGCACCAGCTTGGCCTTGTCGGCAGTGGTGCTAACGGTTTCAACTTGAGAAGTGGCCATGGTTGCCGGATTTCCTGTTTAATCTTCGTTCGTCTCTTCAGACGCTTAAGCCCACCTGGAGTTTTCGACTCCCGGCGGGCTTGCTTGTTGTCACTTCAAACCACCTGTGGCATCGATAGCTATCAACAACCAGGTGGCAGGGGCGGAAGGAATCGAACCATCAACCTTCGGTTTTGGAGACCGACGCTCTGCCAATTGAGCTACGCCCCTACAAATCTTCTAGTCACTTGAGGACAGATCAAAAGTTCTGTGCATTTCCTGACCTGTCCCACAAGGCATTCAATCAAGCGATAACTTTGGCCACAACGCCGGCGCCAACAGTCCGGCCACCTTCGCGAATAGCAAAGCGCAGACCTTCTTCCATGGCGATCGGGTTGATCAGCTTGACGGTGATCGACACGTTGTCGCCTGGCATCACCATCTCTTTGCCTTCTGGCAACTCGATCGCACCGGTCACGTCCGTGGTGCGGAAGTAGAACTGGGGACGGTAGTTGTTGAAGAAGGGCGTGTGACGGCCGCCTTCATCTTTGCTCAGCACGTAAATCTCACCGGTGAAGTGGGTGTGCGGCTTGATGGAGCCGGGTTTGCACAGCACTTGGCCGCGCTGCACGTCTTCGCGCTTGGTGCCGCGAAGCAGGATACCGACGTTGTCGCCAGCCTGGCCCTGGTCGAGCAGTTTGCGGAACATTTCCACGCCGGTGCAGATGGTCTTTTGGGTATCGGCAATGCCGACGATTTCGATTTCTTCGCCGACCTTGATCACGCCGCGCTCGATACGGCCGGTCACGACGGTGCCGCGGCCGGAGATGGAGAAGACGTCTTCAACGGGCATCAGGAAGGCGCCATCCACCGCGCGCTTGGGCATGGGAATGTAGTTGTCCAGTGCGTCGGCCAGCTTCATGATGGCTTCTTCACCCAGGGGGCCCTTGTCGCCTTCCATGGCGAGCTTGGCGCTGCCGTGAATGATGGGGGTGTCGTCGCCGGGGAAGTTGTATTTGTCGAGGAGCTCGCGCACTTCCATTTCAACGAGTTCGAGCAGCTCGGCGTCGTCGACCATGTCGCACTTGTTCAGGAACACGATGATGTAAGGCACGCCGACCTGGCGGGCCAGCAGGATGTGCTCGCGGGTCTGGGGCATGGGGCCGTCAGCAGCGGAGACGACCAGAATGGCGCCATCCATCTGG
>Ga0079306_1002370_pt1 | contig 10634 bp, 10 predicted proteins | sample Methanotroph_Enr_FD_79181 | JGI IMG/M metagenome (GOLD analysis project Ga0079306, IMG submission 79181) | Enriched soil microbial communities from Old Woman Creek wetland in Ohio, USA - Methanotroph_Enrichment_5 | ecosystem: Environmental > Terrestrial > Soil > Wetlands | place: USA: Ohio...
AGCGGGGGGGTGGCGCTGATGGCGGTGCCGGTTCCCTTCGGACAGTTCGTGCCGGGCGACTCGCCGGCGCACCTGCTCGAGCCACGCGCGAAGATCGGCCTCGTGGCCGCATACACGACCGTTCTCTTCGGCGTTGAGCACTGGGCGGGCTTCGGTGTAGCAGCGCTCGCTCTAGCCGCGGCGATCGCGGTGTCCCGAGTCCCCGTGCGCATCGTCGTGCGAGGGCTCAAGGCCGTCGCCTTCCTCCTCGCATTCACGCTGCTCGCGAATGCAATGCGTTGGCAACCCACGACGTCCCTCATTCGCCTCGGCCCGCTCGGCATCGACGGGCCTGGACTCGCTACGGGCGCGTTCTTCGTCACGCGCATCAGCCTGCTCGTCTTGGGCACGTCGCTCCTGACGCTCACGACGTCCCCGGTTGCACTGACCGACGGGCTGGGCCGGCTCATGTCGCCGTTGCGCGCCGTGCGGGTACCGGTCGACGACATCGCCACCATGTTCTCGATCGCCCTGCGGTTCATCCCGACCACCGCAGAAGAGGCCGAGAAGATCGTCGTCGCACAGACGGCCCGAGGAGCGGTCTTCGACGAGGGCGGTCCCATCAAGCGGACGAAGGCTTGGATCCCGGTGCTCGTACCGCTCTTCGTCAACCTCTTCCGTCGGGCCGACGATCTCGCCGTCGCGATGGAGTCGCGCTGCTATACGGGCGTCGGAAGGACGCGCCTGCACGAGCCGCGATTCCGCACGGTCGACTGGGTCGTGCTTGTCGCGGGCGTGACCGTCGCCGTGGCTGCGGCGATACTGTTGTAGCTCGCTTTGCACGCTGCAAGCGAGACGCCGGACTCCCGCACGACACCCCGCCGAGGAGGTGGACGATGACCGCCGACGAGACACAGGCCGCCGAGATCGGTGCGCTTGCGGTCATGGTCGCCTACGACGGCTCGCTGTTCGCCGGTTTTGCGCGCCAGCCCGGACAGCGCACGGTGCAAGGCGAACTCGAGCAGGCGCTGTCGATCGCACTGCGTCGCCCGGTCGAGGTCGTCGGTGCCGGCCGAACCGACGCTGGGGTCCACGCACGCGGCCAGGTCGTGAGCCTGCCATGGAGCGGCGACATCGACCTTGCACTGACCGCCCGTTCGCTCAACGCGCTGGTGGGAGAGGGCATCTCGGTCAGCTCCATCAGGCGCGCGAAGCCCGGCTTCTCGGCGAGATTCGATGCACTGGGCCGCGAGTACCGGTACCGCATCGTCCAGGGCCCGACGCCCCCGCTGTTCCTGCGGAGATTCGTGTGGTGGGTGAAGCGGCCCCTCGATGTCGAGCGGATGCGGCAGGCCGGTGCGATGTTCGTCGGCGAACACGACTTCAAGTCGTTTTGCGTGACGGAGTCGGCCGAAGGCAAGCGCACAGTCCGTCGTGTCGATGCGGTCGAGATCGCAGAAGAGGAGCATCTCGGCGAGGCGTGCCTCGTGGTGCGGGTCACGGGCAATGCGTTCCTGCATTCGATGGTTCGCGTCATGGTGGGCACGCTCGTTGAGGTGGGCGCAGGCCGCCAGAAGTCTGAGTGGGTCGCAGAGGCGCTTGACGCGTGCGACCGCACGGCGGCGGGGCCGACGGCCCCTGCAGAGGGGCTTACGCTGTGGGGGGTTTCGTACCCCGATGAGGTGTGGCTGCGGGAGGGATAGGCGCTCCGGTGGGGGACTGGCTACACCCGGCGGCGTGTGCTCGTTGACGCATCGGCCTGCCGCAGCTACTATGGGTGGGTTCGTTTCAGCAGCCCCGTGAAGGTTCGAACCGAACAGCGATGTAATCGTACGTTGGAGGACTTGTGAAGACCTACCACGCAAAGCCCGGTGAAGTCGAGCGCGAGTGGCTCGTCATCGACGCCACCGATGTAGTGCTGGGGCGTCTCGCCAGCAAGGTCGCTCAGATCTTGAAGGGCAAGAACAAGCCGCAGTACACCCCGCACGTCGATACCGGTGACTTCGTCGTCATCATCAACGCCGAGAAGGTCCGCGTGACCGGCAACAAGGCGTTCACCAAGAACTACTACAGCCACAGCGGTTTCCCGGGTGGCCTCAAGGAGGTCTCGTTCCAGCGCATGCTCGCGAAGCATCCGGAGCGGATCATCGAGAAGGCCGTCAAGGGCATGCTCCCGAAGAACACCCTCGGCCGCGCCATGAACCGCAAGCTCAAGGTGTACGCCGGTTCGGAACACCCGCACGCTGCCCAGAAGCCGCGCCAGATCACGCTGGAGGACTAACGCATGGCTGAGACTAAGGCCACCTACTACGGCACCGGCCGCCGCAAGACCTCGGTCGCTCGCGTCCGTCTGGTCCCGGGTACCGGCGTCATCACCGTCAACAAGAAGCCCGCGGTGCAGTTCTTCGGCCGCGAGGCGCTCGTCAACTTCATCGAGACGCCGTTCAAGGTCACCGAGACCCTGGGCCGTTTCGACGTCATCGCGCAGTGCCACGGCGGCGGTGTCTCCGGCCAGGCCGGTGCCATGCGCCACGGCATCGCTCGTGCGCTCCTGCAGGCCGGCGACGAGTACCGCGCGGAGCTCAAGCGCGCAGGCTACCTGCGTCGTGACCCCCGTATGGTCGAGCGCAAGAAGTACGGCCTGAAGAAGGCCCGCAAGAAGCCGCAGTTCTCCAAGCGCTAGGAACGCGGCACACTACGCGATTTGTCGGGGCTCGCCGCTCACGCGGCGGGCCCCGTCTATCTTGAGGAGGCTGGATGTCCCGCCTGTTCGGTACCGATGGTGTTCGCGGCGTCGCCAATTCAGAACTCACACCTGAGCTCGCGTTCCGCCTCGGCGAAGCTGCGGGGCACTTCCTCGGCGATCGCGGCCGGGGCCGCATCGTCGTCGGCCGAGACACGCGGAAGAGCGGCGAGATGCTCGAGTCGGCGCTGGTGGCGGGTCTGCTTGCGGGCGGGGCCGACGCGCTCGTGTGCGGCATCGTTCCCACGCCGGCGGTCGCGCTGCTCGTGCGCGAGTTCGAGGCCGACGGCGGCGTGGTCATCTCGGCATCGCACAACGCGCCCGAGTACAACGGGATCAAGCTCTTCAGCCGAGATGGCTTCAAGCTGCCTGACGAGCTCGAGGACGAGATCGAGGAGTACTGCGTAGGCGAACGCGAGGAGTGGGAGCGCCCCACGGGCGCCGGGGTCGGCGGGCTCGTTCACGTCGACGACGCGCTCGAGCGCTACATGACGCACTGCGTTGCCACGATCGGGACGGACCTGTCGGGCCTGAAAATCGTCGTGGACTGCGGGCATGGAGCCTCCGGCGTTGCGACACCGGAGAGCCTGCGCCGTCTGGGCGCACAGGTCGTGGCGATCAACTGCGAGTCCGATGGAATGGACATCAACGTGGGCTGTGGCTCGACGAACCTCGGTCCTGTGACCGAGGCGGTCGTGGCGGCCGGGGCAGATCTCGGCATCGCGCACGACGGTGATGCGGACCGAGTGCTTGCGGTCGATGAGCATGGTGACGAGGTCGACGGGGACGCGATCATGGCGATCTGTGCAGCCCACCGCTTCGCTGAGGGCATGCTGCCGCTCGACACCGTCGTCTCGACGGTCATGTGCAATCTTGGCTTCGAACTCGCCATGCGCGACCTCGGCATCACGGTGATCAAGACGAAGGTGGGCGACCGCTACGTGCTCGAACAGATGCGCACATCGGGCGCGACGCTCGGCGGTGAGCAGTCCGGCCACATCATCTTCCTCGAGCACAACACCACAGGTGACGGTCTCGTGACCGCCCTTCAGCTCGCGTCCGTCATGCGTCAGACCGGCAAGCCGCTGTCGGAGCTGCGCACGGTGATGCGTCGCTTCCCGCAAGTACTCGTCAACGTCCCCGTCGCCGACAAGGCGCGCTTGGCCACGAGTGCGGCGGTCTCGGACGCGGTTCACGCCGCCGAGGTCGAGCTCGGAGACGCCGGCCGCGTGCTCGTGCGCCCCTCGGGCACCGAGCCGCTCGTGCGGGTCATGGCCGAGGCGGCCGATGAAGCCACTGCGGCACGCGTCGTCGAGAACCTCGTCGGGATTGTTCGCAAGGAGCTGAGCTAGCCATGGCGCACGGTCGCATCGCGTTTCCTCACGGGTCGCTCGGCGCGTCGGAGCTCATCGCGGCGTTCACCGCGATTCCCGCCGACATCACGTTCGTCGACGCTGGCAACATCATCCGCTACTACAGCGACTACCGGATCTTCAGCCGCCCGGAGAGTTGCCTGGATACCGACGTGCTCGACTGTCACAGCGCCGGCACCCGGCCGAGCATCGCCAGCCTGCTCGCGGAGTTTCGCGACGGCCGGCGCGAGGACGTGGTCTTCGCCGAGAAGAAGGACGGTCGGCCTGTCTCTGTGCGTTACACCGCGCTGCGCGACGACGAGGGCACCTACTTGGGATGCCTGGAGATCGCGCAGTGGGCCGGCGAGGTCGAGGGCTAGAAGCACCCTTCCCGTGATCGCCGTCACCGCCCCGACATCGTCGGCGGGGGTGCCTCCTGCTACACTTGCCACGTCCGTTGACGAAGGGAGAAAGCCGCCACACAAGCTGCACCAAGAAGCGCCGGGACTGGTCGCGCACCAAGAGCGCCAGTTGACGAGGAGAGAGCTCATCGAAAGATTCGGCGGATGGCTCTCCGGCCCCAACCGGGGTCGTGACGTTGCCGACAAAGCCCGCGGGTGACCGCGGAACAAAGCGGCGACGGACCGGTTTCTCACCCACACCAGGGGCACGTTGCCCCGGCCCTCGGCAGGCAGTGACGCCGCGGGTTCTTGCGGCATATCGGCCGCAGCCGACCTTGAACCACTCCTCAACCATGGAGGTCAGCTACGTATGTGTGGAATCGTCGGATACATCGGTCCGAGAAGCGCAACTGACGTTCTACTGAGCGGTCTGGCGCGGCTCGAGTACCGCGGCTACGACTCGGCGGGGGTTGCAATCATCGAGTCGGGCCAGTTGTCGGTGGTGCGCCGCGTGGGCAAGCTCATCAACTTGCGCAATGCCCTGGAGGCATCACCTGTCGCCGGGTGCGTAGGTATCGGGCACACCCGCTGGGCCACGCACGGCAAGCCAAGCGAGGAAAACGCGCATCCCCACGTCGACTGCACCGGCAGGATTGCAGTCGTGCACAACGGCATCATCGAGAACTACGCGGAGCTGCGCGAGCAGCTCGCAGCCAATGGGCACATCCTGCGCTCGGAGACCGACACCGAGACCGTCGCGCACCTCGTCGAGAGCTACTTCACCGGCGACCTGCCCACGGCCGTGACACGGGCGATCGAAGACCTCGACGGCGCCTACGCGCTAGCCGTCGTGCACCTCGATGATCCGGAGACGATCGTGGCGGCTCGCAAGGACTCGCCCCTCATCATCGGGATTGGCGAGAACGAGACGATCGTCGCGAGCGACATCCCAGCGGTACTCGAATACACGCGCGAGATCCTCGTGCTCCACGACGGCGAGGTCGCCACCGTCACGCCCGCGGGCGTCGTGGTGCGCGACTTGGCCGGCCGCGTGGTGGCCGACCCCGAGATGATGCACGTCGAGTGGGACCTCGACGCCGCCGAGAAGGGCGGCTACGAGGACTTCATGCTCAAGGAGATCTACGAGCAGCCAAAAGCAATCCGCGAGACGCTGCGCGGCCGGCTCTCCGACTCCGGGCAGGTGCAGCTCTCCGAGCTCGACATGACGCCAGAGCAGGTTGCGGCTATCGACCGCGTGTACATCATCGCGTGTGGCACCTCGCTTCACGCGGGGCTCTCGGCGAAGCATCTCATCGAGATGTGGGCGCGGGTGCCCGTCGAAGTGCAGTGCAGCAGCGAGTTCCGCTACGCCGATCCGATCGTCGACGAGCAGACGCTCGTTGTCGCGATCACCCAGTCCGGCGAGACCGCCGACACGCTCGCGGGCGTGCGAGAGGCGCGGGACCGCGGCGCGAAGGTCATCGCGATCACGAACGTGGTCGGCTCCCGGGTGACTCGGGAGTCCGACGGCGTGCTCTACACGCACGCGGGGCCGGAGATCGGCGTCGCGGCGACCAAGACCTTCACCGCACAGATCGCTGCCCTCACGGTGCTCGCGCTGAAGCTCGCACAGGTCAAGGGGATGCTCTCGGACGACCGTGTGGCCTCGCTCTTCGCGGAGCTGTCCAACATCCCCGACATCGTCGAGGCGATACTCGCCGATCTCAGCGACATCGAGGTTTCGGCCGCCGCGTTCGTCTCGGCGAAGAGCTCGCTGTTCTTGGGGCGCGGCGTCGGTGTTGCGGTCGCGATGGAGGGTGCGCTCAAGCTCAAGGAGATCAGCTACATCCACGCCGAGGCGTATCCCGCAGGCGAGATGAAGCATGGCCCGATCGCGCTTATCACCGATGAAGTCCCGGTCGTGGTCGTCGCTACGCAGGGCCACGTCTACGAGAAGGTCGTCAGCAACGTCCAGGAGGTCCGCGCTCGCGGGGCAGAGGTCATCGCGGTGGCTACCGCTGGGGACGACGACATTCGGCAACACGCGGAGCACGTGCTCTACATCCCGCAGGTCTCCGAGGTCCTCTCGGCGATTCCGGCGACGATCCCGCTGCAGGTGCTGGCGTACCATATCGCCAAGGCGCGCGGGTGCAACGTCGACCAGCCGCGCAACCTCGCGAAGTCTGTGACGGTGGAGTAGACGCATGAGCGTACTCGGTCTAGGTGTGGATATCGTCGAGATCGATCGGATGAAGCTGGCGCTCGAGCGCACGCCGCGCATCAAGGAGCGCATCTTCTCGGCAGACGAGCGCTGGTACTGCGAGCACAAGGCGAAGCCGTTCGTTCACTACGCGATGCGGTTCGCCGCCAAGGAGGCGGTCCTCAAGGCGCTTGGAACCGGTTTCGCGGGCATGCGTTTCTGCGATGTCGAGGTCGTGCGTGAGGACAACGGACGACCGACCCCACGCCTGTCCGGCCGAGCGGCCGAGCGTGCCGAGGAGCTCGGCGTCGTCGAGATGCACCTGTCGCTGTCGTTCACGCACTCCACTGCAGTGGCCTCGGCCGTGGCGATCACCGCCGACGCTCGGCCTCGCAAGGACGAGCGCCCGGATCCGAAGGCGCAGCTTGCCGCCTCCTTCAAGGAGGCTCGCGCACTACTCGACGAGGTAGCACCCCGCGACGCCGGGGAAGAATCGGACTAGGCTGACGGGCGGTCTCGCGCAGGGGCCGCCCGTTTCATGTGTCGCACGAATCGGCGATCGGAGACCGATGTACCGCGCACTCACCGCATTCGAGGCCCGCGCGCTCGAGGAGCGCGCCGTCGCCGAGCAGGGGGTCACGCTCGCAGCGCTCATGCAGGCGGCGGGGGCCGCCGTTGCAGAGGAACTGTCCGCGCGGGTGCCCGAGGGGGACCTCGTGGTGCTCGCGGGCGCGGGCAACAACGGCGGCGACGGCTGGGTTGCCGCACGCGATCTACACGCGGGTGGGCGAAGAGTTCGCGTACTGTCGGCGCGCGCCCCTCACGAGCTGCCGGGAATCGCGGGTGACGCGGCTCGCGAGGCGATTGCGGCGGGCGTGCCGTACGCGGTGCATGCCGGATCGCTCCCTGACGATGCGCTCGCCGAGGTCGCCGGCGTCGCCGACGGGCTACTCGGCATCGGCGCGAGTGGTCCGCTTCGTGAGCCGTTCGCGTCGTGGGTCGAGGTGGCCAATGCGAGCGAGGCCTATCTGCTCGCGATAGACCTTCCCACCGGAGTCGGTGCCGACAGCGGCGTGGTCTTGGGTCCGGCCATCGAGGCCGATTGCACGGTGACCTTCACCGCGCCGAAGCGGGGCCTCGTGACGTATCCGGCGGCGTCCTTCGCGGGCGATGTCGTGGTGGCTGACATCGGCATAGAGGTGAACCCCGCCGAAGTGGCATCCGCCCCGGAGCTTTGGACTGCCGAGGAGTACGCAGAGCTGCTGCCGTTACCCGCAGCTAACGCGCACAAGGACTCGCGCGGGCGCGTGCTCGTGGTCGCGGGCTCAGGTGCCTACCCGGGCGCCGCCATCCTCGCCGCTCGCGGCGCCATGCGCGCGGGCGCGGGCTACGTGACGCTCGCGGTGCCGCAGGCGGTCGTGCCCATCGCCCAAGCGCATCTTGTCGCAGCCCCCGTCGTCGGTATGGTGCAGGGCAAGACCCACGCCTTCGCTTCGACTGCGGCGACAGCGCTTCTACAGCTCGCACGAGAGTACGACGCCATCGTGCTCGGGCCCGGACTGACGCTTGCTGACGGTGCTGTCGCCACCGCGCGTGCTCTGGTCGCCCAGGCAGACATGCCGCTCGTCATCGATGCCGACGCGCTCAACGCGCTCGTCGACGCGACCGAGCTCATCGCGATGAGAAAGGCGCCGACCATTCTCACCCCGCACCCCGGCGAGCTCGGGAGGTTGCTCGGTATCGACGTGCGCGCGGTCCAGTCGGACCGCCTGGCCGCGTCGGCACGCCTCGCGACAGACACGTGTGCCGTCGTGCTCAAGGGAGCGGCTACGGTGATCAGCTGCGGGAATCGCCAGGTCATCAACGTATCCGGAACTCCGGCACTTGCCACCGCGGGCACCGGCGACGTCCTAGCCGGCATCATGGGCGCCTTTCTGGCCCAGGGTCTCTCACCACTTGCCGCGGGTGCGCTCGCGGCGTACGTGCATGGCCGCGCCGGAGAGGCTGCGGCAGCGGCGCTCACGCCCGTCTCGGTGATTTCCGAGGACATCCCGGAGTACGTGCCGGCCGCGATCGCCGAACTGCTCGGCGCGTGGTAGTCGCGCGAACACTGATAGGGAGGATGACGTGATGGCCGAGAAGACCGCACGCGACATCATGAGTGAGGATCCCGTCACGGTCGGCCCGGACGTTCCCGTCACGGAGGCCGCGCGGATCATGGTCGATCGGCACATTGGGGGGTTGCCCGTCATTCGCGAAGGGGAACTCGTCGGGCTGGTGACCGAGGGCGACCTGATCATGGGCGACGTGCGCCTGCAGTTCCCAACCTACATACACCTGCTCGGCGGGCTCATCATGTACCCGCCTGCCACGGCCAAGTTCGAGCACGAACTCAAGAAGGCTGTGGCCGCGACTGTCGCGGATGTCATGACCGAGGATCCGGTGACCGTGCAGGCCGACTCGACCGTTGAGGACGTGGCCACGCTCATGGTCGAGCGGGAGGTCTCTCACGTACCGGTACTCGACGACGACCAGCTTGTCGGTATCATCACCAAAGCAGACATCGTGCGCTCGATGGTCGGAGGTCAGAAGCTGTGACGGTACACCGGTGGGCCTGGGCCGAGATCGATCTCTCGGCGATCAAGCAGAATGTAGGGACGCTCAAGGCGCTGACGAAGCCAGGCACGCTGTTCATGGCGGTCGTGAAGGCCGACGGCTACGGCCATGGCGCGCTGCACGTCGCGCGGGCCGCGCTCTCGGCCGGCGCCGATCGTCTCGGCGTGGCGACTGTCGACGAGGCGATCGAGCTGCGCGAGGCGGGCATCACCTCGCCGATCCTCATTCTGTCGGAGCCGCCGGAGACGGCGGTGCGGGAGATTCTCGACCACGGTCTCGTGCCCACGGTGACGACTCGGGAGTTCGCGGTCGCTTTGGGCAAACAAGCGCTTCTGCGCGACGTGGAGGCGCCGTACCACCTCAAGATCGACACCGGCATGCGCCGCATCGGCGTGAACGCCGATGACGCGCCCGAGTTCGCACGCTCGCTCATCGACTTCCCGGGGCTCGCCCTCGAGGGGACCTTCACCCACTTCGCGACCGCCGACGTGGCGGGCGACTGGGACGTGCAGCGGCAGCTCGAGCGGTTCGTCCGGGCGCTCGAGGCGATGCGGACTGAGGGCGTCAACCCGGGTGTCGTGCATGCTGCGAACAGCCCGGCGACGATCCTCTACCCGGAAGCGCACTTCGACATGGTGCGATGCGGCATCGCAATCTACGGTCTGCATCCGGGCAAGTCCACGTACTCGGTCGTCGACCTGAAGCCTGCGATGAGCGTCAAAGCGCGGGCGAGCCTCGTCAAGCGCATCGGGATGGGCGACGGCGTCTCGTACGGGCTCACCTGGCAAGCAGCAGCACCCACCGAGATCGCGACGCTACCCCTCGGCTACGCCGACGGGGTGCACCGCGTCGCATCGAACCAGATGGAGGTTCTGCTCGGCGGGAAACGGTGCCGGCAGGTCGGGCGGGTGTGTATGGACCAGCTCATGGTCGAGGTCGGACGCGGACAGCGCGCTGTTCGAGGCGACGAGGCGGTTCTCGTCGGGTCTCAGGGGCCGGAGACGATTCTCATGGACGAGTTCGCCGAGGTCTGCGGCACAATCAACTACGAGACTGCCTGCGCATTCGGCATGCGCCTGGAGCGTGTGTACGTCTGAGGTAGAACGCGCATGAGAAGCGGTTGAGACGGGTCACCCACGGGTGACCCGTTTTCCTTTCGTGCGAACTGCGGAAAACGCGCACGAAAAGCGCCCGGCGCCTTGCAGGAGTCCACACCTCGACTGACGAAACCTCACCTAGCGGCATGGAACTGTGTCGCTAGTCGCGCGCCGTGAATCGAGTCAAACGCTCCAAGGGGGACGCAACGTGGACGAAAACGTCGTCGAGGAGATTCGCCTTCATCA
>Ga0079306_1002372_pt1 | contig 10626 bp, 9 predicted proteins | sample Methanotroph_Enr_FD_79181 | JGI IMG/M metagenome (GOLD analysis project Ga0079306, IMG submission 79181) | Enriched soil microbial communities from Old Woman Creek wetland in Ohio, USA - Methanotroph_Enrichment_5 | ecosystem: Environmental > Terrestrial > Soil > Wetlands | place: USA: Ohio...
ATTATATGACGAATACGACGGAGGCTGGCTCGAGAATCATATGTTCTGGCATAACACTTCACATATCGATGATAAAACTGCGTTAATGAACGAAGGAACAGAGCTGCGCGACAGGTATTTTGCGCAATACCGGGATGAAGTGTATGCTGCATCAGCTCCTGATTGTGAATATACTATCGAAAAAATATGATATGCGGGTAAAACCCTATTTGGGGGGATTGCAATTCTATAAAGGCCAAAGCTATTAAGCCAGGAAGTCTGGCATAAAAAAAGACGCAAATACATGAAGAAGGCGCAAAACCGGAAATTCAGGTAATACTATATCCTGCTAATAAAAATGACACTTTTGTGCTATTGCGGAGAGGATTGCAAAGAATTAATTTTGATTAGTTATTTAAATGGAGAATTTTAGTAAATGATTCCCAACCTATTCTAACTTACTCATTGCTTCAGATTTCTTTTCTTATTGTACCATTCTTGGATGCGTTTTCAAGATACTAAATTGAAAACTTATACAATTTTATCTTACATGATTCTCTAACAAAAATAAAAGAGACATTTATTAGCTTAAAATCTTAATTCTTCATTTATTCTACAATTGAACTGAGTAATATCATCCTAAAAACTTATTTTTATATGGCACCTACATTATTAGAAATAGTACCAGCTTCATCATCATTAGATAAAGGGATTTCAATTGTGATTATCTTTTTTATCTTAAGCATGATAAGTGAAAGATTCATAACTTTTACAAAACTTTACTTTACAAAAGGGAAGGCACTTTGGTTGATTATTGATAAAAACGAAGACTTATCTTCTAAATCGGATAACTCCGAAGTTGAAAAAATAAGGGAAATGAAAATACTTAAAGTCAATATTTCTCTTAGTATTATTATTTCATTATTTGCAAATGCAAATTTCTTCAATATTCTATCATTTGATCCTCCGTACAATGGAATAGGATGGCGTTTTGGAACGAATCCAACATTTGAATGGTGTACTGTTCATCTTACAATATTAGGCTGCATTCTAACAGGGTTATTTATAAGTCTTGGATCAAAATTTTGGCATGACTTGCTTGATTCACTTTTTTATGCAAAGAATCTGAAAGATAAACTAGGGCAAAAAGCAACTTATGAAGTTGAGAATGCCCAACAGCTCGATACTTGGCTAAAAATCACACAAGCAGATATTGTACGAAAAGTGTTTGAAGACAATAAAGAAATGCTGAAGGGTATAAAAAATGTCATTTCTGTGGGAATTGGACATGATAATAATCAAAAATGCATTGAAGTAGTAACTTTAGAAGCGAATTCCAATTTAATTCCAAAATCTTTATTTTATAATACTGAGTCTGGGCAATCTACCCCAGTTAAAGTTAATGTAATTAGTGCCTCAGAAATTAAAATTCATTTTCAACCTCCGACTGAAATTACCAACATTACCCGGAATCAATCAATTGGTTCATATGGGTTAGTTGTTTATTTGAAAAGTGATCTTCAAAAAAAACCATTATTGTTAAGTTGTTATCACGTATTAAAAGGGAAAGATCATAAGTATGACGGTTTTGAAGTATTAAATGAAGAAGAAATAGTATCACCACATGGTACAAACTCGATTATAGGCAAATTGATTTATGGAATCCGAAACAATACAATAGATGCTGCAATTATGGCTCCAAATGGGAATGTAATACTCAGCAATTCGTTGCCTGGTAATCAAAAAATAACTGGATGTAGGGAAATTACTGTTGAAGAACAATATTCGGAAATAAATGTAAAAATATATGGAGCTGTAAGTACCGTTAAAGAAGGATTTATAAAATCAATGTATAATTATACAGAAATCTTATATTATTCGCCAAGTGGCACTCCTGAACCCTGGGATATGTATAATTTAATTGCAATTACAAACAGTAATGGGCAATGTATTTCTATCCCTGGTGATTCCGGTGCAGCCGTTTTAGATAAAGACAACAAAGTAATAGGATTAGTAATTGCCGGTAATGATACAACAACCTATGCAATTCCAATTAATTCTGTTCTAGATAACCTTAACCTTAAAATACTTGAATCATGAAAAAATCTTTATTTACACTAGTGACTTTATTTGTATTTCTAACTTGTGTTGAAAAAATTCTTGCACAACAGTATAAATATTATTGGAACAAAGGAAATCCAATTCCGGATACTACGCATAACCCTAAATCACAACCTCATAATAAAGAATTTACTATTACTTTAATGGTTAACGCAAGTGATACTAGTAGTGATAGAATTATTAAATATAAACAAAATGCAACTTCAATTTTTGATTCAAAAGTAACACATACAGGTAGCATCAATAATTTTAAAATAGTACCATCTATGATTAAAGCAATCGTCGATACATTTGAATTTCAATTTTATAAGATGAATAAAAAAGATACAACTCCAATTGGAAATATTTTAAAGATTGCAATAGATCATAAAAAAATAGCTGATACATCTAATAAAGGAAATCCGGATAGGGGAAGTCCTCAAGTTAAAACCAAAGAGTATTGGTTGAAATATTGCATTAATCAACCAACTTTTATGGAACCCTATGATTATAAAAACAATAATGTGTATTTATATTTTGATGAAAACGGGAAATTACTCAACAGTTTACCAGTTAATGTTGATCAAAATGATAGGTTCTATTTAAATATTATTTCACAAAAAGGAATTGAAAACAACTATTCCCTTAAAACAATTGAAGGGATATACGAGCCTGCCGACCTATTGATTGCACCATACACTCCTGTTATCAAATCAGGTGAAACTAAAGCTGAATCATTAGAGGCTCAGAGAAAAGTTGAATATACTCTCAAATTACTTATGGCCGGCCCTTATACAAGTGACTACTTCAAATTCCAAATCACTTTTGATACCACTGAATCTGGTCAAACCAAAAAGATGTATTCTGAAGTATACAGTATAAAGATAAATAAGCTCTATCATGTTGGGGTAGGCGTATCATTAATTAATACAACTTTATCAAATCCCAATTTTAAAACAATTTATAATGGTAGTGATACAACAATACAAGCTTTTAATTCAGGAAACCGAACCTTAGTCACTTTTAATGTAGTCTGGTATTGGAGTGTATTGCAACAAGATCGGAAAGGAAGCATTATTACAAGTGGCAGAGATATTTTAAAAGATGAACCCACCTTTAGTTTACGAAGAATTTATCCGACAGTTGGGGTATCATTGGATAATAATTTCAGGGAAAATTTCTTTGGCGGTTTCGTATATGAGTTTGCCCGTGGTGGAAGTATTATTGCCGGTGCTCATTATGGAAAGGTTAATCAATTAGCTGACAAAAATTTCGACCTGGGTAAAACATCTTTTCATGGAACTGATACGGATATAAAAGTCGATCAGGTTTATAAGGCCTCCTTCTTCTTTGGAGTAACTTTGGATACACGTATTTTTAATATACTTTTTGGTGCAAATAAATAATTGGCAAATAGATGAATATATGCTATACAAAAATGATTGAAGGTCTCCTTGGTGATTCCTTGAAAACTCTCATCGGGTTTTTCCTGGCTTTACTTTTAAATAGACTTATTGATATATTTTGGCGTGATCCAAAACAACAAAGACAAATTTTACGGGCTATTAAATTAGAGGCTCTAACAAATTGCAATATTTGTATGGAAAGTTTTAAACCTTTCTATAAAGGTGGCCTAGTTCTCAATCAGTATTCTACAGAAACTATAGAAAAGAATATTACGGACCCAAAGTTTATTATTAATACTAGCACTAATGATTTAAATGTTTTGATTCGATACCTAAGATTTATTAATATGTGCAATAGGTATCCTGAATTTGTAAGAAACATAAGATTATCTCATGATAAAATCATAGAACAGGAATGGTTAGGAACAGCCACAAATAAGTGGGGTGAATATATAAAAAAGTCTGCATCAAGCATTTCAGAAGTGCTTGATCTTTCTAAAGAAGCAGATAAAGAGATTAATGAACTTTTGAAAAAAGACAAACTAACATATGAAAACTATTCAGCTTTATTAGACTTCATAAAGTAATTTATTTCTTGAATGTATGGAAAACAAATGAAACACTGATCAGGGAATGGTCGCATAAGGACAGCATTTATATCATTTGCGGAGGAGTATTCGAAAAAAAACAGTCGGCCATATTACCGTACCCAATTATTGCTGGAAAGTAGCGCAATCAGTTTCTACAAAAAAGGTGCTCTTCTGTGGTTGGTTTACCAACACCAATACTACGACTATGGAAGAGATAAGCATACCGGAACTGGAAAAAAAACTGAATTCGGAAATAATATTATTAAACTAGAAGATAATCCAAAAAACATTTACATTTTCGCCCCGTATTATGTCTATCCCCCCCACATCCCCTCATTTTCCCCTTCCATTTTATCCCCAATTCGGATTTTCTAACCAGGCTGAAAAAAAATTCGAATCAGCTAAAAAATATTTTTCCCGCCCTGCTTGATTTTGAATTTTCGTTTGTATATTTGATACTGAAAATCGATTAACAGGTATTAGGTTTATTTATAACTATTTGATTGTTACAGGATACGGCATTAAGATATTGAGGCGCACACGATCAAAAATAAATAACATTCTGCCTTATTATAAACCTGGGCATACTGCCAACCCGCAAGGGATATATAAACCTTTAAAATAAAACTTTATGGCAATCAACTTTAAAGTTGTGCAACGAGGCCAGCCCGGGGTCACGGGAGGTGGCGAAAAAAAGTTCTATGCTTCGCCGGTTCTGGACGGCGAAATGAGCTTACCCGAAATGACGAAAGCCATCGAGAAGATCTGTACCGTTAGCGGTGCCGATATTCTTGCCGTACTCTATGCGCTGGTGGATGTATCCATCGACAATCTATCAAATGGAACTATCGTACGTCTGGGCGATTTGGGCAGCCTCCGACCAAGCTTAAGCTCCGAAGGCAGAACTACCGCAGATGAAGTAAATGCAAACGCGGTTAAAAGTGCTTCGGTATTATTTACCCCTGGCACCCGTATTAAACAAATGCTTTCGGTTGTAAAATTCAAGAAAGCATAGCAATACGGTTTCCTGCGCAGGAAATGCCCAATTTGTTGCGCAGGGAATTGTTGATTTCCTGCGCAGGAAAAATGTATTTCCTGCGCAGGAAATTTTATTTTCTACCGCAGGAAAATATATTTTCCTGCTTACGAATTTTTTTTTTGTTGCGCAGGAAATCGGTGTTTTGTTGCGCAGGAAAACAGGGATTTGTTGCGCAGCAAATTAAATCTGATCGGAAGGGAATGTTTTCTGCATATGGCTGTAAGAAAAATCCGTTTCAGCAGAAATTAAAAACCATGCAAATAGTACGTATATTATTACCGCCACCAAGGAAGGCTACGCGCCTCAATCGTACACTGCCTATGTGAATAATGGTGAATTAACCATTGTAAATATGGCATTGCAACCTTTGTAATCCTGTACAGATACTGAATGCTAAAAAGCCTCTCTATATGGGAGGTTTTTTTATGGAATTAACTGAAAAATATAGTTTCTACTGAACGGTAGGATATTTAAATAAATTCTATATTTGTTAAGCGTTTGAATAAGAAAAGCGAGGGGTATTGTTTTTTAGATTATAGGAGATTTGAGTATTGGAGAATGGAGGGATTTATGTCAATGTTTTACAAAGAGACATTAAGGGTAGGTTTAAAATGAATATTGTAAATACTTAATTATTATTCTTCAAATTAAACAACGCATCTGACCTCGAAACCGAAATGAAATTAGAATTCATTGGACACGGATTAAATAACAAATCTAAAACAGTACATTACTATCTTAGGAAATCACTAATTGATAGTAAATTCGATTCATTTATTGGGTTTTCTGCTTATACCAAGAAATCTGGAATTGATTTGATTGCAAAAGAACTGCTTGAAGCTAAAAGAAGATTCAAAAATATGGTGTTTTATCTAGGAATGGCTGAAAAGGGAACATCAAAAGAAGCTTTAGATTTTTTTTTAGACAATGGGATTAAAACATTTACATTTTGTTCAAAATCAACTTTTATATTCCATCCCAAAATATACTTCTTCGAAGGTGAATTTGAAAAAAGAATGATTATTGGGTCTTCAAATCTCACAAAATCAGGCTTAGCTGTGAATGGAAATGTAGAGGCATCAATTTTAATAAATTATACTAAACTTGATAGTAGCGGTCTAAAACTGCAAAGACAATATTTTGAATATTTTGCTGATATTATAAATGGAGAAAACGAATTTGTTGATATATTGACGCCAAAACTTTTAGAACAATATATAAATGATGGGATTGTTGTTGAAGAAAAATTTACAACTGAAAATACACCCTCATGGAAACAACGAGATAATAAAATAGAAAAAATTAAACGAGTACTCCAAAAGGAGGAAATGCTAATTATTGAAAATGAATCGAAAAAAGCAAATAGGAAAAGACGTAATAATAAAATAGGCATAACTGACAGATATTTAGAAACATGGGAAGATATGTTTCAATTATATAAGAAGTTTTCAGAACAGACTGGTAGAGTTGCAATCCCAAAAGACTATTCTAATTATGCATTATACAGATGGTATAGGTTGCAAAAGATTTTCTATGCTGACGATACTATAGACGAAGAATATGACCTAAAATATGAACATATCGACAAATTGGAAAAATCTGGATTCTATTTTGGAGATTCACGTGATTTAATGCAACAAAACATCGAAGATGAATGGTTGAGTATATTAACAGATGCTTTTTCAGACTTAAAAGAAAAGTATAAAGTTCAGGTTAATCATAGATACATATTTAATGGACACCATCTTGGGACATGGCTTGTAGGTGTCATTCAAGCGACTAAGAAAAAAGAAGCCAAGGCGAGAAAACTTGAATTGAAAAGAAAAATTGAGGACATTGGTTTTGACTTTTCAAAAACTAGTAGAGAACCAAAATATACTTCTCAGCGATTTATTGATGACCTTTTAGCCGATAACTCACCGATAAAACCAGAGTATCAGAAAAGATTCAATAGTCAAATTTTACCTAGAAAAGACAAAATTAAAGAAGAAATTAGGCAAGAAATTAACATTGCATGGGAACTCCAATTTAACGAAAAGAGAACTTGGGATAGAATCAGTAGGGATAAAGATAGAACATATGAATGGAAGCAATTTCGATACAATACTGATATTAATCCAGCAGGGAAATGGTTCATGGGCCAAAGTGTAATGGGTAAATTATATAACTGGGTTTATCATAAACGAAACGACAAGAAAAAGCTAGATTTAGTTATAAATAAATTCAACGAAAATGAAATCTTAGAATTGATAGGTGAAGGATTTCCAGTATATTAAAAAATATAGCGTAACATAAGAGATTAAAAAATGTCTGGTGAAGTATTTAATTTGAAGTTTTGTCGCCTGCATAATCATTTGTGTTGGTTGACAGCTAAGTGCTATGCAATTCAGCAATTGTCATAGATTCAATCGTAGGCAAATTCATTCAAGACTGTTCTAATATGAGAAAAAGAAAATCTCCAATTGCAAAGAGTTTAATAAAGAACTCCATTGCTGGAATGTTCTCCGCTCTAGAAATTCATAATAAGCCAACAATCAAATATCGGTATGAAATTGTTGTACTACTAGTACTAAATTCTTGGGAACTGTTGCTGAAAGGATTTCTCTATAAATACCATAAAGAAATCAATCTTTTCCATGAAGATGGAACTACAAAGCCATTTGAAAATTGTCTAAATATTGTAAATTCCAAGGTAGGAAAAGAATTTAACGCCGTTCAGGAAAATCTTTTCATACTCTACAAATATCGAAATCAAATAGCACATTTCTATATCGCTGACTTAGACCCAATTGTCTATTCTATAATTAGAAAAAATGTACTATTTTATTCTGGTTTTCTTTTGAAATATTTTCAAATCGATCTAAGTGAGGTTTCTGATTTAGTTTTATTGCCAATAGGGTTTAAACGACCAATTTCTCCTATTGATTATATCTCAAATAGTTCAATTAATCAAAGCATTTCTAAAGAAACTAAGGAATTCTTACAATCAATTATTGATGCAAGTCAAAGACTGCACGATAACTCAATTAATGAAACAATCTTTGTTGATTTTAAAATGAATTTAACAAGCATAAACCGAATTAACAATGCTGATATCATTGCCGGAATTGATAACACTAGAGAAAACAAAGCAACTTTCAAAGTAATTAAAGAATCAAAAGATGTACTTTCTTCAAACCTTGGTGATAAAATAGTATTAACTCGCGATAAATCAGGAAGTCAAGGGACATTATATTATGAAGAACTCAAAGAAGGTATTTTTGATGAAATAAATAATATTGTAGATGCCAATAAACTTTTAGCTAAAGGTAATCCTCAATTCATGCTTGGCTCTGCCTTATATTATCGGATTTATGCTGAAAGACAACATGTTAATTATAATATTGACACTTACGAGTTACTTGCAAAAGCAGGAATGATGGAATTTTATGCACCATTTTTATTCTGGATTACTAGACTACCTGCCGAAAGAATTGTTAAATTGCTCTATGAAATATATGACCAATGTAAGTCGCCAAAAATAAATAATTTGATTAAAATTCTGATTTTATTAGGGGATGAAGCAGTTGCAGTTTTTAATGAACTCTTCAAATCAAAGTATGAACGAATAATACAAAAGCCTGATTTTTACTATTCATTTCAAGAATCTATGAAGAGTAAGAAAACAAATTTAATATTAAGAGCTTTGAAGATTACTAAGAATACTAAAATAGAACTTTTAAATAAGGAGAGAGAATACAATATTGGAGAACTTTTAGAGAATAATAACCTGGCAATTAATATTTTATCCATCGATTGCATGAATGTTTTCAATGGGAATGTATCATGTAGAGCGGTTACAAGAGATTTAGATTTTCTTGCTTACGGGAATGAAATAATACTGAATAAAAAATTAACACAAGAGCTTAGTAAACAAACTTAAATCTACCTACAAAATGGACTAATCGGGCTTGATTTTCCAACTCACAAGGCCTACCAAAAACCAACCAAGTATAGCCAGAGAACGATATTCATAAACTAAAATGAAGACTCAATTTAGATTATAAAAATATGGGAAAAGATATAAATAAATCAGTATTTGATGAGGCTACTAAATTAAAGTTAGACATTTTTGGAGAGTGCTTTGAAGAGTGGTTGCCTGTATTTAATTACAACAATTATACACAGGCTGTTTATGTCTTTGATTTCTTTACCTTCGTTCGCGCGCATCTTATTTTCTGATGCGTGCGGGCACAATTCATCCGGTTCGCGCGCGTCTTATTTTCAGACCGTGCGGGCAGAAAAATACGATTTTAAGTTGCTAAATTGAGCTAATAAATGTCGGAACGATATAAAGCTTTTGATGCTGAAGCACCCTATTTTATTACATTTACTTTAGTTGAATGGATACAGTTATTTGCAATTCAGGAGTTCGTAGCAATAGTAGTTGATTCACTCAAATTTTGTGTTCAGAATAAAGGAATGTTAATTTATGGGTATTGTATTATGCCAAGTCACGTACATTTGATAGTTCAATCGCACAAAAATACTTTGGGTTCAATTATCAGAGATTTTAAGAAATTTACAGCTGCTGAAATAGTTAAAGTTATCAAAGACAGTGAGAATTATCCTGAACAGTTACTGGTATTTCAAAATAAAGCTACTGAAACGAAACGCAATAAATTTGTAAAAGTCTGGCTCGATGGTTATCATCCTGAAATCATTTATAGTAATAAATTCTTTTTTCAAAAGCTGAATTATATCCATAATAACCCGGTTACTGCGGGTCTGGTTAAAAGACCGGAAGATTATTATTATAGTTCTGCCCGCAATTATGCTGGATTAGATGCTCCGCTTGAAATAATTTTCGAGAGCCAGGAATTGAAATCATATTAAAAAAAATGTACCCGCACGCGTCTGAAAATAAGACGCGCGCGAACAAGGAAGCGATCTTATCCGCGAAATGTCATAACTTGTCACGTGTAACGGGAGCCCCGGCCACCGTTGTCCTCAGTTTAAAAACGTTACCGTCCATGAAGAAATTGAAATTGATTTTGATATTTTTGTTTTGTTTCAGCATCAGGAGTTTTGCTCATGGAGAACAGGCACTTATTGCAATGGCCCCGATTATTGCTTATTTTCTGATTCTGCCGGTTTTTATCAGCAATTGGGAATATCGAAACATTATAAAGAGAATTCATAATACGGATTTTAGTAAAAAGGGCCTGTGGATTCAGAATTACCTGGTAGGATTTTGTTTCATTCTTTTTGTGTTAATTGTATCTTTTGATGAAATATCAGCAACAGGAGGCATCGCAATAGTTGTTGCCTTTATTGTACTGGAAACCTTAGTTAAACCTTTTCTCTACTTTATATTCAACGCATCTAAAAAAGTCAGATATATCCAGCTGCTGAAATCGACATATAAGTTGAATCTTGCGATAATAGTTTTAGTTATTGGCTTGAGTATGCTAATAGGAAGTGTATTTCTCTAATTGTTTGAAATAGAAATGCATATATAAATCCCCGCTAC
>Ga0079306_1002374_pt1 | contig 10610 bp, 8 predicted proteins | sample Methanotroph_Enr_FD_79181 | JGI IMG/M metagenome (GOLD analysis project Ga0079306, IMG submission 79181) | Enriched soil microbial communities from Old Woman Creek wetland in Ohio, USA - Methanotroph_Enrichment_5 | ecosystem: Environmental > Terrestrial > Soil > Wetlands | place: USA: Ohio...
AACTTTTCACTTTTGTCAGCTTTGGAGTGCAAAGATACTGCTTTTTTGGTTTGTGATATTGGAAATTTCATTTGCCATATTTATCAGGAACCCGGCTAAAATAAAAATTAAGACATTCGGAATAGAAGTATTACCTGTTATCAAAAGAGCTAAATCATTGATTATGTTATTATATATATCATTTGGCATGAAATAAGACCAGACTTGTTAATGATTAATTAATATAAAATTAACCGAAGAAAAATATTGAATTGAGGGATCTGGACAATAAACTGAATCAGGGAATAGCAATCATTACATGATAAAGTATATGGCGATTATTTCAAATGACTTGTAAAGCAGCATCCTTTTACCTATTCAGATCGGTCAGTAGGCTTCAATTACTTTTAGCTTTTGCACATACTTATCAACAACGAGCTTTTGCTGATTTATTCTTTCGCCAATTTCAGTCTGCTTAACCTCATTCAGTTCAATTTCTTTTTTGTTATCCTGGATAGCAATATTCGCTTTCGAAATGTTGTTTTCGGCTGAATTAATATCCTTCAAAAGTGATTTTTTTTTCTTCTGTAAATCCTTCAATTCCGATTGTTTAGCCTTCCTGGCATCTCCTTCATCCAGGGTGCTCAGAAGGGTGGAACAATTTCCGATTTTAATATCCAGGATATCCAGTTCTTTGTTTATTCCACTGATTTTGTCATTTTGCCCTGATATCCTGACATTTGCGGATTGAATCCCTTTATCAGATTTCTCTTTGTTTTTCCGGGCTGATTTCAGTTCCTTCTCCAAATTCTTCAACTTAGCTTCTTCAGCTGATAGCTGATTTTTAGCTACTGCAGCATATTGTCCTTTAGCGAATTTGTTCAGGTATTTCTTCAGGTTTCCGTAATCGCCTGAGGTGCTGACGATGAAATTATCCCGTGTGGTTTCAACACTCACAAAAAGCTGTATAAGCGAATCCCTGTCCAGGATTTTACTCACAATATTCACTCCTCCTTTATAGATATCCGGGATATTTGCGCCAATTAATGACATTTCATTTTTATTGCCGCTCACTTTTGATTTGGTGCCTTTTTCAATGGCTTTAATCCAGTTGGTTTTAACAAGCTCGGGTTTTACTTCAGGAATTGAAAGCCAGAAGCCCGGGAAATACCTGTTCCCGAATTTGACGCTGTCTTCTGCCAATGTAATAGGTTTTTGTGCTTTTGCTGTCGGCAGGCAAACCATGAGAATGAATAAAACGTAAAAGGTTTGTCTCATTGTGTTAGTATTTAATGATTTATAACTCCCTTAATTACTTTTATTTTCGGGTAGTTCTTAACTCATACAAATAGTATGAATTTCATATGAATTAGAAAGTGGTTAACAGGCGTTTATAAAAGGATTTGTTAAAGTTAGTCAGTTTCGATAAACTTCTGTTATCTGCAAGGATAGCAATTCAAAATTGGAATTCTATCTGGATAAATTCTGGCCATTCAATAGCTGGTCGATTTCTTTGTTTTGCTCCTCGCTTATTTCTAAAGTTTTATTAAAATTATTCCAGTTAATCATTATCCGCTCCACGCCCTGCCAGCGGTATACATCCAGGAAACTGCCACCACGCCTGATATCCTGAACTTTATAATACCTGAAAATATGAACAAAGTTACCGGATGATGCATCCTGTCCTGAAAAAGTGAACCGGATCAGGCAATTCTCAGGATTTGCCAATACCGTTTTAAGATGGTGTAAAGGAACAGGGTTATCCGGATCGTCCAGCCTCAGGTTCAGATACCATGAAATTTCGACCAGTGGCCTTGAAAAAGCCTGCTTAAACAAGGTTTTCTTGACATTTTTTTCGATCAGAAACATATCAATGGTTGCACCACAGTCCACAATAGGCTTTCCCCTGTTGCCAACCCTGGCTGACAGATAAATTTTGTTGTTGTTATGACGAAGGAAAATATTCTCGGTTAGAAAAAAATCTGCCGGCCGCTGGATAAACAGGTATGCAAGATAACCGCCAAAAAAAGGGGTATAAACAAGTCCGAAACAGGATTCAATAACGATAATTATCTTGCCTGCACTCCCCAGCGGTATAATTTCTCCATAGCCGATGGTCGAAAATGTTACCAGGCTAAAATACATGTAATCGAAAAAACTAAGCTTTTTGATTGGATTATTAGAATTAACCGAGAGACTGTCGGTGAGGTAATAAAATATTCCGAAAACAATAACAATGATAAGATAAAACGCTATTCCCCTGATCAATGTATTCCGTATACGCTGGTTATTAATATAACGGATAAATTGCCTGGAGAATTTCCTCTCGTGTTCCATTCTTAATGGATGATTGGTTAATAAGCAAGCGATTTGATGGATCAATCAATGCATTAGCAAATATATGAAACCCATCCGGTTCTTTTACTGGTTTTTTAACTTATCTCTAAAATTTGACACATGTATTGCATAGTAGCTATTGCTGTTTCAAATTTCGATAGCATTGAAAACTCTTTAAACTCCTAAGAAATATAGATATTATTCAACCACTCCGCTGGGCCTGTTATGTCATCTTAGGCTCTTTTTCTGTCTGGCTTTTTCTCGATTTGTCAGTTCAAATACCCCCGATTTTCGACTTACGAATTTCATCCGGTTTAATTACCTTTGCAGGCTCAAAAACGAAATCACTTATTGCTTCTATGGAAATTCCCAGCAAATACGATCCCAGACTAATTGAAGATAAATGGTATAGCTTCTGGCTCGAAAAAAAATACTTCCGCTCGGTTCCTGACGACAGGGAGCCATACACTATTGTAATTCCACCGCCCAATGTTACCGGGGTATTGCACATGGGGCACATGCTCAACAACACCATACAGGATGTGTTGATCCGTCGTGCCCGTATGATAGGCAAAAATGCCTGCTGGGTTCCGGGAACCGATCATGCTTCCATAGCAACAGAGGCAAAAGTCGTTGCCAAGCTTAAAGAAGATGGAATTGAGAAATCGGATCTTACCCGCGAGTCTTTCCTCGAACATGCCTGGGAATGGAAAGAGAAACACGGCGGAATTATTCTTGAACAACTTAAAAAACTGGGCGCCTCCTGCGACTGGGACCGCACCTGTTTCACCATGGACGAAGCCCGCTATGAATCAGTCATACAGGTTTTTGTCGATTTATACAACAAGGGATTGATTTACCGCGGAGTGCGAATGGTTAACTGGGATCCCCAGGCACTCACGGCTTTGTCCGACGAGGAGGTTATTTTTCGTGAAGTGCAGAGCAAACTGTATTACCTGCGGTATAAAGTCGAAGGCCCTGATGATGATTGGGTAACTATTGCTACCACGCGTCCCGAAACCATTTTGGGCGATACGGCTGTATGCTACCATCCCGAGGATGACCGTTTTAAACACCTGGAAGGCAAACGGGTTCTGGTTCCTTTGCTTGGCCGCTCTATTCCTATGATCAGCGACGAATATGTTGATCGTGAATTTGGTACAGGCTGCCTCAAAATCACACCTGCTCATGATGTAAATGATTACATGATCGGGCAAAAATACAATCTCGAAAGCATTGATATCTTCAATCCGGACGGTACACTCAGCGAAAAGGCTCAAATGTATATTGGCCTCGATCGCTTTGCCGTGCGCGAACTGATTGTTAAGGACCTGGAAACTTCGGGAAACCTTGTGAAAATTGAAGAGTATGTAAACAAGGTTGGTTTCAGCGAACGTACCCATGTTGCTATTGAACCCAAACTTTCGATGCAGTGGTTCCTGCAAATGTCGGAACTGACAAAGCCTGCTTTGGATGTGGTTATGAATGATACGGTCAAGTTTCATCCTGACAAGTTTAAAAATACCTACCGTTACTGGATGGAGAATGTCCGCGACTGGTGTATCAGCCGCCAGCTATGGTGGGGACAGCGCATTCCGGCTTACTATCTGCCCGACGGAAGTATAATAGTTGCACGTTCACCTGAGAAAGCGCTTGGCAAAGCACTGGCTAAATTCCCGAAAATTACAATGGCTGAGCTTCGCCAGGATGAAGATGTACTGGATACCTGGTTTTCGTCGTGGCTATGGCCAATTACAGTTTTCGATGGCATTCGTCATCCTGAAAATGACGATATTAAATATTATTATCCAACCAACGATCTGGTTACAGCACCCGAAATCCTTTTCTTCTGGGTAGCGCGGATGATCATGGCAGGAAAGGAATACCGTAAAGATATTCCATTTAAAAATGTTTACCTGACAGGCATTGTTCGCGACAAACTCGGACGTAAGATGTCGAAATCGCTTGGTAACTCACCCGACCCGATTCAGTTGATTGAAAAATACGGTGCCGATGGCGTACGTGTTGGTATGTTACTCACTTCACCTGCCGGTAACGATCTTCCGTTTGATGAATCTTTATGCGAGCAGGGACGGAATTTCTCAAACAAAGTATGGAATGCTTTCCGTCTGATAAAAGGCTGGGAAGTGGATAAAAATCTTAAACAACCTATGTATGCTGCACTTTCGGTTACCTGGTTCAGGTCGCGCTTCAACCAGGAACTTGCCGAAATTAATGAGCATTACGATAAATACCGGTTAAGCGATGCGCTGATGGGTGCGTATAAACTGGTGTGGGACGATTTCTGTTCGTGGTTCCTCGAAATGATCAAGCCGGCATACCAGCAGCCTGTTGATGCCCAGACCTATAAGGCAGCTGTTTCGTTGTTATCGGAGCTGATGCAGGTTTTACATCCGTTCATGCCTTTTATAACAGAAGAGATATGGCATTTGCTTCACGGGGATACTGCCGGCAGCATTATGATTTCGAAAATGCCGCAGCCCAAAAAGTTCGATGAAAATATTTTAACACATTTTACGTATACCCTGGAGATTGTAACTTCGATTCGTTCGATTCGTAAGGATAAAAATATCCCTGTCAAGGAGAAGCTCGATCTGTACATTCTTAAACCTGGCCAGGAAATACCGAATCTGTTGTTTGATTCCCTGATTGAAAAGCTTTGCAACCTGGCGCCGATCAGGTATTCAAATCAAAAGATAGCCGGGGCGGCATCTTTCCTGATAAAAGGAAATGAGTTTTATGTTCCGCTTGGCGATAAGATTGACACTGAAGCGGAAATAGAAAAACTTAACCAGGAACTGGATTACGCCCGTGGCTTCCTGAAAAGTGTAATGGTGAAACTCTCAAACGAGAGGTTTGTAGCTAATGCAAAGCCTGAGGTGGTTGAAGTTGAACGCCGTAAAATGGCTGATGCCGAATTGAAGATCAAAACGATTGAGGAACAGATTTCTCTGCTTGCAAAGCAGTAAAACCCCGGGTTTATATTTTTTTGCATAAAACCACTTAGCATATCTCAGTTATGAGGTCCTAAGTGGTTTATCTTTATACGGAATCAGTTAAAATCCTTCCGAATAATATGCCTTTACTTTCTCACGCAGATTATAATTCGACGACATTACTTCGCCGTATGCCCCGGTTGAACGTAAAGCAATGATGTCACCCCGGGAGGTGACAGGCAGTTGCAATGCTTTACCAAAGCAATCAGAACTCTCACAAATAGGTCCTACCACGTCGTAGCGCTGCAGAGTACCATCGGCATTGGTCAAGTTTTCGATTTTATGATATGCCTGGTACAGAGCCGGGCGAATCAGTTCGGTCATACCGGCATCGAGGATCATAAAATTGGTATTCACCCCGTTTTTGATATATAACACTTTCGAAATCAGGCTTCCGCATTGTGCAACCACGGCACGGCCCAATTCAAAATGAATCTTCTGTCCCGGGTGAACATCCAGGAATTCGTGAAACAACCTGAAAAAGGATGCAAAATCTACGATCGGATTCATATCCGGATCATGGTAGTCAATTCCCAGGCCGCCACCAACATTCAGGTTAGGAATTGCTATACGCCGTTGTTCGAACCATTGCTGGAACTCGTTGATCTTGATGCAGAGCGATTTGAAAGCAGTCAGGTCAGTGATCTGCGAGCCAATATGGAAATGCAGCCCGATCAGTCGGATGTTTTTTAATGTTTTCAGTTTGTCAACAATGGTTTCCAGTTCCCATTGATTGATACCGAATTTGTTTTCCTCTAGTCCTGTGGTGATATATTTATGCGTATTGGCGCTTACATTGGGGTTCAGGCGGAGAGCAACCGGGGCAATTTTATTCATTTCACCGGCAATTTGATCAATAACTTCCAGTTCCTGAAGGCTTTCGCAATTAAAGCTATGGATATTATTTGTCAGCCCGGTACTGATTTCTTCATCACTTTTCCCGACACCGGCAAAAACGATCTTTTCGCCGGGAAACCCGTTTTCAACGGCTCTTTTTACTTCGTTTCCGCTCACACAATCTGCCCCGAATCCGTATGATTCTATCCGGCTCAGAATCGTATTTTCGGAATTGGCTTTAAGCGCATAATGGATGATAAAACCATACTGATCCGCTTCCTGTTTCAGGCTTTGCAGGGTCTGATCCAGCAACTCCATGTTATAATAATAAAACGGGGTAGGGGTAAGGGTGAATTTATGAATTAATTCTTTCGAAAAGGTTGTCATTATTCGGTTTTCAGATTTATTACTTAAGGTTAAAAAGGCCTTTGTTCAACGCCAGCAACGTTTCTTTTTTCAGCTGCGTATCCACAAGGATGGAAATATTATTTTCGCTGCCTCCGTATGAAATCATCCGTACAGGAATATTCCGCAAAGCGTCGAAAATAGCACCGGCATACCCGGGTTTTGCTGCGGGGAAAAGCCCGACGATGCTCACAATACTCAGGTTACTGTCCACGTTCACGTGGCCGAATGCTTTCAATTCCTCAAGGATATTTTCGAGATCATCCGTATTATCGATTGTAACAGATACCGCGACTTCTGAAGTTGTAATCATATCAATGGGTTTGCGGAAGCGTTCGAAAACTTCGAAAACGGCACGCAGAAAGCCATAGGCCATAAGCATCCGGCCTGATTTGATATTTATGGCTGTAATTCCATCTTTGGCCGCAACGGCCCTGAATCCTTCAGTCTGGTTTTCGGATGAGATCAGCGTTCCGGGAGCTTCCGGCTGCAGGGTGTTAAGCAACCTGACAGGAATATTTTGATTTTTGGCTGGTAAAATACAAGTCGGGTGAAGTATTTTTGCCCCGAAATAGGCCAGCTCAGCGGCTTCGTCAAAATTGAGTTTGGCAATCGGGAAAGTGTTGTTTACAATCCGCGGATCGTTGTTGTGCATGCCGTCGATATCCGTCCATATCTGGATCTCTTTGGCATGAATAGCAGCCCCGACAATAGTTGCGGTATAATCGCTGCCACCGCGTTTCAGGTTGTCAATTTCGCCGAAATCATTCCTGCTGATATATCCCTGGGTGATAAACATCGAAGCCTTCGGATATTTATTGAGTTCACGTTTCAGATTTTCTGAAATGTAAGCCATATCCGGTTCATAATTCTCATTCATCCGCATGAAATTAAGCGCAGGAAGCAATACCGACGGGATTTCATTCTCTTCGAGAAGGAACTGAAAAAGAGCCGTTGAAATCAGTTCACCCTGGGCAAGTACCGCTCTCTCTTCGTTGATGGTGAACAGATCGCGGGTAAAGGATTGCAGGTAATCAAAATGCGTTGAAATGAGTTCCTTTGCCTTTTGTAAGGGTACTTCGGTTTTGTATAATTCCTTAATCACCTGCAGATACTTTGTTTTCAAAGCATCAATAAGTACCCCGGCTTTTTCGTGTTCTTTCCGGTAAAGCGCCTGGCTGATTTCAACCAAAGCATTGGTAGTGCCGCTCATGGCTGAGAGTACTACTATTTTGGGTTCACCGTCGTTGATCAGGCTGATCAGCGCATGCATTCGTTGAGGGGAGCCTACGGAGGTTCCTCCGAATTTCATAATTTTCATATTGGCAATTTGATGTTAAAGTTTGTTTCGGCTATGAACCCTTTTGAGACCAGTTAACCTCTTATTATAATGTATTTTCAATTTTCAATTTACGATTTTCTCCAGTTACCAGTCACTGTTCATACCTTCAGTTCCTGTATTTCCCGACTTTTACTTCGTAAATACGTATTGAATTATATTCGCTCCCATCTGCAAAGCTTTCAGCCGTTTTTCGGGTGAGTCCTTGTGTACTTCCGGATCTTCCCATCCATCGCCGAGGTCGCATTCGTAATCGTAAAAGCACACCAGCCGTCCTTCCCAGATAAGCCCGAACCCCTGGGGCGGTTTTCCATTATGTTCATGGATTTTTGGCAATCCATTCGGGAAATTATATTTCTGATGGTAAATAGGGTGATCAAAAGGCAACTCGACAAACTCCAGTTCCGGGAAAACTTTTTTCATCTGCGGACGGATATATTTGTCGATACCATAGTTATCCGAAATATGCAGGAAGCCTCCCGCCAGCAGATAGTTCCGAAGGTTCAACGTTTCCTGGTCGTTGAAGATCACGTTTCCGTGGCCCGTGATATGCACAAACGGGTAATTGAATATTTCGGCGCTTCCCACATCCACTGTGGCATATTCAGGTTTAATATTAGTTTTGAGATTTTTGTTGCAGAAATCAATCAGGTTGGTGAGCGAAGTCGGATTGGCATACCAGTCGCCGCCGCCATTATATTTAAGGAGCGCAATCTGGAAAGAGCCCTGAGCATAGCTGCTAAAGAAGGCAGTACTTACAAGCACAAAGATTATACTATATCTTTTCATCATGATTCGTTCACAATATTTATTATGTGGCAAGCCACGATTGCTGCAGTTTCGGTGCGAAGCCTCGAAGGACCCAGGCTTACGGGATTAAATCCCTGGTGAAGGGCTGAATCCATTTCTTTTTTGCTGAAATCTCCTTCAGGGCCGATTAAAACAGTACAATCCCCCTTTTGGTAAGCAGTTTTTAAATGCATCGGCTGATGTTCTTCCACATAAGCAACAAATCGCGAAGCAGTATGGTTCAATCGGATAAAATCATCAAACTTCACAGGTTCGTGTAGAACGGGCAGATAGGTTTTAATGGATTGTTTGGCAGCAGATAAAATGATTTTTTGTAACCGGTCGACCCGGATCTTCATCCTTTCGGAATGTTCGCAAATCAAAGGGGTTATTTCATCTATGCCTATTTCTGTTGCTTTTTCGAGGAACCATTCGAAGCGTGCTATGTTTTTAGTAGGCGCAACAGCCATATGAAGCCTGAAAGGCCGTTTCCCGTATCCGGGTGTCACACTCGTGAGCATAACCGGGCAACTTTTGGTATCCTGTGCCAGTATCTGGCCTTCATAGAGATTTCCGGCTCCATCTGTTACATGCAATGTTTCACCGGAACGCATCCGCAACACTTTAATGCAATGGAACGACTCCTCGCTGCCGAGATTAATTGCGCAGGGAACGGGTGCTGTAACGGGATCGATAAAATAGAGCTGCATAAGGTTAATTTCATGGCAAAGATAACAAACATCAGGTTAACAGAGCGGAACTGCTGATGCTGTTATTAATCGGTATGATCTTTACCTACATAAACATCCGATTTCAAATCCACAAAATCCCTTTCTGAAATATCACGTTATTGCATTTATTCCGGGAGCAGAGCTGAATTTAATGGCATCCGGGAATTCCTGCAGCCTGTATCTTTTTTTTACAAATGAACAAAAGATAAGTTGCTCTCTCAAATTATATCTGATAATATTCTATCTGCCGTTTTATTATCAATAACTTTGCCGACAGGATAATTAATTCAGGAGTTATGCAGGTTGATGAGCGGATTTGGAACAGAAATTTTATTCTGCTCATATCGTCCAATTTTTTAATGTACATTACGTATTATGCCATACTCTCTGCTTTACCCATCTATTTAGTCAACGATCTGCATGCATCCAAAATGCAGGTAGGAGTGGTTGTTGGCACATACACTATTGCTTCGGTGCTGGTGCGCCCGTTTTCGGGTTTTGCCCTCGACAGGTTTGGACGCCGTACGATCTTTTTATCTGCTTTACTGGTTTATTCGTTGCTGTTTTCAGGGTACCTCGTAGCCATAACCATCCTGTCCATCATCCTGCTCCGGTTTGCACAGGGACTTGTCTGGGGGTTCACGACAGTTTCGGGAGCGACAATTGCCGTTGATATTATTCCTGAATCGAAGAGGGGCCAGGGAATCGGGTATTTTGCGTTGTCAACAACACTTGGTATGTCAGTAGGCCCTGTTATCGGATTATTTATCGGTCATAAGTGGGGGTATGTCCCCATGTTTGTTTCGGGATGTTTTATAAGCATCGCGAGCCTGGCATGTGCGTATGCTGTTCATCTGCGTAAACGGTTTGTGGTTGGGAAACGAATCCGGTTGAAATGGGACAGTATGTTCGATAAAAGCTCCATCCGTCCATCTTTAAATGTGTTTATCACAATGATTGCCTATGGCGGGCTACTCTCGTTTATTGCTCTTTATGGCCGTGAAATAGGAATTCAGAACTCTTCACTCTACTTCCTGATTTTTTCAATCGGTATCGCGGCAGCCCGGCTTACCTCCGGGAAAGAGTTCGACAGGAATGGCCCGCGAAGGATTATCACATTCTGCCTTATTCTGCTTATTATTGGTTTTCCCTTGCTGGCTTTGGCGAAAAATGAAC
>Ga0079306_1002378_pt1 | contig 10605 bp, 8 predicted proteins | sample Methanotroph_Enr_FD_79181 | JGI IMG/M metagenome (GOLD analysis project Ga0079306, IMG submission 79181) | Enriched soil microbial communities from Old Woman Creek wetland in Ohio, USA - Methanotroph_Enrichment_5 | ecosystem: Environmental > Terrestrial > Soil > Wetlands | place: USA: Ohio...
AGGATTTTACGAATTGGGGAAATTGCCCGGTAAAATGCTCTCGTATTTTTAATGGTAATACGATGAAGTTAACGTATATCAATATGCTAATGGTAACAATTATAAGCGAAAGGAAAAATAACATACCTGAATGATTCAGGTAACTGTAATTGAACTCTCGTAGAACTGATGAGCCTTGTAGTGGGATTTGAAGAATTATTGCACTTTCACTTTGCTTATTTTTCAAGTAATTAAGCAATAGAAATCGGGTGTTATTAGTGGGAGTGATTTTATATTTTTGGGGGAATAACCAAAAGTGATAGATAACAAGAAGTATTAAGGTGATGATGAAATATGTAATTGATATCCAGTAAAAATTATGGATTAATTGGAATAAGGCCCAGAGAATAAATGTAAGTGCAAATGTCAGTATTACTTTGGGTAATTTGTAAAATTCCAGTGTGTAATGCCAGAATAAATGACGGTATTTCCGCCGTAATTCTTTTTCCTTTTGGTCTTTAATTTTGCTGAACCCGAAGATTCCAAATTTACCAAAAGTGCCGTTCAGTGCTTCCTGAAAAGATAACCCCTGACTTGTTTCCCATTGCTCTTCTATGGAAGATGCCAAATGGTCAACCAATTCAATCTGAAGATCGTATTCCGGCACATAGTGTTTCCGGCAAAAGTCAAAAAGCTGATTAATTTCTTCCGGGGTGAGTTTACGTTCAGTCATGGCTTCAGGATTTTACGAATTGAGGGAATTCGCGGACAAAGTCTTCTTTGATACGGAGTGGAGAATAGACACCGAAAGCGTATATCATAATTCCAAGAGAAGTGATCATAAAGGCAATCAACAGTTGTGTGTTGAAATAAAAAATGGATGTTGAATCAAACATTTTGTGGATTTGTCTTAATGAAAACAACAAAATGTTGAATGAAGCTATTCCTATAACCGCGACGCTATTCCTGAAGTTTTTAAAGAAATTATACAATAAAAATTCTTTGTCGGAAATGATTTTGAGTCTAAGTTTTTTAGGAATGAAAATAGAACCGGAAGCAAGTATGAAGAAAATGTACATGAATTGAATGATAGATATGATCATCATATAGTCGTTCGAATGCTGGAAGATAAAGTATAAAATAAATGTCATGACTAGAGTCAGGATAATCTTTGGTAACTGAAAAAACTCCTCGATATATTTCCATTGCATGCGTGAGTATTTCCTTCGAAGTTCCTTTGCTTTGGTTTCTCGAAATGAGATGAATCCAGACTTACCTCCAAGTTGTTCCCCAACCATAAAAGCTGCTTCTTCAAAAGGCAATTCAGGATTGGTTGCCCAAAGAGTTTCAATGGCAGAAGCCATGTGGTCAACTAGTTCAATTTGAATGTCATAATAGCTAATGTGATAATAATCGCAAAGTTCAAAAAGATTGTCGATTTGTTCCGAAGTGAGTTTTCGCGCTGTCATGCCAGGTCAATTTTGGGGTTTAGCAAACTTTGCATGTTGCGGATAAACGATTCCATCTCGGTCATGCGGTCAACCACTTCCTTTTTGCCGTTTTTGGTAATCGAATAATACTTCCGCATCCGGTTGCCGGTCATTTCAATCTCAACAGTGAGCAAACCCTGTGCTTCGAGTTTGTGCAGCATAGGGTAAAGCGCACCTTCAGTAATCACATATTCGCCCGACGAAATGGCTTTCACTTCCTGCGTAATCTGGTAACCATACATGCGTCCTTTTTCGCCCAAAAGCTTCAGGATAATGGTTGACAGACTGCCTTTATACAATTGATTGGTTCCCATTTTTGTAAATTTTCAACAAACATACATAAATATCTTATGCAATGGAGTGTTTTGCAATTGAAATTTGGGTAATCTGCCGAAAAGCAGGTTTTGATCATTCCAACCGATCCGTCAATGTACAAGTTTTCTTAAATACTTTAGTTTGTCCGGCCTGGTCAAACACTTCAACCAATATAATGTAAACTCCAATTGTAAGTTTCTGTCCGTTATCGCTGTCGCCATCCCAAAACCAGGTTCCTTCCTGCGAGAGCGACAGGTTTTTAACCAGATAGTTCACTTGTCTGCCGGAAGCATCAAAAATACGAACATTGGCCTGATATCCGGGTTTGCTGAATCTGTATTTAATTGTCAACCGGTCGTTATAACCGTCGCCGTTGGGCGAAAATGCTTTAGGCTCGGGCAAAATTTCATCCTGAATTTCAGTTTCGCTTTTTGTTTGGGAGTTAGGCAATCCGGGAGTTGCAAAACCCACCGAAGCTGCTGCTGAAGTCCAGTTGTCGCAGGCAGAAGTCGGTTTTTTCAATGAAATCCGCTCGAGCGAAACGCCATTTTCGTCTGCCAGAAACGACGAGTGCATTTTTGCTGAATAGCTGAATTCATCCAAAACTTCCAGCGAATCGTTGAGCAAAACAACAATTCCGGCATCATCCGGAAAGCTGGGCAAGGTTTTCATGGCACAAAAACTTTCCGGATTGTTGGAAAAATATTGTGAAGCAACAACTGCCGGATCTTTGGTGCAAGTAAGAAATTGTCCGGATTTCAGGTATCTCTTTTCTGGACTCACCGGATCGATTTGCCTGAGGGCCAGCGTATCATTCCGTGTGGCCAGCAGCAGGCGGTGAACCGGGAGTATATTCTCCGAAACATTCACCAATTCCACAAAATCAACTCCACCAGAAAACGGATTAAACAGGATTTCGTTGATCAGGGCGGATCCAGCTTCTGGCAAAAAGGAATAGGAAATCAAATGGATATCAGGTTTCATCCTTTTCCCTGAAAGGCCTGAAATTCCGGAAACGTTCAAAGTAAGCTCGGTGCCTTCAACTTTTCCAAAACTGATGTCAATTGACCGGTCAGAGTTTTCGGTGGGTACGAATGCGGTGATCGGGATATTCAGGTTGTTTTCGTCGTTCATCCTGAAATTTCCGGAGTGAACAGAAGCCGGGTTGACAGCCTGGTTAAATACAATCCTTAACAAATGAGAACTGATCACCGATATACCCTGAATGAATATTTCCGGAGCCAACCGGTTTACAGTAATATCATCGATCCAGAACTGGCCCGCCCTGGTTGCCGTGTATTTAAAATAAAGTCCGATGTTTCTGAAGTCAAAAACGGTTCGGTCCGCTCCTGAAAATGATTTCCGGTTGGTTTCTCCTGATTTCTGATAACCCAAAACCCATTGACCCTGGGTGTTTCTTTTTACGTCGATGGTTACCAGAGTTGACGCGTTCCAATCCAGGTCGGATTGTACAACGAGACTATCAGCTTTTCCTTTCCTGATACGCCAAAGGCAAAGGAGATCGGTACTTCCGGAGATATTTACGCCTACAGCAAAACCGTTAATCAGGTCGGTTTGGGTGGTGTCGGCACTCAGGTAAAACCAGAATTTGTTTGAAGCTGAAGGATCCCATTTCCCATCCTTTAGCTTGAATGTCCATTCCATATCAGACAAATTCCAATCTGCATCAGCCTTACGAAAAATCGAAGATGCACCACTTACACCCTTTGACAAATGCTTCATGGAAAAGTTCCCTGAAATCGGATCTGTTGCCGAAACCTCCCAGTCTGAGGTTTGTTTCCAACCTGAAAGCTTTCCGAATTCGAAGCCATCGCTGAAAATGGGAATAATGGTATCGTTTCCGGAAAAGATTTCGTTTTCGCCTGAATGGATAAAACTGCCACAAAAAGCATTTTTGCTTACAATTGTTAAAAAAAAGACAAGTGTAAATGGAAATATAAAAATTAATTTGGCCATTTTTTGAAAAATTAAAAGTAAAGCCTTATTTTTGAATCGGTAATTACGCCTTTGGCAGTTCATTTCTGATTCAATTTAACAAAAATTGATCTTTCTGCCAAATAAAAGTGTAAGTACAAGATTCAATAACAGATAAATACAATTCGAAATGAAAGTTGCAGTAGTAGGTGCAAGTGGCGCTGTAGGTCAGGAATTCCTGAAAGTTCTGGCTGAACGGAATTTTCCGCTCGATGAACTGGTTTTGTTTGGTTCCGGCCGTTCGGCTGGAAATGAGTACAAATTCAAGGGTAAAAAACTGGTTGTGAAGGAACTGAAGCATAACGATGATTTCAAGGATATCGATATTGCTTTGACCTCGGCCGGAGCTTCAATTTCAAAAGAATTTGCCGATACCATTACGAAATATGGCGCTATCATGATCGATAATTCGAGCGCTTTCCGCTACGATGACGACATTCCACTGGTTGTTCCCGAAGTAAATCCGGAAGATGCCAGGATTCGTCCGCGAAAGATAATCGCCAATCCGAACTGCTCAACCATTCAAATGGTGGTGGCCTTGAAACCGATCAACGATTTGTCGAAAATTGTCCGGGTTCATGTGGCTACCTATCAGGCTGCCAGTGGTGCAGGTGCCCAGGGAATTGCCGAATTGGAAACCCAGATTCAACAGGTGGCCAATGGAGAAGAAGCAACAATCAAGAAATTTCCTTATCAGTTGGCGATGAATATCATTCCGCAGATTGATGTTTTCCTCGAAAATGACTACACCAAAGAGGAAATGAAAATGAACTGGGAAACCAAAAAGATCATGCATACCAATGCTGAAGTAAGCGCAACATGTATTCGCATTCCTGTTGCACGCGCACATTCCGAAGCTGTTTGGGTGGAGACTGAGGAAGCATTGGACATCCAGGAGGTAAAAGCTGCTATGGAAAAACTGGAAGGTCTGACTGTTCTGGATAATCCGGCAGAAAAAGTTTATCCGATGCCACTGTTTGTCTCAGGTAAAGATGATGTATATGTTGGCCGCATCCGCAAAGATGTGTCAAATCCTAAAAGCCTGACATTCTGGTGCGTTGGCGACCAGATTAAAAAGGGTGCCGCGTTGAATGCTGTTCAGATTGCCGAATGGCTGATTAAGAATGGTGAAATCAAATAAAGAGACTCAAGACTCAAGCAAGATATTAGATACAAGACAAACCCCAATTAAGTAGAAAGCCTGTCTCACTGACGGGCTTTTTTACTTATTCCCTTTTCCTGTTTACTTATTCCTGATTTTCTATTTTCATTGTCCAGTTTTCATCGTAAAGAAAATCGTTGTACGGAAAGCGGGTGATGTGTATTTTCTTAACTTCTTCATATAGAGTTTTCTTGAGTCCTTCAATGTTTTCTTTTGTCCGGGCAGAAACGAATAATGAAGGTGTGTTGGTTTTCGACATCCAGCTACTCTCCCATTCTTCCAGCGAAATGTTGCGTTTGGTTTTCAGGCTTAAATCATCCTGATGTTTTTCAACGTAGGTAAAAGCATCAATTTTATTAAAAACAAGAATGGTAGGCTTATCGCCTGCATTGATCTCACTCAGTGTGCGGTTTACCACCTCAATTTGCTCTTCAAAACCTTGATGAGAGATATCCACGATATGCATCAGAATATCCGATTCGCGTACTTCATCCAAAGTCGATTTAAACGATTCGACCAGCCCATGTGGTAATTTACGTATGAATCCCACGGTGTCGGCCAGAAGAAAAGGCAGGTTACCAACAACCATTTTGCGGACCGTCGTGTCGAGTGTGGCAAAAAGCTTATTTTCAGCAAAAACATCCGATTTACACAACAGGTTCATCATGGTGGATTTGCCCACATTGGTATATCCAACCAAAGCTACACGAACCATTCTTCCACGATTTTTGCGCTGTGTCGATTTTTGCTTGTCAATCTTGATCATCTGCTCCTTCAGCAGAGCAATTTTGTCGAGAATAATCCGGCGGTCAGTTTCAATCTGCGATTCGCCCGGACCACGCATCCCGATACCTCCACGCTGACGTTCAAGGTGAGTCCACAAACGGGTCAATCGTGGCAACATGTATTGATATTGGGCAAGTTCTACCTGGGTTTTTGCATGCGCGGTTTGTGCCCGCCTGGCGAAAATATCCAAAATCAGAAACGTTCGATCCAAAACCTTACATTCAAGCGCTTTTTCGATGTTCCGGAGTTGGGTTGGACTCAGGTCGTCGTCAAAGATGACGGTACCGATCTCGTGAGCCTTGATGTATTCGCTGATTTCCTCCAGTTTCCCAGAACCGACAAAGGTGGCATGATTTGGAATATCCAGGCGTTGCAGAAAATGCTTTTTCACCTCAGCGCCAGCGGTGTCGGCCAAAAAATCCAATTCCTCCAGATATTCTTTTGCCTGACTTTCATCCTGATTTTTAGTGATCAGACCGACCAAAACTGCCGTTTCTATAATGGGTGAGTTTTCAATCATAGTTTTAAAAGTTGCCAATAAAAATCCTGATTCCATACAACCCGGAACAAGAGATCTTTTAAAAATTTAATTTATTTGAGGGGCTAAAGATAAGACAATCTTAAATGCAATTTCTTACTTTCGGATCTTCATTTATTTTCAAACGCTTCTCTATGGGTAATCAAAGGAATTTGGTCAGGACACTCGGATTGGGCTATGTCGTCATTTTTGTAGTTGCAAATATCATTGGATCAGGAGTCTATAAAAAAATTGCGCCGATGGCGGCAGAACTTCACTCTTCGGTTTGGATACTTATGGCATGGATTGTCGGTGGAATTATCACCCTTTTCGGGGCTTTGAGTAATGCTGAAGTTGCCGGATTACTAGCCGATACAGGCGGCGATTTTGTGTATTTTAAAAAAATTTACAACCGCTTTTTTGCATTTTTATACGGCTGGTCGCTGTTTACAGTCATTCAAACCGCAACAATTTCTTCTTTAGCTTATGTTTTTGCCCAATCGTTAAACAGTATCATTCCAATTCCTGAAATGTTTACCTCCCTTCAACATTTTACGATAGGCGGCGTTTTCTTTCCATTCCAGGATTTCGGGGTCAAACTGACAGCCATTCTCCTGATTTTACTTTTAACAACACTCAACATTTCAGGCCTGAAAAGCGGTGCAGGCGTGAGTAAAGCCATCTTGCTGTTGGTTTGTACCGGTCTTCTTGTGATCGTTTTCTTTGGTTTAACCAGCACTGTTACCAGACCTGCAAATTTTCTGGATGTGAGTGACCTTACCAGCGGATCCATTACCCTCTCATCGTTTTACACGGCCATGCTGGCGGCCTTCTGGGCTTACCAGGGGTGGGTTTCAGTCGGATTTATCGGCGGAGAAGTTAAAGACCCAACCCGGAACATCCCGAAAGGAATCGTGATCGGAACCTTTGTGGTGATCTTCATTTATCTGCTTGTCAATGTGACTTACTTAACGCTGTTGTCTATTCCGCAATTGGAGCAAGTTCATGCTGCAGGCAATCAGATTGCTGCGGTTGAAGCAGTCAGGAGTTTCTGGGGAACAGGAGGAGTACTGTTTATTTCGTTGCTCATATTACTTACCACGCTTGGTTGCACCAACGCCAGCATTCTCACAGGTGCACGTCCCTATTATGCCATGGCCCGCGAGCGGCTTTTCTTTTCGGGCATCGGAAAACTGAATAAAACCAATGTTCCCGGAAACTCTTTGTTTTGGCAGGGACTATGGGCCTCTGTCCTGGTTTTGTCAGGAACCTTTGATCAGCTGACTGATATGATTATTTTTGCAGTGTTTATATTTTACGGAGCCACATCGCTGGGTGTATTTATTTTGCGTCGTAAAATGCCAGATGCACACCGACCTTATAAAGTCTGGGGATATCCGGTTGTGCCGGCCATTTTTATCCTCTTTTGTATTGGTTTGTTTGTCAATACCATTGTCACCCGACCCCGTGAAGCTGCCATCGGCATGACTCTCATTCTGTTGGGTATACCGGTTTACCTTTTCCTGCAATGGAAAAATTCAAAGACAGAATAAAAAGATCTGCAAAACATTTGCTTGAACCAGAAATACATTCACTATGGAAACCTTTAAGCCGAACAACATTGATGAGTATATCGCTGCTTTTCCAAGGGAAACTCAGGAACTTTTGGAGCAGGTTCGCACCATAATCCGCCAATCGGCACCAGAGGCTGTAGAAATTATAAGTTATGGAATGCCTGCATTTAAACATCACGGAATTTTGGTGTATTTTGCCGGATATCAAAATCATATCGGATTTTATCCAACTGCTTCAGGGATAAAGGCATTTCAAAAAGAAATCTCAGGGTTTAAAAACTCAAAAGGTGCCGTTCAGTTTCCCTTAAACAAACCTCTGCCATTCGAACTGATTAGCCGAATAGTGCAGTTCAGGGTCAATGAAAACTTACTAAAGGCAAAAACGAAAAAGAAATAAATTCAATCCTAAGACTCTGTTTGGTTGGCTATAAATATTTATTGATTGAAGGTTCTGACCTAACCCTGCCACGATTGAATCCCAGAGTATAGAAAAACCGCCTTCCCGTAGAAAAGCGGTTTCATTTATAGAGAGTAAGCAACCGATCCGCCAAAAGCGGTACTGAGGCTTACGAAAACCGCACCAACAGTAGTTGGCACGATTATATTTTGGTTGGTGCAGGTAGAGACAAGGCAATGCCTTGTTTCTACAAAACGCCCGTTATTTTATTTCCGATCCGTTTTTAACAGGGTTCGTCGGTGTCACAAATTTTAGCGAACCATCTGCATCCTGTGCCATCAGGATCATTCCCTGCGACTGAATTCCTTTCAGTTCTTTCGGTTCGAGGTTGACCAAAATGCTCACCTTCTGGCCAATAATTTGTTCAGGATTGTAATATTCGGCAATGCCAGAAACCACGGTGCGTTTGTCGATTCCGGTGTCGATGGTCAGTTTCAGCAGTTTTTTGGTTTTTGGTACGCGCTCGGCTTCCAGAATGGTTCCGGTACGGATATCCATTTTATTGAAATCGTCGAAAGTGCAGTTTTCTTTGGCAGGTGCAACTTGGGCATTGGCAACTTCGTTGGCTTTCTTCGTGGCCAGTAGTTTGTTTACCTGTTTTTCGATCACCTCATCTTCAATCTTTTCGAACAACAATTCCGGAGTATTGGTTTGATGACCCGCAGGTAGCAGATCGGTGCGACCCAAGTTACTCCAGTTCAGCTCGTCCATATTCAGGAATATGCGTAGTTTATCCATGCTAAAAGGAAGGAATGGCGCGAAAATAATCGTCAGGTTGGCAGTGATCTGCAAACACACGTTCATGATTGTTTCCACACGAGCCGCATCGGTTTTGACTACTTTCCAGGGCTCGGCATCGGCCAGGTATTTGTTGCCCAAACGCGCCAAATCCATGGCATATTTCAAAGCTTCGCGGAAACGGTACTGGCTAATGCTTTTTTCGACTTCAGCTTTAATCACTGAAATTTCAGCCAAAGCAAGCTGGTCGGTTTCGGTAAGAACTCCGGCAGCCGGAACTTTCCCGTCGTAATATTTTTGAGTCAGAACCAGCGCACGATTCACAAAATTGCCAAGCACTGCAACCAGTTCGTTGTTATTGCGGATCTGGAAATCCTTCCATGTAAAATCATTGTCTTTGGTTTCAGGAGCATTGGCTGTCAGCACATATTTCAGCACATCTTCTTTGCCCGGAAATTCATCCAGATACTCGTGCAGCCATACGGCCCAGTTGCGTGAAGTCGAGATTTTGTCGCCTTCGAGGTTCAGGAATTCGTTAGCCGGAACGTTTTCAGGCAAAATGTATGAACCTTCAGCCTTTAGGATGATGGGGAAAATGATGCAATGAAACACAATATTGTCTTTACCAATGAAATGCACCAGTTTGGTCTCCGGATCTTTCCACCATTTTTTCCATTCCGGAGTGAGTTCTTTGGTGGCCGAAATGTATCCGATTGGGGCGTCGAACCACACGTACAGCACTTTCCCTTCAGCTCCTTCAACCGGAACCGGAATGCCCCAATCAAGGTCGCGTGTTACAGCGCGTGGCTGCAAACCACCGTCGATCCACGATTTACACTGTCCGTAAACATTCGATTTCCATTCCTTGTGACCTTCCAAAATCCATTCTTTCAACCAGTCTTCGTATTGATCAAGCGGCAAATACCAGTGCTTGGTTTCTTTCAGTTCCGGAACATTTCCGCTGATCATCGATTTTGGATTAATCAGTTCGTTTGGACTAAGCGATGTTCCGCAGCTTTCGCACTGGTCGCCGTACGCTTTTTCGAATCCACATTTCGGACAGGTACCGGTGATGTAACGGTCGGCCAAAAACTGCTTATTTTCGGCATCGTAGTATTGTTCGGATGTTTTTTCGATGAATTTTCCCTGTTCATAGATTTTCAGGAAAATGTCGGAAGCGGTTTCGTGGTGAACTTTATTACTGGTACGAGAATAGATGTCGAATGAAATTCCGAAGCGCTCGAACGAATCTTTGATCATGCCGTGGTATTTGTCCACGATATCCTGCGGGGTAACTCCTTCATTCTTAGCTTTTAGGGTAATTGGAACCCCATGTTCGTCAGATCCACCGATAAAGGCCACTTCCTGTCCGTTCATGCGGAGGTAGCGGGCATAAATATCAGCAGGAACATATACACCTGCGAGGTGCCCGATGTGAACCGGACCGTTGGCATACGGCAAAGCCGAAGTAATGAGGGTACGTTTATAATCAGTCATTGCAATTGATTTTATTGAGGGTGACAAAGATAGTTGAAAATTTGAGTTGAAAGAAAAAAGTGAGTAGTCTCAGTTGGTCGTATTCAGGATAAAAA
>Ga0079306_1002379_pt1 | contig 10600 bp, 8 predicted proteins | sample Methanotroph_Enr_FD_79181 | JGI IMG/M metagenome (GOLD analysis project Ga0079306, IMG submission 79181) | Enriched soil microbial communities from Old Woman Creek wetland in Ohio, USA - Methanotroph_Enrichment_5 | ecosystem: Environmental > Terrestrial > Soil > Wetlands | place: USA: Ohio...
AGGGATGGGAATACCCAGTTCCATTGCTTTTTGATAGGTGGCTCTCTTATTATAGCAGACATCTACAACTGAAGGTTCCGGGATCGAAAGGTGGTACAGACCCGAAAGTTCTTTGTAATTTACAGCTAAAAAATCAATAAGCGAGTCATTCGTAGCGAGTAACAGGGTAGTCCGGTTGCCGGCAAGTTCACGCAACATCTGCAGCAACTGGTCTTTGCTGTTGAACAGGTGAAAGTGCTGGCATGCATTTGAATACCGTGCAATCGAAGCTTTGTTGTCATTAAAGAGCCTGACTTCAAGATTGGCTTTTTTTGCAAGGCGGGCTAATCCCAATGCCTGGATGTGGTTGCCCAAAATGAATACTGAATCTATCATCGGAGTAGAATAGGCGAATGTGTTTTACGTAAGGTTGATCACTTCTTCATACAACTCTTCCAATTCTGTTTCCCTGGAATGAACATCGAGTGTTGAAGTTGCGTATTGACTGGCGTTCCGGCCCAGTTTTTCCCGGAGAACCTGGTCCTCCGCCAGGAGTTTCAGGGCTTCAGAAAGTTGTTCTATATTGTTTTCCTCGACCAGAATACCAGAAACAGAATTTTCGATCACGGAAGGAATACCGGCATGAAAGGTCGAAATGACAGGAAGCCCATTGGCCATTGCCTCGATAAGAGCACCAGGAATACCTTCCTTGTCACCGTTACCTGCTGTCCGACTGGGATGTACGAATACGTCTGCCCTGTGCAAGGCTGCATGATGTGCAGCGGAACCATATTGAACGGGGCCTTCAAGGCTAACGGTGCAGAGATTGTTCCCGCTGATGAATGCTTTAATCTCTTGCTCCAGTTCCCCGGACCCGAAGATCATCAGCCTGGCTTTTTTTCTCGTCGATTCCATAAACTTTTGCCAGGCTTCCAGCAATACTAAATGGCCCTTCTTAGCTGTAAGCCCGCTTATGATTGTAAATGTGAGAGTTTCCTTTTCACTGTAATCGCGGTCGAAACGGAAGGCCTTGCACTCACTCCCGTAATAATGGACCCGGATAAGTTCTCGTGGACAGCCGATGGCCAATAGGTCTTTCTTCATATCTGGTGACATGGCAAATACGGCTTTCAGGTTTTTATGAGAGAATACCCGTTTCTGTAGCCAGAATTTGCCCAATCCTTTGAATCGCTTTGGGAAACTGGTACAATCATATCCATAGAAGGAAACGACAACTGGGATATCGACTTCTTCCAGAATTCCGGAAAATGTGAGCATATCAACACCATAGTGAACATGGATGATGTCAGGACGCAATTCCCGGATATATTCCACCGCTTTCCTGCCCTGTTTTGGGGTGATATACCGGAAGCGGTTATATAGCCAGGCACTTCGATTGCTGCCTGTCACCTGGTAACAGTCTATGGTTGATCTGATCTCAGCTTCCATTTCCCCTGGAACCGTTTCCGCATACATGACATGAGGCTCAAACCCGATGTGATGGATTACCTGGTTCCTGATAAAGGTAGCAGTGGATGGTAAGAGTTTACGGAATACGTGGAGGACTTTTTTCAAGACAGATTAATAACTTGATTAAAGGGCTTCCCAATAATTTCTATTTATAGAACTATTGTTTTTCTTTTCCAGGATTCGGTTTGGTATACCTACAGAAACCGAGTTATCAGGAACATTGTGTATTACCACAGAGTTTGCACCAATGATTGAATTTGTACCAATAGTCACTTCCCCAAAGATCTTAGCGCCCGGGGAAATAAGTACTTTGTCGTGTATCACGGGAGAATGACCTTTTTCATCTCCCAGAGTTACCTCATGTGAGAGTGTTACATTATTGCCGATGATAGCATGTTTATGGATGACAATTCCAAATCCATGATAGATAAGAAGCCCTTTCCCGATACTGGTTGTATATGGAATGTCAACGCAATAATGTCGGCAGATCCTGCGATATTTATTCTTGAAGATGGCTCTCAGGATACGTTGATTCTTTTTGGTTGCATAAGAAGTTAGCCTTAACCAAAATGTTATTTTGAATGACCTGGAGTAAAATAGGTGAATGATAAAGGCTTTCCATGTGATCTGTCCACAGTTCCGGAAAAGATCTGAAGCAATATACTCTCTTAGGGATTCTTTTTTCATGTTATAGGGGAAAATATAGAAGGGTTAGGCAATTCCTTAAGATCTATGATTTGATATGGTTCGCTATCAGCCATTGAGACAATGATATCATTTTAAAGAATTGCTTTTTAGTTATAGTTTTGGCCTCAAATTGCTGGTTTATTTCAGCTAGTTCCTGCTTTTTTGATTCTGAAATTGACTTTATATGGTTTTCATGAAGTTTCACCGGGTAAAGGATTGTCTCACTTTTAATCTTTTTTCGGAACCTCAAATAATCTAAGGCCAATAATGGCAGAAATACCAGATTTGTTAAGAATACTGGCCGAGTGGCATGAGAGCTTATTTGCCATCCAAGCCGCGGATTATTTTTTTGAATTAATTTTGCATACAATTGATGAAGCTGAACATTCATGATAAAACTTTTCTTTTCCTTCCAATGATGAATCCAGGTGTAGGGAGTTTTGATCAATAGCTTAATAAAATCAACATCCCAGTATGGATGAAAGTTATCTAGATAAGGCCGCTCCATCCCGATTTCTTTTGCAAAATATTTTCGCGCTCCCAGCATCATGAGATAATAAAAGAATTTCTGAGGTGTATTATATGTATTCTTAATAGCAGGATGCTTACGAATTGATGCCACAAATTGCTCCTTTAATTCATTATCCATCAGTATTTGAGAGTATTCTGACGGAAGTGTGGAAAGGAGTTTGTCGATTGATACTTCCAGGTTTTCAGAAAACAGTAATGAAAACATAGCTTCATCAATAAATAACCCCCTGCTGGAAGGATACTTAATGAGTTCACTTCCAAACAATCCACTTAAGATGGATGTCTTTTCACTAAAAAAATTCTGGTACATGTAAGGAATATTTGCCTGAGTAAACAAGGCAGTCCCTTGGCTTAGCGACAAAGCCAACACAACATTCGGACCGAACTTTTTTTCGAAATCATTATCCAATAAGTAGGTCTCAAACTTTAACCCAAGTTTTCCGGATATTTTTTTTGGGATGCTCATATCCCAGCTAAGTCCATACCCATAGCTGAAGTATTCATATGAGGGCGCCTTCGACCCCAATAATGCTGTAAGGGTGCGGGAATCATAACCGCCGGTTAATGCAACAGATGATTTTTCCGGGGTATCGATATAATTCGAAATATGATTTTTAAGGTAGTTGTTGATCAGGCGCACACTCTCTCTCTTTGAGTAGACTGGCTTCTCAATCTGGAATTCCTTGAAGATATCCCAATATTTAGTGAGTTTCAATCCAGATTCATCCACTTCCATTTTATGAGCTGGAGGTACAACGCTAACTCCTTTGATAAATGTTTCCTCGTCCAGAATGAAGTCAAGCAGATAATGCTGGAAAAAAGAATTCCAATTTAGCACCGGTTCAACCCCTTGTTCCTGAAAATAGGCGATTATGGCATCCAGACTGCTGGAAAAGAGCCAGGTCCCCTTGAATTGACAATAATGAATATATCTAACATTCAAAGGATCAGTAATAACTGAAATGGAATTCAGCTCATGATTATAAATAAAGATACTGTAAGCCCCTTTGAAATTTTCAACATCGATCCCTTTCCCTGAGACCAACCAATCATGGACGTCGTGGGCTGTAAACCGTTTTTCTATGGTAACAGTGTCACTCCCACGCTTAAATAGATAGCCATAGACTATAACTGTAAACATGGAACCTGAGAAAGTGTCATTCCAGTCATTCTTCCTGCGATTAAGCGTGACAATGGCACAATTGTCCGTGGAAATGTTGGCAACATCGAATTCAAGTAATGAATAGGCTTCCACCTTCAAAAATGGATTATTAAATCCTGTAAGACATGCATCCCCGGGATTATAACGACAAAAGAAATCAAACATTTTTAGTCAACTTTATTAGTCTTTTCTTTAAAAGTGTCAAAATTTCCTGGAAAAACGGCATTGGGTCGGAGGCAGCATGAAGGACGTTGATGTGTGGTTTGAAAAGGATTCTGAAGTAGCCATATTTTTTTGGTGAATTGAAATAGGAAAAGAAGTCGTTGGACTCATAGAGCCAGTAAATATCATTCTTTTGCTTCTTGATTTCAAGGGATTGTCCCAGAAGCACCTTCACCATGGCGTCTGGGAAATTGACTCCTGATGCAGCTGTCAGGGCTATTTGCTGGTTGAACCTGCCAATAGTAGGTTCCATGATAAAAAACCGGTCCCGGCCCTTATCATACTTGAATTCAATTGAGCAAAACCCTTTCAGGTTCACAGGGGCTATAAATTTTTCAAGTTCATTTTCCAGTTGTGGAACATCAGTAGTTTTTGCAAGGGAAGTAGTGCCATAAGAAACCGGCCATTGCCTTAATTTTTGGGCAATCATCTTATGAACAAGTTTCCCTGAGGCATCGAAAAGCAAAAAGCAAAAAAACAAATTATCGTCATCCCCGGCAATATAATCCTGCACGATCAACGATTTGTAATTGACAGGATTTAGCTTCCGGATCAGTATTTCCAGCTCATTCTGATCAAACACCTTTGTTGCATGAACCAGGTAGGGCTTTACAATTACCGGGTAGTTGAAACCAGTTTTTAATGATACCAATTCTTTCTCGTCCGTGATAAAATAGGTATTTGGAACAGGCAGGTTATTGGACAAGGCATACCGGGTAAATTTTGTTTTCTCCATGAGTGTTTCCACTACATCCTTGTCAGAAAGCAGGAAAGTATAATATGCTTCAAGTCGCTCCCTGTTCTCCGAGATTTCAACGGCATCCTTATCCTGGGTAAGTAAGAGCATAGGTTTGGATGGCAACATGTCTTTGATGCCAAGAAGCCCTGTAACCAAGTCTTCTTTAAAAAGGAATTTTTTGTCCGGGATATTGGAATACCATGCTATTTTGATCTGACTATCCGTCCCGGCCAGGATGATCGTGTACCCTTCCTTTTTTAACTGCTTCAAACATCGCAAGGTGCCAAGGGCAGTTACTGAAAAACCCAGCACTACAATACATTTGCTTTGATCAACAGTTTGTTTCATTTTGGAAATATTGATGTTAAAGCCCTATAGGCTATCTTTTTTTTGTCCAGGCAATAGTATTCCTATCGTTTTTGCCTTTCTGCATTCAGCCATTCTGTATATTGCTTCATCGTGGTCACCCAAAGTTTTTTTCTGTTTTTGTCAATATGTGCAAAAACACCCGGCAGTATTTCCCCGACGCTTATCTCATCAAAGGAAGGATGGAACCAAAGGTTACAAACCATGTTTTTATGAATGCATTTATTGAGAATAACCTCAAATCGGTTCCGGTTGTGTGATTTGGAGAACAAGTGGTTGTAACACAATTCCATGGTTGTCTTATGTTCCCATAATCCATTAGGCAGGAAGGAAGGATATCCCAGCACATTGATGAAATTGGTCCTCATGGAGGTGTATCCGCATTCACCCAGCGTTTCGTAATTGCCCATGGTATGCCCGGGGAATATGAAACTCTCGGGTTGCAACCCGAAAGGAGCTGCAGCAGCCCTGGAAGCTTCCAGTTCACTTTTAAGTACCTCTGGTGGGCAGGTGATGTCAGAACAACTGATATGGGAAAAAGTATGGCAGCCTATTTCATGCCCGACTTTTGAGCCTATTATCTTTTTTATCAGGTCAGGAGCATACCATTCGGGTTCCTTGTCAGTTGATGAGCAGGGATCCGTATCAAACCAGTCTCCCGATGAATACTTCCACCATTCATTTTCAAAATAGGGAATACGGTTTATTTCAGCATGCGCTTTACCATCAATGTGACTGCATGAATCCAGGAAAATGTGGCCCACTGTTCCCCAGGTAATGGGGATGTCATATTTTTCGCATAGATCCAGGATCCTGGGTATATTTTCTCTTTCTTTTCGGGCAAGTTCAATGCTCGATTTTAGAGGGTCAGCCGATCTTTTATCGAACCTCCATGCCCAGGCCAGTTCAAAATCGGCCGAAATGATGACAACCCCTTCATAGGGTTGTGGTATGAATTGCCTGAAATCCGGTCTTCTTTGTTCAATTCTCGGGTTCTGTTCCAGAGCAAAGCTAAGCCAGGCTTTAAAAGACTTATATATAGAGGGCATATAAATTCAATAAATAGGTTTTACGGGCTTCGGGACTAAACTTCCTGTAACATTCCCTTTTGGCATCTTCACCCACCCGGGCCCGTAATTCCGGATTTTTAACAAGTTCGGTTACACGACTGAAAAATTGTTCTTTTGTATCAACAAGGAATCCTGTTTCTCCATCAATGATAATATCCCCATTACCACCTACCCGAAAAGCAACAGCCGGTAATCCGGAAAGCCCGGCATCAATCAGCGAAAGCGACAGCACTTCTTCCCTCGAAGGCAGGGTGAAAATATCAAACCTGCTGAAAAAGGCAAGAGTGTTGGACTGGAACCCATGGAATGTGATACAGCCATCAAGCTTTTTATCTTCAACCGTTTTGGTGAGTTGAGTCAGTTCAGGTCCATCTCCTACAATATCAATTGAAAAGTTGGATAATCCATTTCCGGTAAGATATTCAGCCAGTTCTACAAGATAATCCACCCTTTTTAATTCCACCAGCCTGCCGATATAACCGATACTGAGCTTCTCTTCCTTCAAATTGGAGGGTTCAGTCCCTGTTTCCTGTCGTTGCTGGCCTGAGTTGAAGGCGACTTGCAATTTATTATTGCTGAAGCCATACCCCTCGTTTTCGTAATACTGTATAAGCTCCTTTGCCGGGAAGAGTATCTTTTTGACTGAGGTTAAGCGGGCTGTGAATTTGTGCAACCACTTAGCCTTCAGTGAGTTTTCGAAGGCATGCGAATGAAAATTCCAGATAACAGGCTTGCCTTTTAATTGCCCGGCAAGGGCGGAGAGGACCATAGGGGCGTATAAATGGGCATGCAAGAGGTCTATATTGTTTTCACTGATTATGGTATTGAGTTTTCGAACAGCATCCAGGTACCCCGTTTTGGGTATGACAAACAGTTTAACCTTCTTGTCGAGCAGGTCGCGCATCGGGCCATCCTGGAAGGTTAGCATATATACCTTGAAATCCTCGCAAAGCATATTGGCATCTTCAATGGCTTGCTTTTCCGCGCCCCCTATGTTTAATGTGCTGATACAGATAAGGATATTCTTCAAGGCTAATTATTTTGAGCCATCCCTGTTCAGGATAGCAGCTTTTATGTCTACTCTTTTATGCAAGGAAATCTTCTGCCCGGGAGTTAATTTACTGTAGCGAAGCTGGAATTTGAAGTACCCGTATAATTCAAATACTTTGGTGAGGTTTTTAAGGTAGTGATACAGGATGGAATCAATATTTCTGATTCCGCGTATAATCCGGTATTTAACAAATAGGTAGACCAGGTAAAAAGCAAAAGATCCGGGGATCAGCCATAGGTTCTTAAATATAACAGACCCAAGGATAATCAAAAGAATAATAAGGTGAAAGAGTATGTTCCTTCTGGCCAGTTTCCTTATCAAGGCGTACACTCTGCCTGTTTCCGGTATTCTCGCGACTGCACCAATGGACAGTCCTTCGCCAATTTGTTTTTTCATGAGCTTGAAGATGTTGGTGACTCCAAAATCGTGGATGCCCATCTTTTGGTTGAGATACCAGATCTTATACCCGGCATTTATAAGCCGGTCACCAATTTCCATCTCTTCCGCCCTGGGAATGCGTTCATCCCAGCCGTTCACATCAACCAGGACCTTTTTGAGGAAGGTTCCCCCGGCCCCGGGAGCATTGATGAAACCTGGTTTTCGGTTTTTATAGTCATGCAGCAGGATGCGGCTTAAGCCCTTATTGCTCTTTTCATCCAGGTACCCGAATACAGCCTGTACTTCTCCTTCATTTATTTTTGCTATTGCATGTTGTATATAGTCCGGATCAATCAGGATATCGCCATCCAGGAAATGGCAATATTCATGGGTGCTTTCAATGAGCCCCCGGTTCCGGTTCCTGGCTGCAGTAGGCCATTCCGGCTCAACGAATACCTTATCGCAATATCTTTTTGCTATCCCAACCGAAGTATCCGTTGAACCGCTATCCACATAAATCAACTCCACGAGTTCGCCGGGATAATTCATTGATCGTATGGCTGTGAAAGTATTCTCAAGGTTTTTTGCCTCATTCAAACCTATAACTACAATACTGACAGCTGGCTGGTCCTGCTTCATAAAACCTGGTAGAGATAAATTGTGTACATTGATTCAGGATGTTCGAACTTCTTCCTTAGTAAAAGGCCAAACTTTTCTGAATTGGTGACAGGTACAGCCGCAATAATATACTTTCCGCCCATATGTTTAATTTGAGGAATATTTAACTGGAGGGAATGAACTTGCAAGGTGTCGTATTTAGTAAAAATACGAGCGTTGCCAAGCTCAGCGGAAAACATATAACAGTAGGATCCAAAACCGTCAAATGTTTTACGGATGGATGCATTCATTTCCAATTCCTTTTCAATTATTTTCCTGAATTCTACTTTGTAGACCAGGGAGTAATTTGAAAGGTAGGCATCCAGGGTATAAAAACCATTGTAATGAAGAACTCCTGGGTCTATCCCCAGGCAAAGCGTGCGAAAAGTGGAGGGGGCCGCGCCTATATACTGTTGAACATCCTTAAATAGCTTTTCAGAATAATATTGTCTGTAAGTCAAACTATGATTTGTTCCATGGCGATTGGAATACGAACTGTGTAAAAATGTGTACAGGGTTTTATCATTAAGGTTTCTTTTAAATTCAAGCCCAAGCTGGTAAATCATTAAAACAGAAATAAGAATACCTGCATATTTAAGTGAGTTGGTAAACACTTTCAGGGAATAGAAGAAAAGCAGGTAGAATACCAGGGGGAGCAGAAAGTAAAATCGGGTAAAGTCAAAAGTTCTAATTATCTGTGTATGCTCTTTTAAAGAGGCAAATGCTGACCATGGATAAAATCCGGAAATCAAAGCCAAAAGAAATGCCAGCAGGAGCAAAAAGTGAAGGGTTTTTGAATGGGCTGATTTTCGGAAGAACAGAATTACATAGGCTCCCAGGAGGGATAGCAGGAGGACCGGGAACTGGTGAATACGAACATGCGATACAGGTCCGTATATCATGATTTTAATGACAGCAATGCAGGAAACCAGGAAGGAGTTGTGAGGAATATCCATTTCGGTTCGGTGAGATACGAAATTAGTCCCCGCGATTGTATTAACCAGTAGCTCTGACTCAACCAGCATATACGATACCAGGAGCAGGAGTATTCCAAGCACAATGAACAGGCGATTTTTTTGGGTTGTAAGAACGGTATATATACCCCAGATGAAAAGGATGAATAAGATAAACACCCCTGCAAAAACCAGGCTTGAATACAAGGGAAAGAGTGCAATGATCAGGAAAGATAAGGTAAGCTGTATTCCTTTTCTAATGTTCATAAAAGCAATCAGCAGTAGCGGTTGTCCTGCAATGCTAAGCCCGGCAGCAGGAAAAAAATCCAGCAGGGCGAAACAAAGAGCAGTTCCATAGATGATAAGTGACGCGGCATTTGTTCGGGTTTCCGGTGAAAGCCTCCTTAAAAGCCAAAGCATCCCGAAGAAAGCAGTGAAATGAATCAACATGAGGTTGAATGCATAGGCAATAAAGGGTGGGAACAAGTAGAATAAAAGGAAAATGACATTCCATTGCGACAGGAAGGCGGCTTTTGGAAGGCCGTTCATGAATTGAAATGCAGTGGGATTGTTCCAGCCGAAATGATGAGCATTCTCGGCAAGCACCTTGTAGCAAGGCATATTCGAATCCAGGTTATCCGATATGTTGATCAGGCAATCCTGTCCCCAAATGAAATAAGGAGAAAGATAAAGTGCCAGGATTCCAATACAAACTGCCCAATACGCATAAATATGCTTATTGGTTAACCCTGTTTGATTTGAATCGGGAGGCTCTTCCTTCTTCAGGAAACTTGTAATTCGCATTTTATTTCTTTGGCTGGGTAGTAAAGGCCTTAATATGTATGTTGGCCATATCCAGGTTTTTCCTTGCAAGAATGCTATGCCCCTCGTATTGATACGCTTTGAAACTGATAAAGTGAGGTTGGGAATAAATCTGGGTATACCCGCCAGGTGGAGAGTATGGACGGTATTTTGAAAGATCTGTAAAAGGATAAAAGAAGCAATTGTTTACAATGATCATATTATCATTGACGGTGCTGTCGCCGGCAAAACTGTTTTTATACCTGATGGATTCACTAGATTCATTGATACATGATGCATTTTTAATATCATAATCCTTATTAATCGCTGAAAGTACATCATTGGGATACGAGATCCGCCTGTAATCATAAATGCCTTTTATATAGAAAAACAGGAGTAGTAGGAGCAGGGGGATGTATACAAAATTCTTATTGAACCTGAACCTGTTCGATAATTCATACAGGGAGTAAGTAGCAAGCAAAAACAGGAATGGGAAGAACTGATGCAGCAGCCTGCCATAAAAAACCATTTTAT
>Ga0079306_1002380_pt1 | contig 10594 bp, 9 predicted proteins | sample Methanotroph_Enr_FD_79181 | JGI IMG/M metagenome (GOLD analysis project Ga0079306, IMG submission 79181) | Enriched soil microbial communities from Old Woman Creek wetland in Ohio, USA - Methanotroph_Enrichment_5 | ecosystem: Environmental > Terrestrial > Soil > Wetlands | place: USA: Ohio...
CCCCGAGAAACTTAGCAGGCAATTTTCTTCCTCCATGGCAGTAAAAATCAGCAAGGTGGATCCGGAAGTTGCCACAACCGGTGAACCCTTTGATCCACAGGAATCATTTACCATTACACTGGAACTGGATGCTGCTGATGCCCTGGAGACTCCTGAAAATCATCCGGTTGCTGCTGTTTCGGGCGTTGCCGACCGCATTGCTGCCATCGAGATGCTCGCCTATCCTGAAAGAGCTGGTTCCGTATTAGCTTCCGTGAGCAGTGCCCTTGGCCTGGGCGGGGATGAGGTGCCTAAAAAGAAAGTCCCTGTGATCCTTTTCATCTGGGGGCCCGGGCGAATTCTCCCTGTCAGGATCACCAGCATCTCCATTGACGAACAAGCCTTCTCTCCTACCCTTTTCCCTATCCAGGCTACAGTTACCCTGGGATTGAAAGTGCTCAAGCTGGAATCATTCCCGGCGCAGGCATGGAACAGGACCCTGGCAGAAGAGCTCGCAGTGATTTCCTATACCTATACCAAAGGGCTCAAGGAAGTATTGGCTCGCGCCAATCTTGCCAATAGCGCAGAATCCATTTTGGCAATGCTGCCATTCTTATAATACCTGGTATTTCCAATCCAGTTATTGAAACCTATCCAGTCCAATACAACAGAACATGAGTGAAGAACCGTTTTCAATAGACAAATGGTTTGCAAAAAAAATAACATTTAGCCTGGGAACAGGCTTGATCCTCATCTTCATCCTATCGATCAGTTTTTTTGTTATGAAATCAACCCGGCAAAAAGCCGGAGAGTTTGTGAATAGTAATGATACAACCGGGCTTGAAATCTCAACCATGATCAGAAGTGTCAAACATGAGCTTTACAAAGCCGATAGCATACGCATTGCCAATAAAGAAGAGGCCTTGTTCGAATTAAAAGACTTCCAGATGGAGATCAGTTTTACTGTCAGGAAGGTAAACAAAGCAGGAGTTAATGTCGGCTATAAATTTGTTACAGTTGAAGGAGGTTCTGAAACCGGAAATGAAAAAGTCCAGAAACTAATTCTACACTGGAATGCGGTCAAGCCAGGACCTATTACTATATCTCCCTCTGATCCAGATGAAGGAATTATTGTTGTACCAAATTAAATGTCCATAATACTATGAAAACAAAGAAAATGATTATATTCTTCATAGTGGCTATTCCCTTATTATTACATATTATTCCTCTTAAAGCACAGGTAAAATGGAGTGTTAAGCTGATACAATCTGGAATGTACCAAGTAATCATATTACCTGAAGATACAATTAATTCAGTAAGTTTCAAAGCTTCGCTTATTTCAAATTCCAAAACAATTACAGTAGAGCGAAATTTTACAAATTCCAATTACCCTGAACTTTTTCCTGGATTTACTTATTATAAACGCTATTATTGCGATAATACCATAACAAAGGTTATCGGAGATATTCTTACATGTTTACCTTCAGTTGACCTTCCCACTGGAGCTCGTGCCTTAACAATGATTATAGAAGCTTGACCTAGCCCTAGGATTAAGGAAACCGGCAGTAAAATAAATCTTGAAGACGATAAAACTGACCAGAAACCCAATTACTCCCTTGAAGCAATATCGCCTCTACAATCGGATCGCCTAAACATTAAACCAAATTATAAAGACCTGGAAGATTGGTTAAAGGTTAATAGCACAAATACAATTCAGGCAGAGTTTACTATCATCAATCAGCCAGATGCAGATGGCAATTACTATTACACTGCATGGGGCAAGTCATTCTTTAAAAAAGCCCCCGGAAAGGAAGATGCTGGTCTTTTGATTACAGTCCCTGGTGTCACCTTTCTTTATAGTGACCGCTATTATACTGTGCCTGGAAATCCAAATAATTTCAGTCAGCGATTTTCATTCAATAACGGTGATATCTGCTCAATTACATTAGATCTGTCGAAAAATACCATCATATACCGGTCTTTGACATGGAACTTTGAAGAAACTTTTTCGGATGTGAGGCGCACAGGGGATATGATCTATGGTATTAAAGATAGGAAGATGATTGTCTTAAACCTTCTCAAAAAATAAAGTATTGGAGTATTAAACAGCGGATTAACTATAACTTGATTGTATGTTCGACGATAAAAGCCGTTACACGAAACTGAAAACATACGAGGCAAAGGACCACCGGGGACGCAAGGTAATGGTGGTACCTGTTCCGCCAGCCCCTGCTGAGTCTCCATTGGGCCGTCACCTTCTGAAACAGGGACAGCGGCTGGACCACCTCGCCAAACAATACCTTGATGACCCGACGGGCTACTGGCGCATCTGCGAAATCAATGAGATGATGCTCCCTGAAGGGCTTTCTGAGAACAGAGAAATCATCATCCCGGTGAAAAACCGAACAAAATGAGTTCAGGAATAGCCATTTCGGTAAACGGGCAGAATGATGCGGAACTCACCCAGGCAATCTCTGTGGAAGTATCAGAACAGGCAGGCCAGGCAAGCACTTTTAGCCTCCGTTATGGGCTGGACATTCTCAAAGGCGACATCCCTTACCTGTCTGATACACGCCTGGATGCCGGGTCGGAACTTGCTGTTATGGTATTCTTCAATAATACTTCCCACTGCCTTGTAAAAGGCCCGGTACATGGCCAGAATATTCATATCCAGCATGGGGGGGAAGGTTCTTTCCTGGATATCAAGGGTTCTGATTCATCCATCAGGATGGACAGGGAAAGCAAGTCTGTAGTCTGGAAAGATGTTACCGACAGCGATGCTGTTCAAACGGTCCTTTCAACCTATGGATATACATCGGATGTGGAAACAACCTCCGCAGGACATTATGAAAACAAGCATTCGCTCATCCAAAGGGAAAGTGACCTAAGCTTTATTCAGCGGCTGGCCAGACGCAATGGATATTATTTCTGGATTACAGTCGACGCCTTTGGTATTGAGACGGCCCATTTCCGGCGACCGCAACTCGGTGGTACACCTGCAACACTACTTGTCATCAATCTGGAGTCCCCGACATTGGCAACTCTTGATATCAACTGGGATGTAGAAAGACCTACAAGCATTGCCGGCACACAACTCGACCTGAATGCAAAAAGCAATATTAACCTTTCAGTTCTTAAAACGCCCCAAACCCTCCTGGGAGATGCCGGGCTTATTGAAATTACCGGTGACACCCGTTCGATCTTTCTCTCCGCGCCTGCCAATGATGCAGGTGACCTGCAGTTCAGGGGAGAAGGCGCATTGATAGAGGCCGACTGGTTTATCAGTGCAAACTGCAAAACTACTGTAACTGAATCAGGTGCAGTTATCAGGCCACATACCATCATTGAACTCAAGGGAGTCGGTAGGCGGCATAGCGGCAAGTATTTTGTTAAAGGAGTAACCCACACCATCGACCCCATGGAACACAAAATGGATATTCAACTTATTCGCAATGGATGGGGAAAGTAGAACAAGCAACGGGCAATCGGACCAACTGATTGACTGGATCCGGAACCGTTATTTCGGAAAATACCGCGGGTTAGTAACCGATAACACGGACCCTACCGACCGGGGAAGGATCAAGGTTAACGTACCGGCGGTATTGGGCGACCTGGAGAGTTGGGCCATGCCCTGTCTTCCCTATACCGGGAACAGGATGGGTTCATATGCTATCCCGGAAGTTGGGGCAGGAGTCTGGGTTGAATTTGAAGCAGGAGATGCTTCATACCCGATTTGGAGCGGGGGGTTCTGGGCCGACAATGAACTGCCGCAAAATGAAAAGGGTACTACTGCTTCACCAGGACTGAAAATATTTCGCAGTTCCGAAGGCCTCATGATCACTTTTGATGATGCAGGCAAGGTTATTACGCTAAGCGATCAGAATGGCAGCAATATACTTACAATTGATGCCCAGCAGGGGAAAATCAGGATCAATGCAAACCTGAAAGTGGTTGTTGAAGCCCCGCAGATTGAACTGGTTGAAAATTGTACCCATCCATTGGTATTTGGCGACGAACTGCTGACTTATCTCAACCAGGTGGTAATGCTTTTCAATACTCACCTGCATCCCGGGGAACTGGCCCTCGGAGTACTTCCTGTAACCCCGGCCCCCCCCGTTTCACCTATGACTCCGGCGACACCAAGCTTATTATCGTTTAAGGTAAAAACAGGATAATCAAGTAGCTATGCCCTTAAAACCAGGAACTATAACCCCAACAGATTATGTAGGAAGCATGGCGGAAGCCATAGAAAAGGCTTTTAGCAATGAGTGGCCTAAAGTCATGGGGTCTGAAGCCCCGGGTTCCAATCCACAGATGCAGCTTTTATTCATCGCCATTGCCCAGGGGGTTATAAGGCACCTGGTTGATCACCCTGAGGCATTTGTAATCAATTTAGGATTTGACGGGACCTCTTTTAATGCTTCTGTCAGCATAACCCCTGATGCGACACTCTTTACCCTGACCACGGGTTAATTAAATCATGCAATGGGCTCTCAGGTGAAAACTATAAAATATCCTTTCGGCATTGATCGGGGAATGGGAACCATGGCTGCAGAGAATGATTTTGCAGAACATGTAAAACAGATGATCCTGCAAGTACTCTTTACAAGCCCGGGAGAGCGGATCAACCGCCCGGATTTCGGTTGCGGAATCCGCAGGATGGTTTTTGCCCCCAATGACGATATGACGGCAAGCCTGACACAGATCATGATCCTGCAGGCATTGAACACCTGGCTTGGAAGCCTCATCGTAGTCCAGGACGTAAAGGTTAAAGCTGACAATGAGCTGCTGGAAATCAGGATCAGCTATTCCCTCAAGGCACAAAGCGGACCCCAGTATTTAAACGTGGAGCTTGCATTATGAACCAGCCATTGGACCGTTATCACGCAATAATTGAACAGGACCAGGTAACCGGTATTGATTTCATTCATGTCGAAAAAGTGCAATGCATCCTGCATATTTACTTTTTCCAGTCTGATAAGCTAAAGCCCAAAACACTGCTTGGCATTGTGGACCCAGGGACTATTGCAATCAGGAGTGTATCAAAGACCAAACACAATGAAATCAAAGTTACCACTGCTGATTGGGATATCCTGAATGGGCAGGATGTCCTTAAAGTCACGACTGAGATCCGGGGAGATTTTGCCTTGTACAGCCTGACTATTAATCGTGATGAGATTGATCCTTATTTTAATGCAGTTACTTTCAGCTTTAAAGTGAATTGTCCGAGCGACCTGGACTGCCGGGCAAGAGAGCATGAATGTCCCTGGGAACAGGAGGTCGACTTCCCGATCGACTACCTGGCAAGGGATTTCTGGAGTTTCCGTAAGGCGCTGTTTGACTTTGCATCACTCAGGTACCCGGGTTGGCAGGAGCGCCTTGAAGCCGATTCAGGAATCATGCTGGCAGAAGTGATGAGCGCTCTTGGAGATGAATTGGCCTATTACCAGGACAGGGTTGGGCGGGAAGCTTACCTTGAAACTGCAACACAGAGAAGATCAGTACGAAGGCATGCCCGTCTAATCGATTATGATCTTGACGACGGTCAGGCTTCCACTACCTGGATGGATTTCACTGTTTTAAAGGATGTAGTCCCCGACCCGAAAAAGGAGATCCCTGCAGGAAAAACGGCCTGGGCCGTGAGCGATGAAGGAGAAATGGTGTTTTTTGAAATAGGGGAAGGTTTGAAAGAGACTTTAACTAATGCAAAATATTATGTAAATGAGGAGCTAAATTCTATCCCTGTATATATCCCCGACGAAAACAATGTTTGCCTGCCTGTTGGCTGCACTCAATTGTATATCGAGGGACATCATACGTCAGCCCTGCAATCGCTTGGAACCTTGCCCCTAGATAAAGAAAACGGCAAATGGGTGCTTTTGCAAACCAAGCCGGAAGACGCCTCTGTCCCGGTAAGGCGGCACATGGTCAGGCTGATTTATGCCGAAGACAAAACTGATCTACTGAATGGAAAGAATATTACGCTTATATCCTGGGAGAAGGAACAAGCCCTGCCATTCGAGATTTGCATGAACTGTAATCTCGAAGTCCATGGAAATATGGTCAGGGCTACTGCTGGTATAACCAATGAAAAACTTTTTATTATTGGAGCCGAACCGGAGTCGCTTTCGCTGCTCCTTCCCCCAGGGATAACAATAAGCCGGGCCCTTGAACGGGAAGGCCGTGACAGCAGCGTGACCTATCTCTTCAGCCTCGAGGGATCGGAAGAGGAAACAGTTTCTTGGCTAATGGACAAAAATGATGGCCTTCTTCCCGAGATAGCTTTGATTGAAATGCAGGCTGCAGGCAATATTCTTTCGGAAAAAACAGGCAGTAACTGGAATTTCAGAAAGTCCCTGGTAGGAATTTATTCCTCTGACAGTAATGACCAACATTTTACACTGGATGACGGGACCTGGAAACGGGTAGTAGGATACCAACGGAGTGGAAAAGAGATCGTTCATAAGGATTATGCCTCCGGGAACGGGGTAACGGTCCGGTTCGGAGACGGTGAATTCGGTAAGATACCAGCCGGTGGTACTATCTTCAAGGTAAAATATCGCCTGGGAGGAGGTGTAAAAGGTAATGTACCGGCAGGTTCCATCACCCGGTTTGATACTTCCGATCCATCCCTTGCTTTCATAGCTGCGGTGACGAATCCACTTCCTGCAACGGATGGCAGGGACCCCGAGAGTCTTGCTCAGATCAAAAAACTGGCCCCATTCCGGTTCCGCTCTATAAGTGAGAGGGCAGTTATTCCAGGTGATTATGCTCAATCGGCCGAACGGCTGGAATGGGTCCAAAAGGCAGGTGCATCGTTCAGGTGGACAGGCAGCTGGCTTTCTGCGTTTGTAATCCCTGACCCCAAAGAAGTGGTTGAACTGACAAAAGAAAAACGCAAAGAACTGGTCAGGCATCTTGACCGGTTCCGGCAGGCAGGAAGGGAAGTGCATATTATGAACCCCAGGTATGCCGATATTGACGTTGAGATCACTATATGTGTTGCCCCGGGATCATACAGGGGTGAGGTTAAGGAAAATGTGCTCGAAGCATTACTGGGCAAAGGAAGCATACAGCACAAAACCGGGTATTTTTCACCTGATCATTTCACTTTTGGCACCCTCCTGAACCGGTCTACCCTGGAAGCTGCCATTCAGTCCGTACCGGGAGTAAATACGGTCATGAAAATCAGGTACAAGAGAAGAGGCTGGTTCCCTATGATTGAATTTAACGAGCTGGTGTATGATCCAGGGCAGGACTCTATCATAAGGGTAGAAAATGATCCCCTGTTTCCCGATCGCGGAACTGTTAAACTAATTATGGAGGGAGGCGCATGAATTGCCGTGATTTGATCCCCGGATTACTGTCGAGGGAAGGCTGTCCCTGTGACAGGTTTGAGCATCCCCCCAGTCTGAAAATTATGGCCGGGTTGGGTTCAATTCCAAGGCAGATGGCAAGTTTTACTGAGTTCCGGGGGGCAATGCTTGCAGGTATCCATTCAAAACACCCATTTTCCTCATGGCGGGCAAGAGAGGAAGAAGATCCCGGGCTGATGTTGCTCGAAATGTGGGCATATATTTGTGATTCTATATCCTTCTACGATGAGGTAATAGCGAATGAAACATACCTGAGAACTGCGAAACAGCAAGTTTCTATAAATAAAATTGCATCTCTTCTTGGATATTTTCCCCGGCCGGCAGTTAGTTCCTTTGTTACCCTGGCCGCTATTGCTGACGGAAGGCAGCAATTGAAAATTCCTAAAGGCACCGCTTTCCGGTCCGGGGCATTTGATGGTCATCCACCCCAGGTTTTTGAGGCCTCCAGGGATCAGTTCATACATCCTTTCTCCAACAGTTTCAATATAGCTGCCCCCATCCCTCAGAATGTCCCTATATCAGATCCGCAAACCCTAATGATCAACTCAAGGACCTCCATAGAACCGGGCATGATATTATTCCTGAGCGATTCCGGAGATGAAACGCAGAACCAGGTCCTTAGGGTAAAAGAATCTATCCCATGCAGCATTCAGAATAGTGCCGGCTACTGCAAGATTTCATTTGAGTCCGGCCCGATCCTTTCTGATCCTACTCCTTTGACGGGCTTAAAGCTATCTTATCCTGTGCAGAAAGCAAGGATACTTGAAATCAAAAGTGACGAGACTAGCCCGAAAGTAAACGATAACACCCTGGTCCTGGATAAACTGTACCCGGATTTGGTCGGGGGAGAGGCCGTACTGGTTTCCCGGGGGAAGGAATTCCGTTGGTTCACTATCAGTTCCCTTGGCACTACAGATGCAAAAGTCAGCAAGGATACATCGATCACCATTGCTAATATCACATACCAGATTGCGGGTAATACCTTCCAGGTGACAAAACTTATTCTTTCACAGGATATCAATCTCACCATTGAAGGAGGAACGGAACAAACAACCTGGGAAACATCCAATTGCGGTGAACTTCAACTTCACTTTAATATGCTTTCTGCAGGATCCATAGTGAATGAACCCAAAAACAATCTTCTGTCTGCTGATCCATTATTTCTTAAATCTCCTGTTGAAAGACCTCCGGAAAATCTGGAACCCGCCCGATTCCTCCTTCTCGATAAAAACAAGCAGGGACTCAGTTTAAAAGCCCGGGTAGATTATGAAGAAAAAATACTGGCGCTCAACCAAAATGAAGGGTGGAAAGGTCCTTTGGAACTCCCGGTCGAGGTGTATGGGAATTTGGTTGAAGCCAGCCGGGGTGAATCTGTCCGGCAAGAAGTCCTTGGAAGTGGTGACGCTTCCACTATCAATCAATCTTTCAAGCTGAAAAAGAAACCTTTGACATATCTTTTTAGCCCAACTGCGGAAAATGATCAGGCTGTTAAAAGTGTCCTGGAAATTCGGGTCAACGGAATTCTCTGGAAAGAAGCAGCCAATTTTTATAATTCCTCCCCTTCCGACCGGATCTATACTCTCAGACAAGATGAAGAAGGAGAAACCTATGTCACTTTTGGTGATGGAATCTCAGGGCAGCGCCTCCCTTCAGGAAAAGATAATGTGATTGCCGAATACAGGTTTGGCGCAGGACATGCTTCACCGCCCGCTCAATCAATCACCCAGGTTTCAATACCTTTAAAGGGATTGAAAAATATACTGAATCCTGTTGGGGCAAGCGGCGGGGCTGACCCTGAAACTATCCCGGAAATGCGAAATGCTGTCCCTAAATCAGTTATGCTGCTCGGAAGGATTATTTCAATGCTGGATGTAGAGGCTGTAGTGAGCTCTGTCCCCGGTGTCAGGGCCACCCAGGTTGAATGGAGATGGAGCAAAACACGTCAAGGTTCGATGATACATGTTTATTATATTGGGGAACTAAGTCTCCAATCTACTATTATCGGGCGCCTTAATGCAATCTCGGATCCAAGCCAGGTCTACCAGGTAGAAAAGGCGGTTGATATGCCTGTAAAGGTCATAATTGATCTGTCCATCGATCCGGCTTATAATTTTGATGACCTGGTAACCGCTACAAGCGATTGCCTGATAAACGCAACTAATGGACTGCTTTCAACGGGGCATATCGGGATTGGCAAACCCATCTACCGAAGTCAGTTGTATAAGGTATTAACCTCAATTGAAGGGATTACCGGCGTGGGGAAAATTACCTGGGGGGATGAGGCATTTGACGCTTTTGCCAAATGTCCCCCGGCAGGCAGCTATTATGATGTGGAAACCGGGGGCCTTTACCTGAATAGAATTAACGCAACGACATGAGTACAGGAGCTAAAGACCTGTTCGAGGTCTATTTCGCGGAGAAACTTTGGGAGATGATCCCGCCTGTATATCGTCATGAGGACGGAAAGGAAGATAATCCAAACCCGGGCGTATTGCGTTCTTTCGTGGAGTTGCTGGCAGCCCAGGCAGCCGTTCTCAGGAGAAGCATCGACCATCTTTGGGATGACCAGTTTATTGAGTTATGCCAGGACTGGGCTGTTCCATATATTGCAGATCTTCTCGGGACCCGTCTTGTTTCTTCACTGAATAAACGTGCCCGCAGGACAGATGTAGCAAAAACCATATATTACAGGAGGCGGAAAGGAACCTTGCGTATCCAGGAGGAACTGATCAGGGATATAACAGGATGGGATGGAAAGGTGGTTGAGAATTTCAGGCGGCTCGCCAGGACCAGGCATGGGCTGGACCCGGAACCCGGAGGTTATGGAGGATTACTCACGGGTACTCTGCCGGGCGGATGGGCAGACCTGAGAAGCCCGCACGGGAGTGAACTGGTAAACGGACCCTTTGACGAATTTCACCATACTGCGGATATTCGAAAACATGCTGGCAGTCATGGAAGGTACGGGATAACCAAGCTTGCATTCCACTTTTACACCCTCATTGTCAATAAGGTGGCCGACTCCACTCCTTTTACAATAAAGGATGGGCAAAGCTATGGATTTGACCCCTCCGGCCGCAGTATCCCTTTATTCATGCCTGATTACAGGCCAGAATCCTTTAACTGGGATACATTATGGCATTCTGCCCTGGAGTGGGAACTCGCAGCTCCTGTTTCTTGCAGGCTCCTGGCCCAGACTGATTTTATATTTGAAGAACCGGATATCCAGAACCTGGCCG
>Ga0079306_1002381_pt1 | contig 10588 bp, 6 predicted proteins | sample Methanotroph_Enr_FD_79181 | JGI IMG/M metagenome (GOLD analysis project Ga0079306, IMG submission 79181) | Enriched soil microbial communities from Old Woman Creek wetland in Ohio, USA - Methanotroph_Enrichment_5 | ecosystem: Environmental > Terrestrial > Soil > Wetlands | place: USA: Ohio...
GCTCACGCGGTGGGCGCACCAGCCCCTGCCTGCGTCGGATCCGGGTGCCACACTGGCACGGACCTGAGCGTGATCCACTCAGACGCTTCCACGACTACACCTGCAGGCACTCTTGTCGGATGCAAGGTGTGCCACTCGCCGAGCGTGCTTCCGTCCTCGAACCAGTGCATCGACTGCCATCCGGACAGGGCGGTTGCGCACGGATATGACCCGGCCAAGCACACCGCCACGGTGAGTTGCGTTGCCGACTGTCACTCGCTCGTGCTCGGGACCACGCACTCGGGAAGCGCGTGCCAGTCCTGCCACGCCACGCTCGTTGCAGCCATCAAGCCTTGGGACAAGGGCTGTGCGGCATGCCACGAGACCATCTCGCACTCGACGGCTGGCGCGAACCACGTCGGCAACGACCTGAGCGCTGGCGGATGCAGCAGCCTGACCACAGGCGAACTCGGCTGTCACGACACTGCCGACGTATCCCGCCTCCACTCCGATGTCATTCGCGGGGACGGTGGCTGCCCGATCTGCCACGGCCCGACGGCCTACGCGACCGGGACGACTGTGTGCGAGGACTGCCACAGCAACGTCTCGCCGTACGCGGCGGGCAGCTACCACCACAACAGCGTCAAGTACCTTGCCGTCCGCTCGGATGCGCCGGCGAGCGCCTACTACTACGACTACGCGGCGAACGGCAACAAGGAGCCCGCTGGAGGCTGGGTCGACTCGCTGACCAACTACGACTGCCAGTTCTGCCACGCCACGATCGGTCTGGGCAGCGGGGCTGCACCGCGTCCTTCGTTCGCGCCCTATCAGGGGTCGATGTGGTACGCAGGGTTCTCCGATGACGGCTACGGATACGGCTACGGTGGCGGCATCGACGATACGCTCACCATCCCTGCGGTGTCGGTGCCCGCGAATGCGAATCTGACCTTCATGACCTACTACGATATTCACAGCTCGGACTCGGCGAAGGTCGAGCTCTCGACCAACGGCGGGACCAGCTGGTCCGCGTTGACAGGCGCCGTGGGCGGGTCGACCGTGTCGACTATCACCGGCACGAGTACCGGTTGGGTCCCCGCCCAGTACAACCTGTCGACCTACGCGGGGCAGACCGTATCAATCCGGTTCCACTACAGGACTGACTACACGTTCAGCTGGGCCGGAATCGGCGTCGACGACATCTCGATCGGCAACGCAACGCAGACCGTGTTCTCCGACAACGCCGAGGCCGCGAATCCTGCACTGTCGACCGCGGGCTACAACGGAGTGGTGATCTATCACTGGGATACGTACGAATCCCACGAGGGCTCAGGCTGGATCCGCACGTCCGCGCTTCAGCCTCCGCCGCTCGACCCTGAGGGCAAGTACTAGCCCCCAGATCACGCGGGCAACACCACCGCACGATAGTCGAGTCAAGGGCCCCGCAACAGCGGGGCCCTTCGCTTCCTCGCAAGTTGAAACACCTCCGAAACATACCCTCGGATAAGGTGGGTACAAGGCTTAGGGACATACGGCCGCAGCGGCCTGTTTCATGTCTCATCGGAGAAGGAGGTAGCGTATGGCTCCCACGTTCGATAAGGACTACGTGCTCAAGACAGTCGAAGAGCGCGGCGTGCGTTTCGTGCGTTTCTGGTTCACCGACGTTCTCGGTGTACTGAAGTCGTTTGCCGTCACCGACACTGAGCTCGAGGGCGCATTCGAGGAGGGCATGGGCTTCGACGGTTCTTCGATCGATGGCTTCACCCGCCTCGAGGAGTCGGACATGGTTGCGTTCCCCGACGCCTCGACGTTCCAGATCCTTCCGTGGCGCCCCTCCGAGGAGGGCGTTGGCCGCCTCTTCACCTCGATCACCAAGCCGGACGGCACGCCGTTCGAGGGCGACCCCCGCAACGCGCTGGCTCGCATCTGCAAGAAGGCTGCGGACATGGGCTACACCATGTACGTCGGCCCCGAGCTCGAGTTCTTCTATTTCGCCGACGACCAGGACACAGAGGTCCTCGACCAGGGCGGTTACTTCGACCTGACCCCGCTCGATGCCGCCTCCGACCTTCGTCGCGAGACCGTGCTCACGCTCGAGAAGATGGGCATCCCGGTCGAGTACTCGCACCACGAGGTCGCCCCGTCGCAGCACGAGATCGACCTGCGGTACGCCGAGGCGACGGCCATGGCTGACAACGTTATGACCTACAAGCTCATCGTCAAGGAGATCGCGCTGCAGAACGGTGTCTACGCCACGTTCATGCCGAAGCCGATCTTCGGTCAGAACGGCTCGGGCATGCACGTTCACCAGTCGCTCTTCGACAAGAATGGCAACGCCTTCTTCGACGCCAACGATCCCGAGGGCTTCAACCTCTCGAAGATCGCCAAGCACTACATCGCCGGCCTGCTGAAGTACGCTCCGGAGTTCTGCGCGGTCACCAACCCGCTCGTCAACTCCTATAAGCGTCTCGTCCCGGGCTACGAGGCCCCGGTCTACATCGCGTGGGCCCGCCGCAACCGCTCGGCACTGGTTCGCGTCCCGATGTACAAGCCGGGTAAGGAGAACGCCACGCGCCTCGAGCTTCGTTCGCCGGACCCGTCGGCCAACCCGTACCTTGCCTTCGCCGTCATGCTCGGCGCCGGCCTGAAGGGTATCGAGGAGGAGCTGGAGCTCGCTCCGGAGGCAACGAACAACATCTTCCACATGAGCCAAGACGAGCTCGACGCTGCCGGTATCTACACCCTGCCGGGCACCCTCGGCGAGGCCATCGACAAGTTCGAGGCGTCCGAGCTGATGAAGGAAGTCCTCGGCGAGCACATCCACTCGTTCTACGCCGCGAACAAGCGTGCCGAGTGGGATGAGTACCGCCTGCAGGTTACCGAGTGGGAGCTGGACCGCTACCTGTCGACCATCTAGCACCCAGCCCACGAGGGCGTACCACGAACACGGCAACGGCGCCGGACGAGGGTTCCTCGTCCGGCGCCGAGTGTTTCAGGGCCACCCGACGGAAACGGTATCATCATGCACATGAAACGCATTCTCATAGTCTCAGACGACCCCCACACCCGGGCCTGGGTCGCGCACGCAATGGATTCACTCGACGTACGTTCGAGCGAGTGCGCTCCGAGCGAGATGCAGAAGCAGCTGCTCGAGGGGGATGTTGGACTTGTGATTCTCGACGGCGGGCGCAGCCCCGACGCACTCGGGCAGATCGTCGAACACGCGGCGTCAAGCGGCGTCGACCTGAGGCTGTTGGTCGTCGTCGAGGCCGAGGGGCTACAGACTCTGCGGCTGCCTGTGCGGGTCCAGAGCGACTTCCTCGTGCGTGGCGCCAGCTCTGAGGAACTCGCCGTGCGCGTGCGGAGCCTTTTGTGGCCGGGCGAGGAGGTCACCAAGCAGGAGCTCGTCCGGCTCGACGAGCTCACCCTCAACCTTGCGACATACCAGGCCTATCTCGGCGGCACCCCGATCGATTTCACGTATCTTGAGTACGCGCTGTTCGCGTTTCTTGTGACTCACCCGGGCCGCACGTACTCCCGCGAGGTGTTGCTGCGGCGCGTGTGGGGAAGCGACTACTACGGCGGGTCGCGCACGGTCGACGTGCACGTCCGTCGTATCCGGTCCAAGATCGGCGGAGAGCTCTCCCGTCGGCTTGAGACCGTGCGTAACGTGGGCTACCTCTGGAACGGATAGCGATGGCACAACGCACGATCGCCGTCATCGACGGCAACAGCCTCATCCATCGTGCGTTCCACGCGCTTCCGCCCACGATGACCGCCCCCGATGGGCGGCCGACCAACGCGGCGTTCGGCTTCATCTCGATGCTTGCCAAGATGATGGCCGACCTCAAACCCAACGGAGTCGTGGTCGCCTTCGACCTCGGCAAGCCGGCGTTCCGGGTCGAGGCACTCGCGCAGTACAAAGTGCACCGCCCGCCCACAGATCCCCAGCTCAAAGAGCAGTTCCCGATGGTCAAGGAGCTGCTGCGCGCCATGAGCGTGCCCATCGTCGAGCTGCAGGGCTGGGAGGGCGACGACATTCTCGGCACGCTGGCGAAGCGCGGCGCCGAGCATGGCCTGCGCATGCTCCTCGTTACCGGCGACCGCGATGCCTTCCAGCTCGTCACCGATGACGTGAGCGTGGTGACCACGAAGAAGGGCATCACCGACATCGTCATCTACGGCCCCGACGAGGTCCTCGAGCGCTACGGCGTGACCCCAGCGCAGGTGCCCGACTTCCTCGGCTTGAAGGGTGATACGAGCGACAACATCCCGGGCGTTCCCGGTGTGGGCGAGAAGACCGCAGCGAAGCTGCTCCAGCAGTACGGCACGCTCGACGAGGTGCTCGCACATGCCGAGGAGATCCCGGGCAAGCTCGGCGAGAACCTGCGCGAGCACGTGGGTGCAGCCCTCGCGAGCCGCACCGTCGCCACCATCGAATGCGACGTGCCGGTCGATCTCGACCTGGCGGCGGTGGAGTTCGGCGGGTTCGACCCGCATACGGTGGCGGCCGCCTTCGGCGCGCTACGCTTCACGAGCCTTCTCGACCGAGTGCTCGCGCTCGGACGCCTCGGCCAAGGCACGCCGACCCCCCATCACGAACTCACGCGGGCAGGCGTGACCCCGCCTGCGCCTGCCGCAACTCGCGTACCGGCCCCTCCGCAGACAGCGGTTGCCGCACCCGCACCCGCACCACGCTGTGAGTCGCGCGAGTGCGTCGAGGGAGCCGACGCGGTGGAGCGTATTCGCGCGTGGATCCCAGCGCCCGACGGTTGGCTTGGCGTTGCGGTCGACGACGGAGCGGGCGTGTCGCTCTTCGGCGAGCAGCGCGATCTGGCTGTCGCTGGGCCGGGTGAAGTCGCCCTCGCCAATCCGGACGAAGGTGACGTTCTCGCCGAGCTGCTCGGCAATGGGCGGATCGCCGCTGGTGACGTGAAGGCTTTGCTGCAGGAGATCTGTCCCGCGGATGAATCGGCGCCGTGCGACGCCGCCATCGGCAGCGTCGATCCGGCTCACCTGTTCGACGTCGGCGTCGCTGCGTACCTGCTCGAATCGAACCGGTCCTCCTACGAGATTGCCGCCCTCTCGGCCGACTACCTTGGCGAGCCTTTGTCGGAACCCGCCGAGAACACCCCCCGGGCGGTCACGCTTGCCTCGGCGGTGGCGGACCTGACGACCGTGCTTGAGCAGCGGCTGACCGACGATGGCTCGCTTCCGGTCTTCCGCGACATCGAGATGGCGCTCGTGCCCGTGCTCGTTCGTATGGAGCGCGTAGGCGTCGGTCTGGACGCGAGCGTGCTCGCCGGACTTTCGGCGGATGCGGTGGGTAGCATCGAGACGCTGAAGAGCGAGATTCACGATCTCGCCGGATACGACTTCCTCATCGACTCGCCCAAGCAGCTCTCGGAGGCGCTCTTCGAGAAGATGGGACTCCCGCCCGGCAAGAAGACGAAGACCGGCTTCTCTACCGACGCGTCGGTTCTGGCAAACCTCGCGCCCATGCACCCGATCGCGGCCAAGATCGTGGAGTACCGCGAGCTGACCAAGCTCAAGAGCACGTATCTCGATGCGCTGCCGCGGATGCTCGGTGGCGACAAGCGGCTGCACACGTCCTTCAACCAGACGGTCGCCGCTACAGGACGCCTGTCGAGCAGCAACCCCAACCTCCAGAACATCCCGGTGCGCACTGAGTACGGCCGGCGTATCCGCGCGGCCTTTGTGCCTGCCGAGGCGGGGGACCTCATGGTCTCGGCGGACTATAGCCAGATCGAGCTGCGTATCCTCGCGCATCTCTCGGGCGATCCTGGGCTCATCGAGGCGTTCACGAGTGGCATGGACTTCCACCAGGCGACCGCTGCACGCGTCTTCGGCGTGGAGCCCAGCGCGGTCGAACCGGGGATGCGCGCGCGGGCCAAGGCGGTCAACTTCGGCATCGTCTACGGTCAGTCTGCGCACGGCCTCGCCGAGACCCTCAAGATCGGCCGAGCCGAGGCGCAAGAGATGATCGATCGCTACTACGCGGCCTACCCCCGGGTGCGCGAATTCCTCGACGAGACCGTCGCCGAGGCGCACCGCGACGGGTTTGCAGTGACGCTTTACGGGCGGAAGCGGCGCATTCCGGAACTCGCGAGCAGCAACTTCAACCTCAGGGCGTTCGGCGAGCGCACGGCGATGAACCACCCGATGCAGGGGACCGCGGCTGACATCATCAAGCTCGCAATGATCGAGGTCGATCGGCGGTTGCGCGAAGACGGGTTCCGCTCCCGCATGGTGCTGCAGGTCCACGACGAGCTGGTCTTCGAGTCGCCTCTCGACGAGATCGAGCGTCTCTCGGCGATGGTGTCTGAGGCGATGTCGGGGGTCGCGCAGCTCGCCGTGCCGCTCGATGTCTCCGTGGCCAGCGGGCCCGATTGGGCGAGCGCGAAGTAGCGGTAGCGCCGCCCGGCCCCGTGGTATACACTACGCGATGGCTCACCAGCGGCCGCGGCTTTGTCGTCCCCTGGGAGTCAAGACAATATTGGCCCCCGGAGACATGTACCAGTTCCTATTGGCGACGAGATGTCCTGTACCCGAGACTGACGTAACTGTAGGCGACGAGCATGGCAACGGGGCCCCGATGAGTGGAATGGGGTCCATGCAATGAGCGAGCAGGAAGCGCACGGAACGATCATCGAGCAGCGCGAGTACACCGACGAAGAGATGCATGCTCTCATCGACGGTACGATGACCGACTTCGACGAGGGCGACCTTGTCAGCGGTGTCGTTGTCAAAGTCGAGCGCGACGAAGTGCTCCTGGACATCGGCTACAAGTCGGAAGGCGTCATCCCGGCGCGCGAGCTCTCCATCCGCAAGGATGCCAATCCCGCTGATATCGTCTCTCAGGGCGATGAGATCGAGGCCCTCGTTCTCCAGAAGGAGGACAAGGACGGCCGTCTGATCCTGTCCAAGAAGCGTGCCGAGTACGAGCGCGCCTGGACCAAGATCGAAGAGAAGTTCACCTCCGGCGAGAACGTCGAAGGCGAGGTCATCGAGGTCGTCAAGGGCGGTCTCATCCTCGACATCGGCCTGCGCGGCTTCCTGCCGGCCTCCCTCGTCGACCTCCGCCGCGTCAAGGACCTCGCCGCCTACACCGGCACGCGCCTTGAGGCACGGGTCATCGAGATGGACCGCAACCGCAACAACGTCGTCCTGTCGCGTCGCGTCGTCCTCGAAGAGGGCCGCAAGACCGAGCGCGCCGAGATTCTCGGCAAGCTTGCGAAGGGCATGATCCTGCCGGGTACCGTTTCCTCGATCGTCGACTTCGGCGCGTTTGTCGACCTCGGCGGTATCGACGGTCTCGTTCACATCTCCGAGCTCTCCTGGAGCCACGTCAATCACCCGTCCGAGGTCGTCAAGGTCGGCGATCCGGTCAACGTCCAGGTGCTCGATGTCGACCTCGACCGCGAGCGCATCTCGCTCGGTCTCAAGCAGACCACCGAGGATCCGTGGAAGATGCTCGTCAAGAACTTCCCGGTCGGCTCGATCATCGAGGGCACCGTCACGAAGCTCGTGCCGTTCGGCGCGTTCGTCGAGCTCGGCGACGGCGTCGAGGGTCTCGTCCACATCTCCGAGATGGCCAAGGGCCATGTCGAGACGCCGGACCAGGTCACGAGCGTCGGTCAGACCGTTCACGTGAAGGTCATGGACGTCGATCTCGAGCGTCGCCGTATCTCGCTGTCGATGCGCGCTGCCGCTGAGACGCTCGGCATCACCATCGAGATCGCCGGTGCTCCTGAGGGCTCTGATGAGGAAGAGGGCGTCGAGGCCGTCGAGACCGCCGCTGATGAGGCTGTTGCGGTCGCCGAGGAGGCAGAGGTCGTCGCCGAGGAGGCCGAAGCTGAGGCCGAGGTCGCCGAAGAGGCTGCCGAAGAGGCTGAGGTTGTCGCCGAGGAGGCCGTCGAGGCCGCCGCGGAGGCCGAGGTCGAAGCTGAGGCTGAGGCCGAGGTCGCCGAGGAGGCTGCCGAGCCCGAGGCAGAGGTCGCCGAAGAGGCCGCCGAGCCCGAGGCTGAGGAAGCCGCCGAGTAGCTCCAACAGACTCCGTACTGGCCGAGGCCGGGTGGCGCACGACGCGCACCCGGCCTCGTTCTTTTGCCGAATGTCAGTCTCTGGGGGTAGGCTTTGCCGCCGCGCTGTGGTACCTCTGATTCATGAGAATCATCACGCTTACGGGTGGGTTGGGATCGGGCAAGTCGACCGCAGCGGAGTACCTGCACGGGAAGGGTGCTGCGGTGGTGGACCTCGACGTCGTCGCCCGCTCGCTTCTCGCGCCAGGATCACCACTCCTCACACGCGTCGCCGAGCAGTTCGGCGCTGACGAGATCCTGCTCGCGGATGGGAAACTCGATCGTGCTGCGCTTGCACGCAAGGCGTTCGTGTCGGCGGAATCGACGCGCACGCTCGACACCATCGTTCACCCGGCGGTGGCTCGCGAAGTAGGCGTGGCGGTCGAGCAGTTGCGGTTGCTCGCGGAGCCGCCCATCGCAGTAGTGCTCGAGGTCCCGCTGCTCGTGGAGGCGCCGGTCTTCGGTGAACTCGCGGACTTGGTCGTGGCTCTGGTGGCTCCCGAGTCCATGCGAATCGACCGGGCCGTCTCGGGAGGCATGGATCGCGAGGATGCCGCCAGGCGCGTCCGCGTGCAGGCTACTGATGCCGAGCGGGCGGAGCTCTCGGATGTCGTGGTCGTGAACGCCGGACCTCTGGAGGCACTCCACACCGAACTCGACCGGTTGTGGGAGGCGCATGTCGCTGTCGGAGGGGCTGCCGTGTGATGCGCGGAGTACTGAGATGGGTGTTGCTCGGCGTCGTCGTCGCACTCGGTGTGGCGACGGTTTTGTTCTTGCGGGGGCCATCGTTCTGGCAGCGACAGTACTACCCGCTCAAGTACGAGTCGGCCATCGCCGAGTCGAGCGCAGCTCATAAGGTCAGCCCGTACCTCGTCGCAGCGATCATCAATGCCGAATCAAGCTGGCGCCCGGACCGGCGATCCGCAGCGGGCGCCGTCGGGCTCATGCAGGTGCTTCCGAGCACCGCTGCCGACCTTGCCGAACGCGGCAGCGTCGACGCGAGCCGGTATCCCTTGGCGAACCTGTCAGACCCAGCGGTCAATATCGAATACGGAACCGCATATGTCCGCTATCTCGTGGGCAGATACCACGAGGTCGAGACGGCACTTGCCGCGTACAACGCGGGGCTGCGGCATGCGGATGAATGGGCGAGCAAAGGTGGCGACATACGCGTCGCCATCGAGTTTCCGGAGACGAAGAACTACGTGCTTCGCGTGAGCCGCGGGAAGGAGCGCTACGAAGCGCTCTACCCCGACGCGTTCAAGCGCTAGGCGCGCAAGCCGAGAGGTACCCACAGTGACTCAGCACAGATTCCGGGTGGTCTCACCCTTCGAGCCGGCAGGCGATCAGCCGCTCGCGATCGAGCAGTTGGTGAAGGGTGTCGAAGACGGCCTGCGCTACCAGACGCTGCTCGGCGTGACTGGCTCGGGCAAGACCTTCACGATGGCGAAAGTCATCGAGGCGGTTCAGAAGCCGACGCTCGTCATGGCGCCAAACAAGACGCTGGCGGCGCAGCTCGCCTCCGAGCTCAAGGAGTTCCTGCCGGACAATGCGGTCGTCTACTTCGTGAGCTACTACGACTACTACCAGCCTGAGGCCTACGTTCCCTCGACCGACACGTTCATCGAGAAGGATGCGTCGATCAACGCAGAGGTGGAGAAGTTGCGACACGCCGCCACCGCGGCGCTCCTCTCGCGCAGGGATGTCGTGGTCGTCGCAAGCGTGAGCTGCATCTACGGCATCGGCTCGCCGGAAGACTACGCGGGGATGGCCGTGTTTCTCGGCAGGGGCAAGACATACGACAGGGACGACCTCATTCGCGATCTCATCGGCGTGCAATACGACCGCAACGACTACGAACTGGCGAGGGGGACGTTCAGGGTGCGCGGGGACGTGCTCGACGTGTTCCCGCCGTACGCTGACCATCCGGTGCGGGTTGAGTTCTTCGGCGACGAGATCGAGAGTGTTGCCGAAGTGGACCAGCTCACGGGAGAGGTGCTCACCGACTTCGACGAGCTGCCGGTATGGCCGGCGACCCACTATGTCACGGAGCGCACGAAGCTCCAGGCGGCGCTCGGCACCATCCAGGAGGAACTGGTCGCGCGCCTCGCGGAGTTGCGTGCCGAGGGCAAGCTGCTCGAAGCGCAGCGGCTCGAGATGCGGGTGAACTACGACCTCGAGATGCTCGAGACGATGGGGTTCACCAGCGGCATAGAGAACTACTCTCGCCACCTGGACGGCCGGAAGGCCGGCGAGCCGGCCAACACGCTCATCGACTACTTCGGCAAAGACTTCCTCACGATGATCGACGAGTCGCACGTCACGGTCCCGCAGATTCGCGGCATGCACGAGGGCGATCGCAGCCGCAAGATCACACTGGTTGAGCACGGGTTCAGGCTGCCGAGCGCCCTGGACAACCGGCCCCTGCGCTTTGACGAGTTCGAGGCGCGCGTCCCGCAGTTCATCTACGTGTCGGCGACGCCGGGCGACTATGAGCTGCGGGTCTCACA